>Ga0209254_10000963_pt1 | contig 25373 bp, 10 predicted proteins | sample FrelakmetDIP11DI_FD_187148 | JGI IMG/M metagenome (GOLD analysis project Ga0209254, IMG submission 187148) | Freshwater lake sediment microbial communities from the University of Notre Dame, USA, for methane emissions studies - DIP11 DI (SPAdes)... | ecosystem: Environmental > Aquatic >...
CCACCTGTTTCAATACTGGCAAGTTTGGATTCCCACTCACCAGTCATTTCCGGCGAGCATAACTCGGGAAGAGGGAAACCCATGAGTAAATCGATGAGTGAGATCCCTTTAATCGTTGGCAAAAGTTCTTTGCCAACACGCTCAACATAACCAACATCTATAACCCTTTCAATGATAGAAGCGCGTGTTGCTGGAGTGCCTAGACCTTTTTCTTTCATCGCCTCTCGTGCTTCCTCGTCCTCAAGAAATTTACCAGCCGATTCCATGGCACCAAGAAGGGTTGCATCAGTAAAACGTGGAGGTGGTTGTGTTTGTTTTTCAAAAATTTCGGAAGATTTTGTAAAAGTCTCATCACCAACTTTGACGGTACAAAGTGTTTTGCTTTCTTCCTCTTCCTCACGACCAAAAACAGATAAAAATCCTGGGTCTTTAAGAACTTTGGCGTCTGTTTTAAAAGTAAAACCTTCAACTTCAGTAACACGTTTAATGTATTCCCATATTGCATCAGGATAGAAAGCGGCAACGAAGCGTTTGACAACGAGGTTATAAATCTTTGCCTGATCAGCTGTCAGATGGATTTGAGCTGGTGAGTGGTCAGTTGGGATTAGAGCGAAATGGTCAGAAACCTTCTTGTTGTCAAAAATGCGTTTATTCTTTATAACCTTTATTTCAATTAGAGGTTTCACTATTTGAGCAAACTCTGAATTAAGAAGAACTTTAAATATTTTTGGAACGACACTCATGTAATCTTCAGGGAGAAATTTGCTATCTGTTCTGGGGTAGGTTATAAGTTTTTTCTCTTCATAGAGTGTTTGAGCTATCTGGAGCGTCTTTGAGGCTGAGTAACCAAATCTGCGGTTTGCTTCTCGTTGGAGTTCGTTTAAATCAAAGAGCAGGTGAGGTGATTGTTTCTGGGTTTTGTGCTCATCAATTTTTACCTCACCATTTTTATTGTTAACAGCTTTGGTTATAGTTTCGGCTAATTTTCTTGATGACAGTCGATCAAGTCGATCACCCTCTTTTACCTCTTTGCTGGCCTCAATGGCAGATTTTATAAGTTCCGACTTTTTGTCTTTCCCTAGCTCAATGAACCACTTGCCCTGATATTCATTAGATCCACAAGAGAAAGTAGCAAACACCTCATAGTAGGTTTGTGAAATAAAGGCAGTGACTTCTTTCTCGCGGCCAACTAAAATTGCAAGAGTTGGTGTCTGGACTCGACCAATAGAGAGTAGGCTACCAAGACGCCTTGTGAAGGCTCGAGTCGCATTGATGCCGATTAACCAGTCTGCTTCTGATCTGCATTTTGCAGCCTCGCCAAGATTGATTAGTTCCTTACTTGGACGAAGGTGGCCAAAACCTTCAAGAATGGCATTTTGAGTCATAGATTGAAGCCATAATCTATCGGTTTTTGATACTAATCCGAGATAATCACAAATGTATCTAAAGATTAACTCTCCCTCACGACCAGCATCGCAAGCATTAACAACTTCGTTTGATTTTTTAGCCAATGAACTGATGGTTTTGAGCCTACCTTCTGCCTTAGCAATCGGTTTTAGGTTAAAATGGCTTGGTAAAATAGGAAGTGATTGGAGTGTCCAGTACTTGTAATCTCTATTGTAGTCCTCAGGTTCAGCAAGTTGAACAAGATGACCAACAGCCCAGGTGATAAAAGAGTCTTCACTCTCGTAGTAGTCGATTTTCTTTTCGAAACCGCCTAAAGCATCGGCGATATCAGAAGCAACTGATGGTTTCTCGGTTAATATTAGACGTTTTCGCATTACGTGCGTTTGTATAGTCTGGTATTCAACTTGTCAAGGAAGATGGCGAAGAGCCTTGATTAGACAGAGATTTCATGGTAAAAATAAAAAAAGATGAGTAATATTCGTAATTTTTGTATAGTAGCACATATCGATCATGGCAAATCGACACTTGCTGACAGGATTCTTGAGATTACGGATGTTGTTCACACAACTGGAAATGAACAAATACTAGATGGAATGGATTTGGAAAGAGAACGTGGAATAACTATAAAAGCTTCACCTGTTAGAATCCCTTACAGATCAAAAGAAGGCAAAGATTACATTCTAAATCTCATCGATACCCCGGGGCATGTAGATTTTAACTACGAAGTTTCAAGATCGCTTAAAGCTTGTGAGGGAGCACTTCTATTGGTCGATGCAACTCAAGGTGTTGAAGCTCAAACTATTGCAAATGCTTATTTGGCAATTGATGGAGATCTAGAATTAATCCCGGTGATTAATAAGATAGATTTACCAAATGCAAGGATTGATGATTGTAAACTCCAAATCGAGGATATGATTGGAATTCCTGCAGATGATGCTTTACTGGTATCAGCTAAAGATGGATCGGGAGTATCAGAACTACTTGAGGCGACCATTAAACGCATACCACCACCAAAAGGATTTGACGACGAACCCTTGTCATGCCTGATTTTTGATTCGCAGTACGATTCCTATCGTGGCGTCATCCCGCATATTCGTGTATTCTCAGGAACAATCAAACCAGGTGATAAAATCTTATTTAAATCAAACCAAAAGATATTCCAAGTTGAAGAAGTTGGTTATTTTGGTCTGAGACTTACAAGATGCGAGAAACTTGCAGCTGGTGATGTTGGTTATCTTGCCGCAATTATCCGTGACGTTCAGGACGTCAATGTCGGTGATACAATAATATCACCCAATTTTCCAGATACTATTGCAATTTCTGGATTTAGGCGCTCTCAACCAATGGTTTTTTGTGGTATATACCCGGTCAACACAAATGACTATGAAAAACTCAAGTTTGCTCTTGAAAAGTTCGTACTTGGTGACTCTTCTATTGTGTTTGAAAAGGAGAACTCAGCAGCATTGGGACATGGTTTCAGGGCAGGATTTTTGGGAATGCTTCATATGGACATAACGCTTGAACGTCTCAAACGCGAGTATGAGCAGGAGATAATTGCTACCATGCCAACGGTTATCTATAAGGTGCTTACAACTGCAGGTAAGGAGATGATTATCGATAATCCATCGAAATTTCCAACCATTAATGAAATAGATAGCATTGAAGAACCAATAGTCAAAGCACGCGTCATTACACCAAATGACTCTGTTGGTCCAGTAATGGAACTTTCCATGGCCAAGCGCGGAAAGATGTTGGCTATGGAATATCCAGATGAGCGTAGGACTTCGATATCTTTTGAATTTCCACTAGCAGAAATTATCACCGATTATTACGACCGCCTCAAATCGGTAACGCGAGGATATGCCAGTATGGATTATGATCTTGTGGGATATAAAAACGCAGATCTGGTCAAAGTTGATATCTTGGTTAATGGAGATCCTGTTGATGCACTTTCGTTTATCTCCGAGCGTCAAAGTACTGTGCCCAAATCAAAATCTCTGGTCCACAAATTACTAAAACTAATCCCAAGACAACAATTTAAAATTCCCCTTCAGGCGGCTATAGGTGGCAAGATAATAGCCAGAGAAGACATAACGCCGTACAGGAAAGACGTTCTTGCAAAATGTTATGGTGGTGATATCACCAGAAAACGCAAACTGCTTGAAAAGCAAAAAGAGGGCAAGAAGCGCATGAAGATAGTGGGCTCTGTTGAAATTCCACAAGAAGCATTCCTTTCACTACTCAAAGTTGAGGAGGAATTGGATTGAGAGTTTTGATCTGATAAAAGGTCTTTATGTTCACATCCCATTTTGTGTCAAAAAGTGTAATTATTGTGATTTTTATTCTTTAGCAAATCAAAATCATTTGATTCCAAATTACATCGATTCTTTACTCAAAGAAGCACGCAAGTATTTGGGGGTGAAATTTGATACAATTTACCTAGGTGGTGGAACTGCGAGTCTGCTAAACAATAATGTTCCAAGATTAATGAATTGTTTGAAGATTAATTTTGATTTAGCCAGCATTTTAGAAGCCACTATCGAGGCAAATCCTGATTCAATAACTGTCAATTTCCTTAATATGGCAATTAGTTCAGGATTCAATAGAATTTCTATTGGTGTTCAATCTTTTAATGATTACGAACTAGAAAATGTCGGTCGGATTCATAGCTCAACTCAGGCTATTAATGCTATAAAACATGCAAAAAAGGCTGGATTCAAAAAAATATCAGCCGATTTAATTCTTGGACTACCTGGTCAAACAATTGAGAGTTTAAAAAGATCAATTGAGGTTCTTATTTGCCTCGATGTTAATCATATATCGACCTATTGCCTCTCAATTGAAGAAGGAACGCTACTGTCAAAAAATATCCCTACTAATCTTCCAACCGAAGAAGACCAAGTCAAACTTTATGAATATGCTCAAGAAATGATGTACAATAACAATCTTATACAGTATGAGATCTCAAATTTTGCAAAACCTGGTTATGAATGTCTCCACAATATCAACTATTGGCATGGTGGAGAATATATCGGTCTCGGTCCAGCAGCAGCATCTCATCTGAATGGCAAGCGATTCAAAAATAAAGATGATTTATTTGCTTATCTAACTGATCCAACTGGTCAAATTGATGAAGACGAACAACTCGATTTAAAACGAAAAGCTGCCGAGGAGATCATTCTGAGACTTCGCTTATTAAAAGAGGGTGCAAATATAAAAATGCTAGAAGAGAGATTTGGTTACAGAAATATTAAAGAAATCTTTACCAGAATTGACAAACTTGTTAGTATAAACTCCCTAACTTTTGATGGTGTATCCTACAGGCTTCCAAAAAATAAAGTGCTTGTTTCAAATCCAATCTTAACAGATATACTTGGAGATTAAGAAATAGAAATTCAGTTAAATGTATTCTTATTAATCGCTTTAACCTCTTGTGAAAGAGAGCACACAGATGTCAACACTATCAAATAATAATATTGTAAAACATTCTAATCAAACAAGACTTTGGGTATTAACTTCTATGTTTGTTGCAATGTCAATAATCTCTGCTTTTCTAATCATCCCACTTCCTGTTGTGCCCATAACGTTCCAACTCATTGTAGCTATCTCAGCTGGAGTATTTCTTGGACCAAAATACGGTCCGTTATCACAATTAATCTACCTGTTTTTGGGTTTGATTGGCTTCCCAGTATTTACAAAGGGTGGTGGACCAGCTTATATTCTCCAACCAACATTCGGTTTTTTAGTTGGACTTTTTCTTGCAGCCTTTGTTTCCGGTATCATCTGGGATAAACCTCGTTGGAAGAGAATCCTTGCGATAATTCTGGGCATTTTTAGTGTTTACATCGTAGGAGTAACTTACCTTTGGCTCTCATCAAGCTGGGTTTTTAAGACACCTATCTCATTTTTTGTATCATTAAACATGGGTTTCTGGCCATTTATTATCAAAGACCTAGCATTAGGAGTGGTACTGCTTGTCGTCATCGAGATTGTATGTAAATATACAGATTCAAGATAATGATACAATTTTTTGTACTCTTGAACGCCGCTTTTTTCATCCTATACTTCTTTTTACATGACTGACTTTTTGGCTGTGACTTTTAGCCCCGAAGCCACAGCTTCCCAAACTCAAGGGCTTCTAGGAGGCGTTTGTGAAGGTACTAGTCATCAATTGTGGCTCATCCTCGATAAAATACAAACTATATAATATGGAAAGAGAAGTTGAACTTTGCTCTGGTCTCTTAGAGCGTGTTGGAACAAATGATTGCATCGTCAACCACAGGAAGAACTCTGAAAAGTTTCAAGAAATTATACCAATCCCAGATTATGAAACAGGCATCAAAAAGATTCTTTCGCTTATAACTGATTCAAACTTAGGTGTTTTAAAAGATGTTCATGAGCTTGGAGCAATAGGTCATCGTGTTGTCCATGGTGCAGAGACGTTCTCTGGTTCAAGGCTTATCACAAATGATGTCGTAGCAAAAATGGAAGAATGCATTCCACTAGCCCCACTGCACAACCCACCAAATCTCGCTGGTATCTATGCTTTTCGAAAGATACTACCGGATGTTCCTCAATGTGGTGTTTTCGATACTGCATTTCACCAAACTATGCCAAAGGAAGCTTATCTTTATGCCATCCCATATGATCTTTATACAAAACATGCAGTTAGACGTTATGGTTTCCACGGTACATCTCACCTTTATGTCTCCCAAGAAGCGGCAAAATTTTTGAATAAACCTTACAATAAACTGAAAATTATTACATGCCATCTTGGCAATGGTTCATCAATTGCTGCTGTTAATTGTGGGGAATCCATTGATACGTCAATGGGTATGACTCCACTTGAAGGTTTGATTATGGGTACTAGATGTGGAGACCTTGATCCAGCTCTGCCATTTTTCCTTATGGATAAAGAGGGTTTAGATAGAAAAAATGTTGACACATTACTAAATAAAAGATCCGGATTGCTTGGAATCTGTGGCTATAACGATTCAAGAGACGTTGAAGATGGGATGTTAAGGGGTGATGAAAGATGCAAACTAGCTTTTAATATGTTCTGTCGCCGTCTAAAAAAATATATCGGTGCTTATGCAGCTGTTATGGGTGGTCTCGATGCCGTTGTCTTTACTGCTGGTATAGGTGAAAATTCCAACCACACTAGGGCTACAACATGTGAAGATCTAGAATTTCTTGGCATCAAGATTGATGAAACAAAAAACAAAGAGCAAATAAAGGTTGCTCGTGACATCAGTGCTCCTGATGCTAAAGTAAAGATATTAGTTATCCCAACCAATGAAGAGCTAGTAATTGCTCGCGATACTAATAAAATTGTCAATATTGTAAAAAGATGAGTGAAGGAACACTACAAGACGCAAAAAGTTTCGGGCTATCCAGCTCTGAATACAGAGATATATTAAAACGACTTGATCGCTCTCCAAACCTTCTAGAAGTTGCTATTTTTTCGGTGATGTGGTCAGAGCATTGCTCATACAAATCTTCAAGGTTGATATTAAAAAATTTTCCAACAACAGGTCAAGCAGTCATACAAGGTCCCGGTGAAAATGCTGGTGTAATAGATATTGGTGATGGTTTGGCGGCTATCTTCAAGGTCGAAAGCCACAACCACCCATCAGCTATTGAGCCTTATCAGGGTGCAGCAACAGGTGTTGGTGGAATCATACGAGACATTTTTACGATGGGTGCTCGACCTATCCTTTTGATGGATCCACTTTTTTTTGGTGAGACTAGCAATAAACATTCAAGAGAGTTACTTCGTGGTGTGGTCCAAGGCATTTCGGGCTATGGCAACTGTGTCGGAGTTCCGAACTTGGGTGGTCAACTTAACTTTGATCAATCCTATACAATCAATCCACTTGTAAATGTTTTTTGTCTTGGCATAGCCAAACAAGATGAAGTTGTGTATGCTCGAGCCTCGGAACCTGGAAATGTTATTGTAATAATAGGTGCTAGAACTGGTCGTGATGGAATCCATGGTGCTACTTTTGCATCTGACAATCTCACTAAAGAATCTGAGGAGAAGCGTTCAGCAGTTCAGGTCGGTGACCCATTCCTTGAGAAACTACTCATTGAGGCTACGCTTGAAATAATAAAAAAGAATTTGGCCGAAGGGGTTCAAGATCTTGGTGCTGCCGGTCTCACATCATCAACTGTTGAAATGGCTGGTCGTGGTGGTTGTGGCATAATCCTTAACATTAATGCTGTCCCACGCCGTGCTGAGAACATGAGCGCATATGAAGTAATGCTTTCGGAATCCCAAGAGCGTATGCTAATTGTTGCCAAACCAGATAAAGTCGACTCTATTCATGAGGTACTAGCTAAATGGGACCTAGAATCAGCGGTTATTGGTGAGGTAACAACGGACGGATTATTTTCTATTGTAGAAAATAATGATATTGTAGCATCCATTCCAGTCGAGTACTTAACCAAAGGTGCTCCTGTATATAAGATGGAATCGCAGATGCCAAACCTTGAGGAAAGACAACGAGAACCATTAGGTTTTCAAGTTCCATCCTGGGACCATGAGAATCTGATCAAGAAAATGGCTATCTCTGGAAATGGCTGCTCAAAGGAATGGATATATCATCAATATGATACAACACTTCTTACCAATACTATTATAGGCCCATCATTAGGTCCAGGGGTTGTTAGAATTAAAGATACGAACATTGTTCTGGTAATCAAATCCGATTCTAAACCCAGATTTGTCTATCTCCATCCACGAAATGGTGGTATCCACACTATTTGTGAAGCAGCAAGAAATCTATGGTGTGCTGGTGCAATTCCGCTTGGTGTTTCAGATTGCTTAAATTTTGGGGATCCAACAAAACCTGAAATATTCTATGAATTTGAACAATCAATTGTTGGGATGTCCGATGCCTTAAAAGAGTTTGGTATACCAGTTGTCTCTGGCAATGTTAGCTTTTACAATGAGTGTCCGCAAGGTGCCATTAAGCCAACGCCCGTAGTATGCATGGTTGGTAAAACCCATCTGGATAAGCTCAACAAACCACATTTTCAAAATTCTGGAGATGTTATAATTCTCCTTGGTGAAACCCATGCTGAACTTGGTGGTTCAGAACTCTTCTACCTTCTCACAGGTAAAACATTTGGTAAACCACCATCACCAAGAATTAGCAAAGAGGTTGCTCTTTCTAAAATTATTCTTAGGGCAACTGAAGAAAATCTTATCCAGTCGGCAACAGATTTGTCTGAAGGTGGTTTAGCCCAAGCACTTATTGAATGTGTATGTGAGTCTGATTTGGGAGCTCAAGTGTCATTGAAAGGCTCAGGAATAATTCTGACTGAGCAACTCTTCTCCGAAAGCGTTGCTCGTGTATTAGTCACCGTAGAACCATGCAACGTTTCTAAAATAATTGAGATAGCATCAGCTCATGAAATACCTGCAAAGATTTTAGGTATTGTTGGTGGGATAAATCTCCAAATAATAAGCACAGATGTTGGTTTAAAAGGTTTCCAGAATAAACCAGTTTGTGCAATTCCACTCGATGAATTGAAGGAACTATATTTTAATTCGCTACGAAAGGTGATGGATGAGTAAAGTTTACGAACAAGCTGGTGTTTCAATTGAAGCAGGTGACAATTTTGTTAAGCGTTTAAAAGAGTTTGCTAATTCGACTTCAATACCTGGTGTTCTTGGAGAGATTGGATTTTTTGGTGGATTGTTTGAATTACCAAAAAATATGACAGAACCAGTTCTTGTATCTGGAGCTGACGGTGTTGGTACGAAAGTTAAGATTGCCCAGATACTTGGAAAAAATGATACTATTGGCATCGATTGTGTTGCTATGAATGTCGACGACATTGTATGTTGTGGAGCAAAACCTCTATTTTTACTGGACTATTTGGCCGTCCACGAACTTGATGAAAAGATTTCGTTCGAAATTATTAAAGGAATAACGGAAGGATGTAGGCTGGCTAAATGTGCACTCATTGGTGGTGAAACCGCACAGATGACTGACATATACAAATCTGGTGAATATGATCTAGCCGGATTTGCTGTTGGGATTGTCGAGAAATCCAAAATTATTAATGGAACAAGAATTAAAATAGATGATACGATTGTTGGTCTTCCTTCATCTGGTCTTCATAGCAATGGATTCACACTTGCTAGAAAAGTTCTTGAAAAACATAAACTTGATTCCTCATTCTCAGGAATACCAAATCTGGGTCTTGCTATGCTTGAACCAACAATAATCTATACACCAAATATCCTCAAGATGATTGAAATGACCGACATTCATGGGTTATCGCACATAACAGGAGGCGGTCTTTTTGATAATCTCCCCAGAATAATGAAATCCGGTGTATCTGTTATCAAACGAGATAAATTGCCCAAAATACCTATTATAGACTTCGTTGTTAAAGAGCTAGGTTTAGATGAAATTGATTCTTTCAGAACATTTAATATGGGCATTGGGATGGCTGTGTTCGTGCCTGAGTGCGATGTAGATACGATTCTCTCTCTATATCCTAACGCAGTTGTTATAGGGCACGTCGAACCTTCAGATGAACCATCATTTAAATTGATATAATGGATAATTTAGCAGTATTAGTCTCTGGTCGTGGTTCAAACCTTCGAGCATTGCATGAAGCTACAAAAGACGGACGTTTGGAAGCAAATATTGCTTTAGTCGTTTCAAATAACGCTAAAGCCCCAGCTCTTAAGTATTGTTCGGAAGAAGGTATTCCATGCATTGTCTTAAAAACCAAAGATTTCATTGAGAAAAATGCCTATTTTAAGACCATTGGTGACGAAATTGAAAGGTTCAATGTCAATCTGATTGTTTTAGCAGGATTCATGTTACTTGTTCCACAAAGCTTTATTATGCGTTTTAAATATAGGATCTTGAATATTCATCCATCTATTTTACCTAGTTTTCCAGGTCTAGAGGCTCAACGACAAGCACTTGAATATGGTGTTAAGATCTCTGGTTGTACAGTTTTTTTTGTTGACGAAGGTTGTGATACTGGACCAATTATTGTACAGAAATTTGTTCAAGTAAATGAGGATGATACTATTGATATACTTTCGGATAGGATTTTAACACAAGAACATGATAGTCTTTGGCAAGCAGTGAAGATAATTCTTGACGGAAAATATAAAATAGAAGGTAGAAGGGTAAAGATTTTGGAGGACAAATGAGTTTTGCTTTGATTTCAGTGCATGATAAGGATGGTCTTGAACCACTTGTTAGAGTCATCATCGAAATGGGTTATAAAATCCTCTCAACTGGAGGAACTGCAGATTATTTGAGAAAGTTAGGCTTTAAGATAACAGACGTTAAAACTTACACTAACAGTCCAGAAGCACTCGGTGGACGAGTGAAAACACTTCATCCAAAAATTTATGCAGGTATCCTTTTCAAACGTGACGACAAAGACCATATACAAGAAATTGAAAATATGGGTGTAGAAGCCATTGATATTGTAATTGTAAACCTTTACCCGTTTAAAGATACTGTTGCCAAACCATTATGCACGCTAGCACAAGCTATCGAAGATATTGATATCGGTGGTGTAACGCTCATCCGGGCTGCGGCTAAAAATTTTCAAAATGTAGCTATTCTAATAAATCCTTCTCAATATGGAGAGTTTACAAAACGCCTCAAAGAAGGTCGATTTGAAATCGAATATAAGCGAAGCTTAGCAAGTGAAGCATATAATCTAACTAACCTCTATGATAGAGCAATATCTTTTTACCTTGACATTACTAGAAACGATCAGATGGGTGTTCCAAGTGAATTGAAACCTACACTAATCCTCCCAATGCGTTATGGTGAGAATCCCCACCAACACGCAGGTTTGTATTCATTAGGTCTGAATGAGCGACCAATTGTTCAACTCCATGGCAAAGAACTCTCCTATAATAATATTTTAGATACAGATGCTGCATTGCAGACTTTACTTGAATTTGATGGCAACGCTGTTGTTATCGTCAAACACCTTACACCATGTGGTGTAGCGATTGGCTCTACAATTAAAGAGGCTTATGAACATGCTTTAGAGAGCGACCCGGTATCAGCTTATGGTGGTATTGTTGCCTTAAACGGATCAGTCGATGAGGAGACGGCAAACGAAATCTCAAAACAATTCACAGAGATTGTCTTGGCACAGAGTTTCACCTCAGATGCACTTAAAATTTTAATGAAGAAAAAAAATCTAAGATTGTTAACGTTTAAACCAGATCATTCAAAGACACCAATGCTTTTGCGTACAACACTTTTTGGAACACTCATTCAAGAACCAGATTACTCACTGATCCAAGAAATGAAAATTGTCGGAACGGCAAACATCTGTGAGACTGACATGACAGAGTTGGCATTTGCAATGTCTGTTGTAAAGCATGTCAAATCAAACGGTATATCTATTACAAAAGATTTTAAAACCGTTGGTATTGGTGCAGGACAACCAAATCGTGTTGGCTCAGTAAAGATTGCTCTTGATCAGGCTGATAAGAAAGCATATGGGGCCTATCTTGCCTCAGATGGGTACTTTCCATTTCCTGATTCTATAGAGCTTGCCTCTAAGTATGGTATCAAAGCTATAATAGAACCGGGTGGTTCTGTGAAAGATAGTGAAATAATTGAGATTGCAAACAAACTGGGAATTGGTCTGGTGTTTACAGGTCAACGTCATTTCTTGCACTAAATCGCATGTAAACATTAAAATAATCCATTAAATCTATCTTACCGTCTTCATTAAGGTCGTATTGTGTCTCCCATAAAGGGTTTATGATTGAGAGGCCTATATGTTGTATGAGCAAGCCCAAGTCAGCATCATCAACATAACCTGAATCATTGAAATCGGCTTTTGAACGCCAGATTTCAAGCTTAGTAGTTTTTATTTTAACCGGATCAGGATAAGCAATTAAAGTTGATCCTTTGCTATTTTGAAAGTGTGACCATGAAAAGAAAATCTCGTCTTCTATAAAATTGTCGCTGATTTTAAAAGTTAGTTTGAGAATCTCACCATCAGTTTTACCTTCTGAATTGATAACAGCCATGCCAAAATAGTTGTCAACAAAAACATATTCTTTTGTGCGTTTACCAATATGTTTGATATCTAAAAGTTGGAGTTGGAATGGGTTGTATTTGATCGTAAATTCAGTTAAATATAACTCAGCTGATGCTTTAAGTGTGATGTTGAAAGATCTTTTTGGGGCGAGGTTTTCAGGACTAAGTAATACCTCAACATCCACTTCTTTCCTTGGGAGTACGTCAAGAGATATTGGAATTCTGAATTTTTCATTCCCGTCAGCTATGTTGATAAACCACTTTCTTTTACCAATGCCTACATCTTTTGGAATTTTAACCTTTATCTCCCAAACTCCATCAGAGAGGGTGATTTGTGGCGTTGCCCAGATCATATCAGCTTTGTCCACGATCACTTGGACCCTGAAGCTTTCTGTTGGCTTACCGGTGTATGTTCCTGCCCATATTAGTTCGCTTCCCTGAAAGGTTCTTCTAGACGGTTCAGAAACAATTATTTTACAGAAATTGTCACCACGCTTTAAAGTGACGGCTGGATCGCCATAAAGGTTGAATTCAAAAATACCCATTTGAGAGGCTTCAACGGGATCTTCGTGATCTCCAAAGAAGTATTTATTACCAAATTCATAAAGTGACAAGCTCATTGCTTCACCAGTAGTCATACCAGTCTTGATGATATTTTTACAAAATAACCAAAGTATTGAATCCATACCACCATCTTCAGGTCTTCTCCAGTATGATGGAGACCAGGCGATTCTAGTTGAACCAACATATGATGCTACGCCTGATTTGATACATGCCGCACCAAGGTTATAAAGGACCTCTGGTGTACTAGTCGAGCACGAACCTGATAAAACAACACCCCAACCAGTTGTTTGAGACATCATTGCCGTTGAGTCGAGTAGCTTTGGCTGTTTGAGATCGCTGCTGTCTGGAGCTTTTTTGCTAGCTGAGTTGCTAGGCCAGACAGTTCGAACGATATGCTGTGAGCTACCATGTGCTTCCCAAAGCACTAGGCCAAAAGATTCCTTAATTTTCTCTGAAAAAGTACTCGAAGTCAACGATTCTTCGCACTGATAAGGAGATGGTAGAAATCCTTCCTTCTCATAAAGACGATAACGTGAGAAACCAGCAGGTTCTAAAAGACCTTCATACACTTGTTCAGAAAAATAACCACCATCGATGCGTTCACAAATTTTATCCTCCCAACTCTCACCTTTAAAACCTAGTAGAGAGCCTGCGAATAAAGTCCTAGATTTAAGAGCATCGCTTTGGGAATCAAAGTTAACAATTGATTTCTGGGCAGCATATATCTCACTGGGCTGGTCGAGAGGTATCCTACCAACGGCGATCTCGGGTTCGAAAACGCAGATGCCATCATCTGGATATTCACCAAGTCTGCCATCGCCATCCTTGTCCCAATTAGCAGATGGTACAGCATAAAAATAATCAGTAGGTGTATCTACAACATCTTTGTGGCCAGAGCCATTGTTGGGTTGAGACATAAACATTGGCACAGTGTTGATGCTTCCAACGATAAGCAAGTACTTGATGCGCCAATCTTCTTTATATATCTTTAAGAAATCTCGGATGGCGAATGGTGTGATTTGACCGTCCATGTTTTTAAAATAACTTGCATCAATAAAATGAACCTGGAGTCCTTGTGATTCGCGGAAACTGATGAGATCCTTCAGGTATGATTGATTTTGAGACGAAATGATTACATAGCCAGGTTTTGCATCAATGGCCCAAAGGTTTTGTACAGGAAATACCAAAACAATCAATCCAAAAATGAGCATAAAAGTTACAAATCTAGATAATTTAGTCATTTGAGACCATAATACCAGACTAGTTTTTTACTACAAGATAGACAAAAATAAACTTGACATATATGAAACTAGAGATTAGAATCTACCATTACTTGAGAGTAGTTTTATGAAAATTAGACTATTATTACTTGTGAAAGGTTACATTGTTTTAGGTGCAGAGAACTCTAGTGATGCAAAATGTTACAATTGGAATAGAATGAAAGAGTGATAACGAAAATAAACAATTTATTGTTTTCAGTCTTTTTGGTGTTCATAATTCCAATTTGTATTTTATTATTATACTATTGACAGTAGTACTACAGAGGTATAAAAAAACAGTGTTATGGGAAAAGAGATGAATAAAACAATATTGAGAATAAACAGTCTTTTGCTTGTGACTATTTTAAGTTTCGCTGGATTGTCTTCCTCTCAACTAGCTTTAGCATCTGTCTATAATCAAACCGCTGTTTTTTTGGCAAATCGTTGGTCGCCAATCGGACAGGCTTGGAGTGGAAACCACCTAATTCCTGCCCCCGAATATTCTTTTGATGGTAAAGGAAAACTTCTATGGGGTCGTACTCAATTCCCAATGCCTGACGCTACTCTGGCAATCCAGAGCGGATACAACATCCCTGCAACTGAAATAACCTCTACAAAACCTTTGTATTACTGCGTTATATTTTTAGATGCTCAAACTGGCAAAGATGATGCGTCGCTTACCGAAAAATGTTTCGTAGTGCTTGATTCGGCAGGTCAATTATGGTTTGACACTGAAGGCAATTTTGAGGATTGTAGATATTATGGTTACTCTAATCCTGTTGATCCAAACTACAATAATGATCCTAATCCTACCAACACTTGGGATGAAATTGACCTTAATCCAAATTGCTATGTAGATCCATCGCAGACAAACAATACACAAGGACCATACTATATCGTTCCAACTAAATCCGACGGTTCACTTCAACCTCTGTTTTCACAAAACACCGAAACATACTTCAGGTTTGATAAGGAAGATTTTGAGGGGTGGATACCGACACCTGTTGACAGAATACCACCAACCAAGACAAGACTGTTTCAGATTGGTTGGATTGATATACCTGATTTCCCACTCATCCAGGATAATTCGCCATCCAACGACTACCCTGTCATCCCATCTATAGGTACAACTCTAAAACCCAGATCAGTCAACAACTCTGCTATTCCTCGTTGGGATCTAGGTCTTAGGTTAGTTTCATTTATAAATGATGGTGATAACCAGCTCGATCAAAATGAAGAGTGGCATGCTGAGAACGTAAATCCTGATGGCCGTTTTACTCCTGCAGAATGGATATATCGTCGAACCAGTATCATATTTACAAGTGCTGTCGTTGCTTCGGGTGATTTAAGACTATCTGATGTCATTATTTTAGCATCAAATGGAGAACCGAGAATCTACAAAGCTGGGACATCTGTCAATGATACAGGTACAATTGGTGTTCTTGACCAAGGTGATGACCTTGATGTCGGAAGAACGTTAATTCCCTTCATTCATGGAATTAACGTTACTCCTGGTGATGAACTTCACACTGAAAATGTTATTCTAGACTCGAGTTTCAACTTTTGTGAATTCATTTATCGAAAAGGTGACAACATTCCTTTTGTAACCCAAACTGATTCTGGTTTGACTGATATTAACACTAATCAACGTCGCTTTGAGAATATCCAAGGCGATGGAATTTGCTCTTTGGGTGGTATAAATCCTGGTGACCTATTTATTATGGTCGAGATCTTGAAGGCTGGACCAAAATCACCATCCTACAATCTGGTTGTTCAAACTGATATTTGGAATGGTTTAACTCCATCAACCATGGTTGCCTCTCTCTTCGATCCTCAAGGCAAACCACTCACTGGTGCCCAACAGATAAATAAATCCACTTCGCTTGATGCTGATCCAGCTGTTTTTAATCTTTCATCGACAACATTTTTTAATATAAAACCTAACTTCCGTTCATACTTTGGCATCTCTATCTTCAACGATAATGGCATTGACAACTGTTTAGGCCCCATGACTGATGTAACCCCTTTAAATTTATCTTCTGACTACTATCCAGCCAAGCGTGCTGAAGCTTTCATCGGAGCCAAAGCTTCTCTAGATTGTCCTGATGCTGGTCGAACAATCCCAATGGTTGAGGGTCAAGAGGGTCTTTATCCATTCTCCAGCATATACAGACTTATTGACGATGGTTCTAGTAGCATTGGTTGCCAAAGGACCATTTATAAGAAACAGAAATCTTTAGGAACCACAGTAGAAGCAGGGGACCTTAGACTTACAAGAGTAAGTGCCTCGCGTGGTGGCGGGATGGCCATTTATCAACCTGGAACAACTGTCTCCCCTGGTGATTTGGATGTAGGTATAAATCTTATTAATTTCCCATCAAACTTCTGCTTTTTTGACCAACATCACGGTGAAATTTTACCAAATGGTGAATTCGATCCCGGTGAGGATGTCTACTGCGACACAAATGGCAATATGGCTATAGATTTTGGTGATGTGCGTATGAGTCGCATACAAATAGGTTATTATAATTATGAATGTGGTGATATTGTTGATGAATGGGGTCTCTGGGTTCATGAGTACGAGATTCACGGGTTGACAAAAGGCAGGTGTGGTTCATCAACCGGTATAGATATTCCAGTCATCCCTGGTCCAGTTGGTCTCAGCGTGTACGTTGATCGCTATTTGAGAGTTGAACAAACTTCAAAGATTATTGTTAAAACTGAACTTCCTCTCAAAAAAACTGATAAAATTTATATATCAATCAAGAGTCAATTGACTATGGGTAAAATCCCTTGGGAAGAAACCAAAATACTCACAGTAGAATCCCCAGAGCTTTTATTCGAGTACACCCCATATCTGGGTTCTTTATTTCCCGATGGTCATTTTGATCCAATCGTAGTAACAGCTTTTGCTGAAATTGGTGGAATAGAGGGTAGACCAGCTCCTCCTTGTGGCTCCTATCAAGATCCATACATTCTCACTAAATATATGCCTTCAGCCAACCTCCAGGATATCCCAAATCTTAAAACTACCATTCCTATTCCTGCTCCACAAACTACTACATCTGGAGTTATAGAAGACGATTACGATGCCTACGAGAAGAAGTTCTTAAGTGTTTCAGCCGAAAGGCTCGAAATAGTTTCTACAAGAAAATGCATCGAAACTTTAGAAGAACGTTATCCCAATATCTCTATTGAAACCTATGATGGAGATAATACAGCTGATGTCAACGATCCATGCTGCATTCCGTTTGCCCTTGGAAAGAATGAGAACACTATTGTTCTTTTCAATGCTATAGGAGCTGGTGTCAATTGGATGGCAACAGCCATCGGAGGAAGCGGTCAACGTTACATTATCCAATATAACACAGACCATACATTTTATTTTTGGTACTGGAATGACATAGGCCCCATACCTGGGGCGCTTGATTCTGGTGATTTTGTTGGCAATAACCCTGGTTACGTACCGCCAAACTTTGTTGGTACCCAGCAACCCATAGAAGTATCTTACCAAGCATCATTTATCGACTCGGATGCATCTGGACAGATTGCTACCCCATCAAATGATGATGATGGTTTTGTTCCTTGGGGTTTGGTTACTAAGTATGATAAAATTGGTATTTTTGATGGGTTAACAATTGATGCTAAGACTAGTGCGACCTTTGGAACCATAGAAACATTTGGCATTCCCACATACATTACTTGCATGGGTTTTTTCACTGATTACGACCAGGGCGGTTGGGCACTCGGTCTAGTCAAACCAAAGGAGAGCAGCAAGACGATTAAATTACGCTTATCTAGCTTTAACCTTTTATTTGACTATAATAGTTCATTAACAATACATCCTCCGAACTTTCTATTTGACGACCACTTAGCATTAGATTATACAGGGACTGTTTCAGTCAAAATTCTTCCTGTCGACCCAATACTCAACTTCTCAGAGTTTACAGTTATTGATCATGGTCTTCAGTTTTCAAATATTGATTACACAGCAGGCGAAAACACAGTGGATAGGAGAACACCACCAGTTCCACAAATTCAACATCCTTATTATCCATTATTACGAAATCTTCAAGATGATTTTAGGGTTTATCCGGGAGGTCAAACTCATTTGGGTCGAATAGTTGATCTACCTTTTACGAGAGGGTTTGTACATGGTTGGAATGCTTATCCTGCCATATGGTCTGAATGGGGTCAACGTTTCAACAAATCAAGGAGCACAATTGGTAGAGACCCTGAGGAAGACAAATACAATCACACAGTCAACTTCAATAAATTAGGAACAGAATTTTTCCCACTTACTGATTATGGCATATATTTTGTATTAAAAGATGGTTTTGGACGGCACTACACCTTTGATCCAAATCAAACAATAGGATCAAACACTAGTAAAAACCTTATTAGAAGAATAAAGGTAACGGGTCCCTTCAAGCGACCCAAAATAATGAATGCCATAACTGGTCGAGTAACAACTGATTTTGCTTTTGGTGGGATGATCAAATTACCAATTATATACGATTTTTCAGGTGAGATAATCGTTGATAATACTAATTATCGATTCTATGAATTCCCCGGAAAAAATTGGATAGGTGAGATTGGCTATGGTTTAGATACTATTAGGTTTCTTCCAGACGAGTGGAATGGATTTTTGGCATGGAATCATAGACTTGATTATAAGGGTGTCGAGAATGTTTTCAAAATTGATGAGCTTACACCTGTTGGAAATGGCAAAATAGAAATTGAAGTAACCCTCTTTGATGGTCAAACCAAAAAGTTTCAGGACTGTTGCAACCAAGAAAACGTATTCGGTATAGCCGTTCATGGCTTATCTATTACAGGTCTACCGGATAAAATGGCTGTAGGACAAGATTATCACCTCGACGTTAAAGTCACTGAGATAGAGGACATGCAATTTGAGCAAGCTTGTAATGATGCTTTTGTATACATCTGGCAGGATCGCGGAATAGCATTCTCATTTCCTGGGATTGATGAACCGATCCATATGGGAATGGGAGATGGCAGAACCATGGGTACTCCAGACCCAGGACGTAATAGTTCTAGGCGCGAAGGCGCAATGTATAGCGAGCGTCAGGATTTCAACGAGGATGGTAAAATTAGTTTCGAAGATTATGAAACAGAGATTGTCGGCACATACTATTTTGCCACAAACAGTTGGGCTGGCGGAATGGTTGATGGTCGTACATTTAATCGAAACAATGGTACTTACCATTTTGACCTTACGGCTGCTGAGAACTGCCAAATTGTCGATATAGGCATGGATATTGGTGGTTTAAATGCCAGAGGCATGAGACGTTTTGTAACTCCTGCTGATCATTGCATTTCTGAAAACGAAGAAACCAGCGTTTATGTCACTGCTTTCAAATATGGAGATGACAACAATGATCGTTCTTGGACACCTTATTACTATAACGATTATTTCCAGATAAGTTATACACATGAAGTATATCTGGCTGGTGAAGCTAGAGCACCAATAGCGCCAAAAGATGATTATACAATTGAAGTATCTCCACAACCACTCACAGCTGGTGTGGTAAACGAACTAGTTGATCCTACAAAACCTTTTACTGTTAGAGTCACTGACTCTAAAGGGAGACCGGTTAACTTGCTTGAAGGTGTAAGAGATTTTTCCGGTGACAACGAAGTACCTCCTGAGCGTGCTCAGATGAATCTTTTCTGCGATTGGCATCCAGATCAGGAGGAATATTTTGGCTTTGGTTCAAGATTACCCCAGTATTACTGGATTCGCACTGACTTACACAATGAAAGTGCCGACTATTATCAAAACATTTTTCTCTACTCAGACTATAATAATGAACAGAATTATTTTGAACCAATAACAATTGATTTTGACAGAGCAAATCAGGGTATCTATATATTCAAAGGATTTTGTGCCAATGATGCTGGCGAATTCTATTTAACGGTATATTCTCCCGATCGAAAGTTCATGGGTACTACTAAAGTCGTAGTTAATCTTCCAATAGCTGAGTATCAGGTTGTCAACTATGTTGATCCTGAGAAAAAAATGTTTACTTCACCTGGGGAACCAGATTTCATTTTAACCGCAGGTTCAAATAAAATATATGAAGTTAATGCTGTATTCAAAAACTGTCAAGGGAAACTTATAGCCCAGCCTCCAAAAGAACTAAGAGTTTGCAATAGTAAACTCACATACCCCGCTCACTTCACCCCATTCATTACTGTCCCGGCTAACCAAAAGCCAAGATCATGGTTCCCATGCGAGCAATGCCATGATAACTATAGTCTTCACATTGCATTTGACTGGAATGAAAATGGTGTAATAGAAAACGGTGGTAAAGAGATTTACAAATTTGGAAGCTTAAAGACTCAGAGAGAGTTTTTCGCTTGGGATAACGATACTCAAGCAATCAGCATATATCGTAGAAATCAACCACTTTCATATGTAACATCCAATATGCACTACTCTGATAATACTTTTTCTCCAAAGAATGTTGTCATGTTATCCCCTTTGTACGAGCCTGTTCCAACAAGCTGGGGTGTTGGTTGTATTTACAACAATCCTTATGGAGGTTGTTACTACTTTGTAGATCGAAACGAAGACGCTATGCTTGATTTCAATGATTTCTTACCCTTAGATGATCTTGGTGCATGCAGATTCTATATTTTTGCAGAGGATGTATGTGAAGTTGGTGGTTTAATTGGTTGTAATCCGTATACAGCAGATGTCGGTTTTAATGATGTTGCTGGTGCACCAATGAACTACTACACAGACCCAGGATTTACTTATATGCGTTATCGTTACTTTACAAATTCTACAGGACTTATTGGTTCTGATTTAGGTAGTCGCGATGGTTCATATAAACTCGACTGGGATGCCATGCCTGCAACAACTTTAAGCGTCAATTCGCCCAAACTAGTAATGAGGTCAGCCAAAACCGGATTCCCGCTTGACTCAAGTCTTTTTGACCCAAAAAATTACGATTTAATGTATGCTTGTGAAAATCATATATTGATTGAACTTCATCCAGCTGATGACCGTGACCTAGTCATGGATTCTAACTCTTATGTTATGGCAACCGGAAATGAACACGAGTTACTTTGTCAGGGTAGTTTTGCACAGATGTCAAGCTACAAAATGCCTGTCACCTATTTAGATATAAATCCACAAGGGCAAGGTATAGGAACAATACAGATTGGATACAAAAGCAAAAATAAGTTTATTGGAGGTCAATCATTTTATCTTTCTAGCAATGATTCACCAAGCTACTATTCTATTTATCCTATAGCTTATCTAGACTCCTCACCAGGTCTTGAAGTTAGCGTTTTATCACCTGATACTATTAATACTGACGTTCTCAACATTCTAGAGATCCGAGTTGTTGATCAGTCTACCAGAACCCCTATTGATAAAGCTTTTGTTCGGGTCAAGGGCGAGGATGTTGATACGGATGGATATTCAGATGGACGAGGTATTGTGAGGATTGAGATATCACCAAAAATAATTGAAAAAATTGTTATCACAGCTGAAGCTGAGGGTTTTGTTCCAGGTGAAACAATAATTTATACAGGACAACGCATAGAACCACCTACTCTTAACATCGATCCATACCCAACCTTAGTTAACAAATCATTATTCACATTTAAAGGTAAGACTATCCCTGGAGCTATTATAACCGTTAATGGCAAACCGATTCAGGTAAATCCTGATGGCTCATTCACAGGTCGAATTCAGCTTGTTGAGGAAACCAATGTTATCCAGGTCATATCAACATTACCAAATGTACCACAAACCTCAAAACAAATTGTAGTAACACTTGACACCATACCGCCGGCTATAATGTTACCAAAACTCCCAGAACTTATTGGTAGCCAAAAGTTCATTCTTAGAGGTCGTGTCGAACCTAGGTGTGAGGTGTATGTTAATAATGAAAAAGCAACTGTTGTTTACGACATATTTGAGATCCAAATTCAACTCAAACCCGGTAAGAATGTTTTTCAGATCGAAAGCATAGACCCTGCTGGTAACACAAGCTCTGAAAATTTTGAAATTCCTGTTTATGCGAAAGGTTGGGGTAAACTTGTAGTTGGTGCAAAAGAAATCTGGAACGAGAATGGTGACATTATTGGTGTCATGCAAATTAGTCTAAACAAAGATGGTTTTATACCAGTTGATGCTTTGAGAATCATCTTTGGTGGTTCGTTTGAAATCAAAGAAGCAGTCAATATTTGTATATTGGAAATTTTTGATACAACCTATCTACTGGAAGCTGATTCGATAAATGCTCTTGTAAATGGCAAGCCGATCGTATTGCCAGAAAACCCAATTTTAACAAATGGTTCATTCTTTGTGTCACAATCATTTTTGAAAGAAATCCTAGCTTGCACTGTAACTTTCGATATGCTAAAGGGAGAGATTATTATTGGTAGGGTTTGGCTTCCTTAACGAAACCTGGTTGACATTCTAAATATTTAGAGTTATCCTGATATTTTGTGCAAATGCCCCTAGCTATAGGTATGTTCTATTGATGGGGTAGGAAGGAAGCTAATGAGAATTGACAGGGTTTGGTTCGGCAAACGCAGAAATTCCATAAATCCCCCTAACCTAATAAAACTCCAGACTGATTCTTACAACAGATTCTTAAAAGAAGATCTAAAGAACCTTATTGCTTCACTAAATGAGGACAGATCGCTTCGTGAATCTGGTAAAGTAGAGGTTGAGTTCGTTGATTATAATCTTGGTGATCCACAGTACTCGCCACTTGAATGTAAGGCCCGCAGCCTCTCATACACTATTCCACTCAAGCTTACTGTTAGACTGATAAATAAGGATACTGGTGAGATTAAAGAACAGGAACTTTTTGCCGGTGAGCTTTCCCAGATGACTGATGCCGGAACGTTTATTATCAATGGCGTTGAACGTGTTGTAGTATCTCAACTTGTTCGTTCGCCAGGTGTTTACTTCGAGTTCGAACAATTGCCAAATTCCACTAGGACTCGTGCCATGGCTACGGTCATCCCAGATCGTGGTTCTTGGCTCGAATTTGAAATGGGTGATGATGAGGTGGCATATGTCAAAATCGATAAAAAGTCAAAGAAATTCCCAGTTACTGAGCTTCTTCGTGCCATGGGTGATTATACCGATGATGAGATAAGGAATCTCTTCATAGAAGAAAAAATCTCAATAATAAGGGCTGACAATACCTCAGAGCTTGAAAAGGCAAAGGGGAAAACGCTTGCAGATACTATCTACCATCCTACCACTGGTGATGACCTTTATCAGGTCAATACTGTGCTTACGCCAATTATACTTGATGAAATTAAACGCCTTGGCATCAAACGCGTCAAATATCACGACAAAGACATTGCTAACTTCATTGTAGCAACGCTTGAAAAAGACTCTACAAAAACTCGTGAAGAAGCACTTATTGATATGTTCAAACACATAAGACCTGGTGAACGTCCAACTATCGAGAATGCAGAAAATCTTATACACAATCTCCTTCGTGATCCAAGGCGAAATAATCTTTCAGCAGTAGGTCGATACAAAATCAATAAAAAATTGTTGTTAAATCTTGACTCGAACTTAATAACTCTAGAAGATGTTAGATCCATACTCAAATATCTTTTCCAACTCAAACTTGGCAATGTTGACCCAGATAATAAAGACCACCTTGCCAACAAACGTATCAGAGCTGTTGGTGAATTGCTTGAAAATCAACTTCGTATTGGTTTTTTGAGAATGCTAAAGATCGTCAGAGAGAAGATCATTACTCTTCCAGATGAGGATCTGACAGTTCAGAACATCATCAATGTTCGACCAATTATTGCTGCAATAAGAGAGTTCTTTGGCTTAGGTCAGCTTTCACAGTTTATGGATCAGACCAATCCAGTTGCCGCACTCACTCACAAGCGTCGTCTATCTTCACTTGGCCCGGGTGGTCTAAACAGAGAACGTGCTGGCGCTGATGTGCGTGATGTCCATCACTCCCACTACTCTAGAATTTGCCCAATCGAAACTCCAGAAGGTGGGAATATCGGTCTTATAAACTCACTTACTACTCATTCCATTGTTGACGAGTTTGGATTTATAAGAGCACCTTATATCAAAGTTATTAATCAAAAAGTTACTGATGAGATAGTCTACTTAACAGCTGACGACGAAGAAAATCACCGCATTGCTCAAGCTAACACAGAAATTGACAAAAAAGGTTATATCAAAGGTCCTGTTGTTTGCCGTCACAGGAAGGGTGAGATAATTGAGGCTGAACCTGAAGAAGTTGACCTTATTGACATCTCTCCCAACCAAGTGTTTTCAGCCTCTGCTACTATTATCCCATTCCTCGAGCATGATGAAGCAAATCGTGCTCTCATGGGTTGCAATATGCAACACCAAGCTGTCCCACTCATACAACCTGAAGCCCCTCGCGTTGGTACTGGAATGGAGCACCAGATAGTAGTTGACAATTGTTCAGTTGTTTTAGCTAGAGAATCAGGTGTTGTCTCTTATGTCGATGCTGGAACAATTAAAATTGCTTCACTTGATGCTCCACCAGTAAAATTCCGCTTAGGAAGCCTTAATCAAGATATTTTATACCGTTTTCTTGGAGAAGATGTGTCAAGTGTTGGTAAGATTGGTGACCTTATCGATGGAACTGTGGGTAGAAAGTTAATTCATGCTGGTATTTTCAAAGTTCGCACCATCAGTCGAGATGACGTTGAAATAATTAACCTCTCAGAATTTGTAAAGGTTGAGCGTAATGATGAACTTATTGGTAAGGTACTCGTTGAACCAGCTTTAGATTCTGAAGGTAAGACAGTATTTACATCGAGTAAGAAAATTACTGAAAATGGTCTTGAAAAGCTCTATAAAACTGGCATCCGTGAAGTAATTGTCGAGGTTGAAGGCTCTCCTGAGACACTCCCTATTGCTTTGCTGAAAGTCGCAACCTCAAAAAACAGCTTTCTTGGTAAAATTCTTCTCAAAGGGCCAAAAGATGAAGAGATATATGATTCCATTGAGAGCTCATTTGTAACCGAAGATGTTTTACGCCAACTATTACAGATGGGTGTCACAGAGATTCGTGTA
>Ga0209254_10000964_pt1 | contig 25369 bp, 25 predicted proteins | sample FrelakmetDIP11DI_FD_187148 | JGI IMG/M metagenome (GOLD analysis project Ga0209254, IMG submission 187148) | Freshwater lake sediment microbial communities from the University of Notre Dame, USA, for methane emissions studies - DIP11 DI (SPAdes)... | ecosystem: Environmental > Aquatic >...
ATCATGCGCTACGCGTTCGAGCTGGCGAGGAAGCGCCCGAGGAAGCACGTGACGAGCGCCACCAAGTCGAACGGCATCTCGATCACCATGCCGTACTGGGACGAGCGCTTCAAGGCGATCAGCGCCGAGTACCCGGACGTGAAGACCTCCCAGTTCCACATCGACATCCTCACGGCGCACTTCGTCCAGCACCCGGACTGGTTCGACGTCGTGGTGGGCTCGAACCTCTTCGGCGACATCCTCTCGGACCTGGGTCCGGCCTGCACGGGCACCATCGGCATCGCGCCCGGCGCCAACATCAACCCGGAGCGCGAGTTCCCCTCGTGCTTCGAGCCGGTGCACGGCAGCGCGCCGGACATCGCCGGCAAGGGCATCGCCAATCCCATCGGCCAGATCTGGTCGGGCGCCATGATGCTCGAGCACCTCGGGCACGCCGACGCGGCCGCCGCCATCGTCACCGCGATCGAGAAGGTGATCGCCGGCGGGCCGAAGACGCGCGACATGGGCGGCACCGCCTCGACGAACGAAGTGGGCGGAGCCATCGCGGCCGCGCTTTAGTGGGCGCAACCCGATTCACCGTTCGCTCCCCGTCTCCGGGAATCGGGTTGCGTCCCCTGATTTGCGGCATCGCGTCATGGAAAGGGGGGCCTGAAATACGGTATACATCGGGGTGACGAGAGTCCCACTTCCCACGGGACCCGGTTACCGAGGAGATATCACCATGCAACGACGCGAATTCCTTGTTGCCGGCGGCGCGCTGGCCACTTCCCTGTCCCTTCCCGCCCGCGCGGCCTACCCCGACCGGCCCGTGCGCCTGTACATTCCGTTCTCGCCCGGCGGCGAGTCGGACATCGGCGCGCGCCTGCAGCAAGGCGTTTTCAAGAAGATCACCGGCCAGGAAATGGTCGTCGAGTCCAAGCCTGGCGCGGGCGGGGCGCTTGCCTGGAGCCAGCTCAACTCGATGCCCGGCGACGGCCACTCGATCATGGGCACCAACCTGCCGCACCTGGTGCTGCAGCCCCTCGAGGGCAACGTCCAGTACAAGACCGACGACATCGTGAACGTGCACTTCTACCAGTACACGCCCGACGCGATCATCGTCCGCAACGAAAGCCCCTTCAGGACCTACGAGGACCTGGTCAAGGCCGCGAAGGATCAGCAGGACAAGATCACGTTCGCCGGCTCCGCGCTCAACTCCGCCAACCACGTCGCCCACACGCGCCTCAACCGGCTGCTGGGCACGAAGACGACCTACGTCCCGTTCAAGGGCACCGGCGACCTCATGGCCTCCCTGCTGGGCGGGCACGTCTCGTCGGCGATGTCCTACAACACGGTCGCCATGGCGCAGAAGAGCAAGGTACGCATGCTGGCCGTGGCGACCGAGAAGCGCCTGGCGGGCTTCCCGGACGTGCCCACGTTCAAGGAGCTGGGCGGCAACTGGGTGGATGGCGCCTACCGCGGCTGCGGCGTGCCCAGGAGCACGCCGGAGGACATCCGCAAGCGCGTCTCCGACATCTTCTCCGCGATCAACAAGGACCCGGACTTCCGCGCCAAGATGGCCGAGGGCGGCTTCGAGCTCATCGACGTCACCTACGACAACATGCCGGCCTTCCTCGCCGAGCGGAAGGTTGCCTACCTCGAGGCGGCCAAGCTCATGGGCCTCGCCAAGTAGCCCGGGCCGGACATGCCGGCGACGGGGCTATACTGCTGGAACAACAGGTGGGACGCCGCGACGCGGCCTACCCACGCCCGACAACTGCGATTGATTTGAGGAGGCGCCGGGGCCACCCGGCGATCGAGAGCGCATGAAGCACCTCATCAAGAATCCCCGCGACTTCTGGGCAGGCATCATGTTCCTCGCGCTGGGCGCGCTTTTCGCCGGCGTCGGAGTGACCTACAAGATCGGCACGGCGGCGCGCATGGGCCCGGGATACTTCCCGCTCGTGCTGGGGCTCCTGCTCGCCGGATTCGGGCTGGCGATCGCACTGCTCGCGCTGCGCGGGAAGAACGCCGGACCGGGCGTCGAAAAGTTCCACTGGAACGCGACATTCTGGGTGCTCTTCCCGATCGTGGTGTTCGGGATAGGGCTCAAGATCATGGGCATGATCTTCATGGGCCTGATGGTGGTGATCGTCTCGAGCCTCGCGAGCGAGGAATTCAAGCTGCGGCCCGTCATCTTCCTGGCGATCGGCCTCGTTGTCTTCTGCAGCATCATCTTCGTCGGCGGCCTCAAGTTGCCGATCCCGCTTTGCCCCGACTTCGGGGTTTTCGAGCAACTCGCGGCCTGCCGCGTCTGAAGGGGCCGCCATGGAACTCCTTGCAAACCTCCAGCTTGGCTTCGGCGTCGCGCTGGCCGGCACCAACATCCTCTACTGCTTCATCGGGGTCCTGCTCGGCACCCTGATCGGTGTGCTCCCCGGCATCGGCCCGGTCGCCACCATCGCCATGCTCCTGCCGGCGACGTTCGTGCTGCCGCCGGTGTCGGCGCTCATCATGCTCGCCGGCATCTACTACGGCGCGAGCTACGGCGGTTCGACGACGGCGATCCTGGTGAACCTGCCGGGCGAGGTCAGTTCGGTGGTCACGTGCCTGGACGGGCACCAGATGGCAAAGCAAGGCCATGCCGGCAAGGCCCTCGGTGTCGCGGCGCTCTCCTCGTTCTTCGCCGGGACGGTCTCCACGCTGCTGGTCGCCGCCTTCGCCCCGCCACTCGCCGAGCTCGCGCTCAAGTTCGGCCCGGCGGACTACTTCTCCCTGATGGTGCTGGGCTTGCTGGCCGCCGTCGTCCTGGCGCACGGCTCCCTCATCAAGGCCGTCGCGATGATCATCCTGGGGCTGCTCGTCGGCCTCATCGGGACGGACGTCAATTCCGGCGTGGCCCGCTACAACTTCGGCCTGCCGGAACTCATCGACGGCGTGGGCATCGGTCCCATCGCCATGGGCGTCTTCGGGTTCGGCGAGATCATCCGCAACCTGGAGCACGGCCAGAAGCGCGAGGTCACCACCAGCCGCGTGACGGGCCTTTTGCCGAACTGGCAGGACATCAAGCAGTCGACGTGGCCCACCATCCGGGGAACCATGCTCGGGTCTTTCCTCGGCATCCTGCCCGGCGGCGGCCCGATCCTCGGTTCGTTCTCGGCCTACACGCTGGAGAAGAAGCTCGCGAAGGATCCGTCGCGTTTCGGCAAGGGCGCCATCGAAGGCGTGGCGGCCCCGGAGTCGGCCAACAACGCCGCGGCGCAGACTTCCTTCATCCCGCTGCTCACGCTGGGCATCCCGTCCAACCCGGTGATGGCCCTCATGATCGGCGCCATGATCATCCACGGCATCCAGCCCGGCCCGCAGATCATGACGGCCAAGCCCGACCTCTTCTGGGGCATGATCGCCTCGATGTGGGTGGGCAACTTCCTGCTCGTCGTGCTCAACCTGCCGCTCATCGGGATGTGGGTGAAGCTGCTCACGCTGGAGTACCGGTTCCTCTACCCGGCGATCCTGCTTTTCTGCTGCATCGGCGTGTATTCCATCAACAACGCCTGGATGGACGTGCTGCTGGCGGCGGGCTTCGGCTTCATCGGCTACCTGTTCGGCAAGCTCGATTGCGAGGCGGCGCCCCTGCTGCTCGGCTTCGTGCTCGGCCCGATGATGGAGGAGAACCTGCGCCGCGCGATGCTGCTCTCGCGAGGCGATCCGATGGTGTTCGTGACGCGGCCGATCAGCGCCACGCTCCTGGTGATCTCGGTGATCCTGCTCGTGATCGTGCTCATGCCGGCGATCCGGTCGAAGCGCGAGGAAGCCTTCGTCGAGGACGCTTGACGGCGATCTAGCCGAGCCGCGTCGCGAGCTCGGCGAGGTCGGCCACCATGCCGTCGGGCGGCGAACCCAGCCGCTCGATGGGCGCCCTTCCCCGGTTGACCCACCAGACGGCGAAGCCGAAGGACTTGGCTCCCGCCGCGTCCCACCCGTTCGACGAGACGAATCCGGTCGCCCCGGGCGCGAGCCCGAGGGCCGCGGTCGCGATCGCATAGGCGCGCGGATCCGGCTTGAAGACGCCCGCCTCGTGCACGGAGAAAACGCGCTCGCCGAAGAAGACCCGCAGGTCGTTGTGGTCGACCACCGCGTCGAGCATGTCCGGGTGCCCGTTCGAGAGGATCGCGAGCGTGCGTCCGCGGGCCAGGCGCTCGAGGGCCGCGCGCACCTCGGGGAAGAGCGAGAGCTCGCGGTAGGCCCGCAGGAGCGCGGTGCGCGAATCCCCCGCGGCGACGAGCTCCAGCGACTCGAGCGCCCAGTCGAGCGCGTCGGCCGTCACGACGTTGAAGTCGTCGTAGCGGCCCATTAGGCTGCGAAGCCACGTGTACTCGAGCTGCTTCGTTCGCCACGCCTGCGAGAGCGCGGATCCGCGCCCCGGGAAGCGCGAGTCCGCGAGGCGGGTGACCGAATGCACGTCGAAGAGCGTGCCGTAGGCGTCGAAGACGAGGGTGTCGGGCGTGGCCGTCATGTCCAATCTCCTCAAAGGCGCTTTCCCGAGGATACGCCCGCGCCTTCGCGGTGGTAGCATTTCCGCTCCCTCCCCGAATGCCCGTCCCGCCCCCCATGCGCAACCGCTTCCGCTTCCTCGCCGCCGCGCTCGCGACGGCGGCGCTGCCCGTCCTTTCGCAGGGCTTTCCCAACCGGCCCGTGAAGATCATCGTGCCCTTCCCCGCGGGCGGGCCGACGGACGTGCTCACGCGCGTGCTCGCGGACAAGATGGGCGCGCAGCTCGGACAGCCCGTCGTGGTCGAGAACAAGCCCGGCGCGGGCGGCGCCATCGGCGCGGATTTCGTCGCGAAGAGCGCCAACGACGGCTACACGCTCGTGATGGCCACGGCGAGCACGCATTCGATCGGACCCTACCTCGGCAAGCTCCCCTACGACCCCGTGAAGGACTTCACGCCGATCGTGTGGGTCGGAAACGCCACCAACGTGCTGGTGGTGAGCAACAACGTGCCGGCCGCGAACGTGAAGGAGCTGATCGACCTCGCGAAGAAGGATCCGGGCAAGCTCAACTACGCCACGAGCGGCATCGGGACGATCTCGCACCTCACGAGCGAGCTCTTCGCGAGCATGGCCGGCGTCAAGCTCACGCACGTGCCGTACAAGGGAACGCAGCAGTCGATCCCCGACCTCATGAGCGGCCAGGTGGCGATCCTTTTCGACAACATCATGACGGCGATGCCGAACGTGAAGGCCGGCAAGGTGAAGGCCCTGGGCATCTCCTCGCCGAAGCGCTCGTCGCTCGTGCCGGACCTGCCGACGGTCGCGGAAGCGGGCCTGCCGGGATTCCAGAGCCTCGTCTGGTTCGGGCTGCTGGGCCCCGCGAACACGCCCAGGGCCGTCGTGGAACGCATGAACGCGGAGATGAACAAGGCACTGCTGCTGCCCGAGATCCAGGCGCGTTTCGTCCAGATGGGCTTCGAGCCCGCCGGCGGGACGAGCGCCGAGTTCGCGCAGACCATCGACCGCGACGCGCAGAAGTGGTCGAAGGTGATCAAGGACGCGGGCGTGAAGCCCGAATAGCGAAGCTCCCCGAACCAGGCCGCCCGCCATGACCTTCAGCTGGGATTTCCCCTACGCCTCGCAGCGCATGCCCGTGCTCGCGAGGAATGTCGTCGCCACCTCGCAGCCCCTGGCCGCGCAGGCCGGCCTGCAGGCGCTCGCGAGGGGCGGCAATGCCGTCGATGCCGCGCTCGCCGCCGCGATCACGCTCACCGTCGTCGAGCCGACCTCGAACGGCATCGGCTCGGACGCCTTCGCGATCCTCTGGGACGGCGAGAAGCTCGTGGGCCTGAACGCCTCGGGCCGCGCGCCGGCGGGATGGACGCCGGAGCGCTTCAGGGGCCGCACGGCGATGCCGGTGCACGGCTGGGATGCCGCCACGGTGCCCGGATGCGTCTCCGCCTGGGTCGCGCTCTGGCAGCGCTACGGCAAGCTCCCTTTCGCGGATCTCTTCGGCCCGGCCATCCGCTACGCGCGCGACGGCTTCATGGTCTCGCCCATCACGGCGCTGAGCTGGGCGCGGCAGGCGCCCAATTTCACGAAGTTCTCCGAGTTCTCGTGGACGTTCCTGCCCAAGGACCGCGCCCCGCGCGCCGGAGAGCGCTTCTACTGCCCGCAGCAGGCCGAGACGCTCGAGGAGATCGCGGCCACCCGCGGCGAGAGCTTCTACCGCGGCAAGCTCGCCGAGCGCATCGCGATGGCGAGCCGCGCCGACGATGGCGCGCACACCGTGGAGGATTTCGCGAACCACCGCTGCGACTGGGTCGACCCGATCTCGGTCGAGTACCGCGGCTACCGCCTGCACGAGATCCCGCCCAACGGCCAGGGTATCGTCGCGCTCATGACGCTCGGCATGCTGCGGCACGTCGACCTGGCGGGCTGCCCGGTGGACGGCGCCGACAGCGTGCACCTGCAGATGGAGGCGACGAAGCTCGCCTTCGCGGACGCCTACCGCTACGTGTCGGATCCGGCGACGATGGAATTCGACGCGGCGAAGCTCCTCGCCGACGATTACCTCGCGAGCCGTGCGAGGGCGATCGACAGGGCGCGCGCGAAGGACCACCCGGCGGGTGAGCCGCGCGCGGGCGGCACGGTGTACCTCACCACGGCCGACGAGAACGGCATGATGGTCTCGTACATCCAGTCGAACTACATGGGCTTCGGCTCGGGCATCGTCGTGCCGGGCACGGGGATCTCGATGCAGAACCGCGGCCACGGCTTCTCGCTCGAGCCCGGTCACCCGAACGAGGTGGGCCCGGGCAAGCGGCCGTTCCAGACGATCATCCCGGGCTTCCTCACCAAGGACGGCGAGCCGGTCATGAGCTTCGGCGTGATGGGAGGGCAGATGCAGCCGCAGGGCCACGTGCAGATGGTCACGCGCATCGTCGACTACCAGCAGAACCCGCAGGTGGCCTCCGATGGGCCGCGGTGGATCGTGCACCCGGACTTCTCCGTGAGCCTGGAGGAATCGCGGTTCGCGCCCGGCGTCGTCGACGAGCTCAAGCGCCGCGGGCACCGCGTCGTGCAGCCCGAGGCCGCGATGTTCGGGTTCGGTGGGGCGCAGCTCATCTGGAAGCTCGAGGACGGGTACTGCGCGGGTTCCGATCATCGCAAGGATGGTGGCGCGGTCGGTTATTGATTCGGCGCTGCGCGAGGCGGCAGAGGGGACGCAACCCCTTTCACTCCGCGAGCTCGACCCTGCGGACACCCGGAATGCGGGAAGGAGAGTATCGGCTGGCCGCGGCCGCGAGCAGGCGCCCGGGCCGCTCGCCGAGTTCGGGCACTTCCTGACCGAGGAACTTCAGCGCCCGGGCGATCAGCCGTGATCCTTCGTCGGCATCCAGCGCGGGCGCAAGCGTCTGCTTCGAGAGTTTCTCGCCGCCTCTCGTCGCAACCGGGACGTGCAGGTAGCGCGGCGTCGCAAAGCCGAGCGCTCGCTGCAGGGCGATCTGGCGCGGCGTGGAGTCGAGGAGGTCGGCTCCCCGCACCACGTCCGTGACGCCCAGGTCGGCATCGTCGACGACGACGGCGAGCTGGTAGGCGAAGAGCCCGTCGCGGCGCTTCACGACGAAGTCGCCGATGTCGCGCGCGAGCCGCTGCGACTGCGGGCCCTGCAGGCGATCGTCGAAGGCGACGGGCGCGTCATCGACCCGGAAGCGGTCGGCGCCCGGGATGTCGAGCCCCAACGCGAAAGCACGGCAGGTGCCGGGATAGACGATGCCGTCGATGCCGTGCGTGCCGGAGTCGGCGATCTCCCGGCGCGAGCAGCGGCAGCGATACACCAGCCCCCTTTCGCGAAGGCTCGCGAGCGCCGCCTCGTATCGCGAGGTGCGATCGCGCTGTCGCACGACGGGGCCGTCCCAGTGCAGGCCGAGGGCTTCGAGGGCGAGAAGGATCTCGTCCTCGGCGCCGGGCACCGTGCGCGTGGCATCGACGTCTTCGATTCGCAAGTGCCACTCGCCGCCGGCGGCGCGCGCGTCCAGCCAGCTCGCGACGGCCGCCACGAGCGAGCCGAAGTGCAGCGGCCCGGTGGGCGAGGGTGCGAAACGGCCGATGGTCTTCACGAGAGCAGCGTCGCGGCCACGAGCGGATCCTCGAGGCGCTTCACGAACCATTTCGCGGCCTTGCCGGCGGAGGCCGGGCGCCAGGCGACCACGATGTCGACGGGCGGGCGCTCGGCTTCGGGCTGGAGGATGACGAGCCGCCTCGTGAAGGCCTCGCGCTCGGCGATCCAGCGCGGCACCCAGCCCACGCCCAGGCCCGCGACGTGCGCCGCCACTTTCGCGTCCATCGTTCCCACCGTCAGCGTGTCCTGCCCCGAGAGCAGGCCCGCGGTGCGTGGTGGCAGCAGGCGCGAGGTGTCCGCGATGGCGACGGCCCGGTGACGCACCAGCATGGCCTCGGTGATGGGGCCGGTCTCCTTCGCCAGGGGGTGGAAGGGCGCTGCAACGAGGGCCATCGCGATGGTGCCCAAGGGCCGGGCGGTGTAGGCGGCCCCGGCGGGCGCGTCCCCGGAGGCGCCGACGGCAAGGTCGGCGCGGCCGGCGGCCAGGGCATCCCAGGTGCCGCCCAGCACCTCGTGCAGCAGCTTCACGCGCGTGCCGGTGTTGGCTTCGTAGAACTCGGCCAGCAGCCCCATGAAGTTCTCGGCGCCGATGAGGGTGCTCACGGCGATGCGCAGCTCCGCCTCCCAGCCCCGCGCCACCTGCTGCACCCGGCATTCGAGGTCGGCTGCGATGCGCAGCAGTTCCCGGCCCTCCCGAAGCAGCTCCCGCCCGGCTTCGGTCAGCTTCGCGCGGTGGCCGCGCCGGTCGAACAGGAGGACGTCCAGCGCCTCCTCGGCCTGATGTACGGAGTAAGTGATTGCTGACGGAACCCGGTGCAGTTCCTCGGCCGCGGCGGCGAACGAGCCCCGCCGGTCGATGGCATCGAGGACCTCCAGGGTCTCCAGGGTCAGCTTCAATGTTCTTAAATTTTGAATAAGATGATGGAAATTATTCGCTTTGATTGGGGAAAGATCAATCCCATCATATGGGTCATCATTCAGAGCAATAGCTTAAAGGGAAGCCAACATGACGGAAATCCGCCGCAGTGCCGACCGGGGCCATGCCAACCATGGTTGGCTCGATTCCTTCCACTCCTTCTCGTTCGCCGACTATCACGACCCGGCGCACATGGGTTTCGGCGCCCTTCGGGTCATCAACGAGGACCGCGTGCAGCCCGGCATGGGCTTCGGCACCCACGGCCACCGCGACATGGAGATCGTGAGCTACGTGCTCTCCGGCGCCCTCGAGCACAAGGACAGCATGGGCAACGGCTCGATCATCCGGCCGGGCGACGTGCAGCGCATGAGCGCGGGAACGGGCGTGCGGCACAGCGAGTTCAACCCGTCGGCCGCCGACGGCACGCACTTCCTGCAGATCTGGATCGAACCCGCCGTGCGCGGCATCGCCCCCGGCTACGAGGAGAAGACGTTCAGCGATGCCGACAAGCGCGGCCGCCTGCGCCTCATCGCCTCGGCCGATGGCCGCGAAGGGTCGGTCACGATCCACCAGGACGCGCGGCTCTTCGCCGGGCTCTTCGACGGCGACGAGTCGGCCACGCAGCCGCTCGCCGCCGGCCGCCGGGCCTACGTGCACGTGGCGCGCGGCGAGGTCACGGTGAACGGGCAACCCCTGCTCGCCGGGGATGCGCTCAAGCTCTCCGGCGAGGGGTCCGTGCGCATCGAGTCGGGCCGCGGTGCCGAAGTGCTCGTCTTCGACCTCGCCTAGATGCCGTCCCCTCGACCCCAAGGATCCGCGGTGGCCAATGCCGCTTCCGTCCGTGTCGCGCAGCAGGTGATCGCGTCGCAGCCCGCCTCGGCCGGAACGCTGTCGGTACGCCGCGCATTGCCAGATCGATCCCGCAAGGCCGTGGGCCCGTGGGTCTTCCTCGACCATTTCGGTCCCGCGCGTCTTGCCGGTGGCGATGGCGTGGGCCCGCATCCGCACGCAGGCATCGAGACGGTCACCTACCTGCTCGAGGGCCGCAACGAGCATCGCGACTCGGCGGGGCACACGGGAATCGTCTCCGCCGGCGGCGCGCAATGGATGACCGCGGGCCGCGGCATCGTGCACGCCGAGCGACCCCTCATGGAATCGAACGGCGAGGCGATCGTGCACGGCATCCAGCTTTGGACCAGCCTGCCGCGTTCGCTCAAGATGATGCCGCCGGGCTACCAGCGAATCGAGGCTTCAGCGATCGCCCAAGTGCACTTGCCGGGTGCCCGTCTTCGCGTCGTCGCGGGCGAGGTCTCGGGCGTTCGCGGTCCGGCCGAGGCGCTCATGCCCCTCTTCCTGGCGCACGCGACGATCGAGGCGGGCGCGCGCATCGCGCTGGAAGTGGCCCCGTGCTTCGAGGCCGGGGCGTACGTCATCGCGGGCGAGGGCGCCTTCGGATCGGGCGATGGCCTGCCCGCGCGCACCGGAGAGCTCGCGGTGTACGCCGACGAAGGGGGCCTGCTCGAGGCGGCCAACACGGGGCGCGAGCCGCTCGAAGCGCTTTTCCTGGGAGGCGCCGCGGCCGAGGGCCCGCTCGTCTTCCACGGCCCCTTCGTGATGAACAGCGTCGAGCAGGTGCGCGCGGCCGAGATCGCCTTCCGCACCGGCCGCATGGGCACGCTGGCCGAATCCTGATTTCGCATCTCCCATCCAGAAACCCCAGAGAGGAAACACCATGACCGACTTCCTGTTCTCCGCCGGCAAGCTGGGCAAGCTCACGCTTGCGAACCGCATCGTGATGGCGCCGATGACGCGCAGCCGTGCCATCGGCAACGTGCCCAACGACCTGATGGTGAAGTACTACGCCGACCGCGCTGACGCGGGCCTGATCGTCACCGAGGGCGTTGCGCCCTGCGCGGACGGCCTGGGCTACTCGCGCATCCCCGGCCTCTTCACCGACGCGCAGCAGGCCGGCTGGAAGAAGGTCACCGATGCCGTCCACGCGAAGGGCGGGCGCATCGTCGTGCAGCTCATGCACACGGGCCGCATCGGCCATCCCGACAACATGCTGCCGGGTGCGCGCATGGTCGCGCCCTCGGCCGTGGCGGCAGGCGGGCAGATGTGGACGGACCAGAAGGGCCTGCAGGACCACCCGATGCCCGTCGAGATGACGGAAGCGGACATCGCGACGGCCATCGGCGAGTATGTCGACGCCTCGAAGCGCGCCATCGCGGCGGGATTCGACGGGGTCGAGCTGCACGGGGCCAACGGCTACCTCATCGACCAGTTCCTCAACACGAAGTCCAACAAGCGCACGGACCGCTGGGGCGGCAGCGTCGAGAACCGCATCCGCTTCGCGGTGGAAGTTGCGAAGGCGGTGGCCGCGGCCATCGGGCCTGACCGGCTGGGCATCCGCATTTCGCCCTACGGCGTCTACAACGACGTCGCGCCGGACGCCGAAATGGACGCGCTCTACCTCGCGTTCGTGCGCGCGCTCAACGCGCTCGGAATCGCTTTCGTCCACTTCATCGACGTGGGCGTGATGGGCGCGCCCGAGTCGAAGCCGCTGCTGCGCAAGGCGCTTCGCGAGGCCTTCGACGGCGCCATCATCCTGAACGGCGGCTACGACGGTGCGAAGGCCGAGGCGGACCTTGCGGCGTCGACGGGCGACTTCATCGCCTTCGGCAAGCCCTTCGTCTCGAACCCCGATCTTGTCGCGAAGCTGAAGACGGGAGCGGCGCTCAGGCCGGCGGACCCGGCCACGTTCTTCACGCCGGGCGAGAAGGGCTACACCGACTATCCTGTGGGCCTCGCCGCCTGATCGGAGTTTCCCCATGACCGCCCGCATCCTCGCCTTCGCCGGCTCCGCCCGGCGCGATTCCCTCAACAAGAAGCTCGCGCGGGCGGCCCATGCCGCGGCGAGGGACGTGGGCGCCGAGGCGACCTTCGTCGACCTCGACGACTACCCGATGCCGGTCTACCACGGCGACCTCGAGGCGGCCTCGGGAATGCCGGAAAAGGCGAGGGAGCTGCGCGCGTTGTTCCTCGAGCACGACGGCCTGCTCATCGCCTCGCCCGAGAACAACAGTTCGATGAGTTCTCTCCTCAAGAACACGATCGACTGGCTCTCGCGCGACGTGGACGACGGCAAGGGCCCCAACTCGGGGCTCGCCCCCTGGCGGGGCAAGGTGGCCGGCCTTCTCGCGGCCTCGCCGGGCGCTTTCGGCGGCGTGAGGCACCTGCCGCACTTGCGGCAGGTCCTCGCGGGCCTGGGCGTCACGGTGGTGGGCGCGCAGGTGACGGTGCCCAAGGCGCACGAGGCGTTCGCGGCCGACGGCACCCTCGCCGACGATCGCGTGGCGAAGCAGGTGCGCGGCATGGCCGAGAGCGTCGCCATGCTCGCGGCGAAGCCGCGCGCATAGCCCGAGCCAATCGTCCGCATAGGGAAATTTCATTGGCCGCGCGCGCCATCGCGCCCGACAATGGATTTTCATTCCAAGCGAAGGAGGCACTCCGTGGCCAAGACCAAAGCCGTTTCGAGCGTCGACATCGGGATCACCGAGCGCGACCGCGCCAGGATCTCCGACGGGCTCTCGCGCCTGCTCGCCGACACCTACACGCTCTACCTCAAGACGCACAACTTCCACTGGAACGTGAAGGGCCCGATGTTCCAGACCCTGCACCTCATGTTCGAGACGCAGTACAACGAACTCGCCCTGGCCGTGGACCTCATCGCCGAGCGCATCCGCGCGCTGGGCTACCCGGCGCCGGGCACGTACCGGGAATACGCGAAGCTCTCCTCCATCAAGGAGACCGAAGGCGTCCCCGAGGCCCGCGAGATGATCCGCCTGCTGGTCGAAGGGCAGGAGGCCGTGGTGCGCACCGCGCGCAGCGTCTTCCCGCTCGTGGACAAGGCCCACGACGAGCCGAGCGCGGACCTGCTCACGCAGCGCATGCAGGTGCACGAGAAGACGGCCTGGATGCTGCGCGCCCTTCTCGAGAAGTGACCGAGGCTTGAAAACCCGGCCGGTCGCCCCGACGTCGACCGGCCTTGAACAGGAGAACCCGATGGCCGTCGTCGAACTCACGAAGGAAAACTTCGAGCAGGTGATCACTTCCAACGCGATGGTCATCGTCGATTACTGGGCGCCCTGGTGCGGCCCGTGCCGTGGCTTCGCGCCCGTCTTCGAGGGTGTGGCCGAGGAGAATCCCGACGTCGTGTTCGCCAAGGTGAACACGGACGAGGAGCAGGAAATCGCCCAGCATTTCCAGATCCGTTCCATCCCGACCCTCATGGTGTTCAAGGAACAGGTCGTCGTCTTCTCGCAGGCGGGCGCCCTTCCCAAGGGCCCGTTCGAGCAAGTGGTGGCCAAGGCGAAGGAGCTGGACATGGAGGACGTCCGGCGCCAGATGGCCGCGCAGGAGGCGGAGGCGGCGGCTCGTCCCTCGGCGTAGGCCCTTCGTACCGCCGGGAGCACGGTTCGTCCCGGCCTTGTTGAGTTTTGCGGCGGCACCCCTCAAACTTCGCGGCCTCAACGTTTGCGTCCGGAGTGCCCTGCATGATCACCCGATATTGCCGTAACGCATCCCTTGCCGCCGGCCTCCTTTTGGCCGGCGCCACGCCTTCCTTTGCCCAGGCGCCGGCGAAGGCCGCCGCACCAGCCGGCCCGCTCACCGTCGAGGACATCTGGAAGTCGCCGTCGCTCTCCAACATCACGCTTTCGCGTGACGGGAAATACATGGCGGCCACCGCCCCGGTGCGCGGGCGCATGAACCTCGTCGTGATCGAACTGCAGAGCCGCAACGCGCTCGCGCTCACCGGCTTCGACAATTTCGACGTCCTCAACGTCAACTGGGTGGGCAACAACCGGCTGCTCTACTCGCTCGGGCAGGTCAACTCCCCGACCGGCCCCTCCCAGATCGACGGGGGCGGCTTGTTCATGGTGAGCCGCGACGGGAAGGAGACGCGCCGCATCTCGATGACGGTTCGCGAGACCCGCGCGAACAACCAGAACGTCTACCGGGGGTACTCGTTCTTTCGCACGATTCCGGGCAGCGACGAGGAGATCATCGCCTCGGGCAATCTGGCGTCCGCGGACTCGAGCGACCTCTACCGCCTCAACGTCGTCACCGGCCGGGCCACGATCCTCACCACGGGCCGGCCGTCGGAACTGGCGCAATCCTGGATTCTCGACAGCAAGCTCGTCCCGCGCGTGCTCACGGCTGGCGTGAAGGACGAAGTCGAGCAGGTCGTCTGGTACCGCAAGGACGACAAGTCCCCGTGGACGGAGATCTCGCGTTTCGGGATCAACAAGGGCACCGCCTTCGTCCCGCTCGCCTTCGAGTCGGACGACAAGACGCTGCTGGTCGCGACCAACGCCGGACGCGAGACGATGGCGGTCTACCGCTACGACCCGGAAGCGAAGAAGCTGGGCGAGCTCATCGCCCAGCATCCGCGCTACGACATCGGCGCCGACGGCCTGGGGAACCGCGTTCCGGGCGTCGTGAGGGAGCCCGAGACCGACAAGCTCCTGGGGTACGCGGTGAACGCCGCCAAGCCCGAGGTCGTCTGGCTCGACCCGGGCTATGCCGCGAAACAGGCCGCCCTCGACAAGCACTTCGCCGGCAAGACCAACAGTTTCAGCCGCTCGCCGGACGGCAAGCGCTGGGTGGTCACGTCCTACTCCGACACCTCGCCGAGGCGCTGGTACCTGTACGACGAGGCGAACAAGACGATCGAGGAGATCGGCGCGTCCAGGCCGTGGCTGGACGGCAAGCTCGTGGAGCAGCGCCCCTTCACCTTCAAGACGCGCGACGGACTGGAGATCCCGGGCTACTACTTCCTCCCGAAGGACTGGAAACCCGGCACGAAGCTGCCGACCATCGTCCACATCCACGGAGGCCCGTTCGTCCGCGCGGACACCTGGGCCAGCGGCTTCGGCTACAACGAGGGCCAGCTTTTCGCCTCGCGCGGCTATGCCGTGATCGTTCCCAACTTCCGCATCACCCCCGGCCTGGGCTCGAAGATCCTGTACAGCGGCTTCGGCAGCTACGGCCGCCAGATGTCGGACGACCATGAGGACGCGCTCAAGTGGGGCATCGCCGAGGGCTTCGTCGACCCGGCGCGCGTGTGCATGTCCGGCGCGAGCTACGGCGGCTACGCGGCCCTGCACGCCATCGTGCGCAATGCCGACATGTGGAAGTGCGCCGTCGCCGGCCTCGCCGTGACGGACCTCAAGTACCAGCTCACGACCGTCGAGGGCGACACGGCGGGCAGCGATGCGGCCGTCAAGCTCTGGAAGGCGATCCTGGGCACGCAGGACCTGTCCTCGCCGCTGGTGCGCGAGATCTCGCCCGTCTTCCACGCCGCGAAGATCAAGCGCCCGGTCTTCCTCTACGCGGGCCGGGACGACATCCGCGTGCCCCTCGGCCAGATCCGCGAGATGGCGGCGAACCTCGAGAGCGCCGGCAATCCGCCCAAGGGGTTCGTGGTCAAGGCGGACGAAGGGCACGGGTTCGGCAAACTCGAGAACAACGTCGACACCTGGAACCGGATCCTCGAGTTCCTGAAGACGCACCTGTAGGCTTCTCGCGGCGCCCGGGGGCGCCAGTAGAATGAGGGGACTTCCCACAAGGAACTCCCAGGCGCCCCCATGCAACCCACGCTCGACCTGCTGCGCGACGAGATCCGTTCCCGCTACCTCGAGGACGAGACGGCCGCCCTGGCCCGTCTCGTCCCCCTCGCCCGTCCCACCCCCGAAGCGAACGCGAGGATCGCCGCCCTGGCGTCCGACCTCGTCACCCGCGTGCGCGACGAGCAGCGCGCGGCCGCGGGCATGCAGTCCTTCCTGCAGGAGTACGACCTCTCCTCGCAGGAGGGCGTGCTCCTCATGTGCGTGGCCGAAGCGCTGCTGCGCATTCCCGACACGGCCACCGCCGATCGCCTGATCCGGGACAAGTTCTCGAAGGGATCGTGGGAAGCCCACATGGGCAAGGGCAAGTCGCTGCTCGTCAACGCGGGCACGTGGGGAATGATGCTCACGGGCCGCCTCGTGGACCTCCAGCCCGCCGGCGCCGGCGACTGGGGCGACTGGCTGGGCCGCGTGGCCTCGCGTGCCGGCGAGCCGGTGGTGCGCCTCGCACTCAGGCAGGGCATGAAGATCATGGCCGAGCAGTTCGTCATGGGCCGCGACATCGGCGAGGCCATCGCCCGCGCCGCGAAGGACGGGGAGGGCGTTCGCCATTCCTTCGACATGCTCGGCGAGTCCGCCTTCACGAAAGCCGATGCGGAGCGCTACTTCGTCGCCTACCAGAAGGCCATCGACGCGCTCGCCGCCGACGCCGGGCCGATGGCCTCGGGCACGGTGTTCGAGCGCCCCGGCATCTCGATCAAGCTCTCGGCGCTGCATCCGCGGCTCGAATACGGCCAGCGCGAGCGCGTGCTGGCCGAGCTCGTGCCGCGCGTGCAGGCGCTCGCCGAACGCGCGCGCCGCGGCGAGATCGGCCTCGCGCTCGATTCGGAGGAGGCCGACCGGCTGGACCTGCTGCTCGACGTGCTCGAGCGCGTCTTCACCTCGCCCGGGCTCGCCGGCTGGGAGGGCTTCGGCCTGGCGGTGCAGACCTACCAGAAGCGCGCGCTCGCCGAGATGGACTGGCTCGCCGCGCTCGCGCGATCCCAGGGCCGGCGCCTCACCGTGCGCCTCGTGAAGGGCGCCTACTGGGACGCCGAGGTGAAGCGCGCGCAGGCCGGCGGCCACGACGGCTATCCCGTCTTCACGCGCAAGGCCAATACCGACGTTTCCTATCTCGCCTGCGCGGCCCGGCTCCTCGACTCGCCGGACGCCTTCTACGGCCAGTTCGCCACGCACAACGCGCACACCGTCGCCTCCATTCTCGAGCGCGGCAAGGGCGTTGCCTTCGAGTTCCAGCGCCTGCACGGCATGGGCGAGGAACTGTACGACGAGGTGACGAAGCGCCGCGGCTTCCCCTGCCGCGTCTACGCGCCCGTCGGCAGCCACGAGGACCTCCTGCCCTACCTCGTGCGGCGCCTGCTCGAGAACGGGTCCAACACCTCGTTCGTGAACCGCATCGCCGACGACGCGGTGCCGGTGGCCTCGCTCGTCGCCGATCCGGTGACGATCGTGGAGGCGAACGAGCCCAAGACCAACCCGAAGCTGCCGCTGCCCGCCGACCTGTACGGCGACCGCCGCAACTCGCGCGGCTTTTCCTTCGCGGACGAGCGCGCCTCGAAGCCCTTCCTCGCCGCGATGCGCGAGCCGCTCGCGCGCACGGACTGGGTGGCGCGTCCCGTCGTGGGCGGGCGCGACCGCGACGGGACACCCGTCGAGGTGCACGACCCCGCGCGCGGTGTGACGATCGGCCGCGTGCACGAGGCCGATGCCGCGCTCGTCGACGAAGCGCTGGCCCTCGCGTCCCGCGCGAAACTGCCTTCTCCCGAAGCGCGAGCGGCCATCCTCGAGCGCGCCGCGGACCTGATCGAAGCCGACGGCCCGAAGCTCGTGGCGCTCCTCGCGCGCGAGGCCGGCAAGACCCTGCCCGATGCGCTCGGCGAGGTGCGCGAGGCCGCCGACTTCTGCCGCTACTACGCGCTGCTCGTTCGCCGTCACTTCGTCGTTCCCGACGTGCTCAGGGGCCCGACGGGAGAATCGAACGACCTGCGCCTGGCCGGTCGCGGCCCGTTCGCCTGCATCAGCCCGTGGAACTTCCCGCTCGCGATCTTCGCGGGGCAGGTGGTCGCGGCTTTCGCGGCGGGCAACGCGGTGCTCGCGAAGCCCGCGGAACAGACGCCCCTCGTCGCGTACGAAACCGTCCGCCTGCTGCTCGCGGCCGGCCTGCCGGCGGACGCGATCGCGCTGCTGCCGGGTCGCGGCGAGATCGTGGGCGCGCGGCTGGTGGCGGACCTGCGCACGGCCGGCGTCGCGTTCACGGGCTCCACCGAGACCGCGCGCGCCATCAACCGCGCGCTCGCCGCGCGCGAAGGCCCGATCGTCCCGTTCATCGCCGAGACGGGGGGCCTCAACGCGATGTTCGTCGACTCGAGCGCCCTCCCCGAGCAGGTGGTGACGGACGTGGTGGCCTCGGCGTTCAACAGCGCCGGCCAGCGCTGCTCGGCGCTTCGCGTCCTGTGCCTGCAGAAGGACGTCGCCGAGCGCGTGCTGGGGTTGCTCGCGGGCGTCACCGCGGAGCTGCGCCTGGGCGACCCGGCGCGGCTCGATACCGACATCGGCCCGGTGATCGATGCCGACGCGCTCGCGATGCTCGAGGCGCACGCGGCGCGCATGGATCGCGAGGCGACACTCACTTGCAAGGCGAACCTGCCGGCGGATGCGAAGGGCCACTTCTTCGCGCCGCGCGCCTACCGCCTGGACGACCTCGATCGCATCGACCGCGAGGTGTTCGGGCCCATCCTGCACGTGGTCACGTTCGCCGCCGACGAGCTGCCCGCGCTCGTCGAGCGCGTGAACGCGAAGGGCTACGGCCTCACGCTCGGCGTGCACAGCCGCATCGACGAGACGATCGAGACGGTGAGGCGCCTGGCGCGTGCCGGCAACGTCTACGTGAACCGCAACATGATCGGTGCGACGGTGGGCGTGCAGCCCTTCGGCGGGGAGGGCCTGTCCGGCACGGGTCCCAAGGCGGGCGGGCCGCACTATCTCTTCCGGTTCGCCACCGAGCGCACCTTCACGGTGAACACGGCGGCGGCGGGCGGCAACGCGGCGCTCATCGCGTCCTCGGAATGAAGTTCGCCGCGCCGCTCGTCGAGGGGCGGCTCGTGCGCGAGGCCGTGGAGGGCGGGCTGATCGGCGAGCTCGCGGGCTACGGCTCGATCCGGCCCGAGGTCGCCTTCGGCGAGGAGCGAAGCCGCATCGACCTGCTGCTCGAGGATGCCGCGCGGCCCGCCTGCTACGTCGAGGTGATGGCCTGGCGGGCCAGGGTGACTCCGAAGGCCATCGCGATCGACGCGAGGCTCGCGGTGAACTGCCCCTAGTCTTCCGAGGGGCCGGCCTTCAGCTTCGCCACGCCCTTGGGCGCCTTCGTGCCGGAGAGCAGCACGACCATCGGCGTGCCGTCTTCCTTCCACGAGGCCACGGCGTCGCGGCAGATCTCGACGAAGGTCTGGAGCTGGTCGGGATGCTCGCTCGCGAGCGGGTCGATGTGGTCGTAGTAGATGAGGTAGCCGGGCGCGTCCACCCACTCCATGTCCGAGAGGCACTCCTCCAGCGCGTCCCAGTTTCCGCCGAAGTAGTGCGGGAAGCGCAAGGCCGTGGCGACGTGGTTGAGCAGCTGCTCCTTGCGGGCGATGAGCCGGCCCTCGATGTGGAAGTACGCGAAATTCGCGCGCTTCGCGCAAGCGGCCACGTTCTTGGGAAGCGCGTGCTCGGGCAGGAAAAAGACGCCGCCCTTTCCGTCTTCCAGCAGGGTCTTCAGGGCATCAAGCGCCATGGGTCGGCCTCATTCGCGGATTCGTCGGAAGGTCGCGTAGTGGTCGTCGGTGTACCAGTATTCGCCGGGTGGCCCCGCGACGATGCGGCGCGCGCCGCGCGTGCGCTCGCCCGGGGTGCGCACGGTGTATTCCCTGTAGTAGCCGCGCTTCTTCTTCGGGAGGCGCGCCTCGCGGTTGCCGAAGACGGTGCCGTCCTTCGCATGCGGGTAGGGGCCGCCCTTCTTGATGAGCGCGAGCGTGTCGCGGGCCTCGCGCGGAAGGTCCCATGCGGCGACTTGCCGGTCCTCGGTCGCGGGCGCGTTCTCGCGCTGCGCCTGGGCGGGGAGGCCGGCCAAGGCGAGAGCGAAAGCGAGCAGCGCGAGGGCGGCGCGCATCACGCGCTCCCCCGCGCCTGGGCGATCTTGCCGGCGAGCTTCGCTTCGAACCGCGACGCGTCGATGACGAAGCGCTCGTGCAGCCCCTCGCCGATCGGGTCGAGCCCGTCGTGCGCCTTCACGGCGAAGGTGAGCTTGCGGCCCTCGACCGCGGTGAGCGTCACGGCGATCTCCACCGTGAGGCCGGGCGGGGTCGCGGCCGTATGGGTGAGATCGACGCGCGTGCCCAGGGACTGCTCGGCGGGCCAGTCCAGGTGCGGCTTGATGAGTTCGACCGCCGCCCATTCGACCAGCGCGACGAGGTAGCCCGTCGCGAACACGGCGGGCATCAGCTGGAAGTCGGGCGCATCGGGATAGATGTGCGGGACCGTGCGCGTCGGCGGTACGGCGTAGCGGAAGGTGCCCGCGAGGCCGGGCTGGAGCGTCGGCTTCATCCGCCCTTGGGACGGTTGGGGCAATCGGCCTTCAGGCAATCGGCGTACAGGTAGAGCGAGTGGTCGTGGATGGCGAAGCCGCGCTCGCGCGCGACCCGGGCCTGGCGCTTCTCGATCTCCGGATCGAAGAACTCCTCCACGCGACCGCACTGCAGGCACACGAGGTGGTCGTGGTGGCTGCCCTCGTTCAGTTCGTAGACGGCCTTGCCGCCCTCGAAGTGGTGGCGCACCAGGAGCCCCGCCTGCTCGAACTGCGTGAGGACGCGGTAGACCGTGGCGAGGCCGACGTCGGCGTGCTCGTCGAGCAGCCGGCGGTAGACGTCCTCCGCGGTCATGTGGCGCTCCGGCCCCTTCTGGAAGAGCTCCAGCACGCGAAGCCGCGGGGCCGTGACCTTGAGGCCGGTGCTGCGCAGTTCGTGGGGATCGGTCATGGGCGAGGGGGGTGCCGGGACGAACCCATGATAACCGCGATCCGCGGGCCGTTGCAGGCCGGGCGGGCGGGGTGCCGCGCTATAATGCGAAGCTGTTTCCTCTCCGCCCGGCCGCCCCCATGCGCTTCCTCGCCACGCTCGCCCTCGCCGCCCTCCTTCCGGGCTGCATGCTCGTGCACCGCATCGACATCCAGCAAGGCAACGCGGTGCCGCCGGAGAGCTTCCTGAAGTTGAAGAACGGCATGACGCGGCCGGAGGTCCGGCAGCTCCTGGGTACGCCGCTCCTCACGGACGTCTTCCACGCCAACCGCTGGGACTACGTCTTCCGCGACGCGCGCGGCGGCAGGCTCGTGGAGGAGAACCAGTTCTTCGTGTACTTCGTCGACGACAAGGTGGCCCGCGTCGAAGGCTCGCCCACGGCGTCGGCCTCCCGCGGCCAGGTGGTGGGCATGCCGGGGCAATCGCCCGCGCCTGCCTCGGCACCGGCACCCGCCCCGGCTCCCAAGTGAACGCGGTTCGCCTCGCCATCGCCGGCGCGGGCGGCCGCATGGGCCGCGCGCTGCTGGATGCCGCGGGTGCCTCGCCCGGCGTGGCCATCTCGGCTGCGCTCGAGGCGCCGTCCTCCCCGCTCCTGGGTCGCGATGCCGGCGAACTCGCCGCAGTGGCCAGGGGAGTGGCCATCGGGTCGGACATTGCAGCCGCCGTCGCCGCGAGCGACGCGCTCATCGATTTCACCCGCCCCACCGGCACGCTGGCGCACCTGGCCGCCTGCGTGGATGCGGGCAGGGCGCTCGTCATCGGCACCACCGGGTTCGAGCCGCACGAGATGGACGGCATCTGCGCCGGCGCGGCGAAGATCCCCATCGTGCTCGCGCCCAACTTCAGCATCGGCGTGAACGTGGCGCTCAAGCTCGTCGATCTCGCCTCGCGCGCCCTCGGGACCGACTACGACGTCGAGGTCTTCGAGATGCACCACAAGCTCAAGGTGGATGCGCCCTCGGGCACTGCGCTCAAGCTGGGCGAGGTCGCCGCGAAGGCTCGCGGGACGACGCTCGAGCGCGACGGTGTCTTCGCGCGCCACGGCGTGACGGGCGAGAGGAAGGGCGGGACGATCGGCTTCTCGGTCGCGCGGGGCGGCGACGTCATTGGCGATCACACCGTCTTTTTCGTGGGTACGGGCGAGCGGATCGAGATCACGCACCGCTCGAATTCTCGCGCGACCTATGCGCAGGGTGCGATCCGTGCGGCGAAGTGGCTGGTCGGGAAGCCGCCGGGGCTCTATGGCATGGACGATGTGCTGGGGATCAAGGGCTGACGGTTGCAGAAAGGCTTTGGAACCACAGATGAACACAGATGAACACAGATAGTTCTTCAGAAGAAATTGCCTCGTCGGTCAATTCCCGCTGCTGAAACCGACCGAAGAAGCCATTCTCGTCAAGGTCTATCTGTGTTCATCTGTGTTCATCTGTGGTTCCAAAGCCTTTCCTAGACAAACAATCCGACAACCGCCGCGGTAAGGCACGTCGCGATCGTCCCCGCCACGATCGACTTCATCCCCAGCGATACGATCTCCCCCCGTCGCTCCGGCACCATCGCCCCCATCCCGCCGATGAGGATCCCCAGGCTGCCGAAGTTGGCGAAGCCGCAGAGCGCGTAGGTCATCAGCAGGCGAGAGCGCGGCGACATCGCCTCCGGCGGCAGCTTCGCGAGGTCGAGATAGGCGATGAACTCGTTCAGGATCGTCTTCGTGCCCAGCAGCGCGCCGCCCGCCTGCGCCTCGGCCCACGGCACGCCCGCCATCCACGCGATCGGGGCGAAGGCCCAGCCCAGCATGCGCTGCAGCGTGAGCGGCGCCCCGCCGTAAGGCGGCGCGAGGCCCAGAATCGCGTTGGCGAGGTGCACGAGCGCCACCAGCACGATGAGCATGGCGATCACCTGGATGAGGAGCTGGACGCCCTCCACGGTGCCGCGCGTCACCGCATCCATCGCGCTCGCATCCGGCCGCGGGATGTCGGCCCCGCCTTCCTTCGACATCTCGCCCGGCACCATGAGCGCCGCGACCGCGAGGGCCGCCGGCGTCGCGACGATCGAGGCGATGAGGATGTGCCCGATCGCATCCGGCACCACGGGCGAGAGGATGGCCCCGTAGAGCGCCATCACGGTTCCCGCGACGGTGGCCATGCCGCAGACCATCACCATGAAGAGCTCGGAGCGCGTGAGCCGCGCGAGGTAGGGCTTCACGACGAGCGGCGCCTCCACCATGCCCACGAACACGTTGGCGGCCGAGGAGACGCCCACCGCGCCCGAGAGGCCCATCGTCTTCTCGAGTACCCGGGCGAAGGCCTTCACGACGAAGGGCAGGATGCGCCAGTGGAAAAGGAGGGCGGACAGGGCGCTCACCACCAGCACGAGCGGCAGGGCCCGGAAGGCGAGGACGAAGGATGCGCCGGGATTCGATTCCGCGTACGGCGGCGGGCCGCCGGCGAGATAGCCGAAAACGAAGGTGGTGCCAGCCTGCGTGGCGCGCTCGAGGGCGACCAGCGCGGCATTCATCGAGAACACGGCGTCGCGCAGCCAGGGCACGGCGAGCAGGAGCCCCGCGAGCGCCCCCGTGAGGGCAAGCCCCGAGGCGACCACGCGCCAGCGGACGACCCGCCGGTCCTCGGAAAGGAGCCATCCCAGGGTGATGAGGAGGGCGATGCCGGCGAGCGCGTGGAGGGTGTCCATGGGGCCCTCCGATTATGGCCCGGCGAGGCTCCGCCGTTGAAGGAAGAGCCGGAATTTGCTATGATTTCGATCTCATGAAAGCGGGATGAGCCCCAGGCGGTAATTCAAGCTCCTCCCGTTTTTTTGCGCCCGTCGTTTCCCCCGTTTTTGGAGCCGTCCTTGTCGCCGAAGACCCCCGCCCTCCTGGTACTTGCCGACGGGTCCGTCTTTCGCGGCACTTCCATCGGCGCCGCCGGACGCACCGTGGGCGAGGTGGTGTTCAACACGGCGATGACGGGGTACCAGGAGATCCTGACCGACCCCTCCTACGCCGGGCAGGTGGTCACCCTGACCTATCCGCATATCGGCAACACCGGAACGAACCCCGAGGATTTCGAGTCCCGCGGGGTCTTCGCCGCCGGCCTGGTGATCCGCGACCTGCCGATCCTCGCCTCCAACTGGCGCATGACCGAGACGCTGCCCGAGTTCCTCGAGAAGCACGGCGTCGTCGCCATCGCGGACATCGACACGCGCCGCCTCACGCGCATCCTGCGCACGAAGGGCGCGCAGAACGGCTGCATCGTGTCGGGGGTTTCGGACGAGAAGGAGGCAATCGCCGCCGCCGCCGCCGCCCCGTCGATGGCCGGGCGGGATCTCGCCCGGATCGTGAGCTGCAAGGAACGCTACGACTGGAACGGCTCGCTCTGGTCCCTGGGCGCCGGTTACCCGGCCACGGGCGAGGCGAAGTTCCACGTCGTCGCCTACGACTACGGCGTGAAGCACAACATCCTCCGCCACCTCGCGGGGCGCGGCTGCCGCGTGACGGTGCTGCCCGCGCAAGCGGCCGCGAAGGAGGCCCTGTCCCTCAGGCCCGACGGCGTCTTCCTGTCCAACGGCCCCGGCGACCCGGAGCCCTGCACCTACGCGATCGAGGCCATCCGCGAGATCGTCGCGAGCGGCACGCCGACCTTCGGCATCTGCCTGGGCCACCAGCTCCTCGGCCTCGCGAGCGGCGCGAAGACGGTCAAGATGAAATTCGGCCACCACGGCGCGAACCACCCCGTGCAGGACCTCGACACGAAGCGCGTCTTCATCACCAGCCAGAACCACGGCTTCGCGGTGGACGAGGCGACGCTGCCGGACAACGTGCGGCCCACGCACCGTTCGCTCTTCGACGGCTCCCTCCAGGGCCTCGAGCGTACCGACAAGCCGGCGTTCAGCTTCCAGGGCCACCCCGAGGCATCGCCCGGCCCGCGCGAGATGTCGTACCTCTTCGACCGGTTCGTTTCGTTGATGGAAAAGCGGAAGGCATAGGAACCACGGATGAACACAGATGAACACAGAGGGTCCGTGATCGGTTCGCCAGTCGTGGTCTCGAGGACATCGCGTTGCCTTTTGTCGTCGGCCGGATCGTCGTTCGGGAAGGCCATCTGTGTTCATCTGTGTTCATCTGTGGTTCCCCGGGTTCATGCCTAAGCGCACCGACATCCAGAGCATCCTCATCATCGGCGCCGGCCCGATCGTCATCGGCCAGGCGTGCGAGTTCGACTACTCCGGCGCCCAGGCCTGCAAGGCGCTGCGCGACGAGGGCTACCGCGTCATCCTCGTGAACTCCAATCCGGCCACGATCATGACGGACCCGGAGATGGCCGACGTCACCTACATCGAGCCGATCACCTGGCGCATGGTCGAGCGGATCATCGAGAAGGAGCGCCCCGACGCCCTGCTGCCCACCATGGGCGGCCAGACGGCGCTCAACTGCGCGCTCGACCTCGCCCGGCACGGCGTCCTCGACAAGTACGGCGTCGAGATGATCGGCGCGAAGAAGGAGGCGATCGACAAGGCCGAGGACCGCGAGAAGTTCAAGAACGCGATGGCGAAGATCGGCCTGGAGAGCGCCCGCTCGGCCCTCGCGCATTCCCTGGAGGAGAGATCGGAAGAGGCGTCG
>Ga0209254_10000965_pt1 | contig 25346 bp, 21 predicted proteins | sample FrelakmetDIP11DI_FD_187148 | JGI IMG/M metagenome (GOLD analysis project Ga0209254, IMG submission 187148) | Freshwater lake sediment microbial communities from the University of Notre Dame, USA, for methane emissions studies - DIP11 DI (SPAdes)... | ecosystem: Environmental > Aquatic >...
GATGGCGATGGGGTTGGCGATGGCCTGCACGGCACCGGTGATGCGTGCCGGCCCGAGCGTGAACAGGAACTCCCAGGCCTGGTCTTTGACCAGCTCTTCGGTGTTCATGTTCTCCAGGATATAAATGCCGTTGCGCGCCAGCAGGATCTGGTGCACCTCGAACATGCCTGAGTCTTTTTCGAACGGAACCACTTCAAAGTTCGGGGTATCCGCGCCGACCATTGCCACTCCGAGGGACGCGAGATACCTCGCACCCTCGATCCCCAGACCCGGGCCCACGGAGCCGAAGCGGGCGTTGTCCTTGCCGAGCAGCCTGAGCCAGCCGGTATGGAACAGGACGACATCACCCTTCTGGATCGATGTGATGCCTTGGCGCTTCAGGGCACCCTCGATTTCCGCGCGGTTGAACGGCGTACCTTCCTTCACGAGGTCGGTTCCGAAGTAACCGGCCATGTCGAGCACGATCCCACGCGTGGCGACGGCGGGCACGTTCTCGATGCCGAGCTTCGTCAGGCCGTCAGCCATGACGAAATCTCCAGCCCGGTTGCAGTTGAAGTAGAGGTGATCGACGCCGACATGACCGAAGCCATCGATCTGCGAACCGATGCCGCTCCAGCCGGTGACGATGTCGTCGTTGTAGGTAGTCCTGGTCGGTCCGAGCGTGGCTCCGCCGGCCTGGCCCGGCTGGAGGATCGTAAGCTTGAACCAGCGCGGCGGGTAGGCCGGCGTGTCCTTGTTAGTCTCGATGCCGAGGCGATAGGCCTTGCCCGTCGTCACCAGCTTCGCGGCGGCCAGCGTCTTGGCCGGCGTCACGTGGTTCAGGTTGCCGGCTTCGTCCTGCGGCCCGAACTTCGAGGCGGTCTGGCAGGGCTGCGGCTCAGCGGCGGCGGCACCGGCGAGGAACGCCGAGGCGACGATCATTGCAGCGACGATCCCGACGGAGTGACACCGTGCGGCTGTCATTTTTGTATCCCCCGCGAGGGTCGCGTTGTGGGGGACCGTAGCAGGCGCGTATCGTCGCGGCAAGGCGCGTGACTCAATCAAATTGCAGATGACCCGCTGCCGACCGTTGCCGAGAGTGCGAAACTCGCGTGATGAAGACTGTGGTTCGGCCGGGCGACGCGGGGCCGCGCATCAACCTGCATGCCGTCGGCATCAGTACGGCGAGCTTAAGCGTCGCCTTGCCGTCGCGCACCGCGATGATCGTGCCGCCGATACGGCTGCGAGGGCGCCGTTCATCGGTCATGAAGCTCGAACCAGCCGCAGTGTTCGCAGGCCGCGATTGAGTGCTACATCCACGAAGCCCGCACCCACTTCCTCACCCAGTCCGCCGATTGGTTTTGGTGAGTTCGGACGTCTAACCGGTGTAGTGCACGCGGCTGATCGCCAAGGCAACGGCTTGGTCGTTGACCGGCCGCGCCGGCAAAATCGTTCTGGAGGTATTTATGATGTCGTCGACCCCGGCCGTCCGACTTGCACTTTGCGCTGTATCCCTGTTCGGCCTTGGCATCGCAGGCATCACACCCGCGCTCGCCACCTCCGGCTTGGGTTCCGCCTTCAGTCTGCGTTACCCGGCCTCCACAACTCTGACGGCCGCGGGTTGCGGCAATACCTGCCACGGAGGCTCGACCGGTAATTTCAACTCTTACGGGCGTGACCTGAGGCTGGTCAACGGCACCAACGCTCAGCGTCTGGCGGCCATCGAGAACCTGGACTCCGACAAGGAAGGTAATTCCAACCTGGTCGAGATCACGAAGAACGCCCAGCCCGGCTGGTGCGTCGCGACCACCCCCGGCTGCGACAACAACGGGCGCACGCCGCCAACGTCGGTGACCCTGCTGGATCCTGCGCCGGCGTCCAACCAGCCGCCGGTCGCCAATGCCGGTGGCCCGTACTCGGCCGCGGCCGGCGCGCCCGTGAGCCTGGACGGATCCGCATCGAGGGACCCGGACGGCAGCATCGCTTCGTACGCCTGGAACTTCGGCAACGGCACCACCGGATCGGGCGCTGCCCCGAGCGCGACTTACGCGACCGCCGGCACCTTCACGGTGACGCTGACGGTGACTGACAACCGCGGAGCAACCAGCCAGGCCAGCACGACCGTCACGGTAACGACTAATACCCAACCCCCGGTCGCCAATCCAGGCGGCCCCTATACCGGCACCGTCAATGTGCCAATCAACTTCAATGGCGCAGCCTCCCGCGATCCGGACGGCAGCGTCGTCAGCTATCTGTGGAATTTCGGCGACGGCACCACCGCATCCGGCGTCACAGCCGTGCATGCTTACGCGGCAACCGGGTCATACACAGTGCGGCTTACCGTCACGGACAACGACGGGCTCACCAACTCCGCATCGACCACGGCCCAGGTGTCCGACGGCACCGGACTGCAGCCACCCGTCGCGAACACGGGCGGACCGTACCAGGGTACGACGGCGTCGCCGGTGGCATTCGACGGTTCCGCTTCCTCGGACCCCGACGGCAGGATCGTCAGCTACGACTGGACGTTCGGTGACGGCGGTACGGCTTCGGGCGCGAAGCCGACGCATGCTTACAGCACCGCCGGCACGTACACGGTGACACTGACCGTCACCGACGATACGGGCCGCAAGGCGACCGCGACGACCTCCGTGTCGATCCAGGTCACGGGCACCGGTGAGAACCTGTATGCGGCGAACTGCGCCAATTGCCATGGAGATCCTTGGAGCGGAGCGGCTGTCGATGCTTCGCTGCCCGGATTGAAGCGCGTCACAGGTGCCCGGTCCTGCACGATCAGCGGTGCGATTTTCGGCACGAGCGTGTTCCCGCGGGGTGTGCCCGACATGGTCGCGTTCGGCAACCAGCAACTGACGACCACGCAAATCGACGCCATTGCGGGCTACCTGAACTCCCGTACCGCAACCGCGGAACAGCGCTACGTCTCCACCTGCGCGGGCTGCCATGGCAACGACGGTCGCGGCGGACGCGTCGGCGAAGGCGTTCGCGGCGACACCGCCAGCGACATCACGGACGCCATTCGGGAGAAGAGCAGCATGCAGTTCCTCGGTTGTCTTTCGCCCTCGGACATCCAGTCGACGGCGACCTTCCTCAGCAGTGGCAAACCAGAGAACGGCGGCTCGGGCGGCGATGGCGATGGCGGCGGCGGCGGTGGCGGCAGTACCAGTGGCGCGACCCTGCTTGGACTGCTGGGCTTCGGCCTCTACCGTGGGTGGCGGCGTGTCCAGGCGCTTGCCGCTCCCCGCGAGGGATGACCCGCGAAGCGGAAGCGCTACTATGCAGCCGTAGGCAAATGACCAACTGACGTTCTTTCGGCAAGGAACTCACATGAAGAGAATCACGCCTGCGGTCGTGTTGCTCGGCATTTGCGTGTGCGCGTCCGCAGCGCCGCCTGCGCCGACCGCACCGCTGCCCGTCTCGGCGACGTCCTACTTCGACAACACCGGCCGCGACGACGTGCTGGCCGGAGGAGTGAAGCTGATCCAGATCAGCACGCCCAGCGGCCCGTTCAAGGTATGGACCAAGCGGGTCGGTAACAACCCGCGGATCAAGGTACTGCTGCTGCACGGTGGGCCGGGTGCCACGCACGAGTACTTCGAAGCGTTCGACAGCTATTTCCCCAACGAGGGCATCGAGTACTACTACTACGACCAGTTGGGGTCCGCGTTCAGCGACCAGCCAAAGGACCCGTCGCTGTGGGATCTGCCTCGCTTCGTCGAAGAGGTCGAGCAGGTACGCAAGGCGCTGCACCTGGACGCGGGCAACTTCTACCTGCTGGGCCATTCGTGGGGCGGAATCCTGGCGATCGAGTACGCACTCAAGTACCAGCACAACCTCAAGGGACTGGTCATCTCCAACATGATGGCCAGCATTCCGGCCTACGTCGAATACGCAGAGAAGGAACTGATGCCGGCGATGGACCCCGCCGTGCTGGCCGAGATCAAGGCGATCGAAGCGAAGAAGGATTACGACAATCCGCGCTACATGGAATTGCTGGTCCCGAACTACTACGCCCGGCACATCCTGCGCATGCCGCCGGATCAGTGGCCCGATCCGGTGAATCGCGCCTTCGCTCGCTTGAACAAGGATGTGTACATCCCGATGCAGGGTCCGAGCGAGATGAGTGCCAGCGGCAAGCTCGAGCACTGGGACCGCTTGGCTGATCTCGGCAAGATCACGGTTCCGACGCTGACGATCGGCGGTCAGTACGACACGATGGATCCAGGGCACATGGAGAAAATGGCCGGGCTGTTTGGCAAGGGACGATATCTCTACTGCGCCAAGGGCTCCCACATGGCGCTGTACGATGATCAGGAAACGTACTTCTCGGGCCTGGTCAGGTTCATCAAGGACGTCGACCAGGGCCGTTTCTAGTATCCCCGGCCACCTGACGGCCTCAGGCCGCCCTATTCGGCGATGACTGGCACCAAGTGGTGCTCGTCGAGGACTTATACCCGGAGCGCCCCAAATCCTCCCTGGATCAATGCATCGGCGGTGAGAACGCCTGCCCAGCCGAGGACATTTCGACCCCACGCGGTTCGACCGCGCTGCGGTCAATCGGTCGCTGGCCAAGATCAGACTCTGAGCGTCAAGGTGGCCTCTGCCGGACGCTTGCGGTAGTGCCCGTGGGGCGCACGGTAATCGTGGTATAAGTACATAAGCGCTTATATGCGGAGCAGGAATCATGAGCGAGTCGGAAACGGTGCGCTGGACGTTGACGGTGTCGAAGGAGACGGACATTGCGCTCCGGACCTTCCTCGCGCAGCGGGGACTCAAGAAGGGCGACTTGTCGAGGTTCGTCGAGGACGCGGTCCGTTGGCAGGTGTTCCAGCGGACCGTGCGGGATGTGCGCGCCCGCAACGCAGGTGTGCCGCCGAAGGAAATCAACGCTGCGATCGAAGACGCGCTCGCATCTGTCCGGGCTGAGCGGTTTCGCGCCGCCGGTTGATGCGCGTCATCCTCGACACCAACGTGCTGGTGAGCGCACTGCTCACTCCGGACGGCGTGCCTGCGCGCCTGCTCGATGCATGGTTTGAGGGGCGCTATGAATTGCTCACCAGTGAATCGCAGCTCGAGGAGCTACGGCTGGTGACGCGACATCCCAGGATTCGGCGTTTGATCGAACCGGCGATCGCCGGTGGCCTGGTGAACGACATGAGGCACTTCGCCGAACTGCTCACGGAGCTGCCGAATGTCGAAGTTTCGGCGGATCCGGCTGACAACTTCCTGCTCGCGATGGCCGAGCTGGGCAAGGCGGACTACCTGGCGACCGGCGACAAGCGGGACGTGCTGGCGTTGAAGCGACATGGCCCGACGCGGATCGTGACGGCCAAGCGCCTGCTTGAACTCATCGCGCGATAGGCGACGCTTTCGTCGAATCGGGGGGCGTCGCGGGTTTGTCCGCATTCAGCGGAAAATCTTCTGCCACCAACGGCGACGGTCCCCCGGTTGTGGGAATGCGTGTTTCAGGTTGTCCGGGGCAACGCGAGACAAGGTCCAGCCGGGGAGGGGCGGGACTGCGCTGGAACCGCAGACCGCGCCGAGATTATTGGGGTCAAAGATCTTCACGAAGCTGGGCCTCGCGTGATCGTCGGCGTAGACGATGCCGCAGTAGTCTTCCTTGTGTTCGGCCAGCAAGAGTTGTTTGACCTCGACCAGGAACCGTTCAAATTGATCTCGTGATGCGGGCGTCGTCGGCGGTGCTTCGCCGCCGGCGAATCTTGCCGATCGTTTCCACGCACAACACCCCAGCGTCTCCCCAGGCAGCCGATTCGGCTGCGTGAGGGTACGGGGGTGGTCAATTTTGGACGCCGATTACGCCGTTTGCCTGGTCAGAATTGCACGCCGGTTTACAAGCAGTTGACGGAATCGGCTTTCGCGCCGCAGGTTCGTCCGCATTCAAGGGAAGATGTTCTGCCACCAACGGCGGCGCGACTATACCTGCGATTTAGGAAGCCTATAATGCGCGGCCAACTTTTCCACACACCAAGGTAGATGAAATGAAGAAGACCCTGATCGCCCTCGCCTGCGTCGCGGCGCTCGGCGCAACCCCGATGACCTTCGCCCAGTCGACCGGCGCCAACGATCTCGCACAAACACAGGAGCTCATCAGGCAGCTCCAGGCCGACAAGCGCGTCGTGATGCTGGACACGCTGGCGCTCAAGCCGGACCAGCTCGCGAAGTTCACGCCGATCTACGACGAGTACCAGGCGGAGATGAACAAGCTCTTCACCGAGGCCAGCAAGTTGAGGAACCGGCTGTTCGTGGCGGACTACGGCGGCATGACGAACGAGGAATCCACGGCGATCCAGAAGGCAGCCTTCAAGCTCCGCCACGACCGCCTGGCTCTGCTGGAGAAGTACGCGGGCAAGCTCGACAACAAGCTGCCGGCCACGAAGGTGTTCCAGTTCGTGCAGGTCGAGAACAAGATGCAGGCGCTGCTCGATTTGGCGGCGGCGGCGTCGATCCCGATCGTGACGAAGACGCCGAATACCCTGAAGTAAAGGCTAAGGCGCGATGCGCAGCCCGTGAGCAGGCTGCGCATCTTTCTCTACGCCAGACCGCTAGCGCTTACTTCGTGCCGATGCGGCGCAGGGCATCCGGCTGGAAGCCCGCCCAGGCGGCCTTCTCGCCGAACGTCCAAGGCGTCTTGATCTCGTTGTCGAGGCCGGCCAGCAGGTAGCTGCCGTTGTTGAGGTCGTGCCAGATGTTGGCCCGGTACCACGGCACCTTGGCATCGTAGAACTGCAGCATCGGGTGGATGCTCACGCGCCACAGCTGCTTGCGGGTGTCGTAGGCGTCTTCGTGCAGCACGGTCCAGCTGTCCTCGTCGAGGTAGAACGCGCGCTTGCCGTAGATGTGCTTGCTGGTCGGCTTCAAGGTCGCCTCGACTTCCCACACCCGGTGCAGTTCATAGCGCATCAGGTCCGGGTTCGGCGTGTTCTTGCGGACCACGTCTTCCTTGTACTTGAGCGTCTTGTCGGACAGCTTGTAGGCGTTGTACGCGACGTACATCTCCTTCTTGCCGACGAGCTTCCAGTCGTAGCGGTCGGGCGCGCCGTTGAACGCGTCGAACTGGTCCGTGGTACGCAGTCCCTCGGTTCCGTCGTTGATGTTGTCATACGACAGGTCGGGCGCGCGGCGCACGCGACGCTGGCCGGAGTTGTAGATCCACGCGGAGCGCGTCTCCTTGACCTGGTCGATCGGCTCGTGGACCAGGAACACAGTGCCTTCCAGCGTCGCGGGCGCGAGGAAGCGCGACATGAACACGCCCAGCAAGTTGTCCTTCGCCTGGTCGAGGTTGCGGAAGAACACGCGCCGCTCCTCGGTCGCGATCTTGTAGAAGTCGCCGTTGGCGCGCACCGGGAAGGCGTTGAACTGGCGCACGACACCGCCGCCGAGATAGCGCGGCACGTGGTTCCAGATGGCCTCCATGCCGTTCTTCGGGATCGGGAACGGCGCGTACGAAAAGCCGCCCACGAATCCGAAGCCCTGCAGGTCGATCTTGGTGGCCATCGACTTGATGACGTCGTACGCCTCCTGCGGCAGGCAGGCCGTGCGGTGCGTCGGGTAGACGTTCATCTTGAAGTTGTCGTACTTGTTCAGCATCGCCAGGATGCCGGGTGGCAGCTTGTCCTTGTACTGCGCCGCATTGGCCTTGGTGATGGTAAACAGCACCTTGTCGCTCGCGAACGGGTCGACGTAACCCTTCGCCGCGGTCCAGCCCGCCGGGGGTGAGCACAGCCCGCCGGTCCAGGCGGGGATGGTGCCGTCCTTGTTGCCGGCCTTCTCGGCGCCCACCGGCGTGAGGTCGGCGCCGAGGCGCGCCGCTTCGGCTTCGGTCAGTTTCGCGGACGCAGGCGCCGCGATCCCGAGCAGGGCAGCCGCTACTGCGGAGGCGAGAATTCTGGTCATCGTCTTCATCTGTGGTTCCCCCGGATCAGGTCGGAACGGCACGGCACAGCCGGCCGAACGGTGACGACTCCTCAGGAGGCTAGCGCCGATGTGTTCAAGCGGCACTCCGGGGTATCCCTAATTTCGCTGCCTATTCCCGCGGCCGCGCGGGCGTGCCCAGCACTGAAAAGGGAACGGCGACGCATTGGGCGCCGCCGTTCGTGTTCGAGTGAACCCGGAGCAGCTCTTGCCGCTCCGAGACGGATCTCACCGCATGCTCAGAACCGGCCGAGGTCCATGACCTTGCTCCAGGCCGCCGCGAAGTCCTTCACAAACTTTTCGCGTGCATCGTTGGCTGCATAGGCTTCGGCGACCGCACGCAGTTCGGAGTTGGAGCCGAACACCAGGTCGACCGGCGTGGCCGTCCACTTGAGCTTGCCCGTCGTGCGATCCAGCCCCTCGTAGACGCCCTCGGCCTGGGACGACTTCTGCCACTTGGTGGACATGTCCAGCAGGTTCACGAAGTAGTCGTTGCTCAACGCGCCGGGCCGACTGGTGAACACGCCGTGTGCAGACTGCCCGACATTGGCGTTCAGCGCCCGCATGCCGCCGACCAGCACGGTCATTTCCGGAACCGTCAGCGTCAGCAGGTTCGCCCGCTCGACCAGCATCTCCGCCGGCGAGAGCCGATTGCCCGGCCCAAAGTAGTTGCGGAATCCGTCGGCGGTCGGCTCGAGCATGGCGAACGAACTCACATCCGTCTGCTCCTGCGTAGCGTCGGTGCGTCCTGGCGTGAACGGAACCTGCACGCTCTGTCCGGCCTGCTTGGCAGCCTGCTCGACGGCGGCCACGCCCCCCAGCACGATCAGGTCGGCCAGCGAGACTTTTCTGCCGCCGGTCTGCGCGCGGTTGAAGTCCTTCTGGATGGTCTCCAGTCGCTTTAACACCTTGTCCAGTTCCGCCGGGTTGTTGGCCTCCCAACTCCGCTGCGGCTCGAGGCGAACGCGGGCGCCATTGGCTCCGCCGCGCAGGTCGGAACCACGGAAGCTCGCGGCAGACGCCCAGGCGGTCCTGACCAGTTCGGGCCCGGTGAGGCCCGAGGCCAGGATCGTGGACTTGAGCTGTGCGACGTCCTGCGCATTGACCAGTTCATGATCGACGGCGGGAACCGGGTCCTGCCACGGCAACACCTCCTTGGGAACGTCTGAGCCAAGGTAGCGAGCGCGCGGGCCCAGATCACGGTGCGTGAGCTTGAACCACGCCTTGGCAAAGGCGAGCCGGAACTCCTCGGGGTTCTCGCGGAAGCGCGCCGAGATCTTCGCGTAGGCCGGATCCATCTTGATCGCTATGTCAGTGGTGAACATGATCGGCTGGTGGCGCTTCGTCGGATCGTGCGCATCGGGCACCATGCCCGCACCGCGGCCATTGGCCGGCACCCATTGAATCGCGCCGGCCGGACTCTTCGTTTGCACCCAGTCGAAGGCGTACAGGTTGTCGAGGTACTGCGTCGACCACGCGGTGGGCGCCGGGCCCCAAGCGCCTTCGAGGCCGCTGGTCACGGTGTCGGCACCGTGTCCCTTGCCGCACTTGTTCTCCCAGCCGAAACCCTGCTGCTCGAGGCCGGCAGCGGCGGGCTCCGGACCCAGGCACTTGGACGGGTCGTGGGCGCCGTGAGCCTTGCCGAAGGTGTGCCCGCCGGCGATCAGTGCCACGGTCTCCTCATCGTTCATCGCCATGCGACCGAAGGTCTCACGGATATCCTTCGCGGCTGCGAGCGGATCCGGATTACCGTTCGGCCCCTCTGGATTCACGTAGATCAGGCCCATCTGCACGGCGGCCAGCGGACGCTTCAGCTCGCGATTACCGCTGTAGCGCTCGTCCGCCAGAAACTTTGCCTCCGGGCCCCAGTAGGTCATGTCGGCTTCCCAGTCGTCGATGCGTCCACCGGCAAAGCCAAACGTCTTGAAGCCCATCGACTCCAGCGCGACGTTGCCCGACAGGACCATCAGGTCCGCCCAGGAAATCTGCTGTCCGTACTTCTGCTTGATCGGCCACAGCAGGCGCCGCGCCTTGTCCAGGCTGACGTTGTCCGGCCAACTGTTGAGCGGCTCGAAGCGCTGCTGACCGCCATCGGCGCCGCCGCGGCCGTCGAACGTGCGGTACGTGCCGGCGCTGTGCCAGGCCATCCGGATCATGAAGGGACCGTAGTTACCGTAGTCCGCGGGCCACCAGGGCTGCGAAGTGGTCATCAATGTCTTGATGTCTGCCTTCACGGCCTCGAGGTCGAGCTTTTTGAATTCTTCGGCGTAGTTGAAGTTGCCGCCCATCGGGTTGGACGTGGCCGCATGCTGGCGCAGCGGCTTAAGATCGAGCCGTTCTGGCCACCAGTCCTGGTTCGACATCGGCTGGCTCGCCGGGGCGGCGGCGCTCGACATGGCGAACGGCGACAGCACTGCCGCAGCGACGAGCGCTACCGTGGTCGCCAGACGTGAGGTTTTGGTACTCATTCGGAAGCTCTCCTGGATCGCGAGGGAAGCAATATTGGCAGACTATGCTCGATAGGCCAGATATTCAAAAGCTGATCTTTTCTATGAGTTAGATTGATGGCGTCAATCGCCGAGCCGACCTCCCAGCTTCCAGCGTACACCCACAGATGGGCAATCCCCGGCGACCGCTCCTTGTCCTGATTTGCCTGACAGTCGCGTTCGGCCTGAGCGCATGCGTGACGGCGGCCCCGGCTGCCGAGCAGCCATTTCTCGTCGGCACTGTCCTCAGTGTCACTGATGGCGACACGATCAAGGTCCAGCTCGTCTCCGGCCCGATCACCGTACGCTTCGACGCCATCGACGCTCCGGAGAAGAGCCAGCCGTGGGGCCGCGAGGCGTATGCCGAACTCGCCAAGCGGCTCAATCACCAAGTCGTCGCGCTCGACGTGCGAACGCAGGATCAATACGACCGGCTCGTCGCGGTGGTCTACCTGGGGGACGAGAACATTAACGGCCGGATGGTGCAGCAGGGTCACGCGTGGGCCTACCGCCAGTATTTGAGCGAGGCGGACTACTGCACCTGGGAAGCGTCTGCCCGGTCAGCGCGACTTGGGCTGTGGAGTCTTCCAGTGACGAATTGGCAGGCCCCGTGGGAATGGCGGCGAGTGCAGCGCGGCGACGGTGCCGCCTTCAGCGACTTTGGCCACGAGACTGCCGAGCGCTGCGTCGCGTCGATGCGTCGCGCCGACCGGATTACCCCGCCGCCGAGGCCGCCCAAAGATCCGCAACCCGGAAACGCCCGGTCGCAGTGAGCTCGACATGCGCGGCGCGTTCCGCCCGCAGCCGTGCGCGACACGCCATGAACGGCGTCCCCGCCACGACCTCCAGCGAACTCGAGCTGGCAAACAGGAATCCCTGGCCCGCGACGCAGCCGAGGTCGAGCAGGGTCCTGGCCTGCTCCTCGTTCTCGATTCCTTCGGCGATCGTCTCGAGGCCGAGCGTGGTGCCCAGCATGACCACGGCGCGCGCCAGCTCGGGGCCGCCGTTCTGCTCGGTCATGCGGCTGACGAACGCCCGGTCGATCTTCAGGATGTCGATCGGGAACCGGTGCAGGTAGGAGAGTGACGAGTAGCCGACGCCGAAGTCGTCGATCGCGAGCCGCACGCCCAGCGCCTTCAGTTCGCGCAGCCGCGCCAGGTTGACCTCGGTGTTCTGCATCAGCGTGCTCTCGGTGAGCTCGATCACCAGGCTGCCGGGCTCGAGGCCGGACAACGCGAGTGCGTGGCGCACGTCCTCGACCAGGTTGCCCTGCTGCAGGTGGCGGCCGGAGATGTTGACCGCCACGCGCAGCCCATCGCCGGCGGCGATCGAATGGCTCAACGCACGAACCTGGGTGCAAGCATCGACCAGCACCCGGCGGCCAAGCTCGACGATCCGGCCCGATTCCTCGGCGATCGGGATGAAGGCGCCGGGCATCACGATGCCGCGCTGCGGGTGGTTCCAGCGCAGCAGCGCCTCGACACCCAGCAGCTCGCGGCGCGTCAGGTCAACGACTGGCTGGAACTCGAGGAAGAACTCGTCGCGTGCCAGCGCAAGGTCGATGTCCTGCTCCAGCCGCAGGCGGTCGTGCAGCTGTTCCTGCATCTGCGGCTGGAATACCACGAGGCGCGCCTTGCCGGCGGCCTTGGCGTTGTACATGGCGATATCGGCATTGCGCAGCAGCTGCTCGGCGTCGTCGCCGGGCCGCGAGCAGGCCACGCCGATGCTGGCCGACGCCTCGGTCTCGCGCCCGTCGACCAGCAGCGGCTGGTTGAAGGCGTCGCCAATCGGCAGCGCGATGCGCTCGGCATCGGTTTCGCTGCCGATGCCTTCGAGCAGGATCGCGAACTCGTCGCCGCCGAGGCGGGCCACCGTATCGGACGGCCGCGTCGACTTCACGAGCCGCTGCGCCGCCGCCTGTAACAGGCGATCGCCGGTGTCGTGGCCGAGCGAGTCATTGACGTTCTTGAAATTGTCGAGGTCGAGGAACATGACCGCCACGCGCAGCTGCGTGCGCTGTGCAATGGCCAGGGCGTGCTCGACGCGGTTCCAGAACAGGCTGCGGTTGGCGAGCAGGGTGAGCGGGTCGTGGAACGCGAGCTTGCGCAACTGCTCCTCGAGTGCCTTGCGTTCGCTGACGTCGCGGAAGTTGAGCGCCAGGCCGGCAATGGCGGGGTCGTCGGTGAGGTTGCTGCCGACGCACTCGAGCGTGCTGCGGCGGTCGCCAGTTTCGACCACGGCCTCGACCGGACCGATCGTGCGTCCGCTCGTCGCCGCCACCTCGGTGAGGAAGGCGCCCACGCGATCGCGCTCGCCCTCGGCCCACAGGTCGAGCAGGTTGCGGCCCACGAGTTCGTCCGGATGAATCGCGAAGGTTCGCTGGGCGGCGGGGGAGGCGAACCGCAGCTGGCCCCCGGGGTCGGCAATCATGATCACGTCGGAGGCGTTCTTGATGAGCGACGCGTAGCGCGCCTCGACCAGGCGGGCGGCCCGCCGCTCGCGCAGCAGCGCGTCGTCGCGCAGCAGCACCCCCTGGCGCACCATGACGAGGGCGGTCACCATGAAGATGATCACTGTCATCATGTTCACGGGCGTGGATACCGAGCTGCGCTCCACGTACACGAGAACGAAGAACGACACCATCATCGCGATGTACGGCATGCCCTGCACCAGCGCGGTGCTGAATGAGCTGGGCATGCGTCGTGCAGGAGGCGCACCACGCAGGTGCTCGCGGGCAGCGGCGGCCAGCCAGACGTAGCACGACAGGTAGATGGCGTCCGACACGCCACCCGGCAGGTAGCTGCCGCCGACCTTCGACATGGCCCAGACGATGTCGGCCAGGGACATCGACGCGAAGCCCAGCGTCAGCAGCATCACGGACCGACGCGGGATCGGGGCGGAGCTGGAATGCATCAGCAGCACGCCGCAAGCGAGCAGCACGACGCAGTTGAGCGCGATGTAACCCTGTGCCAGCACGTATCGCAGCAGGTTCGGCTCATTGGCCGACGCAGCCGTGGGCGCGATCACGCAGTACCAGAAGAAGCCGCCGAAGCCGAGCAGCAGGATCACCGCGTCCAGTCCGAGCCGGGCCCACTGCACGCGGACAGCGGCGGCCCGGACCACCGTCAGCGCGGCGGCGAACACCAGCGGATAGAACGCGACGAAGAACACGTCGCCGATGGACGGAAAGGGATCGACGCCGAACAGCCAGTACGTGGCGTGCAGCAGGTTGCCGGTGCCGTAACTGGCGAGCGCAGCGGTCAGGAACCACCAGGTGCGGCGTGCCGCAGGGTTGGACGAGCCGCGAGCGGCCGCGGCGGCGAGCACTGCTGCGACGATCGAAGGCGGGGAGTCGGAATAGAGGTTGATGATCTCGAGCGCACGGGATCCCTGCGCATCGACGAAGGTCAGCAGGATCGCCACCACGGTGTAGGCGAGCAGGGCGATGACCGTGGCGCCGGTCCAGCCGGAGATGAACCGCTCGCGCTTCCTGCCCTCGTTGGTGTGCGGCCCTGGCGACATTTTTCCCGGCGCGCGGCGTCCGCGCGAAAACGCTTTTATGCCCGTTACATATAGCCCCACTGGGCCCGGCTCCAGCCGTGATCGGTGTCCGATAACCGTGGCCACGAACGTGACGCGGCGCACAGTGCTATCGTCACAGCTCACCATCGTTGCGGACGAGATTGACCAGATGTGACTCGGACTACGCGCAAAAGGGCCGCCTTTCCCGGGGAGCGGCCGCTGCGAACGCTCACGCGGGATGAAATCGTGCAGCGCCTCGGGACGTCACTCGAGGAGCGCGACGGCGTAACCGGGGCGCACTGCGTGCACGAGCTGTGGATGCGGCACGAGCCGCCGATGAACGTCGAGCGGATGCTGGGCCTCCTGTGGCGGGCAGCGTCGGAGTCGGTGCCGGAGTGGCTGCCGATGCGCTATGTCGAGTGGCTGCCGCTCATATACGAGGTCGCGGCACGGTTCGAAAAGTCGGGCCGCGGACGGTCGAACATTTACCTCGTGCTGCTCGACTACGAGGACAGTCCGCGTGGGCCATACGGTGTGTACGTGGGCGCGACCCAATACACGCCGGCGGCGAGGTTCGATCAGCACAAAGCGGGGCTCCGTGCGGCGGGGAGCGTCCTGAAGCGTGGGCTCGAGGTGCTCACCGGGCCGGTGCTGCACCTGCAGGGACTGAAGCGCGCACAGGCCGAGGAGTTCGAGGAAGGGCTGGCGGAGGCGCTCCGGGCCGAGGGCCTGATGGTGCAGGGCGGGCATTAATCGGTATTGCCGGCAGGAAATGCATTGGCACGGCCCCGTGACGGGCTGCCAGCATACCGGGGCACTGGACGCGCGACACCGCTACCGGTAATGTTACCGGCAACAGTTCCTCGGACGAAGGTGCCAATGTCGAAGCGAATTCCACCGCGGCCACGCACGACCCGCAAGCAGGCCGTCGCGGCCGCCGCACGTGTGGCGGTGCACCGTGAGCGTCAATCGCTCATCGGTCAGCGACGAGTGGAAGTCGTCGTCCCGTTACAGGATGCGGAATTGATCCGGCAGGTGGCCGCGCGATTGCGTGCCTCGCCTAAGGAGGCTGCAACGACTCGGGTTGCACTGGAGGCTGCGATCAGGCCACCGCTGGCGATGACCGGCAAGGCGCTCGTGGACTTGCTGCGCAGCTCGCCGCTCGGTGGGGTCGAGCTCGAGCTGGCTCGTGATCGCACCCCGGCACGGGGCGTCAAGTTCGGTGCGTGATGGGCTACCTGCTCGATACCAACGTGATCAGCGAGCCGATGCGACCGCGACCGGCGACCGCTGTCCTGCGTTGGATCGAGCGCCGTGACCCGGCGCAGTTGTACATCACGGCCCTGACGCTCGGGGAACTCGTGGCGGGCGTCGGCAGGCTCGTGAAGTCGGATCGCAAACGTGCCTTGGAAGGATGGCTGGCAGATGTGGTGGTGCCCCAGTTCCGTGGCCGGATATTGCCATTCGATGTCGGTGCAGCGTGGGTCTGGGGTGCCATGGTGGCCGACGCGGCTCGGGCCGGGCGCCCGCGGCCGGCGATCGACCTGCAGATTGCGGCAATAGCGGCTCACAACCGTCTCGAGCTCGTCTCGCGCAATGCCGTCGACTTTGTCGACCTCGGCCTTGAGGTTACGAATCCCTGGAATGAGGCGTGATTAACCCCACTCCCGCCTGACCGCCGCTTCCACCAGCTGGAACACCCGCCCGTCGTCCGCCGCCTGGGTGCGGCCCAGCAGGCCCATCCGCCAGCGGGCGGGCAAGGCCGCGGCGCCGTGCAACGCGCCGACCGCGGCACCGACGATCGCCGCGACGGTGTCGTTGTCCTGCGTATCGTTCACGGCGCGGACGATGGCCTCTTCCGGGTCGTGCAGGTGATTGGCGAGAATCCACAGCACGCTCGGCACGGTCTCGAGCAGGTAGGCGCCGGAGTGCCAGGCCTCGCAGGCGGTGCGCGTGTCCCAGCCGTGCCGCATCGCCTCGCCGAGTACCGCCACGAGGTAATCGGGAAACGTGCCGTGCCAGTCGTGGAAGCGTCCGCCGCGCGCGCGGTAGTGCTCTTCGGTGCAGACCTGCCGCACGGTGCCCATAAAGGTAGACGTGACCCACTCCGCAGTCGGCATTGCTTCGAGCCGCAACAGTCGTGCGAGCAGGTCCGTGAACGCGACGCATGAGGCGACCGAGCTCGCGTCGCGGTGCGTGACGATCGAGGCGAGTGCCGTGTCGAGCCACAGCGCCGCGCTCGGCCCCTGGGCGTGCAGCAGCACCACCGGGGCGATGCGCATCAGTGCGCCATTGCCGGCACTCTCGGCGCTGCAGCGATACCACGGCGTGATGCCCTGGGCGCGGTTGTCGAGGAACTGCTGCACCGACCGGCCGAGCCCGAAGATTTCGCGCGCGGCGAAGCGCGCCGCAAGATCGTCGGGATCGAGTTCCCCACGCTCGAGCAGGCTCTCGAGGGTCCAGAACGCGAGCTGGCTGTCGTCCGAGGGCAGGCCGACGCGACTGCCGGCGGCGTGCCTGTTCGGCAGGAAGTCGCGGATCTCCGCGTACTGCGCAAGGCGTTCCGCCGGCGAGAGGCCTTCGCTGGTGTTGCCGAGCGCATCGCCGATGGCGAGGCCGAGCAGCATGCCGCGCAGGCGGTCCGGCGGCACGGGACCACCAACGGTCTGGCCGGGACCCTGCAGCAGTGCGGACTTCGCTGGCAGGAAGCCTTCGGAGATGACGCGGGCGGCGAGGGCGAGAGTCGAGGACATCTAGTCGAACCCCAGCCGGTGCAGCAGTCGCGCAAACCTGGCGTCGTCACGCAACGGGTCGAGCAGCGGGTCGTTGCGCGCGTAGACGAGTCCGGAATCGCCGACGCCGAGTGCGTGCTCGAGGCGCTCCAGCGCGGCGTCGCGATCGCCCCATTGCGCGAGCACCTGCGCCTGCTGGTACAGCACGCGATCGCCGTCCTCGGCGACCAGCTGCGACATCGCGGCCTTGGCGGCCGGCACGCGACCGAGCCGGTGTTCCGCGATTGCGAGGCCTGCCCGCTGGAACTCGAGCGCGGGCTCGGCGGCGTATTCGGCTCGCGCGTCCTGCAACCGACCCAGCATCAGCTTTGCGTCGCCGATGGCCGCGTGGGCGCGCGACAGGCGCGGATTCATCGTCAACGCCTGCTGCAGCGGCGGGATCGAACTGGAATAGCGGCGCGCCGCGTACTCGATGGAGCCTGCGGCGCGATGAATCAGCGGGTTGAGCTTGTCGAGCACCAGCGCGCGCTGCAGGGCCTCGGTCGCCTCTGCATCGCGGCCCGTGCGTGCACTGTATTGCGCGTAGCGGGCAAGCACCGTGGCCTCGCCGGCGCCGAGCTCGCGCGAGCGCTCGAACGGCTCGCGTGCCGCGCGCGCGTCGAGCCGGCCCTGGAACAGCGTAAAGCCCAGGGTCGAATGCGCATCGGCCAGCAACGGGGCAATTGCAATCGCGCGCTGCGCCGCGGCGATCGCGGCGTCGTACAGCTGGGTCAGCTCGCTGGCCTTGCCGTACTGGTTGGCGATCGCGGTGAGCGAGCGCGCCCTGGCCGCGTGGGCCGCGGCGTAGTTCGGGTCGGCGGCGATGGCGGCGTCGAACTGTGCGAGCGCGGCCCGTTCGGAAGCCTCATCCACGCTCAGGTCGTAAAGCGCCCGACCGCGCAGGTAGGCGTCGTAGGCGATGATGCTGGTGGTACCTCCCGAAGCGGCCACCGAGCCGCCGCCGGCCGCAGGCACCGACGCGGGCGCCACCCGCACGACGAGGGCGTTGGTCACCGCGTCGGCGATCTCGCTCTGCACTGCGAACACGTTGCGCACGCCGCGATCGAACGTCTGCGACCAGCGGCTGAATCCGGTCGCGCCGTCGACCAGGTCGGCCGTGATGCGTAGCTGTTCGCCCGAACGTCGCACCGTGCCGTCGAGCAGGTACGCGACGCCGAGCTTGGCGGCGATGGTGACGGCGTCAGCATTGCGGTTGCGGAACTGGGCAGACGACGCCTCGGCCATGACCAGCAGGTTGAGGTTGCGGGCGAGGGTGGCGCGCACTTCCTCGGCAAGCCCGTCGGAGAAGTAGTCCTGCTGTGGATCGCCGCTCAGGTTGGCGAACGGCAGCACTGCCACGGTGTTGCCTGACGCAGCCCGATGGACGCCGAGCAGCCCGCGCTGCCACGCCAGCCAGCCCGCGGTACCGGCCAGGGCGGCGCCCGTGGCACCGATCAGCAGCCGGCGTCGTGACATCCGGTCCGGAGCCGACGGCGTGCTCGCCGCGCGGGGCAAGTGGTGCAGCGCGTGCCCCGCCGCCGCACCGACCGAGCGGACGATGGCGGCGACCTGGTCGGCGTCGGCGTTGCCGTGCCCGCTGGCCAGCCTGATGGCCTGGTACTGGCGAAACCCGAGCGGTGGCTCGGTTCCGTCGAGCGAGACCGGCACGAGCTTCTTCAACTGGCGACCGGTGGCGGCTTCGTCCAGCACCCAGTCGGAGCCGACCGAGGCGCGCGACCAGAGCACGATCACTGCGTCGCTGCTTTCCAGGGCGACCTGGATGGCCTGGGAGAACGCCGCCCCGCCTTCGATCTTCGTGTCCCACCACACCTCGAGGCCCGCGGCCTCGAGGGCAAGAGCCAGCGGCGCCGCCGTCGCCTGGTCCTCACGAGCGTAGCTCAGGAACGCAGTCGGGCGGTCCGCCGTCGTGCGCGTGTGCTCGTTGCCGGTCATCCGGGGAGAGTACCCGGACTGGTGGGGCTGCGACAGTCGGCACGCAGCGTGTTCGCCGCGCACGAGCAGCGCGAGCGGCATATGATCCCTTTCGGAAAATCGACATTTGCGGGGTGGGAAGCGTGCAGCAGATGGTATTGGTCACCGGCATCTCCGGATTCATCGCCCGGCACTGCGCGGTGGACCTGCTGAACGCGGGCTACGGCGTGCGCGGCACAGTCCGTTCGCTGCAGCGCGCCGCGGAGGTGAAGGACTCGCTCGCGCGTTTGGCGGACGTGACGCGGCTCGAGTTCGCCGCGGCCGACCTCGAATCGGACGCCGGCTGGGACCGGGCGGCGGCGGGCTGCGCCCACGTGCTGCACGTGGCCTCGCCGTTTCCGGCGCGGCAGCCGAAGGACGAACAACAGCTGATCCGGCCGGCCGTGCAGGGCACGCTGCGCGTGTTGCGCGCGGCGATCGGGGCCGGCGTGCAGCGCTTCGTGCAGACCTCGTCGATGGCGGCAGTAATGTACGGCTATCCGCGGCAGCGCACGGTGCCGTTCACGGAAGCCGACTGGACCCGCGTCGACGAGCCGGGCGTCACTGCCTACACGAAATCGAAGACGCTTGCCGAGCGAGCGGCGCGCGAATTGATGGAGCGCGAACGCCCCGCGTTGCACTACTCGTCGGTGAATCCCGGCCTGGTGCTGGGACCGGCGCTGGATCGCGACATCGGCACCTCGGCCGACTTGATCCGCCTGTTCCTCAAGGGCAAGTACCCGGGTGCGCCGCGCATGTCGATCCCCGTGGTGGACGTGCGCGACGTGGCGCGGATGCACCGCCTCGCGCTCGAGACCGCTGCGCCGAGCGGCGGCCGCTATCTCGGCGTGGCTGACACCCTGTGGCTGCTCCAGATCGCCAGTGCCATCCGCGAGCGCCTCGGTCCCGCCGCGCGCAAGGTGCCCACTCGGGTCCTGCCGGACTGGGCGGTGAGGCTCGCGGGCATCTTCGACCCCGCGGCGAGGCTGGCCGTGCCCGAGTTGGGCAAGGACATGCGCGTTGACAACTCGCTGACGCGCCGGACGCTCGGCATCGAGTTCATTCCGGCGCCCGAGGCCGCGGCCGCGATGGCACGCAGCCTCGTCGACCTGAAGTTGGTCTAGGGCCGGCGACGAATTAGGCTGGTATCCTCTGTAAGGCAGACAGTCAGCCACGGACCGACATGAGCAAGCCCACCGAACCCATCGCCGACGAGACCGCCCTGCCGGCGTCGCTGCGCATCCGCAGGCGGATCGAGGCCGCGCGGCGGCGCTTCCACGCCAACGACAACATCGCCGAGTTCCTGCGTCCGGGCGACATGGAAGAGTTGCTCGACGAGGTCGAGGCCCGTATGAAGGGCGTGCTCGAGAGCCTGGTGATCGACACCGAGAGCGACCACAACACCCAGGACACCGCGCGCCGCGTCGCGAAGATGTACCTGCAGGAAGTGTTCCGCGGCCGCTACGTGCCCCCGCCGCTCGTTACCGAGTTCCCGAACGCCGAGCACCTGAACGAGCTGATGATCGTCGGCCCGATCACCGTGCGCAGCGCCTGCAGCCACCATTTCTGCCCGATCCTCGGCCGCCTGTGGATCGGCATCATGCCGAACGAGCACTCCAACCTGATCGGCCTGTCCAAGTACTCGCGGCTCGCCGAGTGGATCATGGGCCGCCCGCAGATCCAGGAGGAGGCCATCACGCAGATGGCCGACGTGCTGATGAACAAGGTCAGCCCCGACGGCCTCGCCGTGGTGATGGAAGCCGACCACTTCTGCATGCACTGGCGCGGCGTCAAGGACGACAAGACCAAGATGGTGAATAGCGTGATGCGCGGTTCGTTCCTGAAGGACCCGACGCTACGCCGCGAATTCCTTTCCCTCATCAGCCTGACCGACTGAGGCGACCATGCTCGTCAGACTCCTGTACGCCAGCCGCGCCACCGAGCCACAGAATGTGTCCGTGTACGACTCGATTCTCGAGCAGTCGCGCGTGCACAACCCGCAGCTCGGTATCACCGGCATCCTCTGCTATAGCGACGACGTGTTCATCCAGGTGCTGGAGGGCGGCCGCGACGAGGTGTGCGAGCTGTACAACACCATCGCGCGCGACCGCCGGCACCAGGAAGTGCGCATCCTCAGCTTCGAGGAGATCCGTGAGCGGCGCTTCGGCGCCTGGACCATGGGCCAGGTCAACCTGGCGAAGGTGAACCCGGCACTGCTGCTCAAGTACGGCACGCGCGCCGAGCTGAACCCCTTCACCTGCTCGGGGGCGGCCACGCTGTCGCTGCTCGACGAATTGATCGCCACCGCGCAGGTCGCGAGCCGCGCCTGAGCGCCCATGAGTCGGGGCCACACCTGGCTGGTGGCGCTCGCGTCGCTGTGCGTCGGCGCGGCGCTGGCGGTAGCGGTCATGCAGATCCCGTTGCTGCGCGTGTGGACCTCGGAACGAGGCGACATCCACTCGGCGGCGGCCGAAGAGATCATGGTGATGCGGACACCGGGCGGCCTGCTCGAGGTATCGCGCATCCAGGCCACCGAGCAGTTCGACACCCGGTTCGTGCACTCGTTGCTGGGCATCCCACTGGGCGAGACCGTGCCGCGCATCCGCGTGCCGGTGGTCTTTCGCTATCACATCGAGCTGGCGCCGGAATGGCGGGTACTGCGCAGCCGCGACCTGTTCACCGTGGTAGCGCCGCCGGTGAAGCCGAGCTTGCCGGTGGCCGTGGACCTGTCACGAATCGAGAAGCAGGCGTCGGGCACGTGGGTGCTGCTGCCGTTCACCGCAACCGATGACCTCGACGACCTCGAGCGCGAAATCACTGCCCGGCTGGCGAAGAAGGCGATGCTGCCGGCCTACGTGCAGCTGCAGCGCGAGGCGGCGCGCGCGACGGTCGGCGAGTTCGTGCGCAAGTGGCTGGTCACGCAGGCGCAGTGGCACACCGTGCCGGCACCCCGCATCCGCGTGTTGTTCGCCGATGAGCCGGTCGGCTCGATTGACGCCGTGGTGCCGCTGGTGGGGTCGTAGCCGGCGCGACAATGCGCGCCGGCTCCGGGTGGGCGGACCTCCGACAGGAGGAGGATCCAACTGGGCTCCGCCCATCTGCCCGGCGTCGTCGGCCAGCAGAGGGCTCGACACACGGGACTCGAATTCCTTGTACGCCGACGCTACTCGCGACGGCAGCTCCTGATCTACCTACGGCGATCGTGGAATGTGGAAACTGCGACGCAGTCGCGGTCCGCGGCCGCAGGCTGCTACCCTGCGCCGACCCGATTTACCGGACCCGAGGTCCTGCCGCCATGCTGACCGTCCATCATCTCGAAACCTCGCGCTCCCAGCGCATTCTCTGGCTGCTCGAGGAACTGGGTGTGCCCTACGAGCTCAAGGTCTACCGTCGCGATCCGGCGACCCGGCTGGCGCCAGCGGAGCTCAAGGCCATCCATCCGCTCGGCAAGTCGCCGGTGATCACCGACGACGGCGAAGTGATCGCCGAGTCCGGCGCGATCATCGAGTACCTCGTTGAGAAATACGGCGGCCGGGGACCGGGCGAGCTGGCGCACCTGCAGCCTGCCGCCGGCACTCCTGCGTACCGCCAGTGCCGCTACTGGATGCACTACGCCGAAGGCTCGCTGATGAACTGGCTGGTGATGAAGCTGGTGTTCGTCACACTGCCGAAGCGGCCGATGCCGTTCTTCGCCAAGCCGATCGCACGCGCCATCTGCAGCAAGGTGCAGGCGCAGCTCATCGACCCGAACCTGCAGGCGGCGCTGGCGTTCATCGAGGGCCACTTGGCGCGCCACCGGTGGTTCTGCGGCGACGACCTGACGATGGCGGATTTCCAGATGAGCTTTGCGGTGGAGGCACTGCTGTCGCGCGCTGCCGATGCCGGTCGCTATCCGAAGCTGCACGAGTACCACACGCGTATGCGGGCGCGGCCGGCGTACCAGCGGGCCGAAGCGAAAGGCGGCCCGACCGTCATGGCGGCGTGAGAGGCAGCCGGGACGTGCGCGCGGGACTGGCAGCCATGGTCCTGGGACTGCAGCTGTCGGTGGCGGGTGCGCAGTCACCCGACGCGGGCGTGTCGCCGTCGCCGGAGGACGCCGTGCCGCTCGAGGAAGTGCTGGTCACCGGCCAGCAGCCCGGCCCGGGGTTGTGGAAGGTGACGCGCCCGGCGGCCGGCAACGATCACGTGTTGTGGATCCTGGGCTCGTACGGCCCGTTGCCGAAAAAGATGCAGTGGCGGTCGACGGAACTCGAGGCCGTGCTGCGCGAGTCGCAGGAAGTCATCGGCCCGCCGACGATGAAGGCCGAGGTGGGCGCCCTCGGTGGCGTGACACTGATCCCGTCGCTGCTCGGCCTGCGCAAGAACCCGGACGGCAAGCGACTGCAGGAGGTCGTGCCGCCGGACCTCTACGCGCGCTGGTTGCCGCTCAAGGAGCGCTACGTCGGCAAGGACGACGACATCAATGGCTGGCGACCGATCTTCGCGGCCGCCGTGCTGTACGAGGTGGCGCTGCGCAAAAGGGGCTTCGAGACGACCGGCGTCATCTGGCCGACCGTGGAGAAGCTGGCGCGCAAATCGAAGCTCGAGGTGACCGAGCCCACGGTGTCGGTGAAGGTCGAAAAGCCGCGCGACGCCATCAAGGATTTCAAGCAAGCACCGCTCGACGACCTCGACTGCTTCGCGAAGACCATCGAGCGGCTCGAGTCCGACCTCGACCTGATGCGCGTGCGTGCCAACGCCTGGGCGGTCGGCGACGTGGCGCAGCTGCGCCAGCTGGCACCCGTCGACAACGCCAGCGCCTGCATCGCCGTGGTGATGAACGCGCAGGTGATGCAGGATCGTGGCTACACCGACTGGCCCGCGCGTCGCGCGGAAGCCTGGCTCGCTGCGGTGGAGCAGGCGCTGGCCCGCAACGTGTCGTCGGTGGCCGTGCTTCCGGTCGACCAGATCCTCAAGCCCGACGGTTACGTGGCCACGCTGCGTGCCCGCGGCTACCAAATCGAGGACCCCTGATGGACCTCGACCCGCACGCGTTGCCGCTGACCGGCGCGGTGCAGCGTATCGGCGCGGCGGTGTGGCGCATCGTTGCGCCGAACCCGAGTCCATTGACCGGTCCAGGCACCAACACCTACGTAGTCGGCGTGGATCGGCCGGTCGTGATCGACCCGGGGGTCGACGAGCCGGCGCACCTCGAGCGCGTGCTCGAGCTGGCAGGCGGCAGGATCGAACGCATCGTTTGCACCCATTCGCATCCTGACCATTCCCCCGGGGCGGCCTGGCTACGCGAGCGCAGCGGCGCGCCAGTGCTCGGGCTGCCGGCCCCGGACGACGGCCACCAGGACGTGAGCTATGCGCCGGATGCGTCGCTGGCCGATGGCGAGCGCATCGGGACCGGCGACGCCGTGCTGCGAGCGATCCACACGCCGGGCCACGCGTCGAACCACGTCTGCCTGCTGCTCGAGAGCGAACAGCTGCTGTTCACCGGCGACCACCTGATGAGCGGCTCGACGGTGATCATCATCCCGCCCGACGGCTCGATGCGGCTTTATCTGGAGTCGCTGCGGCGGCTGCGCGACACGCGGTTGACGGCGCTGGCGCCGGGGCACGGTGCGCGTATGCCGGCGGCCACGGCGGAGATCGACCGAGTGATCGGCCATCGCCTGGCGCGCGAGGACAAGCTGGCGCGCGCGCTCGGCAGGCGCCGCGTGGCGACCCTCGACGACGTGCTGCCCGAGGTCTACGACGACGTGCCGAAGTTCATGCACGTCTACGCGCGCTATTCGCTGTTGGCCCACGTGCTGAAGCTGGTGGAGGAGGGACGCGCGCACCTCGATGGCGAACTCTATCGCTGGCGCGGTGACTGAGTGGTCCGGCAGCGCCTCGGCCAGCGGCGTTCGCGCTAGAGGCCGCGCAACCGCTGCTTGAGACCCGATGCCGGAGCGGTTGCGTCGGAGAGGTCGCCGCTCACCGGCGTCACGGTGACGTAGCCCTGCTGCAGCCAGTGGTTGTCGGTGTCGTTGCCGTCGGCCGAAGCGACGCTCGTGGTCTGCGCGCGGTAGTCGCCCTCGGCCGTTGCGGTGAACGTCACGCGCAGGTCGGTGGTCGAGCCCTGGCGAGCCAGCCGGGTGCCGCGCAGTTGCGGCACCGGCACGGCGGGGTAGTTGACGTTGAGTACGGTGCGGGGGTGCGCCACCTTGCCGTCGTCACAGAACCAGCCGCGCGTGGCGGCCACGACCCGCGCCAGATGCGCGCCGACCGCCTCGTACTGCGCGCGATTGGCGGGCGAGTCCACCGGTTCGTTGCCGTACAGGCGTTCCGCATTCACCGCCAGGCCTGGCACCGGCGGGTCGAGTAGCAACGTGCCGGCGAGCGCGGCACCGACGGTGCCGGACAGCATCAGCAGCGAGCCGGCATTGGGGCCGTGGTTGATGCCGGAGATGACCAGGTCCGGGCGCTGGCCGGCGGGGTAGAGCGCCGTGGCGGCCAGCACGACCGTGGTCGCGGGTGAGCCGCCGATTGCGAATACGGATGCGTCCTGCGGATCGCGCAAGACGCGGACGTTGTCCCAGGTGAAGCTCATGCCGCTGCCGCTGGCGTTGCGGTCCGGCGCCGCGAGCGTCACGCGGTGTCCCGCGGCCTGCAACTGCGCGCGCAGGGCGCGGACGCC
>Ga0209254_10000966_pt1 | contig 25345 bp, 21 predicted proteins | sample FrelakmetDIP11DI_FD_187148 | JGI IMG/M metagenome (GOLD analysis project Ga0209254, IMG submission 187148) | Freshwater lake sediment microbial communities from the University of Notre Dame, USA, for methane emissions studies - DIP11 DI (SPAdes)... | ecosystem: Environmental > Aquatic >...
AGGTTCACCACCACGCTGAACTCCGGCTTGTTGTCGAAGGGCAGCATCTTCACCGGCACCGTTTGCGTATAGAACAGCACGCACACGGCGGCGGTGGCGACGATGTTGGCGACGAGAAAGGCCACTCCCAGGGTGCGATGCTCGATGAGGGGCGTCACCAGGGGCCGATAGACCCGGCTGACCAGCTCGCGGGTCTTCTCCTCCCGCCGCTCCGCCTTATGCAGGGCCGCGAGGCGCGGGCGCACCCGCAGCGCAAACCAGGGGGTGAAGACGAAGGCGGCGAACAGCGAGAAGGCCATGGCCGAGGAGCCCAGCACCGGGATGGGCCGCATGTAGGGCCCCATGAGCCCACTCACCCAGCCCATGGGGAGCAGGGCGGAGATGATGGTCAGGGTCGCCAGGATGGTGGGGTTGCCCACCTCGTCCACGGCGCGGATCGCCTCGGCGATGGAGGTCTCGCCCTCCTCCAGCCAGCGGCGGAAGATGTTCTCCACCACCACGGTGGCGTCGTCCACCAGGATGCCGATGCAGAAGATGAGGGCGAACAGGCTCACCCGATCGATGGTGTAGTCCACGATCATGGCCCACCAGATGGTGAGCACGATCACCACCGGGATCACGGTGATGACCACGAAGGCGGCCCGCACCCCCATGCCCACCAGGCACAGGATGGAGACGATGACGGCCGCCTCGAACATGGCCTGGAGCAGCTCGTTGACCTTGTCGTTGGCGGTCTTACCGTAGTTGCGCGTCACCTCGACGTGGACATTGTCCGGGATCAGGGTACCCTTCAGGGTCTGAAGCTTGTCCAGGATGGCCTGGGAGACCGCGACGCCGTTGGTCTTCTCCTTCTTAGCGATGGCCAGGGTTACGGCCTGCTCCCCCTCGGCCTGATTCGGACCCTGGTAGGCCGGGCCGGTCGAGTGGGTCGCGACCCGCACCGCATCCTCGGGGATGTGCTGGACGTTGGCCACGTCGCCCACGTAGATGGGACGCCCGCCCTGGGTGCCCACCACCAGGCGGGCCACGTCGTCGGCGGTGCGCAGGAAGGCCCCCGAGTAGACGTTGTAGGCGGCGCCACCCGACTCCGAGGCCCCGGTGGCCAGCTCCGAGTTGGCGCCCTTAATGGTGTTGGCGATGCGATCCAGGGTGATGCCGTGGCCCGCCAGGCGCTCCATCAGCACCTCCACCCGGATCTGGTCGGCCCGTCCGCCGACCACGAAGCCCTTGCCGGTGTCTGGGACCGAGCCCAGCCGCTGCAGCACGTCCAGGGCCAGGGTGCGGAGCTGGGAGTCCGCCACCTCCTTCGACCAGAGGGTCAGGGTCACCACGGGGACATCGTCCACGCTCACCGGCCTCACCAGGGGCATGCGCACGTCCGGCGGCACCTTGTCCATGTTGGACTGGAGCTTGTCGTGGACCTTGACGATGGACTGCCCCATGTCCTCCCCGACATAGAAGCGCACCGTCACCATCGCCGCCCCCCGCTGGGTCGCGGAGTAGACGTGCTCGACCCCGGGGATCTCCATCATGATGCGCTCCAGGGGCTCGGTGACCAGGCTCTCCACCTGCTCTGCCGAGGCCCCGGGGTACTGGACGAAGATGTCGATCATCGGCACCGAGATCTGGGGGTCCTCCTGGCGCGGCGTGAAGAAGAGCCCCATGAGCCCCAGGCACATGCACGCCATGAGCAGCATGGGCGTGACCGGGGTGTTGATGAACATGCGGGCGATCCGCCCGGCGGGGCCCACCTCTTGGGCCGCCTCAGCGCGCGGGGCGGGCGGAAGGGACTTGGGCGTATGATGATCCGACATGGACAGCACCCTCGTGGATGGTGCGGGCGTCCCTAGGCAGGGCAGCTTGGGCGACCGCCCGCGGGCGCAACCGGGAGGGTTCCGGCCTAGCTCCGACCCTCCGATTCTTGTTGTGTTTGCGACTCTGCGTCGGGTTACGGCAGCGCAGCGCGCGCTTTGCATTGAGAATTCGCAAGCCCTAACAAAGCTAGTCCACGGGATAGGTTCCCACAAGCGCCATCCGGGCTTGCCTGAGGGAGACACTGATCGAGGTCACGTAATGGCACGCGTTACCGGGGAGATCCGCGCTGAAGGCGTTCCGAATTTCCCCCAGGGAGAGGGTCCTGAGGGAAACCCTTCGTCACGGCTGTGTCTTGATGGTCGGGGGCGACATAATCGTCATGAAGGGTTCGGCGACCTGGGAACCCTGTGGCAACTCCAGGGTCTTTGTATTGACATCAGTTTATTAATTTCTTATAAGCTGAAGCATCTCCATCTGCGCTAGCGTGCGAGCAGTCACACGCCACTCTCACCATGATCATCGATACCCTGACCATCGCCGGCATCCTGGGCAGCGCCCTGTACCTCCTGACCTTCGTCTGGTTCGGCAAAGAGACCCTAAAGGTCGAGGAATTGACCTCGGACCGGGAGGTTCGGCCCGCGGGCGCGACCGAGGTCCCCTGCACCGACTCTTGAGCTCTCTCCCGCGACCGGGGCAGGTGGCGGCGCCATCCGCCTGTCCGGTCGCGTCTCCCCGTACCCCGGGGCTTCCCGTGTGTGCCAAAGCCTTTAGCCTCACGGCAGCGGGCACGACCTACAGGGTCACCCGCCCCCCTTGTGGGCAACGCACAGGAGCCCCCATGACCGGCGATGCCGCCGCACTCACCAATCCACAGGGCGGCAGTCGCGGCCCCGACCGCACCGAGCCCGTCCCCGAGCCCGTTGGCCCGGCCGGCGACTTTGCCGCCTTCCGCGAGCTGGAGCGGGAGCGGCGGCGCAACTCCGATGATGGCATTTCATTTTCTCCCGCTTACCCCAGGGAGCGCTCGGTGGTAATGAGCTGTCGGTAGGCGCAGTGATCGGCGTGGTCGCAGGGACGCCAGAAGGCGAGCTGTATCCCCACGCCCTCCCCTGGGACCCCATGGACGGCGGTGCCGCGCAGACACCGCTCGACGCCATCGGCGCAGAATCGCAGGCTGAGGATGGTTCGCCACATGGATTCGGCGCTTTCCGTGTGGAGGAACAGACCCTCCTGGCTCACGTCACGGGTCCAGAAGCGCCCCAGGTAGCGACATCGATCATAGACATCGAACGCCAGGCGGATAGGAATGCGTTCAGTTCGACGCCGCTCCGGGGGAACAGGACGGCGGTGGCGCTGCAGGTCCCACCGCCCAACACAGTTCGGCTCTACGCTCTGCTCCCCGTTCATCAGCGCCGCCCCGATATGCCAGTAGCACCCCTACCGTGCCCTTAAGGCTAGCAGGGCTGAATCCGAGCGGCTGTCAGTGAAGTCCCTCGCTGTTGTCGGAGAAATCGGATGCGGCCTGCGGGCGACCCGGCCCGCCCTTGCTCGGCACTTACGCCTTGCCAGGCGCCTCGCGTGGTCGCACCCCACGGGGCGGCCTGGGCGGCCCCTCACGCCACAGGGCCGGTCGGGAGAAGCCGTCCCAGCCCCAGCGCAGCCAGCCGAGCAGACGCAGGGCCAGCCACAGGGCCCAGGCGAGCATCAGGGCCCGGTAGACCCAGATGGGAACCGAGACGACGCTGACCTGCGGTAGGCCAGGACCGCCCCGGTCCTGGTACCAGTTGAGGAGCCCCCCGTGGGAGCCGTTGCCCAGGACCTGCATCTCCGGCCGGCCCAGGAGTCCCTGGGAGACCGCGGCGATGAGGCCCCCCAGGGCCGCCACCGTGAGCAGGACCAGGCCCGCCTGGGTCAGGTTGTAGCGCCAGCGCGGTGTTTCGTCCGTCATCCGCGGGCGCAGGCCGAGGGCGAGCAGCCAGCCAGCCACCAACAGGGCTACCCAGATCTGGGCCAGGCTGAGTCCCACCCCGAGCAGCAGCCAGTCGTGGGCCCGCAACGGCGTCAGGCGCACCCGCCCCAGGGCCAGGGCGAGCCCGGCGAGCACGGGCAGGACCGCCCAGAAGAGCACCACGGGGCCCATCCGGGGACCGCTCGCGTAGAGCACCCAGCGATCCTCGGGCAGGGTCAGGGAGAGGTTCAGGTTGACCGCGGAGACCCCCAGGTCCGGCCCCCGGGGACGGAGCCGGGTCGCCAGCGGCCCCGGCTCCCGCCATTCGATGACGACCGACTGGCTCCCCGGGACCAGGGGCAGCTCCAGGTCGGCGCCGGGCGGCGGCAGGGGGCGCTCCTGGCCGTCCACCACCAGCCGTACCGGCTCCGCCCCCCCTGGCAGCCGGATCGGATGGGTCCCGCCTTGGGTGCTGCGCAGGGCGAGGCGCAGCTCCGATGCGCTGGCCCGCCGTCCCGGGCTGACCGCGAGGTCCACCCGGTCCAGGGTCAGCGTGGGTCCCGGCACCGCCTCCGGTCGGGTGATGACCAGCTCCAGAGTCTCACCGGGCAGAGGCCGCCAGGTGGGCAGCCAGCGGTCCGAGGCCGAGCGCTGACCCACCGGTGGGATGCCGGTCCAGCTCAGGTGCCAGCGGGGGCTCAGGTCCAGGGACCAGGACTCGACGATCTCCGTGCCCGGCGCGGCCTGCAGGCTGAGACGCCCCTCCGGCTCCAGGGTGGAGGTCCAGCCGGTCTCCCTGATCCCGGGTCCCACGCTGGCCAGGGCTCGACCCTCCCGCACCTGCACCCCCGGAGTCTGGACCGACTCTCCGGGCAGGAGTGGCACCGGCACCAGCACCGGGGGCTCCGCGGGCGAGAGACGGCGCACCCGGGTCTCGACGCGCCAGTCGATCCCGAGGCTCAAGGCCCGCTCGACCAGGAGGAGCGATGGCAGGGTCTCCTGGACCAGGGTCCGCTCCGCCGCATCCCCAGGTCCGGACAGGCGTAGGAGCCGAAGCTGGGACCCGGGTCGACCGGCCGAGTCAAGGCCCTCCAGGCTCCAGCCGTTGACCTTCGCCCGAACCAGGCGCGGTCGCAGCGGGAGGGGAAGCTCTATCTGGGTACGCTCGGGCAAGGGGCCCGCCAGCTCCACCCGGTGGCGCCCGACCTCGAGGGGCACCAGGAGCCGCTCCCCCGCGCCCCCGCGAATGCTGTCCAGAGGCTCCCCGTCCAGGGTCAGGGTGTCGGGCAGCCAGCCCCCGGGCGCACCCGGGATGGGGGCGGCTACCGGGGCCACGGCGTCCAGGGTGAGTACCAGGCGTAGGGTCTGGGGGTCGGCGGCGAGATCCAGTCGCGTAAGCTCCACGCAGTCCGGCAGGCAATCCGGCGGCTCCAGGAGCCGGGCCCTGAGCTCGCCGAGGAGCTCCGGCGTGGGCAGGGAATCGGCTCGGGCGTCACCGCCCGTGGCGCCACAGACCGCCAACACGGCAGGCAGGAGCAGCCAGACCGCCGTCCCCGCCGGGGCGCCCGACGGGCTCGATGACCCGGCACCCCAACCGGCCAATCCTGGTCGTCCGATCAACCCCGCCATGCGCAGACCCAGCAAGGCCAGAAGCGCGGCCCCGGCCAGGGACCAGACGAGGTGCCAACGGGGCGTGAGGAGCCACAGGCGCGCTGTCTCTCCCGGGGGTACGGGGCCGCTCCAACTCAGGTCGAAGGAGGTCCAGCCCCAATCCGGCATCCCGGGTCCGGTCTGCACCCGAGCATCGGGCTCGATGGCGTCCAGCGGCGACGGTGATGGCGAGGCGGGGGTGCCGATGGCCCCGGCGATGTTGGCCCGCGACTTGGACCTCAATCCTCCATCCAACGGATACTCCAGCGACTCAGCCGACTCCAGCACTTGCGGCGCTGGGGCCTCATCGAAGGCGACGGGGGAGCGCGTCGCCTCTACCCCCGGGGGCCCAACCCAAGGCCGCTCCAGCTGGGGCCAGATGCCGTCCCGCACCTGAGCGACCAGGAAGGGCAGTCCCACCACCAGAAGGACCAGCACACTCAGCCGGAAATACCAGAGCACCAGGGTCCTAAGCCGACCCAGGGTGGCCCGACCGGAGCCCTCGGGCAGGAGCCGGAGCAAGGCGGCGGCCGCTAGCAGGTGCAGCCAGACGAGCTGCGGTGCCCCCGGCACCTGCCAGGTCAGGACCAGTGCAGCGAGGCCCACCAGACCCCAGGGCCAACGCCAGAGCCGCGCCACCCCCAGGGTCAGAATCAGTACCAGGAAGAGATCCAGCAGGGTCCAGCGGGCCAGCCAGCTCTGGGGCAGGTTGTCGACGCCGGACAGGGCCAGCAGGTCCCACCCCGGCGGCAACTGGAGGCGGGCGCGGATGGAACCGAGATCGAGGCCCCAGCCGGAGACGGGGATCAGGGTAGGCCCGCCCTCCAAGCGGCTGTCCGCGATCAGCTGGAGCTGGCCCCGGCGTACCTCCACGCCTGGCGGGTCTCCTTCGGCCAGGCGGGTGATGAGTCTGGGCTCCCCGTCCACGCGTGTCTGCCCCAGGGTCAGGGGCGGCGCGAGCTCGAGGCGCCAGCTGCGGGTAAGGGTCCCCGAGATGCGGTCACGCACGCTGTAGCCGCCCCCGTCGAAGTCCAGCCACAGCTCCCGGGATAGGCTCAGGCGATCGGGACCGGGGTCTGGATCGCCCCGCCGCTGCACCAGGAGGCGCAGGGTCTCGCCAGGGCCCAGGCGGTGGGCCGGCAGGCGCGACCAGTCGGACGGCACGCCGCTCTGGGATGGGTCCACCGCGGAAGGTCCGCTCAGCTCCACCTGGCGGAGATCCGGGCGGGCAGCGAAGGACCAGACCTCCAGCTCTGGCCAAGGGGGCTCGGCCAAGCCCCGGGTCAGGGTCTCGACCTGGCCTGGATGCTGGGCCTCCAGCTCCACCACCCAGCTCCCGGGGCGCACCTGGAGCTGCAGGCGCCCGTCCGCGTCCAGGCGCGAGGGGATGGGACTCTCGACGCGCAGGGGAATCCCGCCGTAGAGCAGCACGGGCCCCAGGGTCACCAGGCGGGCCCGACCGGCGACCTCCAGCTCCAGCCGGGTAGTCAGCCGCAGGGGCAGGTCGTCGTCGATGCGCCGGTAGACCTGGATCCCGAGCCGGTCCGCCTCCTCCCCGCGCCTTGCCTGACCAGGGTCCCCGAGCCACAGCCGGCCGTCCCGCTCCCGGCGCGGCGCGACCAGCGGCTCGCCGTCCAGCACCAGGGACACCAGCCCTGTCTCGGGCGGCAGGGGCAGGCCCTCGGGACGCTGCGCCCAATCGAAACGGCCGTTGACCGCGTGCTCCCCGGGCGGCAGCTTCACCACCGGGCGACCCTCCCGCAGCACAACCGCCAAGGGCCCATCGTCGACAGCAGTGTCCTGAGGCCAGACCTCCGCGTCCCCGGGCAGGGGCACCCAGGACTCGGCGTAGACCTGCCAGCGCTGGGCGAAGCGCCCGCCCTGGGAGCTCAAATCCAAACGCAGGCGGCCCGGCCAGGCACAGAGTCGATCGGTCGCGTCCCCGACCCCCGCATCGAGACCAGCGGCGGATCCAGCGGGGATTGAGCCCATCGGATCGACTGGGCAAGGACGCGGGTCCCGCCCCTCCAGGACCCAAGGGATCCACGGCTCGAGGGCCGCCGGGGCCTCAAGGGGCCGGACCCCGGTCTCCGCCTGGATCGGGGCCCAGGGGCCGCAGGCCCACACCAGCAGAAGCAGCGGCAGCAAGGGACGGCGAGGGGGGCAGGACGGCATGGGCGCACTCCGGCGACGGCGGTGCCGCCAGTGTAGCCGAGGACCCGCGTGCAGAATGGGCGTCGCTTCCGACCTCTGGGCATCGGACCGGGCCCGCAAGGTGAATACAGTGGTCCCTTCCTGTATCGTGCCCAATCTTTCGGCGAGCGAGTCCCGGCCCCACTCCCATGCGCTTCGAAGTCAGCAAGGAAGAGATCAAGCAGGCCAATGTGCCCCACGAGATCTTCCTCACCAACCTGATCGGCAATCACATCCTGATGACGGTGGCGGCGGGGGGGGTCGCCGGCAGCTTTCCATGGGTGATGGCCGTCATCCCGGTCATCTCATTCAGCCTGCTTGGCTACATCCTGTGGCGAGCCCGCAGGTCATTGACCCGGGATCCCTGGTATGTCATGTGCCACTGGCAGGTGACCGCGCGGCGCAGCCGCATCTTCCTCTTCATGCTGTCCCTGCTGCTGATCGTTATGGCCCTGGGCTGGGTGGGACACACCTACGGCGGGATGATGAAGGAGGCCGTGATGGCGCTGATCGCGGGGACTGGCATCCTGCCGATCATGGTGACCGTACTGGTGCTGGTGATCGTGGAGTCGGACGCCCTCTACCACGCCAACCAGGCGAAGCTGCCCAAGTGGGTGGTGGAGCGCTACCCTAATCCGGATGCCAAGGTCATCCAGGAGGATGACCACGCCCAGGTCCCGTCCTGAACACGGCCCGCTCAGGGCCAGGCGTGGGAATAGCGCCATCAGGTCCCGGGAGAGCCCTTCGACTGCGTCGCCGGGCCGGCGACCGGGGCCGCGGGCACTCCGCCCCTGGCGGCGACCTCCTGGCCCACCAGGGCGTTCAACACCTCCACCAGCCGATCCTGGCTCCCGGTCTGGGATGGGCTGGTCCGGTACTTCCCGTTGACGATCAGGGCCGGGACCCCGTCGATCCCGTACCGACGGCCCATTTCATCCGCCTTGCGCACTCGTGCCTCCACGTAGAAGGAGTTGTAGGCGGCGCGGAACTCCTCCGGGTCAATCCCGACCTCGCCGGCGAACTTCACCAGGTCGCTCTCGGTCATGATGTTGCGTTTCTGCACCTGCATGGCCTTGAATAAGGCCACATGGAAGACCTCCAGCTTTCCCAGAGACTCCGCCGCGTAATAGGCCCGGGCATGGGGCTCCCAGCGGGGGCCGGTAGCGGGCATGCGTCGAAACGCGACCCCCGCGGGCTTGCTGGCCACCCACTGGTCCATCACCGGCTCTAGGTGCCAGCAGTGCGGGCAGCCATACCAGAAGACCTCCAGGACCTCCACCTGACCCCCGGTCTCGGTGGGCTGGGCCGGCTTCAGCACGGCGTAGTCGATGCCCTCGTCGATGGCCAAGAGAGGCATCGGGTGCAGCAGGGCGGCGAGCAGGAGGCCGGACAGCCAGGCCAGGGGGGTCTTGCCAAACATGGAAGGTTTCCTCGTCAGAGATCGAAACAAGATTAAAGACCGCGGTCCGTATGTCCGTTCAATGGTCATTACGAAAGGCGGAAAATCAAGCGGCAGCGGCGTAGTCCAGCACCAGGCCCAGGAACACCGCCATACCAAGGTAGTTGTTGTTGAGAAAGGCATGGAAGCAGTCCGCCGGGTTCCGCTTACGGATCAGCCATTGCTGGTAGAGGGCGAAGGCGCCCGCCACCTCGATGCCGGCGAAGTACCAAAGCCCCCGTCCCGTCGCCAGACCGATCCAAAACAGGATCCCCAGCATCAGCACCTGAAGCAGGCCGATGGCGACCCGGTCCCAGTCGCCGAACAGGATGGCGGTGGACTTGATGCCAACCTTTCGGTCGTCATCCCGGTCCACCATGGCGTACTGCGTGTCATAAATCAGGGCCCACACCAGGGTCGCGGCGAACAGCACCCAGGCCAGGGACGGGATCGACTCGGTCACCGCCATGAAGGCCATGGGGATGGCCCAGCCGAAGGCCGCCCCCAGGAAGAGCTGGGGGACATGGGTGACCCGTTTCATGAAGGGGTAGACCAGGGTCAGCGCCAGGGCGACGACCGACAGGGCTACCGTCTGCCAATTGAGCAGCAGGACCAGACCGAAAGACGCGAGACTGAGCACCAGGAACACGGCCACCGCCTCGCCGGGAGAGACCAGGCCGACCGCCACGGGGCGCTGACTGGTGCGGGCGACGCGCCCGTCGAAGTCCCGGTCCGCGAAGTCGTTGATGGCACAGCCAGCGGAGCGCATCAGCACCACCCCGAGCACGAACACCAGCACCACGGGCCAGGGCGGCTCACCCTCCCCCGCCAGCCACAGGGCCCAGAGCGCCGGCCACATGAGCAGGAAGATCCCGATGGGCCGATGCAGCCGCACCAGGTGGAGATAGGAACGCGCCCGCTCTCGCCAGCCGCCGGGTGCTGGCCCCGACTGGGTTTTGCCAATCTTGACCTGAGGAAGCTCAGTACCGGACATCGTCGAGGGCTGCCAGAGGATGGGCGGCGGATTATGACACAGTGAATCGGGAGCGGCGGCGCTCCGGACGGCTCCCTCAGGTGCCCACTCACACCTGGCCGAAGGCCTCCCGCCGGCCCAGCCAACGGTCGATCAGGGGGGACACCAACTCGGGGTTATGGGCCAGGATCAGGTCCGCGGCCCGCTGGGCAGCGGCCGTCAGGTGCTGGTCCCGCAGAGGGTCCGCCACCCGGAACTCGACGGTGCCGGTCTGGCGGGTCCCCAGCACCTCGCCGGCCCCGCGCATCGCGAGGTCCTTCTCGGCGATCAGGAAGCCGTTGTGGGTCCCGCGGATCAGGGCCAGCCGCTCCCGGGCGGTGGCCGAGAGGGGCGCCCGATAGAGCAGGACGCAGTGGCTCTCCACCGCCCCGCGCCCCACCCGCCCGCGCAGTTGATGGAGCTGGGCGAGGCCCAGGCGCTCCGCATTCTCGATGATCATGAGGCTGGCGTTGGGCACGTCCACGCCGACCTCGATGACCGTGGTGGCCACCAACAGGTCCAGGTCCCCGCCGGCGAAGGCCCCCATGACCGCCTCCCGCACCAAAGCCTTCTGGCGCCCGTGCACCAGACCCACCCGCACCCCGGGAAGCGCATCCCCGAGCAGTCTGGCGGTCTCCTCCGCCGCCTGGCACTGGAGGGCCTCCGACTCCTCGATCAGGGTGCAGACCCAATAGGCTTGACGGCCCGCGTCACAAGCCCCGCGAACCCGCTCCACCACGTCCTCTCGGCGGCCGTCCGGCACGGCCACCGTCACCACCGGGCTGCGACCCGGGGGCCCATGGGCAATCACCGACAGGTCCAGGTCCGCATAGATCGTCATGGCGAGAGATCGGGGGATGGGGGTAGCGGTCATGATGAGCTGGTGGGGGACGGCGCCATTGCCGGCACCCTTCTCACGCAGCCGCAGACGTTGATGGACACCGAAGCGGTGCTGCTCGTCGATGATCACCAGACCCAGTTCACGGAAGCACACCTCCTCCTGGAACAGGGCATGGGTGCCGATCACCAGACGGGCCTCGCCGCTCCCGATCGTCGCGAGCAGGGCGGCCCGCTCCCGCCCCTTGTGTCGCCCGGCGAGCCAGAGGGGCTCGATCCCTAAGGGCGTCAGCCAGCCAGCGAGCCCCCGCCAGTGCTGCTCGGAGAGGAGCTCCGTGGGTGCCATTAGGGCCACCTGGTAGCCGCCCTCGATGGCCTGCAACGCCGCCAGCGCCGCCACGACCGTCTTGCCGGAGCCCACGTCCCCCTGGAGCATCCGCTGCATGGGGTGGGGACGGGCGAGATCGGCGGCGATCTCGGCGACCGCCTGCTCCTGGTCCGGGGTCAGGGTGAAGGGCAGGGACTCGCGCAGACGAAGGCGCAGGGTCCCGTGCCCCTCCAGCCTAGGGGCGCTCTGCTGGCCATGGGCCAGGCGCAGCCGTCGCAGGCTCACCTGATGGGCCACCAGCTCCTCGAAGGCGAGGCGCAGGAAGGCCGGGTGGCGGCGCTCCAGCAGGTCCGGCAGGCTCGCCTCCAGGGGTGGCCGATGCAGATAGCGCAGGGCCTCCACCAGACTGGGCAGCTGGAAACTGGAGACGGCTTCGGCCGGCAGGTAGTCCGCGGGAGGCTGGCTCTCCAGCAAGGACAGGGCCTGGTCCGTGAGCGACCGCCAGGAGACCTGCTGCAGACCCTCGGTGGAAGGGTAGATGGGGGTCAGCCGCGCCTCGGCCGCCGGGTCCCCGGCTGCCGGATCTCGGACCCGGTACTCCGGGTGGATCATCTCCAGGCTGTTGGGACCCTGTCGCACCTCCCCGTAGCAGCGCAGCCTTGCCCCAGGTCGCAGGGCCACCAACTGCTGGGGGGAGAAGTGGAAGAAGCGCAGCAGGAGGCCCCCGCCCGGCCCGCTGCCCCGCCCTTCGACGAGCCAGACCTTGAGGGACCGGCGGCGCCCGTAACCGATCTGAGCGTCCGCCACCTCCCCCTCTGCCAGAGCCTCGGCGCCCGGGCGCAACTCCGCCAGCGGGACCAGCCGGGTGCGGTCCTGGTAGCGCACCGGCAGATGGAACAAGAGGTCCTGGACGCTGTGTATGCCGAGCCGGGCAAGCCGCTCCCGCAGCCGCGGACCCACGCCGCTCAGCCGCTCCACGGGCGTCGCCTCTGGGGATTCGGCGCAACCCTCAGGGCCTGACATCGGATTGGCGCTCGGCTTGGACACTGGGAGGGGCACCCGTCGCTTCGGCTGGCTAGACCCGCCTCGCCTCATCCCCCGGTGTCGTACGCCACCCGTAGGAGCGGCGCCCCGCCGCGATACACACCCTCGGCCATCGCGCCGTCTGAGGGGTCCAATCGCGCCGGGGCGGCGCTCCTACGGCAGATCCAAGGCGGCCGGAGATAGCTGGCGTTACGTCGACGGGAGCTCGACAATCTCTACGAACATCGCACCCGGCCCCATCGCCGGCAGCTCATCCTGAGCTTCATGGGCGAGCCGGTATAGCCGGCTCGCCACCGCCACGCAAACAGGCCCCTACAGGGTGGCCTCTGCCTCTCCTTCTACCCCCTGAGCAATGCGGGTGCCCCGCAGCCCGCCCACCCGTGCCTTGACCGCCTTACCGAGCTGGTAGACCGCCATCGCGTAGTAGGTGCTGTGGTTGTAGCGGGTGATGACATAGAAGTTGTGCAGGCCCATCCAGTACTCGAAGCCGCTGCCCACGTCGAGTCGCAGCAAGCTGGCCTGGCTCGCGCCCCCCAATGCGCTGCTGGGTTTCAGACCCGCGGCGGTGAGGGTGGAGATGGGATAGCGGGCATCGAACCCGGTCTTGAGTGCCCCGACCGAGGCGCCCGACCCGCTGGCCCGCACCGCCACCGGCTCGCCGCTGCGCCAGCCGTGACCCTTGAAATAGTTGGCGACGCTGCCGATGGCGTCCACCGGGTTCCACAGGTCCCGGTGACCGTCACCGCTGAAGTCCACCGCATAATTGCGGAAGCTGGAGGGCATGAACTGACCATACCCCATGGCCCCGGCAAAGGACCCGGTGGGCTTGAAGGGGTCGACGCCCTCGTCCCGCGCCATGACCAGAAAGTGCTCCAGCTCCCCGGTGAAATACTCGGCCCGGCGCGGATAGGCGAAGGCCAGGGTGGCCAGGGCGTCGATCACGCGAGTCTTGCCCATCACGCGCCCCCACCGGGTTTCCACCCCGATGATGCCGACCATGATCTCCGGCGGCACCCCGTAGCGGGAGGAGGCCTTCTCCAGTGTGGCGGCGTGCTGGCGCCAGAACTGCACCCCTTTGTCGATGTTGTCCGGGGTGATGAACTTGGCCTTGTAGCGGTTCCACGCCCCGGTGGGCGTCGGGGAGGCATTGCTGGGGGCGCGCTTGCGCACCGGCTTGTCCATGGCCTCGATGATCCAGTCCTCCTTCTGGGCCCGGGCCAGGACCAGGCCGAGCTGCTTGGGATCGAACCCGTGGTTGGCCTCCATGTGACGGATAAACCGCTCGACGGCGGGTTTTCCGGTGAAGGCCCCGCCCCCGCTCGGCACCTGGTAGCCCAGGCTGGAGACGGCCAACTGCTTCGCGCGCCCCGCGGTATCGGAGCGGTAGGACGCGGCCTCGGGACTGGTGATCGCAACCCCGTCCTTGGAGGGACTGGAGCCGCAGCCCGCGGCGAGAGAAAGCACGGAAACGGACAACAGAATGATCAGGATGCGCATAGCCCCCCCGGTTTGCGCCATGACGACTGGGGCTAATGGTAAGAGATTATGTCAGGAAAGCAAGCCAAATCGCCATTTCTACTGCAGTTCTCCCTATAGCATACTGTCGCGATCGCGTCGCCGGCGCGGCCTCCGATCCCGCGGAACCGCATCGGGCTACTGCCCGTTCCCGAGAACCAGGACGGCGTCCATCTCCACCGCCGCCCCCTTGGGCAGGGCCGCCACCCCGAGCGCGGCCCGCGCCGGATAGGGCTCCTGGAAATACTCCGACATGACGTGGTTGACCAGGGGAAAGTGCCCCAGGTCGGTGAGAAAGACATTGAGCTTGACCAGATCCCGCAGATCCCCACCCGCCGCTCGCGCTACCGCCTGGAGATTTTCGAAGACGCGACGGATTTGGGCCTCCATATCCCCCTCCACCAGCTCCATGGTCTCGGGGACCAGGGGGATCTGCCCCGAAAGGTAGATCGTGTCCCCCACCTTGACCGCTTGGGAGTAAGTGCCGATGGCCCTGGGGGCTCGGTCCGTGCTGATGATCTGTCGCGTCACGGTGCATTGTCCTCGTCGATTTAATCGGTGCCTGACGGCGCCCCTCGGACCGCCGATGGAGCCCCGCATTCATCGGACAGGACTCACAGGATTGCTCAAGATTAACAGGATGATAGAGTGACTCATCGGACTCACGAAAATCCTGCTAATCCTGCCAAATCCTGTTAATCGTGTCCGATTCTGGCCCACCGACTCAGCCCCGCCACGGGGCCGGGTACCCCGGCGCTCGGGAAAGCATCTGGTGGACCCCCGGACTCAACCGAAGACCCGCTGCCACCAACGCCGGCGGCTGCGGGTCGGGACCCGGGTCGCCGGCAGGTCGCAAGGGGGCAGCAGGCTCATGACCCAGCCGGGCAGGGGCGGGTTGTCGCTGTAACCGCAGGAGACCCCCAGGTTATGGGGATCGTAGATCTTGATCAGGCTGGGAGCGGCGGGATCGTCCGCGTAGACGATGCCGCAGTAGGACTCCTTGTGCTCGGCCCGCAGCAGGGCATCCAGCTCCCGGATAAAGGTCGCCACCTGGTCGGCGTCCGCCGGCTGGGATGGTGGCACGTCCCCCAGGTGGTACAGAAACCAACCCGCGTCCGCCCGCTCCCTCACACGCTCCCACAAGGCGTCGAGCTGAGGCCAGCGCAGGGCGGAGATAAAGCTGCCGCGAAAGGCCGTGAGGAAGGGATCCGAGTCATCACAGACCGAGACCGGAGTGGGGTTCATTGCAATGGATCAGGAGGCCCCGCCTGGAGGCCCTGAACAATCGGGGCAGGAAACGATGTTCAGCAATCTCGGGGCCGGACGCGATGGGGTCGGGCTCAAATCGGCGAAATGGCCCCGCTGGCCCTTGGTCGGAATCTCGCATCGGGGCACCGTCTCGGCCCCGCCGGGGATGGCGCACTGGGGGCCTGACAGGGGCAGGAAGATCTCCGGGCCCATGGGCGGCAGGCCCAGCAGCTCCAGCGTCACGGCATCCAGCACCCCGTCCGTTCGGCGCAGGCCATGGCGCAGTTGGAAGGTGTTGAGTGCGACGACCGTGGCCTTGTCCGGCTTGCCCGCGAACGGGACCGGCTTGTAGGCCACGTGCTTCTTGCGTTTCTTGTCCCGCCAGACATGTTTCTTGGTCGGTTGCTTCAGAAGCCCCCGGGCGGCCAGGGCGTTCTGCACCGCGGCAATGTACGGCGCCGTCGGCCTTTGCAGCCCGACCGGCAACGTCCTGATGCGGCCCAGGTCGGGGGCGTCACCGGAGGACGCCTCTTGGCACGCCTGGATAGCCGCATAGCGCGTGAGGCGCCGGTCATAGATCTCCAGGGCAATCCGCTCCGCGGGCATCAACAGGTTGGAGTGGGCCGGATCATCCGGCTCGGCCTTGCCGACCCGTTTCCGGAAGGCGCTGAGGGCTTTACGGACCTCCGGATGGGTCGTGCTGACATCCTGCACGCCCTCGGTGAGCAGCCCCAGGTGACTCAGGGCCGACAGCGCCTCCGGTGGCAGGGTGTCCGTCGGCTCGTCGTCACCCTGGCTCACCAGGGCCCCGAGTCGCTGCTTGTAGTGCTCGGTCTCCTCCCGGCTGAGTGGACCCGTCACCAAGGCCTCGGGCACCTGCAGGATCCGACCATGCCGATGGCGAAACTCCGCGGCGTCGGACACCGTCTCCGGGTTGAAGGCCCGCGCCGGGACATCGCCCCCATGGAGACTGAACCCGACCCCGTATTTGGCCCGCACCAGGGCCGGTTGCTGGTCGGCCCGGACGCGCCGCGCCAGGTTTTCCATGAACTCGCCCCAGGTGTAGGGCTGGGTCTGTCCCTTACCGTCGCGGTAGAACATCCCGAGGTTGCCCGTCACCGTGGGAGAGTCGGCGGGTAGCCCCCACTCCGCTGAAACCGGTGGCGGCGCGAACGAAAAGGGAGAGATGGCGGTTGACTCAAGATTCAGGGGACGCATGGATGGCAAACCGGCCTCAGACTGGATCGTCGTGATCTTGCCACCCGCGGCGGATGACCCCGCCTCGCCCCTGATCCTCAGCCTTATGGCCGGGGGCCCGACAACTGGATCAACAGCTGGATCGACGGCGACTGGCGGCAGGGCCGGTACCAGGGCCGTTGCCTTCCTGAGCGCCATCCGAGGGTCTCCCTGGGCGAGCTCGGACGCTGGTGGCTCGAGGGGCGCCTCGACAGGCTTGACGGACAGGGTATCGCGCGCCTCCCCCCGCGCCAGCTCCAGCACCCGTCGGCCCTGCCCCGCGCCCAGGAAATGGAAGAGATAGTCCTCCTCCGGCGTGGTCGCCCCGGTGTCCAGGCTCAGATAGTGTTTCGCAAAGGCCAGAACGGCGAAATTGTGCCGCAGGAGCTGGAGCTCCTCGTCGTCCGCACCCCGCGTACCGCCCACGGTTTCCTGGATGAGGCTGCGGACCTTCGCGTCACTGAAGGGCCCCGCCCCCAAATCCATGGGCTCACGACCTGTCGCAGCATCCGCCGCGCTCACGGCAAGCAGCCGTTCCCCGTACTCCTTGACGATGGCGTGGAAGGTCGCGGGGACGAACTGCCACACGCCGGTCGCCGAGCCGAGGTTGCCACTCTTCAGGGTTGGGCGGACATGATCATTCCAGGTACGGGCGCTCTCGTGCTCTCCGGTGGCAAGCAATTGCCCGAGACCGGCCCCGGTGCGCTCGCACACCTCCAGCAGGAGGACCATCTGTTGGGGCGAAATGTCCTGCGCCCGGTCATAGTCGCGGGCCTGGCTGGCCGACAGATCCCGATACGACGCGAGCGCCATCACCGGCCGACTCCCGCCGTCCGAAAAAACGGCGGAAGTCACCGGCAGATCGGCAGCCCGGGCCGCCGAAAGGGCAAGAGCGGCGGCTGCGACGACGCCGCCAAGGGACCTTTGGTGGTGAATGGGAGCGTACCCTTCTTTGTTTTATTTCAGGTCGTTGTGCAGAAGCACAGGCACCCGCGCAGGTTACGCAGGGCCCTCCACAGGGCGGACTTTATTCACAATCTGCCCACGAATCAATCGGAGCGGGATCCTCGGACAAAGGCAGGCGCGGCCCGCCACCTCGATCCCAAGCCATGAGGTCCAGACGGCGCCGCGGCGGATCGATCCCTGTCCGTGCTCTGGTATCCTGTGGACCCCCGAATCCCTTGGGATCAGGCTGACCCGGGAGCAAGCCATGTCCGCACTCTATGAATCCCACCTGAGCGGCCTCGAGCTGCTCGGCCGGGGCAAGGTCCGGGACCTCTACCGGGTGGACCAGGATCACTTGCTGATGGTGGCGAGTGACCGCCTGTCGGCCTTCGACGTGGTCATGCGCCAGCCCATTCCTGGCAAAGGGGAGGTCCTGACCCGGGTCTCCAACTTCTGGCTTGCCCGCACCGCCCACCTGGTCCCCAATCATCTCTCGGGTATCCCGGTGGAGTCTGTGGTGACCGACCCCGCCGAACGGGCCGAGCTGGGTGACCGGGCGGTGGTGGTGCGACGTCTGCGCCCCCTGCCGGTGGAGGCCATCGTGCGCGGCTACCTGATCGGCTCCGGCTGGAAGGACTATCTGGCCTCCGGGGCCGTCTGCGGCATCCGGCTGCCGACGGGACTGGTCCAGGCGAACCGCTTGCCCGAGCCCATCTTCACCCCCTCCACCAAGGCCCAGGCCGGCACCCACGACGAGAACGTCGACTTCGAGATTGTGGCGGGCCTCATCGGTCGGGACCTGGCGGGGCAGGTGCGGGACTGCGCCCTGCGCATCTACTCCGACTGCGCGGCCTACGCCCTTGAGCAGGGCGTCATCATCGCCGACACCAAGCTCGAGTTCGGCCTCGACGACGCGGGCCGGCTGCACCTGATCGACGAGGTCCTGACCCCGGATTCGTCCCGCTTCTGGCCAGCGGACCAGTATCGCCCCGGCTCGAGCCCCCCGAGCTTCGACAAGCAGTACGTGCGGGACTACCTGGAAACCCTGGCCTGGGACAAGACCCCCCCCGCCCCCGACCTGCCCCCGGAGGTCATCGAGCGCACCGCGGCCAAGTACCGGGAGGCGGAGCGGCGCCTGACGGGGCGGGGGGATTTGCCCGCACCGGAACTTTAGATCTTCCCGGGTCAACCCAGTTGATCCAGCAGCAGCTTCGCGGAGATAGCGAGCGACGCCAGCACCAGCACGGGGCGGACCAGGGCTGCACCGTGGCGGATCACCAGGTGGGAGCCCAGCCAGGCCCCCGCCGCCTGCCCGAGCGCCATGACGGCGGCGATGCTCCAGTCGATGTGGCCCCCGGGCAGGAAGAAGAGCAGGGCCGCCAGGTTGCTCACGAGGTTAAGCAGCTTGCTGTGGGCGGTGGCACGGCGCAGGTTGTAGCCCATTAGGGCCACATAGCCCATGGCGAAGAAGGTTCCGGTTCCGGGGCCGAAAACCCCATCGTAGAAGCCGACCCCAAGCCCGACCGTGAGCGCGAAGGCCGGCCCGCTCAGGCGCTCATGGCTGTCCAGGTCCGACACCCGGGGCGAGAAGAGGAAGTACAGGGCGAACCCGATTAGGAGCAGGGGGATCAGCCGCCCCAGGGCGCTGCTGTCCACCTGCTGGACCAGCAGCGCCCCACTCGCGGCCCCCACGAAGGTGAAAAGGACGGCAAGGGACGCCGCCCGCGGATCCACCGCCCCCTGGCGGATGAAGTTGAGCGCCGCCGTGCCACTGCCGAACACCGCCTGGGCCTTGTTGGTGGCAAGCGTCTCCACCGGCCCCAGACCGGCCCACAGCAGGGCGGGGATGGCGATGAGCCCACCCCCGCCGGCGATGGAGTCCACGAACCCGGCGGCGAGGGCCGCCAGGAACAGGAGTGCCGCGATGTCGATGGCTTCCAACCCAGGCCGCCCGAGGATTGACGAGTGCACCCATTGGACCCTCAACTGGCCGGGCGCCGCAAATGGCAAGCCCCCGGGTACTACAATGGGTCGAGTTTGGCCACGCCTGGGACCGCCGACGTCCCGTCGGCACGGGCGCTGGCGGTCGTTACGATCTCGGGGCAAGACCCTGGGCCAGGCGGCTCCCTGAAGCGCCTTGAGCCGCCTGTGGGCGGCTGGCCGGCGGGACGCCGCCGGTCCCGGGTCCAGATCGAATTCCGATCCAGTCTGGTCCCCACGAACACCCAGCACCGAGCACGCATGTCCTACCTCGACAAGATCCGCGCCTGCAACGCCTGGGACCCGGGCCGCTTCCTGCCCTTCTTCGCCCTGGAACAGCGGGTCGGCTCCCTGCGTCCGGCCTTGGCCGCGGAGCTCAGGCGCTGGCCGGACCGGTTCCGGGTGAGGAAGGATCGGGTGGACTGGGTGGATCCGCCCGGATCATTCCCTGAGCGCAGCGCGCTGATCGAGGAAGTCCTGGGCACCCTGGTGCACACGGGCGTCATCGCCTACCTGCACGGGGAGCCCTATCCGCTCACCGCCGGGCGGCGGGAAGAGGCCCTGTGCCTGATCGATCGGGCGGCCGCCCCTTACTTCGGGGCCCGCGCCTTCGGCCAGCACCTGAACGGGTTCGTGCGGGGGCCGGAGGGGATCGAGCTCTGGATCGGCCGGCGTTCCGCCGACCGGCGCATCGACCCGCTGCATCTCGACAACCTGGTGGCGGGGGGCTTGCCCTTCGGTGTCCCGCTCGAGGAGAACCTGCTCAAGGAGTGCCGGGAGGAGGCGGACATCCCGCCCGGGCTGGCACGGCAGGCGCTGGCAGTCGGTGCGGTCACCTATTGCCGGGAGTCGGAGCAGGGACTCAAACCCGATGTGATGTATTGCTACGACCTGGAGCTGCCGGAGGACTTCGTCCCCCGTTGCACCGACGGGGAGGTGGAGTCCTTCCACCGCCTGCCGGTGGCGGAGGTGGCACGCCTGGTGCGGGACACCGACGCCTTCAAGCTCAACTGCAATCTGGTCATCATCGACTTCCTGATCCGCAGCGGACTTGTGCCCCAGGAGGACCCGGACTATCTGGCCATCCTCCAGGGGCTGCGCTCGCCCTTGCCCTGAGGGCGCCGAGGGTCCATCTTTTCCGGGGCCAAGTACCTGGCCACGACGACAAGATCCCGCCACCGCCCGAGCAGATCCCCATGAGCCCGACCCCGTCCCCCATCCAGCGGCGCCCCTCAGTCCCCGTGCGCATCGGACCCGTCACAGTGGGTGGCAATGCCCCCGTGGTGGTCCAGTCCATGACCAATACGGACACGGCGGACCTGGAGTCCACGGTCCGCCAGGTGCGGGAGCTGGCCGACGCGGGCTCCGAGCTGGTTCGCATCACGGTCAATACGGAGTCCGCCGCCCGCACTGTGGCACCCATCCGCGAGCTGCTGGACGCCCAGGGCTGCACCGTGCCTCTGGTGGGCGACTTCCACTTCAACGGCCACCGGCTCCTGACCGACTACCCGGAGTGCGCCGAGGCCCTGGCCAAGTACCGTATCAACCCGGGCAACGTGGGCCGGGGCGAGAAGAGGGACAGCCAGTACGCCACCCTGATCGACATCGCCTGCCGCTACGACCGCCCGGTGCGCATCGGTGTCAACTGGGGCAGCCTGGACTCGGACCTGATCGTCCGCCTGATGGACGAGAACGCCCGCTCCGACGCGCCCAAGGAGGCCGACCAGGTGATGCGGGAGGCCATGGTGGAGTCGGCCCTGGCGAACGCGGAGCGGGCGGTGCAACTCGGCCTGCCCCGGGACCACATCGTCCTCTCCTGCAAGATGAGCGGGGTGCAGGACCTGATCGCGGTCTACCGGATGCTCGCCGCCCGCTGCGACTATGCGCTGCACCTGGGCCTCACCGAGGCCGGCATGGGTTCGAAAGGGATAGTCGCATCGACGGCGGCCCTGGCGGTGCTGCTCCAGGAAGGGATCGGCGACACCATCCGGATCTCGCTCACCCCGGCGCCGGGTGAGGCGCGAACCAGGGAGGTGCAGGTGGCCCAGGAGATACTCCAGACCATGGGCCTGCGCTCCTTCGCCCCCATGGTCACCGCCTGCCCCGGCTGCGGGCGCACCACCAGCGACACCTTCCAGCACCTCGCGCAGGAGATCCAGGGCTATCTTCGGGACCAAATGCCCGTGTGGCGCAGCCGCTATCCGGGGGTCGAGGCCATGCAGGTGGCCGTCATGGGCTGCGTGGTGAACGGCCCCGGCGAGAGCAAGCAGGCCAACATCGGGATTAGCCTGCCCGGCACCGGTGAGCGCCCCTCGGCCCCCGTCTATGTGGACGGCGAGAAGGTCGCGACCCTCAAAGGGGACGACATCGCCGGCCAGTTCAAGCGCATGGTGGACGAGTACATCGAGCGCCATTACGGGTAGGGCCAAGGGCCAAGGCAATTCTGAACCGATACCACAGGGAGGTGACTTCGGATTACTCCATCCCCCTGGCGGGGGAAGGGCCGGCGGCTTGTGAATCGATGTCGCAAGGATGCGACGTCCAGTTCCTCCCTCCCCCCGCGGTGGGAGGGCCGGGGTGGGGGGCCGTCGCCAGCACCCACCCAATACCCAATTAACCAATCAACCCCTCTTACCCCCAACCCGAGGAGCCCAGCATGACCAAACCCCTGATCGCTGCCCTGACCGCGCTCGCCCTCGCCGCCCCCGCCCTGGCCGAGGAACCCATGGTGGTCCAGGTGAAGCGGCTATCCCTGGATACCGCCGCGAAGATCGCCCAGGCGACCATCGAGGCCTGCCGTGAGAAGGGGATCCAGATCGCCGTGACGGTGGTGGACCGGGACGGCACCGTCCAGGTGACCCTACGCGACACCATCGCCGCCCCCATCACGGCCCCGATCAGCGAAATGAAGGCGAAGACCGCGGTGAACTTCAACGCCGCCACATCCACCATGGCCGCCCGGGCGGACACCCCCATCGGCCGCATCGACGGGCTCGTCATGTCCGCCGGCGGGGTGCCGATCCTGGTCGGCGGCTCGGCCCTGGTCGCCGGGGTCGGCGTCAGCGGCGCCCCGGCGGGCGAGACCGACGAGGAATGCGCCCTGGCGGGGGTCGCCAAGGTCCAGGAAGACCTCGACATGGCGATGTGAGGCAAGGCGGCATCGACCCGATGCCCTACCTCGTCCCTGGTCCTTGGTCCTCGAGCCCAGTCCCCTGGCCTGGGCCCCGTCACACCCGGAGCTACTCATGCGCATGTTCGACGCCGAATCGCGGGTCCTCAATGACCTGAAGGACGAGAGCGAGGTCCTGGGGGAGCGGCAGGGGGCCACCTTCACGGTGGTCACCGCCCGTCATCCCACCCTGGGAAAGCTGGTGATCGTGACCGCGCCGAACGGCGCCGGCATCGTGGTGGAGACCGACGAGTAGGCCTGATCGCAGGGCCTCGTCGTCTCCCGAGGCGCACCTCATGAGCGCCGAGACCGGGTCCCAAAGACGCAGCGGTCACCCCGTCGCGCGCCCGGACCAGGCGGCGACCCTCGCGGCCTTTATCGCCCACCAGGCCCCGCTCTTCGTGCTCACCGGCGCTGGGGTGAGCACCGGTTCCGGCATCCCGGACTACAGGGACCGGGAGGGGCGCTGGAAGGGTACCGAACCCATTCGCTACCAGCCCTTCCTGGCCGACGCCGGCGCCCGCCGGCATTACTGGGCGAGGAGCTTCGTCGGCTGGCCGCGGGTGGCGGCGGCCGAGCCCAACGGTACCCATCGTGCACTTGCGGAGTTGGAGCGTCTGGGGTTGGTCCGCCAGGTGCTGACTCAGAACGTAGACGGCCTGCACCAGCGGTGCGGCTCCCGGCGGGTCATCGATCTCCACGGCCGCCTCGACCGGGTCCACTGCCTGGACTGCCGACACGGGCTCACCCGAGCCTGGATGCAGGACCTCCTGGCCGCGGCCAATCCCCGCTTCGTCCCGGGCAATGCGGCAGCCCCGGCTCCCGACGGGGATGCCCTGCTGGCGACGGAGACGGCGGCCGACTTTCGGGTCCCGTCCTGCCCCGAGTGCGGGGGCCGGCTCAAGCCGTCCGTGGTCTTCTTCGGCGAGAACGTGCCCAGACCGCGGGTCGATCTGGCCATGACCCGGCTCGCCGAGTCCCGTGGGCTCCTGGTCCTGGGCTCTTCACTCAGGGTCTACTCCGGCTATCGGTTCTGCCTGCGGGCCGCGGAGCTCGGCCTGCCCATCGCCATCCTCAACCTGGGCCAGACCCGCGCGGACCACCTCGCCGCCCTCAAGCTCGACGCGGACTGCGCCGCCACCCTCACCGCCGCCCTGATCCGACTCCCCCCCTGATCCCACCCCCTGCCGGCCCGCCGGCATCGTGGCGCCTTCCCGGACCGCCGGCGTCCAGCCGGCATCTGTCTCAGGCATCCCCGCCCGCTGGGCCGGTCCGCAGCCGTTTAGTCGTGGAGCGGGCGCGCTTGGAGTCGAGCCGCCGCTCCTTGGAGGCCCGGGTGGGCCTGGTGGCGACACGCGGCTTGGGCCGATGGGCGGCGCGGCAGATCAGATCGACCAGCCGCTCCCGGGCATCCTCCCGGTTACGCTCCCGGGTGCGGAAGCGATGGGCCTCGATGGTGAGTACACCGGCACCGTCCAGCCGCCGGCCCGCGAGCCGCAGCAGGCGCGCCCGCACGTCCTCCGGGATCGAGGGTGAGCCGGCGACATCGAAACGCAGCTGCACCGCCGTCTCCAGCTTGTTCACGTTTTGACCACCAGGTCCGGGCGAGCGGATGAACCGCTCGCTGAGCTCCGACTCCGGGATCTGGATGCGGGGGCTGACCTCGATCATCGCTTCACTCGCGGATAGATACGCCTTGCTCCGACAACGACCAAGCACCCGGGACCCGAGTCTGGCTGGGAGCCGAGGGGCCCGGCCTATCCGATCGGGATCCGCGTCTTGTTCCGCTCGAGCCAGGTCCGGAAGTCCTGAAGCTCCGGATTCAGGGAGCGGGCCACCGCCGGGTCCCGCGCGCCGCAGAAGTCGGTCTCGAACTCCTGCTTGAACTGGAACATATTGCCCAGGTCCTCGGCGCCGGGAAAGCCCAGCGCCCGGTAGTCCGCCGGGCTGATGGCATGGTAGATCACCTCCTCCCCCAGGGCCCACCCCAGCTCCGCGGCCATCTGGGCACCGGTGAGGTGCGCGCCGGCGATCCCCACCGTCTTGTCGATGAAGGCCTCCCCACCCTTGAAGAGGCCATAGGCGCAGCGGCCGATGTCCTCGGCGGCGATGCCAGGGAGCTTCTTGTCCCCCATGGGCAGGGTGAACACCAGCCTGCCATCCTCCCCGCGACGCGGCCCCATCCCAAAGTGGATCAGGTTTTCCCAGTAGAAGGAGGTGAGCAGGAAGGTAGTCGGGACCCCCGCATCGAGGAAGAAGGCGTTCGACTCACCTTTCGCGTCGAAATGCGGGACCTTGTACTCACCCAGGAGCGTGGGCATCCGATCATCCGACAGGGGTATCCAGCGGCGGGTGTCCTCCAGCGTCGACCAAATGGCGTGCGGCAGTCCCACCGCCGCGGCGGCCTTGGCCATGCTCGCGGCCTCGGCCTTCTCCCGCTCCGGGGAGAAATGGGCCCAGAAGAAGGTCACGAAGTAGGCCCCGTGGGCGCCGGCCAGGGCCCGCTCCAGGCTCGCACCGTCGTCGATGTCGGCGGCCACCACCTCGGCCCCCAGGGCCGCCAGCTCCCGCGCCTTGTCCGAGCCCGGGTCCCGGGTGATGGCCCGGACGGCGAATCCGCCCTGGGGGTCCGCCAGGATGGCCCTGACCAGGCCCCCGCCCTGGGCGCCAGTAGCCCCGAATACCGCAATGGTCTTCTTCTCTGCCATGGTTGTCCTCCGGGTGGGTGGCCGGGCCTCGATTGGCTCCGGCCTCAAGCCACCCAGTTGTGGTGCCCATGGCCAGGCGCAAGGGCCGGACGGTGACTTGGCCCTGTGCCGAAAGGGAACGGCGAGTAGGTGATGCGGCCGGCGTAGTCATCCGGAACCGCCGGCGTCACCCCGGTCACGTCGCACCGCTCCGCGCCGCCGCCTCCCTGCGGATCGCAAGCCGTCGCATCCTCGATACGCAGCGCGTGTGCGTTGCCGGACTTGGCGAAGAGACCCAAC
>Ga0209254_10000967_pt1 | contig 25331 bp, 18 predicted proteins | sample FrelakmetDIP11DI_FD_187148 | JGI IMG/M metagenome (GOLD analysis project Ga0209254, IMG submission 187148) | Freshwater lake sediment microbial communities from the University of Notre Dame, USA, for methane emissions studies - DIP11 DI (SPAdes)... | ecosystem: Environmental > Aquatic >...
AGCGGAAGCGGGCGCGGAAGCGGGGAATGAGCCGGCAACCGAGTCGCGGCGGGCGTGCGTTAACATGGCCCTGCCATGGCGCGCTCCCTGCGCTCGACGCTGCGCTTCTTCGGTCACGTGCTGCGCGACCTCGCCGGGACCTTCCGGACCCGCTGGCTACGCTTCCACCTCCGGCTCGCCGAGGGCGAGGGCGAGCTCGTGGTCGGCGTCGACGTCTTCCCGTTCACCGAGCGCAAGACCGGGGTCGGGTGGTACGAGTGGAACCTGCTCGAGGCCCTCGACCGCCGCGACGACGGCCTCGTCTTCAACCTCTACGCCCACACCTTCCTGGCGCCCGAGGAACCGCAGGCGCCGGACACCCCGGGCCGCCGCAAGCAGCGGCTGCGCACCCACCACCTGCCCGCTGACCTGGCGCTTCCGGTCGCGCCGACGCTGGCCGCGCTCCGCACGGTCGTGGAGCCGGTGCTGCGGGTGCTCGACGGCAACGACGTGCTGTGGGCGCCCAACTTCTTCATGCCGGGACGCCAGCTTCCCTTCGGCCGCGCCATGGTGGCCACGGTCCACGACCTCGCCTTCGCGGCAATGCCGGAGACGGTGGCGCCCGACACCCTGCGGCTGCTCCGCGCTCACCTCCCGACAACCCTGTTCCGGGCCGACCGGCTGATCGCGGTCTCCGACGCCACCGCGAGCGAGCTCGTCCAGCGCCTGGCGGTCAACCGCCGCCGGATCCACACCATCCACGAGGGCCTCGACCCCGAGTTCGCCCGCGAGCAGCCGGGCGCCGCCGGCCCCGCGCTGCCGACTCCGTACCTGCTGTTCGTCTCCACGATCGAGCCGCGCAAGAACGTCGAGGGGGTGCTCAGGGCCTTCGAGCTGGTGGCGCAGTCGGGCTACCGCGGCCACCTCGTGCTGGTCGGCCGCTGGGGATGGCGCACCGACGCGATCCGCCGCGCGCTCGCGGAGTCGCCCGTGCGCGACCGCATCGTGCACCTCGACTACGTGGAGCGCGGCGACCTCCCCGGGCTCTACCGGGGAGCCGACGCGCTGCTCTTCCCGTCGTGGATCGAGGGCTTCGGGTTGCCACTGCTCGAGGCCATGGCCTGCGGCACGCCGGTCGTCACTTCCGGCAGGTCGGCGATGACGGAGGTCGCCGGGCCCGCGGCGGTCTACGTCGACCCCGCGCGCCCCCAGGACATCGCAGCGGGCATCACGAGCCTGCTCGCCGATCCCGAGCTCCGCGAGCGCCTCGTCCGGGCCGGCCTCGAGCGCGCCGCTCAGTTCTCGTGGGATCGCGCGGCCGCCGCCACCAGCGCGGCTCTCCTCCAGGCGGGCGGCCGCGCCGCCCGTGTCGACGATGAATATCGCGTGTGACGCCCGCTCCCTGGTCGGCCGCCGCACCGGGGTCGCCACCTGGCTGACCGAGGTCGCGGCCGGGCTCGCGCGCCACGGCCGGAGTGTCAGCCTGGCCGCGTCGAAGCCCTTCGAGCTGCCCGACGCGCTCCGGTCGGCCGGCGTGCGTCAGCTGCCGCCGCCGCGTCTGCCGATTCCGGGCACGCTCTGGCTCCACACCCTCTTGCCCCACGAGCTCGCCCACTGCGGGGCGAACGTGTTCATCGCCTCGCTCGCGGTGGTGCCACGCCGTTGCCCGGTGCCCGCGGTCGCGATGGTGCACGACATCACGCCGCGCACCCACCCCCATCACCACACGCTGGCCAACCGCTTCTGCTTCAACGCCTACCTCGAGGAGTCCCTGGAGCGCGCGACGGTCGTGGTCGCCGGCTCGGCCGCCACCGAGGCCGCGCTCCTCGAGCAGTTGCCGTTCGTGCGGACCAAGCTGGCGCGCATCTCGTACGGCGTCGACGGCTTCTTCTCGCCGCCGGCTGCCGCCGACGATGGCTCCGCGACGCGCGACCGGTTCGCGAGCGGCCGGCGCTACCTGCTCCACCTGGGAACGCTGGAGCCCCGCAAGGGCATCGGCGACCTGGTGCGGGCGTTCGAGACGCTGCGCAGCCGGCTCGCGGACCCGCCGGAGCTGGTGATCGCCGGCGCCCCCGGCTGGGGCACCGCTCCGATCATGGCAGCCATCGAGGCCTCGCCGGCGCGGCGCCACATCCACCTTCCCGGCTACGTCACGCGCGAGCAGGCGCGCGAGCTGCTGCGCTCCACCGAGGTCTTCGTGCTCGCCTCCGAGGCCGAGGGCTTCGGCCTTCCGCTCGCCGAGGCGATCAGCTGCGGCGCGCCGGCGGTCGCCTCGGACATCCCGGCCCTGCGCGAGGCGGGAGGCGACGCCGCGCTGTTCACGCCGCCTGGGGACCCCGCCGCGCTGGCAGCGGCGATCGGCCGCGCCCTCGAACCGGAGGTCGCCGGGGAGCTGCGCCGGCGCGCCGCGGCGCGCGCTCCCGGCCTGCGCTGGGAGCCGGTGGTCGACGCCTGGGACGAGCTGCTCCAGCGGGTGGTTGCGGAGGCCGCTCCGCGCCACTAGAAGCCAGCCCAGGTGTTCCCGGAGACGCGAGCGGTCGGGAACGGGAACGGGGACGGGAACGGGAACGGAGACAGAACCGGGTGGGTGGAGGGACTAGCGCCCAGATCCTAGCCCCTACCCTTTCGCGTCCGCCACGGCGAGGCGCAGGGTGCGCCACAGGATCCGCAGGTCGAGCGCAAAGCTCCAGTTCTGGATGTAGTAGAGGTCGTGGACCATGCGCTGCCGGATCGAGGTGTCACCGCGCAGACCGTTGACCTGCGCCCAGCCGGTGATGCCCGACCGCACGAGGTGGCGGGTGTTGTACTCCGGGTAGCGCGCGCGGAACCGCTCGACGTACTCGGGCTGCTCGGGCCGCGGGCCGACCAGCGACATGTCCCCGGTGACGACGTTGATGAGCTGCGGCAGCTCGTCGAGATTGAAGCGGCGCAGCACCGCGCCGATCCGGGTGATCCGTGGGTCCCGGGTGCGCGTCCACTGCGGCTGGCCGTTCGCCGACGCGTCGACGCCCATCGACCGGAACTTGTGGAGGCGGAACGAGCGCCCGTCCATGCCGGTGCGGACCTGCGTGAAGAACACCGGCCCGCCGTCCTCGCGCTTGATGAGCCAGGCGATGATCGGGAACATCCAGCCGGTGAGCAGGAGCGCCAGGAGGGCCACCGAGACGTCGAACGTCCGCTTGACGATCTGGTTCCAGCCGTCGAGCGGGATCTGGCTGAGGTTGATGACCGGCAGCCCGTCGAGATCCTCGACGCCGGCGCGCAGCACGTAGTACTGCAGCAGGTCGGGCACGACCTTGACCTCGAGCAGCAGCTGGCCGGCGCGCCGGATGAGCTGGACCGTGCGCTGGTGCGCGCTCAGCGGCAGGGCGATGACCAGCTGGTCGACCGGGTGCTGCGCCGCCACCGCCTCGAGGTCCTGGATGGTGCCGAGGACCTGCACGCCGTGGACCTTGCGCTGCTGCTTGCCGGGGTCGTCGTCGAGGAAGCCGACCACCCTGAAGCCGTACTCGCGGTGCTCCCGCAGCCGCTCCACCACCTCGCGGCCGAGCTCCCCGGCTCCGGCCACCAGCACCTGCTGGAGGTTGCCGCCGGAGCGCCGGATGCGGCCGAGGGCGGCGCGGACCGCGAACCTGGTCAGGATCACGAGCACGGTGTCGACGATGGCGAACACGGTCAGGAACAGCCGCGAGTAGGAGAACTCGCGATAGAAGGTGAGGCCCGCGGTGAGGAGCACGGTGGCGAGCAGCACCGACAGCGCGACCCGCATCGCCTCGTCCGCCCGCGACAGGATGCGGCGCCGGTGGTAGAGGTGCTGGAAGTAGAACACGAGCGGCCACAGGACCGCGACCACCGGAACCAGCCGCAGGTAGGGTTCGATCGGCGGCAGCCCCTTGGTCACCGGCTGGATCTGCACCTCGAAGCGCAGCCAGTAGGCCACCAGCACCGCGACCAGGGTGGCGCCGACGTCGCCGGCAAGCTTGAGCAGCGCCTCGATCTGGCGGCGGCGCTGGATCATCCCCGGACCTTGGCGAGCTCGAGCCGTTCGAGCAGGAAGCCGAAGCGCAGCTGGAAGGCGGTGCGCGAGAACACCTCGGACCGCAGGCGCAGCTGGACGGGATCCCAGCTCCGGTCGAGGGCGGCAGCGGTCGCGTCGATCAGCGCCTCGACCGAGTTCTCCTCGGCGAGCCGGCCCTCGACGCCGTTGCGGACCACGTCGGCCGTGCCGGAGGCCGCGAGGCCGACCACCGGCGTCCCGCAGGCGAGCGCCTCCACGGCCGCCATCCCGAAGTCCTCGATGTTCGGCATCAGCACGGCGGCGGCGCTGCGGTAGGCATCACGCAGCTCGTCGCGGGAGAGCCAGCCGCGAAAGCGCACGTTGCCCCCTGCGACCCGTCGCAGCCGGCGCTGCTGCGGGCCAATGCCCACGATGTCGAGGGGCCGTCCCAGGCGCTCTGCGACCGCGATCGCCATCTCAACCCTCTTGTACGGAACAAGGGCCGCGACCGTCAACAACCCGTCGCCGCGCTGGCCGCCGGGCGTGAAGAACTCAACGTCCACCGGCGGCGGGATCACCTCGGCGATCCGGTTCCAGTAGTGCTTGATGCGCCACGCCACCAGGCGCGAGTTGGCGATCAGGCGGTCGACCCGGGTCGCCGACACCATGTCCCACTCGCGCAGGCGGGACAGCCTCCCCTGCGCGAACGGCAGCAGCGGCCGCGGAACCCGCTTGAGGTAGAGCGCCCGCTGGTCCCAGACGTAGCGCATCGGCGTGTGTACGTAGCTCAAGTGAAAGGCGCCCGGCGGCGGGATGACGCCCTTGGCCACGCAGTGACTCGACGAAATGACGAGGTCGACCTCCGGGATGTTGAAGTTCTCGACCGCGGCCGGCATCAGCGGCAGCAGGTAGCGCCAGCGCCGTCCCCCGAACGACAGCAGCTGCAGCCAGGAGGTGTGGATCGGGTGCCGCTCGAGGTCGGCCATCACGGATCCCGGGCGGTGCACCAGGGTGTAGATGCTCGCGTCCGGGAACATGTCGGCGATCTCGCGCAGCACCCACTCGCCGCCGCGCATCCCGGTCAGCCAGTCGTGGACCAGAGCGACGCGCATGCTCACCCCTCCCCCAGGGCCTTGTGGTAGGTCTCCAGTGTCCCTTCGACCGCCCGCTCCCAGGTCAGCGCTTCCGCGCGCCGGTTCCCGGCTTCGATCATGCGCCGGCGCAGGGCGTCATCCACCAGCACCCGCTCCAGCGCCGCCGCGACCTCGGCGACGTCGAGCGGGTTGACCAGCCGCGCGGCGCCCTCACCGAGGTCTCGCATCGCCCCGACGTTGGACGTGATGACCGGGAGCCCGCAGCGCATCGCCTCGAGCACCGGCAGCCCGAAGCCCTCGTAGCGGGCCGGGTGCAGCAGCACTGCGGACAGGTGGTAGAGCGCCTGGAGATCGGCCTGGGACACCCGCCCGAGCCCGCAGACGCGGCCGTCGAGCCCGAGCCGGTGCGCCCTCACGGTCAGCGGATGGTCGCGGCCGACCCCCCCGACCAGCACCAGCTGGCCCGGCAGCGAGCGCTCCCTGCAGGCCAGGTGGAAGGCGCGCAGCACCACGTCGAGGTTCTTGTGCGGCTTGTCGTTGGCCACCACCATGACCAGCGGTGGACGGAGGCCGAACCGCTCCTTGACCTCCTCCAGGCGTTGGCTCGGCGGCCGCTCGCCGAGCCGTTCATCGACCCCGTTCTGAACAACGTCGATGCGGTCCGGGTCGGCGCCGAAGAGGTTGACCAGGTCGCGCTTCGACGTTCGCGACACCGTGATCACCCGGCGGGCCCGGCGCAGCGCCGACCGCAGCATGAAGCGCAGGTAGAGCAGCGCCTGCACGCTGCGATCACGCGGCGGGTAGAACAGCTGGATGACGTCGTGGATGGTGACCACGATCGGGCGCGGGATCAGGTGGGGCACCACGTAGTGGGGCACGTGCACCAGATCGAGCCGCTCGCGCCAGAGCGCCGCCGGCAGCTTGACGTGCTCCGAAAACCCGTAGCCGCGCGCCGACACCGGCAGGACCCGCGCCTCAGGCGCGAGCGCCGCGACCCGACCAACGTGCTCCGGCCGCGCCACCACCGTCAGCTCGAACTCATCGCGCCACGCCAGCCCGGCCAGCAGATGCGAGAGGTACGTGCCGATGCCGAAGTCGGTCAGCTTGCGGGCGTCAACAGCGAGCCGGATCGCCACGATCGTATTCTAGCCCTCCCCACTCGCTATACTCGACGCCGATGGCTGCCCGGCCACAACCACCCGTCGAGCCAAGCGGCGCTCCGCGGCCCGTGGCGCCGACGGTCGCGGTGGTGATTCCCTCGCTCGGGCGAGGCGCCCTCGAGGACTGCCTTCATGCCGTGCGCGCCCTCCAGCCGGCGCCTGCCCGCGTGATCGTCGTCGTCTCGGGGGGAGCCGCGCTCGCCCCGCGGCCTGGCCTCGAGATCGTGCGATCCGGACCGGCGCTCGGCTTCGCCGCCGCCTGCAACCTCGGATTCGCGACGGCTCATGACATCGACCGGGTCGCCATCCTCAACGACGACGCCCTGCCGCCGCCACACTGGCTCAAGGCGCTCAACGGTGCGCTCGACGGCGATCCCACGCTCGCCGCGGTGCAGGGCACGGTGACCGACGCCGGCGGCCGGATCGTCGACGGACGCGGCATCACCCTCGACCGCTGGGTGCTGCCGGTGCAGGTTGATCGCGGACTGCCGGTCAATGGCGAGCCCGCCGCGCTGCGCCCGGTCCTCGCGGTCTCGGGCACCGCCGCGCTATGGCGGGCCGCCGCCCTTACCGCGGCCTCGACCGGCGACATAGCGCCGTTCGACCCCGCCTTCGGCAGCTACCACGAGGACCTCGACCTCGGGCTTCGCCTGCAGAGGCTGGGATGGCGCTCGGCGTGGGTCGGCGGCGCACCGACCCGCCATCTCGGCTCGGCGAGCGGCGCCGCGATGCGCTGGCGCCATCCGTGGTGGATCCTCGCCAACCGCTGGCGCGCGCTGGCCGGCAACCTGTCAGCCACCGCTCTGCTCGGGTCGCTCCCGCGCCTCCTGCGCGGCGAGCTGCGAGCGGTTCGCACCTTGACCCGGGCGAACCTGCGGACGCCCCTGGTGGCCACGGCCGCCGCTGCCGCCTGGCCGTGGCTCGTCGTGGCGGGCTGGCGCCGCGCCACCGAGGGCCCGCGCCTCGCCGGTCTGCCGGAGGCGCCGTGAGGATCCTGGTCGCCACCGACGACACCGTCGGCCCGGTGATGGCCGGCTCCGCGCTCCGCGCCTGGGAGCTGGCCCGCGCCCTCGAACGCCATGGCCACGAGGTCCGGATCGCCGGCGCGGCCGGCTCCCGTCCGCCCGATGACGGCGGCCCACCACTCGTCGCCGAGCCGACGTGGGGCTGGGCCGAGGCCGTGGTGGCGCCGCCGTGGAGCCTGCCGCCGCGCGCCTTCCTCGGGCGCCACCTGCTGATCGTCGACGGCATCACACCGCTGCTCGCCGAGCTCGAGGCGATGGCCGCGACTCCGGAGCGAGCGCGGCGGCGGCGCACTGCGGCCGCCCGGTTGCCGCTGGTCGCGGCGCGGGCCGACGCCCTGCTGACCGGCGGCCCGGCCCAGGTGGAGTGGTGGTCGGAGCGGCAGCGCGGCCGCTTCGGGCTGCCCCTGCTCACCGTGCCGTTCGGCATTCCCGACCAGCCGCCGCCGGCAGGGCGCGGCCGCGTGCCGGGCGTCCCGGACGAGTGGGCGGTGGTGCTGTGGTGGGGCGGCGTGTGGCCGTGGCTCGACCTCGACACGCTGCTCGACGCGCGCGCGCGGCTCGGAGGAGCGCCGGTCAGCGTGGTCGTCCCGGTTGCCCCCCGGCCCGGCACCGGCCGCGTCGGCTGGGATGCCGCCGCGCTCGCCGACGCCGCCGGGGCCCGCGGCCTCGCCCCACCCCAGGTCGTGGCCCTCGAGAGTTGGGTCCCCTACCGCGACCGCCACCGCATCCTCAACCGCGCCGCCCTGGTGGCCGTGCTCCACCGATCGGGAGACGAGGCGGCGCTGTCGTTCCGCACCCGCGCCCTCGACGCCGTGTGGGCCGCCGTGCCGCTGCTGCTCAGCGAGGGCGGCGAGGTGTCGCGGCTCGCCCGCCAGCACGGCTGGGGCGCCGTCGTGCGTCCGGGCGATGCGGCCGTGGTCGCTGCCGCAATCGAGCGTCTGCTCACCGGCGAGGAGCAGGCGCGCTGCCGCCTCGCGCTCGAGCGCTCGCGGCCGAGCTGGACGTGGAGCCGGGTCACCGAGCCGCTGATCGCCGCGATCCCGGAGCTGCCGCGGGTGGCGCGCCGCGCACTGCTGCCCGCCGCGATCCGCGCGGCCCTCGCGCTGCGCCCGGGCGGGGCGCGGGGGCGGAGCCCATGAGCCCGTGCCGCGCCTCCGCCGTGGTCGTCCGCTGGCGCGGCGGCGACGAGGTCGACCGCTGCTTGCAGTCCCTCCTGCGGCACGGCGGCCGCGATCTCGAGCGCGTCGTGCTCGTCGACTCGGGCTCGGCCGACGGCGGCGCCGAGCGGCTGGCTGCGGCCTTCCCCGACGTCGAAGTCGTCGCCCTCGATGAAAACCGCTCGTTTGCGTTCGCCGCGAACCAGGGGGTTGCCCACTCGGACAGCCCCTGCCTGCTGCTGCTCAACCCCGACACCGAGACCACGGCTGGGGCCGTCGACGCCCTGGCCGGCGCGCTGGCGAAGCGCCCGGACGCCGCCGGCGTGGTGCCGCTGCTGGTCGGCGCGGATGGCGTGCCGCAGCACCGCTGGCAGCTGCGGCGGCTGCCGGGACCGCTCCGCCTCGCGACCGGGCGCGGCGGAGCCAGCCAGTTCCACGGCCACGCGCCGACCGAGCCTGCGCCGGTCGAGCAGCCAGCCGCCGCGGCCTGGCTGGTGCGGCGGACGGTCTGGGACGCGCTCGGCGGCCTCGACGAGGCGTTCGCGCCCGCGTGGTGGGAGGACGTCGACTTCTGCGCCCGCCTGCGACGGCTCGGGCGGGACACCGGAACGCCGGCCGCCGGCTTCTGGGTCGTGCCCGGCGCCCGCGTCGCTCACGGCGGAGGCTCCAGCCTGTCGCACCTGGGCGATGCGGAGTTCCTCACCGCCTTCTTCCGCAACCTGCTCCGGTATGCCGAGCGCCACCATCCGGGCAGCTTCACGGCGATCCGGGCGATCCTGCTGCTGTCGCTGCGCAGCCGCGCGATGCTCAGGCCCTCTCGCCGCGCCGCCTACCTCGCTGCGACGAGGGTGATAAGTGATAAGTGATAGGTGGGTGGCGGTCGGGCACTCGCCACCTCTCACCTGTCACGGATGAACCCTCTGCCTGCCGACGCGGCTTGGCGCCGCTCGCCGGCGCGCGGGGCCGTCAGTCGGCGGTGAACGTCACCAAATCGACCGGCACGTTGCTGAGCACCTCGATCGTGAAGGGACCCACCTCGCCCGGCAGGAACGAGTCGACGATGATCACGTAGGTGCCCGGGCTGGCGGCGTAGCTGAACACCTCGGGGTCGCCGGCGAACCCGTCGTCGGCCCCCGCGAGCACGCTCGGAGTGTAGTTCAGGCAGTCGGCGTCGGAGATCACGTACGCCGAGAGATCGAACCCCGAGTCGGTCGGGGTCACGGTCACGCTGATGGTGTCCGCCGCCGCGAGGGTGATCAAGTAAGCCTGGTCCTCGCCGTCCTGGCTGTACCCGCTGACCGTCGGACCCCAGTTGTCGGTGTAGCCGGACGTGTTGCCCGAGTCGGTGTAGCTGGCGACCGTGATCGTGGGCGCGTCGGAGCAGCTGTCGCCCCCGTTCCGATCGACTCGCTCGACAGAATAGGCCGACGGGTCGCCGTTGGCGTCGAGGGCCCGCTTCTCCTGCGGGGTGTCCGCCAAGGCCGTGCCCAACAACGCCACCATCATCGCAATCCCGAGAATCGTCGTCGTCTTCATGGTGCCCTCCACCCGAACCGTCATTCGAGTCGTACTCTACCACCTCCGACCGTCGCTCCGGTGATGATGAGAGAAGTCAAGTGATATTGATACGCGATGCGAGATTGGCACCAGGGAGGCGCGCTCTGCTCACCTGTTCCCTGTCACGTCTCTCTGTCCGCCCATCACCTCTCACAGGTAGCCGAGTGCCTCGAGGCGCTGCCGCAGCTCATCGTCGATCGCAGCCGGGGCGACATCCCAACGTCCCGACTCGTCCAGCAGCTCGCGCCGCGCCTCGTCGATCAACGCGCCGGCCGAGGCCGGCAGCGCGCTGCCGAGGTCGCGCCGCTCCGCCGGGTCGGAGTCGAGCTCGTACAGCTCGGCCGGCCCGACGTAGCCGAGGCGGTGGTGGCGGATCGCGTGCCGGCCCCCCTGCACCGCGCTCCAGCCGCCCCAGCCGTCGAGGTCGAGGGACGCGGACACCGCCCGCCGCACGTCGGCGGGAGCGAGCAGGCTGCGGCCGCGCAGCCCCGGCTCGGGCGCGAGCCCGGCCAGCTCGAGGATGGTCGGCATCAGGTCGATGTGGGTGACCGGGGCCGCCTCGCGGCGGCTCTCGCGCTGCCCAGGGAGGCGGATGACCAGCGGCACCTGGAGGACCTCGCGGTAGAGCGTTCGCCCGTGGATCCACCCCCCGTGGTCGAAAAACTCCTCGCCGTGGTCGGAGAGGAAGACGACCGCTGTGTCATCGGCGAGTCCGCGGCGCGCGAGCTCGTCGAGCAGCTCGCCGAAGGCGTGATCGTTGGCCGCAACCTCGGCGTCGTAGAGGTCGAGGAGGTCGGCCGCCCACTGTCCCTCGTCCACCAGGTTGCGCGCGAGCAGCGTCCCAACGGTCTCGGTCGAACCGAGGTCGCGGCGCGCGACGCCCGCGGCGAAGCGGTCGCGGAACGGGACCGGCGGATCGTACGGCAGGTGCGGGTCCACGGCGTGGACGTAGAGCAGGAAGGGCGCGTTCGGATCCCGCCGGTCGAGCCAGCGCACGACCTCGGCGTGCACGTGCGCCGACTCGCGCTGCTCTGGCGGCATGAGCACGAACGTGCCGAACCCGCGGTCGAGACCGAAGGCCGCCGAGGCGTTCGGGTTCGCCACCACTGCCGCGGTCTGCCAGCCGGCGCCGGCCAGGCGCTCGGCGAGGGTCGCCATGCCGTCGCCAAGGCGATCGAGCCGGCCGTTGACGCCGTGGACCTCGGGCTCGAGCCCGGTGAGAATCGACGCCACCGCCGGCCGGGTCCACGATGACTGCGCCCACGCCTGCTCGTACACCGTCGCGTCGCCGGCAAACGCGTCGAGACGCGGGGACAGCGGCCGGGTCTGGCCGTACACGCCGAGCCGATCGGCGCGCAGGGCGTCGACCAGGTAGATCACCACGTTCGGTCGCCTCGCCGCGGTGCGCCTGCTCGGCGCAGCCGTCCAGCCGCTCCCCGGCCGGGCGACTGCCCGCGCCGTGATGACCGGAGAGGCCAGCTCGAGCGTCGCACCGCCGCGGTCCGATGGCGGCACTCCGACCGCCTGCAGCTCGAGCCGGAACGGCGTCCCCGGCGGCCCCGGCAGGTCGAGGCGCAGTGCCCCCTGGCCCGGCGCAACCTCGGCCACCGTGGCCGCCGGCCGGCCGTCCTCGACCACGACGACGCGCAGCCGGCCGCCGCCGACGGCCGCCACACCCGCTGCCTCGAGGCGCAGCCCGTCCCGGTGGCGCAGGTGGTAGCCGACGCTGGCGCCGACCGGCAGCTCGATGACCGACCGCTCGAGGAGGCCCCGCGGCGGCGCCGGGGCATCGCCCGGCTCCAGCCGCAGCCAGTCCACGGCGATCGCCAGCCGCCGCCAGTCGTCGCCCGCCCCCAGCTCGCGCGGCGACCGCGCCGCCGCGTAGCGCAAGCGGAGCTGATTCCGCCCGGTGCGCAGCCGCTCGCCTGGCAGCACCAGCGGGTAGGTGGCGAAGTCCCCGCCGGGCTCGAGGCGCGCCACCCGTTCACCGTTGAGCTCGACCTCGACCGTCTGCGCGCGCCCGCCGGGCGCCATGAAGGCCCGGCAGCGCAGTGCGGCCTCGAGCGCCCGCGGCTCGAGCAGGTCGAGCTCAACCGTCGAACTGTCGCCCTCTGACCAGGCGAAGCTCGGGCCGCCGGCTCCGCCCTCATCGGCGTACCAGCCCTCCGCAAGCTGCCGGCGGGCCGGTGGCGTGCCAACGTCGATCAGCGGCGTCTCCTGGAGCACCTCGGCGATCTCGAGCTCGCGGACCAGGTCGTGGACCACCGACCGGGGCGCGCCGGCGCAGGCGCCCAGCAGCACCAGGCAGGCGGCGGCGAACCCGGACCTCACGGCTCGACCACCAGGCGGTCGAGCACCGCTCCGCCGCCGGGCGGCGCGCGCAGGACAACCCGCAGCTGGCGCCGCCCCGGCGCAGGCGGATCGGGCAGCCGCACCCGGCCGTCCGCCGCGCCCGAGACGTTGATCGTCACCGGCTCGCCGTCGTCCCAGCGCACGACGAGTCCGGCCCCACGCTGGGCCGAGCCGACCAGCCAGCCTTCGATCCGAACCTCTGCCCCCGCCCGGACGCGGACCGGCACCGTGATCCCGTCGCCGTTGCGCACCAGCCACCCGCGACGGTGCTCGAAGCGAGAGAAGGTGCCGGGCGGCGGCTGCGGGGCGCCGCCCTGGCGCCGCACCTGCGCGGCCTCGACCTCGACGATCCGGTCGCTGTGGAGCACCACCGCCGCGGTGACGACGGTCGCGGCGGCGAGGACGAGCGCGCTTCCCGAGCGCACGAGCACGCGCAGCAGGGAGGAACGCCGCGATCCCGCCGTCACCGCTACTGCCGCGACCGCGAGCGCGAGCGGCGGCAGCCACAGGCTGGCCGCGGTCGGCACCAGGAAGGACGGCACCAGGTGCTGGACGTCGGCCTGTAGCCGCCTCGCCAGCGCGTCGGACAACCACCACCCGCCGTCGCCCGGATTGATCGAGAAATGGGGCCTCGTCACCAGCGCCCACCAGGTGACGACCGACGGCGCCACCAAGATCTCGGCGAGCCGCCGCCAGCGCCGCGGCGCGCGCAGCGCGACCCCCCACGCGAGGACGGCCGCGGGCAGCAGCGGCACCAGGTAGCGCGCGGGCGGCGAGCCGCCGCCGTACCACTCCTTCGAGTGGAGCAGGGCGAGGCCGGTCAGCGTCGCGCCGACGATCACGCCCCGCTCACCGGGCCCTCCCCGCCGCCACAGCAGCCCGGCGAGCGCGACCGCCGCGAGCGCCAGCGGCGCCGTGAACAGCAGCCCGCCGGCCGGATCGAAGGCGAGGCCGGCAACGACCCGCACCGCCAGCCCCGGATCATCCGGCAGCAGGTGCTCGAAGCGCCGGAAGAAGCCGAAGGGATGGCCCATCGAGATCCAACCGACCGCCAGGCCGGCGGCGGCGGCGGCGACCATTGCCAGGGCTCCGATCCACCGCGAGCGCCCCCGGTCGCGCCACAGCGCAGCGATTGCCGCCGGGAACACGATCAGGCCGAGCCGGGTCTTGACCGCGACTGCGAGCGCCGCGACGACCGCGGCGAGCCACTGGCTGCCGCGGCGGCCGGTCGCCAGCACCAGGATCGCCGCCACCGCTAGGGCCGCCGGCAGCTCAGGCCAGATCTGGGTTGCGAACGTGGCCAGCGGGTAGCTCACGGCGAGCGCCATCAGCAGCAGGGCCAGCCGCGGCTCGGCGATCCCGAGCTGGCGGCAGCGCGCCGCGAGCAGCGCTGCCAGCGCGCCACCCGCGATCGCGAGCAGCAGCAGCGCGCCGGTGCGGCCGGCCGCGAGGAAGCCGGGCAGCAGCAGGAACCCCAGCGCCGGCGAGTGCAGCAGCGGGTCGCCGAGGAGGTAGGTGCGATCCCCCGGATGGTGCGCGATGTCGAGGTTGTTGCCGAGATCGAGATCGTGGTCGCGGACCAGCGACTCCATCAGGTGCAGATGGAACGGCTCATCGCCGTAGAGCGGCGGCGTCAGCTGCGGCGTCGCCAGGGCCAGCGGCAGGAGCAGCGACGCAACGGCCATCGCCGGCCGCCGCTGACGCAACCAGCGCCACGCCGCCGGCGCCCAGGCCGTGAGCAGCGCGGCCATGGCGAGGTCGACCGCGTACCGCTCGCCGGCCAGGCGCAGCGGCTCGACGGCGACCCGAGCGATCAGCTGTCCGGCCACCACCAGCGACCACGGGAGGAGCGCCCCCGCCGACCGCCATCCACCGCTCGCAAGCTGCAGCAGGGCGGCCGCAATCGCGGCCGCCACCATGAGTCCGGCGAGGGACAGCTCGCGCGGCGGCGTCGGCCGGCTCGGCCCGACGCTCTCCACCGTCACCGTCACCTCGTCGGGCAGCTCCGGCGCGCGGCGGAGGACCGGCCGCTCGCCCGCCGCCACCGCGTGGACGGTGCGGCCGCTGACCCGCCACGATGGCGGTGATCCGGTCCGCATCGGCCGCCACAGGGGTCGCTGCGGCAGCCCGTGCGCGATCTCGAGCGCCTCCTCGGCCCGGCGGCCGATGCCCTCCGCGGTCTCGAAGCCGACCCGCAGCGGCTGCTCGCCGGCCTTGGTGGAGAGCACGGCGACCGCGGTGCCGGCCGGAAGATTGCGGCCGCCGCGCACCGCGAGATCGAGGACGTAAGGGCTGCCGGTCCCGACCGGGAGCACGGCCTCGCGACGCGCCGCGTCGAGCCGGAACGCCGGTTGCTCCGGCAGCGGCGGTTGAACCGGACCGAGGGCGAGGGCCGCCACGAACCACGCCGCACCGGCGATCCCCGGCGGCAGCCAGAGGGTCACCAGGGCGGCGACGGCGACCGCCACCACGCCGGCGAGGCCGGCCCCCGGCAGCGCGTCGACGACCGGTATGCCGCCCCAGGGCGCGAGCGCCGCGCCGGCCACCGCGCAGGCCGCGACTGCCGGCAGCCAGCCGGAGAGCCCGTGCATCCGGCGCGTCGAGAAGCGGCCCCACGGCACCAGCCAGATCGCCAGCACGGTCACCGCGGCCGTCGCCAGCGGCCAGTGCTGGAGGGGGACGGCCGCCACGAGCAGTCCGGCTGCGAGCCCGGCCCGCGGGCCCCACGCCGCGGCCGACCATGGCAGCAGCGCGGCCGCCGCCACCGCGACCGCAGCACCGACCGGGCCCGCTCCGGCGAGGCCGAGCCCGCCGGCCGCCCGCACCGCGACCCCGAAGGCGGCCCACAGCAGCGGCTGTCGCCGGGCCGGAGTCCGCGGCAGGGCTGCCAGCACGGCGGCCGTCGCCGCCGCAACCAGCAGCGGCGGCAGCAGCATGCGGCGAATGGTCAGGTCCGACACCAGGAGCAGGGCGGCCGCGATCGGGAGCAGCGTCGTCTCGGCCGCACGGCGCTTCCAACCGATGGGAGACTGCCAGCCGCTCGGCAGAAAGGCCGCCAGCGCGCTGGCCGCAGCCCACGCTGCATCGGAGAAGGGCAGCCGGCCGGCGGCCGCCAGCACCGCCGCCAGCACCGCGAGCGCAAGCGCCGACAGCCACGACGGCAGGCAGACACCGAGACGCGGCCGGATGTCTGGCATCGCGCAGAGTATACGGCCGCGAAGAGGCTGGGCGTCGCTGCTCTGTCCCGTCCCCGTCCCCGTTCCCGTTCCCGTTCCCGGTGCGATGGCTGCGGTGGATCCTCCACTCCGGCGGCAACGGCTGGGCGTGGGCTGGCCTCGATCAGATCCAGGTCGGGTACGGGTACGGGAACAGGTACGGGAACGAAAGCGGGCGGGGTGCTCGCCCTGACCCCCCAACCCCTAACCCCTCTCCCTCCCGCTGTGCCAAGATGACGCCGTGGCCGACGAGAGCTACGCGGTGGTGGTGGTGTCCTACAACCACGCGGCGATCCTGCCAGCCTGCCTGCGGGCGATCAGTCGTCTGCAGCCGCCGCCGACCGCCGTCGTCGTCGTCGACAACGCCTCGACCGACGCCTCCGCGGACCTGGCCGCGGCCAACCCGGACGGGCTGCCGCTGACGCTCGTGCGCAACCTGTCCAACGTCGGCTTCGCCGCGGCGTCCAACGCCGGCATCGCCGCCACCGACACCCCGTGGGTGCTGCTGCTCAACCCGGACTGCGCGCCGGAACCGTCGTACACGGCGCGGCTCCTCGCCGCGGTCCACGCCCGCCCCGAGCACGACCGCATCGGCTGCGCGGTCGGCAAGCTGCTGCGCGCCGAGGGCGACGATCTCGTCCCGACCCGGACAATCGACTCGGCCGGGATGTTGGTGACGCCGTCGGGACGCCACCTCGATCGCGGCGCCGGTCGCGGTGACGACGGCCGCTTCGACGCACCCGCGTGGCTGTTCGGCGCCACCGCCGCCGCCGCGCTCTACCGCCGGACTGCGCTCGACGACATCGCCTACCCGAGCGGCGAGCGCTTCGCCGCGAGCTTCTTCGCCTACCGCGAGGACGCCGAGCTGGCGTGGCGCCTGCAGTGGCGCGGCTGGCGCTGCCTCTACGCCCCGAACGCGGTCGCCAGCCACCGCCGCGGCTTCCGGCCGGAGGCCGGGCGGCAGGGCCACGAGGCCGTGAACCGCCACTCCGTGCGCAACCGCTTCCTGCTGCGCCTGCACTGCGCGGACCTGGGCTGGCACCTCGCCTGCCTGCCGTGGTGGCTGGTCCGCGACCTGCTGGTGATCGGCGGCTGCCTGACCGTCGAGCGAGGCTCGCTGCCGGCCCTGGCCGAGCTGTGGCGGCTGCGCGTCGATGCCGCCGAACGGCGGCGCTGGGTGATGGGCCGGCGCAGCGTGCCCTCCCGACAGGTTCGGCGCTGGTTCCGTAGAGCAGGGTGGACGGAGGAGATCGTCGACCGGTGAAGCTGGCCATCCTCGGTACGCGGGGCGTCCCGGCCTCCTACGGCGGCTTCGAGACCTTCGCCGAGGAGCTCGGCCGGCGGCTCGCCGAGCGCGGGCACGACGTCACCGTCTACGGCCGCACGGGCTTCGTCGACCCGACGCTCGGCTCCTACCGCGGCATGCGCCTGGTCGTGCTGCCCGCGCTCTACACCAAGCACCTGGAGACCGTGTCGCACACCTTCATCGCCGCCATCCACGCCGCGGGCCAGGGCTTCGACGCCGTGCTGCTGTGCAACGCGGCCAACGCGCCGTTCGTCCGCATCCTGCAGCTCGGCGGCACCCCGGTCGCCCTCAACGTCGACGGCCTCGAGCGAAAGCGCCGCAAGTGGGGCCTCGCCGGGCGCGCCTACTACCGGCTGTGCGAGCGATTGGCCGCTTCGGTCCCGGACGCCCTGGTCACTGACGCCGAGGTCATCCGCCGCTACTACCGGCGCTGCTTCGGGGCGCCATCTCAGATGATCGTCTACGGCGGCGACCTCGAGCGCCCCGCCGGCACCGCGACCCTCGACCGACTCGGACTGACCGCCGGCGAGTACCTGCTCTACGTGTCCCGGTTCGAGCCCGAGAACAACCCCGACCGTGTGGTCGAGGCCTACTCGCGCGTTGCCGGCGCGCGGCTGCTAGTGATGGTCGGCGGCGCGCCCTACGCGCGGGAGCTGACCGAGCGCGTGCGCGCGCTCGCGGACCGGCGGGTGGTGCTGCCGGGTCCGATCTACGGCGAGGGCTACCGCCAGCTGCTGTTCGGCTGCCGCCTCTACATCCACGCCACCGAGGTCGGCGGCACCCACCCGGCGCTGGTCGAGGCGATGGGGGCGGGCCGGCCCGTGCTGTACTATGACACGCCGGAGAACCGGGAGGTGGTCGCCGATGCCGGCCGCCGCTTCCGCTTCACCGGACAGGCGGCGCTGGAGGCCGTGCTCGCGGAGGTGGTGGACGATCCCCCGCAGCTCGCGGAGCTCGCGGCCCGCTCTCGCCGCCGGGTCGACGAGCGGTACCGCTGGCACGACGTTGCCGACGCCTACGAACGGATGCTGAGGGAGCTGTGCTGAAGGAGCGCGCCAAGGTCGTCGCCTACTGGGTGTGGACCACCGACCTGGTCCTCACGACGCTGGCCTTCCTGCTGGCGTGGTGGATCCGCTCGCAGCTCGGGCCCCACCTCGCGCCCTCACTCTTCCCCACCGAGCTCTACCCGCTGACCCGTTACCTCGGCCTGCTGCCGCTGGTGCTCGCCATCTGGACCTTCCTGCTGGTGGCGCGGGAGGCCTACACCTCGCGCCGCACCGTCGCCCTGTCGCACGAGGTGTGGCAGGTCGTACAGGTGGTCGGCGCCGGCATCCTGACTCTGGCCGCGGCCGGCTGGCTGCTGCGCCTCGACTTCGTGTCGCGGCCGTTCCTGATCCTGTTCGGCACCATCGACCTCGCGCTGCTGGTCGCGGAGAAGGTGGCGCTCCGGCTGTTCGCCCGCCACGTCCGCCGCAGCGGCTACAACTACCGCACGCTGCTGATCGTCGGCATCAACCCGCGCTCCGAAGAGGTGGCGCGAATCATCCAGCTCCACCCGCACTGGGGCCTCAAGCTGCTCGGCTTCGTCGCGCCCAACGGAGAGTTCCCGGAGCAAGTCTTGGGGCTGCCGGTGCTCGGCTCGGCCGACGACCTGCCGCGCATCCTGCAGGACGAGGTCGTGGACGAGGTCATCTTCGTGCTCTCCCGGCGCCAGCTCGAGGAGTTCGAGGAGAGCTTCCTGCTCTGCTCGGAGCTCGGCATCCGCGCCCGGGTGGCGCTCTACTTCCCGCACATGAAGGCGCGGGTGGTGCTCGAGGAGCTCGAGGGGATCCCGCTGCTCACCTTCACCAACACGCCCGGAGCGCCGTTCCCGATCTTCGTCAAGCGGCTGCTCGACCTGTCGGTGTCCCTGACCGGCCTGATCGTGCTGTCGCCGGTGCTGCTCGCAACTGCCCTGCTCATCGCCGTCAGCTCGCGCGGCCCGGTGCTCTACCGGCAGGTGCGGTGCGGGCTGAACGGCCGCCGCTTCACCCTTTACAAGTTCCGCACCATGATCGAGGGCGCGGACGCCCAGCTCGACGCGGTCGCCCATCTCAACGAGGTCAGCGGCCCGGCGTTCAAGGCGCGACACGACCCCCGGGTCACCTGGGTCGGCCGCATTCTGCGCCGGCTGTCGATCGACGAGCTGCCGCAGCTCGCCAACGTCCTGCGCGGAAACATGTCGCTGGTCGGGCCGCGCCCGCCGCTGCCCGATGAGGTGGCGCGCTACGAGCGCTGGCAGCTGCGCCGGCTGTCGATGAAGCCCGGCCTGACCGGGCTCTGGCAGGTCTCCGGCCGCGCCGGCCTCGACGACTTCGCCCGCTGGATCGCCCTCGATCTGGCCTACATCGACCAGTGGTCGCTGTGGCTCGACCTCAAGATCCTGCTCAAGACGATCCCAGCGGTGTTGTCGGCACGTGGGGCAGCGTGACCTGCAGACCGACGGGTGCCGGGGTTTGAGCAGCGTCCCCCCGTCTCGCCTCGCTGCCACCCGGTGGTGGCCCGCCCTCGGGGCGATCGTGGCCGCGGCGGCCCTCCTTCGACTGTGCAACCTCGGCACCTTCTCGTTCGGCCTCGACGAGGGCTTCACCATCACCCGGGCAGTGCTCCCGTTTTGGCAGATGATCGCGGCCTGCGCGGCGGACGCCGACAATGTCCCGCTCTACCTCGTGATCACGCACTGTTCGCTACGGCTCGGCCTGGTCGACCCCTGGCTCCGGCTGGTCCCGATCGCGGCCGGCCTGGCCTCGATCGCGGTCTGGTCGTGGTGGACACGCCGTCACTTCGGGAACACGGCGGGCCTGCTGCTGGCCGGCTTCATGGCCCTGTCGACCTTCCACGTGCGCTACTCGCAGGAGCTCCGCGCCTACCCCTACCTGATCCTGCTCTCCGGGATCGCCATGCTGGCCGGCGACCGCCTTCGGACTCGGCCGGGCCCGCGTTCGGCCGCCGCCCTCGCTACCGTCGTCGCGCTCGGCTGGTACCTGCACTTCTTCTTCGCTCTCACCTTGGCGCCGCTGCTCGGCCTGGTGCTGTTCGGCGCGGAACCGGCGACCACTCCTAACCAGGCCCACCGACGACGGATCGCCACCTGGCTCGTGGTCGCAGTGGCTGCCGGCACCGCCTCGTTCCTGCCGTGGCTTCTGCACGTGCGCACCACCATGGCCGGCCGGCTTCGCCTATCGCGAGGCCCCAGTGACTGGGGCCTCGAGCTCATCGCCCGGCGCTGGCAGTTCTTCACCGTCGCCGCCTCCGAGGGCGAGGGCCTCGACTGGCTCGGAGCGGCACTCGCGGTGATCGCCGTCGTGGGGGTGGCTGTCGCCCTCCGCCACCGGGTCGCTCGCGCGGTCATGCTGACCTCGGTCGCCGCCATGCTGGTCCTCGAAGCTGTGCTGGTCGCCGTCAACCGCTGGAGCCAGGGGCGCTACAACGCCGCGGTCTGGCCCATGCTCGTCATTCTCATCGCTCTCGGCCTCGAGCGGCTCTCAGGGCGCCTCAGGTGGCGATGGCTGCGCACGGCGGTCCTGGCGGCGCTCGCAATCGTCATGCTGGTCAGGATCGACGCCTACCACCGGTTTGGTCGGCCGCACTGGGACCGCGTCGCGGCCGCCGTAGTGGAGGCGCGACGCGTCGGGGAGCCGGTCCTCTCCGAGAGCACCTGGAGCCAGCTCGACCTTGAGTGGTACCTCGGCGAGCCGGTGGTCTCGCTGCGGTACTCCGCGGCTCAGCTCCGAGCCGCGGTGGCGGAGTCGGACGCGGTGCTGCTGTTCGTCCCGGCCCAGGGGGGCGGGCAAGAGATCCCAACGCTCGCGCGCCGGGGCGCGCTCATCACCCGGATCCCGCAGACCGGCACCCTGTACCGGCTCCGGCCGGACTCGCTCGACCTGGAGCAGTCGGCGGTCGGGAGCGAGTGGCCGCAGCCTTCGAGCGTGCTCGTCTCCGAGAAGCTCGAGGAGGTCCCGCGAGGATGCGTAGGCCGGCTGCTCGGCCCCCCCCCGCCGCACACCTCGGGCGCGCGCTCGTGGTCCCGGCTCGAGCTCGACGGCTCGTCGGCGTCCTTCCTGCGCAGCGGTTGGTCGGGTCCGAGGCGGGCTGGTGACGGCGCCTCCTTCCGGTGGGTCACTGGTCGCGAGGCAGCCGTCGTGGCTCACCGGCCAGCCACCGGGGCAGCCCGGGTCGGGGTGCGCCTGTGGCCGCTCCACGACGTCGACGGCCAGGAGATGCGGTTGCTGGTCAACGAGTGCGCCCTCGGCACGACGGCGCTGGGGCGAGGCCCTCAGACGGCAGCCTTCGACGCGCCAGCAGAGTGCTGGCAGGAGGGCCGCAACCTCGTCGTGCTCCAGTTCCGCGAGATTGCGGAGCCGGACAGCGACCGCGGCCTGCCGCGGGCGGCTGCCGTCGACTGGATCGAGATCACGCCGCTCGCTGCGAGCCGCGCTGCGGACGCCGCCGCCGGCTCGTCGCCGCCCGCCGACGCGGTTCGGCCCTGATCTGCCCGCGCCTGCTGGAGCTCCCAGCAGTGATCAGGGGACGGGGCCGGCCGCGGCGTCGGCCACCGCCTCGCCGAGGATGCGGTTGCCCTCGGCCGTGAGGTGGCAGAGGTCGAGGAAGTGCCGCGAGTCGCGCGGAATCAGCGAGGCCACAGGCGCCAGCGGCAGGCCTCGCCGGGCCGCGATCTCGGCGACCGCCCGGTTGTGGGCGGCGACCCCGAGCAGGGTTGAGTCGACGTGGCCCCAGAAGTGCTCCATGACCGGCTCCGCGGCGCGCACCCGCGCCTCGAGCGCCGGGTCGTCGGTGGGCAGGGCGACCGCGAACGAGCACAGCACCACCCGCGAACCGGCGGCCGCCGCGGCGGCGGCCATGGCCTCCACGTTGCCGGCGAGAATCGCCACCGACCGCAGCTCACCAGGGCCGAAGTCCGGCCGCGACCACAGCCGCTTCTCGAGCACGTGGTAGCGGACCATCCGCACGAGCAGCGACTCGCGCGGCGACCGCCAGTCGAAGTAGCCGACGTCGGGGAGCCCGTCGACCCACGGGAACGTGTTGTAGATGTTGTCGTTGATGCCGAGATAGAGGACCACCGCGTCGGGCCGGTAACGCGGCAGCAGCCGGTCGAGAACCACCCGATTGGTGGCCGAGGTGTAGCGTGGCTTGCCGCAGGACATGACCGCGACCTCGGCGACCTCCAGCCGGTCGCGGAGGCGGGCGCGCACGGTGTCGACGTAGCTTCGAGAGAATGACGTGGAACCGCCGAGCAGCAGCACGCGAAGGTCCGCGGCCCCGCTGGTCCCGACGTCGTCTCCGACGCAGCCGACGTCGTTGAGGACGATGTCCCCGACCTCGGCGCGCGGCTGGTAGGTGTAGACGATCTCCGGGTCGAAGACCATCCCCGGCGGCGTCCCCCAGCGCACCACGACCCGTGCCGCGAGCTCGGCCGCGGCGAGGCTCAGCAGGAAGGCGGCCAGCGCGAGGAGAGGCCGCGCTGCGCGCCTCATCGCGGCTCGACCGGCGTGGGGTCGGGGACCAGCAGCTCGAGGAAGCCCTCGCGGTGGAGCAGGCGCACGAAGTGGGCAGCCCTGCCCCGGGGGTCCTCGATCGCGTGCTCGGCCGCCAGGGCCGCGGCCACCTCGGCCACGGTGGCGCGGCCGTCGAGCCGCCGCCAGGCGGTGGCGCCGAGGGCATCGAGCCGGACCCGGCGGGGCGACAGCCACCACGAGATCAGGTCGCCCACTCCCCTGAGGCCGGTGGTGGCGGGCCTGGGGCGCTCGAGCACCACCCGACCCCGCTCGTCCTCGCGCCACGAGGCGAGGCGGCGGGGGACGGCGGCGAGGATCGGGTCGGCGTCGGCCACGGCGGTGTTATAGCAGAGCGCGTCCGAAGCAAAGGGCCCGCCGGAGCGGGCCCATACTCGCTGAGGTTCTCAGAATGCTACATCGTCACCTGGGGCGGCGCCGGCTCGTCGGCCCGTCCGGCGCGGCCGAGCGGCCGCAGGATCAGGTAGCCGGCCACGATCAGCATGAACAGGACGGCGAGCGGACGGGCGATCCCGCCGAGGTTGGCCGCGGCGACCCACCCCTCCCAGACGTCCTGGTTGAAGAACACGACCGCGGCGATCAACAGCCCCATCAGGGCCTCGCCGGCGATCAGGCCGGACGCAGTGAGCACGCCGGCATTCTCGACCCGGGTGCCCTGGGCCGCGTTGTAGCCGCGGCGCTTGACCAGCGAGTCCACGATCCAGCGGATCACGCCGCCGACGAAGATCGCGAAGGTGGTCTCGAGCGGCAGGTACATCCCGACCGCGAACAGCATCGGGCTCTTGACCTTGACCAGAATGAGGGCGAGGCCCATCACCATCCCGACGATCACCAGCGGCCAGGCCATCTCGCCGCCGACGATGCCCTGCGAGAGGGTCGCCATCAGGCCCGCCTGGGGCGCGGCGAGGGCGCGGTCGCCGAAGCCGATCCCGCCCTGCTTGATGTTGGAGAAGTGGAGCACGAACAGGGGCACGAACATGAAGGCGCCGGCCGCGACCACGCCGATCAGGTTGCCGACCTGCATCTTCCACGGCGTGCCGCCGAGGATGTGGCCGACCTTGAGGTCCTGGAGCATCTCGCCGGCCACCGCCGAGGACACGCAGACCACCGAGGCGACCCCGAGCACCGCGGCGACACCGTGATTGCCGGAGACACCGACGAGCACCATCACCAGGGCCGCGACGATCAGGGTGGCGAGAGTCAGGCCCGAGACCGGGTTGTTGGAGGAGCCGATCAGGCCGACCAGGTTGCCGGACACGGCGGCGAAGAAGAAGCCGGTCACCAGCATCACCAGCGCGGCCATCACCGCGCCCCCGATCACGCCGGTGAAGTAGGAGTAGAGCAGGCACATCAGGACGAAGACCACGATCACCCCGAAGAGCACCAGCTTGAAGTCGATGTCGCGGTCGACGCGGCTGGTGGCCTCGTGGGCCCCGGCCGTCTTGCGCAGGTCGGAGACGCCGCGCCTGATGCCCAGCCACAGGTTCTTGCGCATCCGGTAGAGGGTGAACACCGCGCCGACCAGCATGCCCCCGACCGCGATCGGGCGGACGATGAACTTCCAGATGTGGTCGGCCAGGGCGACCCAGGTCGCGTCGGCGGCGGGGTCGCCGCCGATCGAGGCGGCGAAGCTGTCGATCAGGTTCGGCCCCAGGAAGAAGACCAGCAGCGGCACGAACAGGCCCCAGGCGAGCAGGCCGCCGGCGAAGTTGAGGGCGGCGAGCTGGGGGCCGATGATGTAGCCGACGCCGAGGTAGGCCGGGCTGACCGCCGGGGCCGACATGGTCGAGGCGCCGCCGGCCGCGATGGTGTAGGCGTCGCGCTTGAAGCCGAGCCGGACGATCGAGCGGCCGACCTCCCCAACCTTGATCAGGAAGTCATTCGACGCCGAGAAGATCTTGAGCTGACCGAGGAGGTTGATCAGCGCCCCCACTCCCATCGCCTCAAAGAGCTGCTTGGCCGCGTCGGCGCCGCGCTGTCCGGCCTTGTGGATCTCGGAGGCCGCCACCGACTCGGGGAAGGGCAGCTCGGGGTCCTCCACCATCACCCGCCGCAGCATGGTCACGAAGAGAATGCCGAGCACGCCGCCGACCACCATCAGCGCGGTGGCCTTGAGGTAGTCGGCGAGGCCGTTGAACTCCCACAGGTGGAGGATGGCGAAGGCCGGGATCGTGAAGATCGCTCCTGCCGCGACCGATTCGCCGATCGAACCGACCGTCCGGGCGAAGTTCTCCTCGAGCAACGTGCCCTTGAAGAGCTTGAGCACCGCCATGCTGATCACCGCCGCCGGGTAGGTGGCGGCGATGGTCATGCCAGCCTTGAGGCCGAGGTAGGCGTTGGCGGCACCGAGAATCACGCACATGAAGAGGCCGAGAATCAGGGCCCGGAACGTGAACTCGCGCATGTCGGACTCCGACGCGACCACCGGTCGGAACTGGGGTGCACTCATCGTGCGTCCTCCTTCCTGAGATCAGAGACATCGTAAGGTGAGCTGATTGTGAGGCGGGCTGGCGCCGCGGTCATGGCGGGGATTGTACCCCACCGCCCGCCCTACTCGGAGCGCGTGGGCAGCGGCCCCGCGCAGAGTCCTTAAGTGGTCTCTCTCCTTGCCTCTGCCCACACGCTCCGAGATGGATGCGCTGCGCGCATCCTGAAGAACTCGAGAAGCCGAGGCCGGCTCCCGAGCGAAACCCACCCTTTCCGGTAGCTTCATCATGAAACGGCCGACGGCAATCCGACCGAGGGTGCCGCACCCATGGCCGTAGGCTGGCCCGCGCCCGCTTCCGCTTCCGCGCCCGGGAGGCGAGGCGAGTACGCGGAAAGCGCGTCCTGCGGGCGTGCCATCTTTGGCGATTTCGGGACCACGTTCTTCCTGGAAACGTGCTCGCGACCCGAAATCGCCAAAGGTGGCAACCT
>Ga0209254_10000968_pt1 | contig 25326 bp, 27 predicted proteins | sample FrelakmetDIP11DI_FD_187148 | JGI IMG/M metagenome (GOLD analysis project Ga0209254, IMG submission 187148) | Freshwater lake sediment microbial communities from the University of Notre Dame, USA, for methane emissions studies - DIP11 DI (SPAdes)... | ecosystem: Environmental > Aquatic >...
AACCGCACGCTCACGCAGCGCAACCAGGCTGCGCTCACGCCAGGCCGCAGCCGGAATCTCGTAGTCGAGGTCGGCATCGACGCGCGGATGCAGGCGGGTTGCACCCAGAGCCGCGAGGCGCTCGTCGACGATTCGACCGGTCTCGCAGAACTTCGGATAGCTCGAATCCCCTAGGGCGAAGACCCCGTAGCTCAGTTCCTTCAGGGCCGGCGCGCGGCGCGACGTGAGGAAATCGACGAATGCGCGGGCGGCATCGGGCGGATCGCCGTCACCCTGGGTACTGATCGCGACCAGCAGCAGGCGCTCCTGCGCCAGTTCGCGCGCGTCGTAGCGCTCGGCGGCGACCAATCGCACCGAAAGCCCCTCGGATTCAGCGGCCCGCGCCAGGGACTCGGCGACACGCCGTCCATTGCCGGTCTGGCTGCCGTACAGCACGGTGGCGCGCCCGCTGGTTGAAGGCGCGAACGCGACCGCGCTGCCGGCCGAATTGGCGGCCTGCGGCGGCGCGATCCGCGACACCGCGCGACCGGCCAGGTAACCCGAGAGCCATTGCAGTTGCGCCGCATCGAGTCCGTCGACCAGCCGCTCGAAGGCCTCGCGCCGCTCGGGATCAAGCGTCGCCGGAAGCTGGGGAATCGGAACGACAGCGCTCATCGGACAACACGCCAGGGCCTGGAGAGCGACCGTAGCGACGCGATGCCGCAGTGCGGAAAGGATATGCCGTCATGCCGATATAACCGGCCAGCGCACGTCCTGGAGCGGGCACGGGCGCGGCGGTTCGCCCGGTCATGGCCTCGACCGGGGCCCACCCCGGTTGAAGCGGCTGCGGCCGCGGCCGGGCCTATCGCGCGCAGAGCGCGCTCCTACGAAGCCGGCTGTGCAGGAGCGCGCTCTGCGCGCGATAGGCCCCGTTCGCGGCTGAAACCGCTCCCGCAGGCGATCGGCGCCCTAGTGGACTTCGCGCTGCTGCGCGTCGCGCTTGGCCGCCAATGCGAAGCGCGGCTCCACCGCTGCGCCATCCAGCATCCGTGCGGCCACATGCTCGCCCACCGCGGGTCCGTGCTTGAAACCGTGCCCGGAGCCGCCGCCCACGATCCAGACGTTGTCGTAGCCAGGATGTCGGTCGATGACGAAGTCGCCATTCGAGGTGTTCTCGTACTGGCACACCTCCGCCGCGACCATCGGCGCACCCGCCAAAGCGGGGAAGCGCTTGGCCAGGAACTGCGCCGCGTGCTCGATGCCGGCGCGGGTGGGCGCGCGATCGGCGCTGTCGGGATCGATCGCGGGGCCGTGGGCGTCGTTGGCGAGCTTGAATCCGCGGGCGTCGAGGTCGCCGAAGCCGTAGTAGCTTCCGTCGAAATCCATCCAGATCGGCATCGTCGCGGCGTCGAAGCGCCGTTCGCCGGCCGGCACGCCGAAATAGTAGATTTCCTGGCGGGTCGGGAAGATGCGCCCGCCCAGCACCTCGGGCAGCATGCTGCCCAGCCACGGCCCGCAGGCGTAGACGTAGCTGCGGGCGCTGATCGATGCGCCGGACGCGGTCCGGATCGCGCCGAGCCGGCCCTCGCCACGCAGGGGCTCGACTGCATCGACCTGGAAACGCACGCCGGCGCGCACCGCGTCATCGACCACCGCCTGCACCGCACGGCGCGCCATCAATCCGCCGCTGTCGGGCTCGTAGATGGCCCAGCCGCCGGGCGGCACCGCAATCTGCGGATAGCGTCGCGCAAGCGCCTCGGTGGCCAGCACCTCGTGGCGCACGCCGGCGGCCTCGAGTTCGACCACCGATTGCCGCGCGGCGGCGCCGTCGGCGCCCGCCATCCACAGCACGCCTGTGGGGCGGAACAGTTCCGGGCGTTCGATGCGGGCGAAGAACTGCTTCCACATCGCCAGCGAACGCTGCGACATCCGGGTGTAGATCCCGCTGGGACCATAGGCCATGCGGATCACGCGGGTATCGCCACCCGAACTCGCGCGGGCGTTGGCGGGGCCATATTTGTCGACCAGGACCACGCGCTGGCCGGCGCGCTGCAGGTGCCAGGCGATCCAGGCGCCGAACACGCCGGCACCGATCACGGCCACGTCGAAGGACTTGCCCGCGGGCTCCATCGCATTCTCCCTGGCGGCAGCGCGCGCCAAGCGGTTGCCCGCAAGCGCCGATACCGCCGACGCGCCCAGTCCAGCGAGGAACCGTCGGCGATCGTTGCGGCCAGGCCCGGCCTTCGACATGGAACGCCTCCGCGGGCTCGCGTCCCCGACGGGGCGCCCCGACTACATCGTGTGGGTCAGGCGTTCAGCGCCCAGCGTGCCAGCAAGCAGGGCCTCGATCCGGGTCTTGGCCGCTTCACCGTCGGCGGTCTCGTTGAACTGCACGCCGATGCCGGCGATGCGGTTGCCCTGGGCGCCGCCCGGGGTGATCCACACCACCTTGGCCGCGACCGGCAGCTTGTCCTTCTCCTCCATCAGGGTCAGGAGGATGAAGACCTCGTCGCCGAGGTCGTAGCGCTTGGGCGTGGGCACGAACAGCCCGCCGCCGCGCACGAAGGGCATGTAGGCGTTGTACAGCGCGCCCTTGTCCTTGATCGTGAGCGAGAGGATGCCCGCCTTGGGCTGGCCGCCCGATGCACCGAGTCCGATCGCCATCAAGTCACCTCATGCGCGCTTCGCCGCAGGGGCGAGCGCGCGCCAGTCGCGCAGCAATTCGAGCAGGATCAGATCGGCCCGCAGCGGCGTGCGCAGCTGCGCCCGCACCCGGTTGGCCCGGTCCCACCACGCCGAGAGCTTGGGGAAGTCGCTGCCGGCGGTCAAGCGTGCGAGCTCGGTCGCCGCCACCGGCATTGCGAATCCAGCCGCCGGCCACGCCACGGTACGGGCCAATTGGGCCGCGATCGCCACCCGCTGCCCGGCCCGGTCCTTGGCCCAGCGCGACGCCACTTCCGACGGATGCGCGCGTCCGCGCAATAGCTCCACGAGATCGGCTGCGACCGCGCGCACAAGTTCTCCCGGGTCGCCACGGCAGAATTCCAGCGCCGCCCCGGGATTGCCGGCCGCCAGGGTCAGCGCGTCGCCGGCTTCGGTCGCATCGACGCCCTGCCCCGCCAGCCACGCGAGGGCCTGGGCACGGTCCGGGAAGCGCGCCTCGACCTGCTGGCAGCGGCTGCGGATGGTCGCGGGCAGGCGCGTGGGCTCGTCAGCCACCAGGACGATGAGGGTGTCGGCGGCCGGCTCTTCCAGGGTCTTGAGCAGGGCGTTGGCCGCGTTCGGGTTGAGTTGGTCGGCGGGATCGATCGTCACCACCTGCGAGCCCCCGGCGTGCGGGCGCATCGCCACGCGCGCCGACAACTCGCGGATCTGGTCGACCACGATCTCGGTGCGCGGTTGGCCGTCGTCGCGCAGGCCGAACGTGACCACGATCCGGTCGGGATGCGAACCCGCCGTCATCCAGATGCAGTCGCGACAATGGCCGCAGGCGTGTCCATCCCCGCGCGGCGCGCTGCACAGCAATGCGGAGGCCAGCGCCGCGACGAACTCGCGTTTGCCCAGTCCCGCCGGCCCGGCCACCAGCACGGCGTGCGGGAACCGCTTCGCGGCGCGCCGCGCGGCAAGTTGCGTCCAGGCGTCCGCCAGCCAGGGCGCGATGCTCATGCACCCACCCCGGCGCGCCAGTGACCCAGCAGTGCGCCCAACTCGTCCTCCACCGCGGCGAGCACGCCTGCCAGCGGCTGGGTCGCATCGATCACCCGGAAGCGCTGCGGATCGGCCTGCGCACGCGCGAGGTAGGCCGCGCGCACGCGCTCGAAGAAGGCCGCGCTCTCGCGTTCCATCCGGTCGGCCTCGCCGCCACGGCTGGCCACGCGGCGCATGCCCTCCGGCACCGGCACGTCGAGCAGGAAGGTGCGGTCGGGGCGCAGGCCGAAGGCGGCCCAGCTTTCGAGCTGTTGCAGGATTTCGGTGGAGAGTCCACGGCCGCCGCCCTGGTAGGCGAAGCTGGCATCGGTGAAGCGGTCGGACACGACCCACTGTCCGGCCGCAAGCGCCGGCTCGATGGTCTCGACCACGTGCTGCGCCCGCGCGGCGAACATCATCAGCACCTCGGCCTCGCGGCAGGTGCCGGCATGGCGCGGGTCGAGCACCAGCGCGCGCAAGGCCTCGCCCAGCGCGCTGCCGCCGGGCTCGCGGGTCACGCGATGGGCGATGCCGGCCTGCGCCAGCACGGTCCCGGCCGCGCTCATGACCGTGCTCTTGCCGGCGCCCTCGCCGCCCTCGAAGCTGATGAAGAGACCGCGTCGACTCATGGGTTCCTCCGCCGCAGCTGGTACCGGGCCACCGCCGCATTGTGCTCGCGCAGGCTGGGACTGAAGGCATGGCTGCCGTCGCCGCGGGCGACGAAATACAGGTCATCGCCCGGCGCGGGGTGCATGACTGCCGCGATCGCGTCTGCACCCGGCAACGCGATCGGCGCTGGCGGCAGCCCGAAGCGCGTGTAGGTGTTGTAGGGCGTGTCGGTTTCCAGGTGGCGCCGGGTGAGGTTGCCGTTGAACGCGGGGCCGATGCCGTAGATCACGGTCGGATCGGTCTGCAGGCGCATGCCGAGCCTGAGCCGGCGCACGAACACGCCGGCAATCTGCGGGCGCTCGGCGGCCTTGCCGGTTTCCTTCTCCACGATCGAGGCCAGCACCAGCGCCTCGTCGGGCGTGGCCAGGGGCAAGCCGGGATCGCGCGCGACCCAGGCACGCGCAAGGGTTTCCTGCATCCCGACCAAAGCGCGCTTGAGCAGTTCCAGGTCCGGACGCCCGCGCGTGTAGGCATAGGTCTCCGGCAGGAAACGGCCCTCCGCAGGCACGCCTGCCGCGCCCAGGCGCGCCATCAGTTCGTCGTCAGCCAAAGCAAGGCTCTCGTGTACCAGCGCCTCCTCCTGCGCCAGGGCCGCGCGCAGTTCGCGCACGGTCCAGCCCTCCACGATCGTGAAGCGATGCTGGATCACGTCGCCGCGCGCCATGCGCTGCAGCAGCGAGCGTGGCGTGAGTCCATGGGCCAGTGCGTACTCGCCAGCGTGCAGGCCATCGGCCACGCCCATTTCCCAGGCCAGCACGCGCCAGTACAGCGGATGCGCGCGGGTGTAGCCGCGCTTGCGCAGCTCCGACACGATGCGCAGGAACGGCGTGCCCAGCGGCACTTCGAGCAGCGCCTCGCTGGCGCCAATCGCCAGCGGCGCAGTGGCGAAGCGCTGGTAGTCTCGCCACAACCACGCGCCGGCGGCGACTGCGCCGACCATTGCGAGCAGGACCAACGCGCGGATCAACCGCATCGGCTCAGGTCGCTCCTGCTGGCGGCAGCCCCAATGCCGCCGCGTCCGCGATCCAGGCGCGCGTGTCCGGGCCGATCGGGTATTCGCGCCCCGCGATCGCCCGCACCGGCAACACGCCCCGCACGCTGTTGCACAGGAAGACCTCCGTCGCCCGCTCGAACTCGGCGGGAAGCATATCCCGGACCTCGATCAGCGCGGCCGGCGCACGCGCCAGGATCAGGCCGCGCAGCACGCCGGCGACGCCGCAGCGGGTCACCGCCGGCGTGACCCAGCGCCCATCCACGCGCGCGAACACGTTGGCCGCGGTGGCGCAGACCACGCGGCCCTCGACATCGCGGCACAGGCCCTCGGCGATCGCGGGATCGTCCCACTCGGCCCGCGCCATCACCTGCTCCAGCCGGTTGAGGTGCTTGACCCCGGCCAGCGCGGGATTGATGCCCAGCGGCGTCGCGCACCAGCGCAGCACGATGCCGTCGCGATAGTCCCGCACGGCCACGGGCGGTGCCGCGGATGCGCGCACGATGCGCGTCACCGGCTGGCCGCGCGGCGCCGCGTAACCGCGCGCGCCGCCACCGCGCGTGATCGTGAGCTTGACCACGGCCGCGGCCAATCCCTGCGCGACAAGGCTGATCTCGCGTTCGCAAAGGTCCAGATCGGGCGCCGCCATGCGCAAACGCTCGCAGGCCAGGGCCAGACGCTCGCGATGGCGCGACCACAAAGGCACCGCGCCGTCGCACCAGCGCAGGGTCTCGAACACGCCGTCGCCGTAGGCCAGGCCGCGGTCATCGGCGCCGACCTGGTCGCGCGCCTCGCCATCCACCAGGCAGCGCGACGACGCGTTCATGGCGCGATCGGCTGCAGCGCGGCCAGCACGCCGCGCGCCTTGGCCCGGGTCTCGTCGAGCTCGCGCTCCGCGACCGAATCGGCCACCAGCCCGCTGCCGGCCCGCACGACCACGCGCTGGCCCTGGATCGCGATGGTGCGGATCAGGATATTGAGGTCGAGGTCGCCGTCGCGGTTGAGGTACCCGAGCGAACCCGTGTACGGGCCGCGCGGCTCGCCCTCGAGCTCCGCGATGATCTCCATGCAGCGCACCTTGGGACAGCCGGTGATGGTGCCGCCGGGAAACACCGCGCGGATCACCTGGCCCGGCGTCACGCCGGGACGCAAGGTGCCGCGCACGTTGGACACGATGTGGTGCACGTGGGCGTAGCTCTCGACCGTCATCAGCTCGTCGACGGTCACGCTGCCCGGCACGCAGACCCGGCCCAGGTCGTTGCGCTCCAGGTCGATCAGCATCACGTGTTCCGCGCGCTCCTTGGGATGGTCGATCAACTCGCGCACGCGCGCGGTCTCGTCGTCGCCGGCCAGGCGCGGGCGGGTACCGGCGATGGGCCGGGTCTGCACGCGGCGGCCTTCGACCTGGACCAGGCGCTCGGGCGAGGAGCTGAGCACGGCGAGATCGCCATGGCGGAAGAGGCCCGCGAACGGCGCCGGATTGGTCGCGCGCAGGCGACGGTAGAGCGCCACCGGATCGATCGCGCTCGCGGGCTCGGCGCGCCACGCGCGCGACAGGTTGACCTGGAACACGTCGCCGGCAGCCAGGTAGTCGTGCACACGACGCACGCCATCCAGGAATCGCGCCGCCGGCTCCTCGTGCAAGTCGATACCGTGCCACGGCTGCGCCACCCGGCCCGCTGCGGTCGCGAGATCCTCCTGCATCCGGTCCAGCCAATGCGCCGCGGCGGACTCGGCCACCAGGATCGTGCGGTCGCGCGCGTGGTCGTAGAGCGCCGCCGCCGGCGAACGCAATGCGATCGCCGTTGGCCCGATGGCGCCATCGACGGGCAGGCGCAGGCGCGGCTCGCACTCGGCCGCGAGTTCGTAGGCCAGGAGCAGGAGCCAGCCGCCGCGAAACGGCAGGCTGGCGTCGCCACGCATCACCTGCTCGTCGCGCCACGCAGCATCGAGCCGGTCGAGGAAACGGTGCTGCGGGTCGGGCCGCGCCTGCACGACGGGCGCGCCCTCGGTTGCGAAGAGCAAGTCCCAGCGTGCGCTGGCCGCGCCGCCAGCGACGCTTTCGAGCAAGCCCGGATAGCGCGCCGGCCACGCTGCAGCAGCGGCCAGCAGGTCGGGGCGGCCGGGCAACTCGCGCGTGACGTGGTGCACGCGGGCGATGTCGCTCAGGCGCGACGGAACAGCAAGGTGCCGTTGGTGCCGCCGAAGCCGAACGAGTTCGACACCACCGCGGCAAGCGCGTGGCGACGCGCCGTGTGCGGCACGTAGTCGAGGTCGCAGCCTTCGCCCGGCGCATCGAGGTTGATGGTCGGCGGGATCACGCCTTCGTGCAACGCGAGCACGCTGTAGATCGCCTCGACCCCACCGGCCGCGCCCAGCAGGTGGCCGGTGACCGACTTGGTCGAGCTGACCATCAGGCGATCCGCATGCGCGCCGAAGCAACTGCGGATGGCGCGGGTTTCGGCCAGGTCGCCCAGCGGCGTGGAGGTCGCGTGCGCGTTGACATAGCCGACCTGGTCGGCGGCCATGCCGGCGTCGCGCAACGCATTGCGCATGCTCGCGGCGGCGCCCGAACCGTCCTCGGGTGGCGCGGTCATGTGGAAGGCGTCGTCGGACATGCCGAAGCCCGCCAGCTCGGCGTAGATGCGCGCGCCGCGGTCCTTGGCGTGTTCGTACTCCTCCAGCACCAGCACGCCGGCGCCATCGGACAACACGAAACCATCGCGATCCCTGTCCCAGGGCCGGCTGGTGCGGGTCGGATTATCGTTGCTGGGCGACAGCGCGCGCGCGGCCACGAAGCCACCGATCGCGGTCGGCGTGGTCGAGCACTCGGCGCCGCCGGCCACCATCACGTCGGCGTCGCCGTACTGGATCAGGCGCATCGCGAGGCCGATGTTGTGGGTCGCCGTGGTGCAGGCCGATACCGCCGAAAGATTCGGCCCCTTCATGCCGAGCATGATGGCGAGGTGCCCGGGCAGCATGTTGATGATGGTGCTGGGCACGAAGAAGGGCGAGATCTTGCGCGGGCCGCCGTTGAGGTAGGCCTCGGTGGTCTTCTCGATGCCCCCCAGGCCGCCGATGCCGGCGCCCAGCGCGGCGCCGCAGCGATCCGCGTTGGCCTCGGTGATCGCGAGGCCCGAGTCCTTGACCGCTTCCATCGAGGCCGCGATGCCGTACTGGATGAAGAGGTCCATTTTCTTGACCTCCTTGGGCGCGATCCACCTCGTGGGGTCGAAATCGCGCACCTCGCCCGCGATGCGGGTAGCGAAGGCCGACACGTCGAAGTGGGTGATCGGGCCGATGCCGCTGCGACCCTCGACCACGTTCTTCCACGCGGTGGCGATGTCGTTGCCGACCGGCGAGATGGTGCCCAGCCCCGTTACGACCACGCGACGTTTGCTCATGCAACCCTCCAGGCGGGCGACGGGGCGGCCTGTCGCCGACAACACGGGCGACGCCGCAGCGCCACGAACCAACGCACGTTTGACGAGCGCAGAAACGCGAACTGCGCCATCAGGCGCAGTTCGACGAGCGGACCCGCGACAGCGCTCAGGCGCTGACGTGCGCCTTGATGTAGTCGACCGCGCCCTGCACGGTGGTGATCTTCTCGGCTTCCTCGTCCGGGATCTCGCACTCGAACTCCTCCTCGAGCGCCATCACCAGCTCGACGGTGTCGAGCGAGTCCGCGCCCAGATCGTCCACGAAGGAAGCGCTCGGCGTGACCTGATCGTCCTTCACGCCCAACTGCTCGACGACGATCTTCTTGACGCGTTCTTCGATACTGCTCATTGGTGACAAAGCCTCCCGGGGCTGGTGCGGCGCGCATTGTACGTGAAGGGGCCGTCAGGGCAAAACGACCGCGCCCGGACCCTGCCCCACAGGGCCCTAGGCCATGTACATGCCGCCGTTGACGTGCAGCGTTTCACCGGTGACGTAGGCGGCGCCCGGACCGGCCAGGAACGCGACCGCATGGGCGACGTCCGCCGGGCTGCCCAGGCGGCCCAGGGCGATCCCGCCGAGCATCGCGCTGCGCGTGGCCTCCGGCAGCGCCCGCGTCATGTCGGTCTCGATGAAGCCCGGCGCCACCACGTTGGCGGTGATGCCGCGGCTGCCGACCTCGCGCGCCAGCGACTTGGTGAAGCCGATGATGCCGGCCTTGGCCGCAGCGTAGTTGGCCTGGCCGGCATTGCCGGTCAGGCCGATCACCGAGGCGATGCTGATGATGCGGCCCTTGCGCGCCTTGACCATGCCGCGCAGCACCGCACGCGAGAGCCGGAATACCGAGGACAGGTTGGTGTCGAGGATCGCCTGCCAGTCCTCGTCCTTCATCCGCAGCAGGAGCTGGTCGCGGGTGATGCCGGCGTTGTTGACCAGGATCGAGAGCGGGCCGGATTCGGCCGCGATGGACTCGACCAGCGCGTCGCCGGCACCCGCCTGCGACACATCCAGTACGCGGCCCACGCCGCCGTGCGGCGCGAGCCGCTCGCCGATCGCGCTGGCGCCGGCCTCGCTGGTCGCGGTTCCGTATACCTTCGCGCCCTGGCGCGCGAGTTCGTCGGCGATGGCGGCGCCGATGCCGCGGCTGGCGCCGGTGACCAGGGCGATCTGGCCGGCAAGGGGATTCGTCATGCGGTTCTCCAGGTGTCCAGGGCCGCGTCGAAGTCCGTCGGCGCGCCCAGCGCGCGGCTATCGAGCGATTTGTCGATGCGCTTGGCCAACCCGGCCAGCACCTTGCCCGGGCCGCATTCGCCGATCTGCGTGGCGCCCGCGCGCACCAGCGCCTCGACGCAGCCGGTCCAGCGCACCGGCAGGTAGAGCTGCCGCACCAATGCATCCTGGATCGCGGGCACCGTGTCGTGGGCGACGGCATCGGCATTCTGGACCACCGGCAGCGCCGGCAGCCGCCATGCGAGCGTGGCGATGCGCGCGCGCAGGGCGTCGGCCGCCTCGCGCATCAGGGCGCAATGCGAGGGAACCGACACCGGCAGCTTGAGCGCCTTGCGCACGCCGCGCTCGGCCAGCAGGGCCAGCGTGCGGTCGACCGCGGCCACATGGCCGGCGATCACGGTTTGTCCCGGGCTGTTGAAATTGGCGGGCGCCACGATTTCGCCCTGCGCCGCGTCGTTGCAGGCCTGCGCGATGACGGCATCGTCAGCCCCGAGTACCGCAGCCATGGCGCCCACGCCCGCGGGCACGGCCGCCTGCATCAGGCGACCACGCTCACGCACCAGCGCAGCGCCTTCGGCCAGGCCGATTGCGCCGGCACAAACCAGCGCGGTGTATTCGCCCAGGCTGTGGCCGGCCAGTTGCACGGGCGCGGCGCCGCCCGCCACGTGCCATGCGCGCCAAACGGCCACGCCAGCGGCCAGCAGGGCTGGCTGGGTGAATTCGGTGCGATTGAGCTCGGCATCCGGGCCCTGCTGGCTGATCGCCCACAAATCGGCCCCGGCTCCGGCTGACGCCTCGTCGAAGGTGGCGCGCATAACCGGCGCGCGCGCCGCGAGCTCGGCCAGCATGCCGACGGATTGCGAACCTTGGCCGGGGAATACGAATGCCAGTGTCACCGCGTGTCCCTCCGTTCAGGCCAATTGGCCGTGCCCTGCATCCGGCGGTGCCTATCGCGCGCAGAGCGCGCTGCTACAAAGCTCGCCATACCCATCGTGCGCCGGCGTACGGTCCGGCAAGGCAGGCCTTGCAGGAGCGCGCTCTGCGCGCGATAGGCGTGGCACGATTCCACGACGGTCTTAATGCCGCCCCGGAATCAATACCGCAGCAGCGCGGAGCCCCAGGTGAAGCCGCCGCCGAAGGCTTCGAGCAGCAGCAGTTCGCCGCGCTTGACCTTGCCCGATCGCACCGCCTCGTCCAGCGCCAGCGGCACCGAGGCCGCCGAGGTGTTGCCGTGGCGGTCGACGGTGACGATCACGCGCTCCATCGGCATGTCGAGCCGCTTGGCCGTCGCGAGGATGATGCGCAGGTTGGCCTGGTGCGGGATCAGCCAGTCGATCGCGTGGCGGTCGAGTCCATGGTACGAGAGGGTTTCCTCGACCACGGCATCGAGGGTCTTGACCGCGACCTTGAACACGTCATGGCCGCTCATCAATACCTTGACCCCGTGGTTGGGCTCGTCCTTGAAGCCCACCGACACCCCGACCGGGTTGTACAGCAGCTCCTTGTGCGCGCCGTCCGCGTGCAGGTGCGTGGACAGGATGCCGGTCTCCTCGTCGGGCTTGAGCACCACCGCGCCGGCGCCGTCGCCGAACAGCACACAAGTGCCGCGGTCGGTCCAGTCGATCATGCGCGACAGGGTCTCGGCGCCGACCACCAGCGCGCACTTCGAGGCGCCGCTGCGCACGAACTTGTCGGCGATGCCCAGCGCGTAGACGAAGCCCGAGCAGGCCGCGTTGAGGTCGAACGCCGGGCAGCCGTTGGCGCCCAGGCGGTGTTGCAGCAGGCACGCAGTGCTGGGGAAGATGATGTCGGGCGTGGTGGTGCCGAGCACGATCAGGTCGATGTCCGCGGCCACGATCCCGGCGGCCTGCATCGCGCGCAAGGCCGCCTCGTAGGCGAGGTCGCCGGTGGTCTGGCCCGGCAGCGCGATATGGCGCTGGCGGATGCCGGTGCGCGCGCGGATCCACTCGTCGCTGGTGTCGACGCGCCGGGCGAGCTCCTCGTTGCTCAGCACGTTGTCGGGCAGGTAGCTGCCGGTGCCGGCGATGCGTGCGTAGGTCACGCGCCCTCCCGGGGCCCGATCACGTCATGAAGGTCCACGCCGGCCACCGGCACAAGGCTGGCGCACGGCGGTGCAGGCAAGGCGCGGCCCGCAGGCCGCGCTGGCTTACTCGACGTCCTTGACCTTGGTCTTGGGCGCGATCACCTGGCGGCCGCGATAGAAGCCGTCCTTGGTGATGTGGTGGCGCAGGTGGGTCTCGCCCGAGGTCTTGTCGGTGCCGAGCGCGGGCGTGGTCAAGGCGTCGTGCGAACGGCGCATGCCGCGGGTCGAGGGGGTCTTGCGGGATTTCTGAACAGCCATGGGATTCTCCAGCGAAATCGGTCAATGCTTGCGGAACTTCGCCAGCGCGTCGAAGGGATTCGGCGCGGCGGGTTCCTCGTCCTCGCCCTCGGGCGCGGTCTCGTACACAAATTTGGAATCCGGATCCAGCCCCGGCTTCACCGGCACCACCGGCAAGGCGAGGATCAACTCGTCCTCGACCACCTCGCGCAGGTGCAACTCGTTGTCCTGCACCAGCAGCGCCTCGAATCCCGGCGGCAGCGCGGCCTCGTCGCGCTCGTGCGCGATCAGGCCCAGCTGCGTGCTCACCGAAACCGGCAGCGCAAACGTTTCCAGCGACCGCTGGCAGGTCAGCGGCAACCGCGCCTCGACCCGCACGGCGAGGTAGGCCACGCCTACCGCGTCGCGTCCAAACTCGAGGTCGTAATGAGCCTCACCCGCGTCCGAGGCCAGGCTGTCGCGCAGTCGGCGCATGTCGCGCAGGGGTAGCGAGCCTTGGAAGCGTCGCTGGCTGGACACCATCCGCCACGCATCCACGACATCCGGCAGGGCGGCGGACATGGGCGCGCGATGGTAGGTGCGGGGCCCCCGGGTGTCAACCGATTTGCCCCGCCAAAGGCCTTGGTCCAGACTAAGCGCGGGCGCGCCTGGAGGCCTTGGTCCCTATGTCCCTGCTCAACATCGCGGTCGCGCTGGTGGCCCTGCTCGGGCTGGCCCTGTGGCTGCGCGAGCGCATGCTCAATCGCCGCGGTCGCGCCCTGCGTGACCTGCTCGACGGCGCCGACGCCCTCGAGAGCCAGCTGCAGGACTATCGGCGCCGCATGCTGTCCCTGCGCCAGACCCTGACCCAGCTGCCCTCGGACATGACCGCGCCGGCCATGGCCAGCGTCGACCCGGACCGCCAGGTCAAGACCGCCCTGCGCGAAATCCTGGCGCACCGACTGTGGATCAAGCAGCACAGCAACAGCGCGACCCAGGGCGAGCTGGACGAGGCCGTCGCGGCACTCAACCGGTCGCGGACCCAGCTTGCCAGCCAGCTCGGCCTGCTCGACGAAATGGCCGACCAGCTGCATATGGCCGGCCAGGGCCTGCGTTCGGCCTACCAGGGCGTTTCCGCGGCCCAGGCGCCCTTTCGCCCCGGCAAGTCCAAGCCAGCGCCGCAGCTGCCGGAACCACCGACCCCGACGCGCCATTGACTACCGGCGCGGCGTGTCTCCCCGGCCCGTGTTGATCCTGGCGTCAACGTCGGCGTACCGACGTGAACTTCTGTCGCGGCTGGGGCTGCCGTTCTCCTGCGAGTCGCCCGGAATCGATGAGGCCGTCCTGCCAGGCGAGGCACCGGCAGCGCAGTCACTGCGCCTGGCGCAGGCCAAGGCGCTGGCCATCGCGCGGCGGCATCCAGGCGCAATCGTGATCGGGTCCGACCAGGTCGCGCTCGCGCCCGACGGCCGGCAACTCCAAAAGCCCGGAATCGCGGCCGCGGCCTGCGCGCAGCTGGCGCTGCTCAGCGGCGCGCGCGCCGAGTTCCACACCGCCGTGGCGATCGTTGCGGCCGACGGGCGGATGGCGACCGAGTCGGTCCCGACAGTGGTCCACTTCCAGCGACTCGACGCCGATCGCATCCGTTGCTATGTCGAGCGCGACCGGCCACTGGATTGTGCCGGCAGCTTCAAGGTCGAAGGCTTGGGAATCACACTCATCGAACGGATCGAGTGCGATGACCCCACGGCGCTCATCGGGTTACCCCTGATCGCCACGGCGCGCCTGCTGCGCGCCGCCGGACTCGATCCGCTGCGGGGCTAGCGCCCGACCCGCACACGCCGCAGCGCCAGGTCGCGCGTGCTGCCGTCGCGACCGATGATGCGCACGCCCAGCTGGTGCCGGCCCGGGGCAACCGCCGCCAACGACAGCGTGGCCTCGAAGCCCACGTCCGGATGCCCCGGATCGGCTGAATCCGGCCACTGTCCGCGCACGCCCGGGTAGGGCGTGCCATAGCGCGCCGCGGCCACGGGCTCGCCGTCGAGCAGGACTTCCACCCGCGCCACGCCGATATGTTCCTTGATTGCCCAGCCGCGCAGGCCGACCTGTTCGCCCTCGAGCACTGCACCGGCGACCGGTGCATCGATCTCGGCCATGGCAGGCAACTCGCAGGGCGCTGCGGCACGTCCTTCCTGCGCCGGCGTTACGGCGAAAGCAACGACGCGCCAGCGACCGTCGAACAGGGCGATCTCTTGGCGCAGGCGCACGGCGCCGAAGCGCGCGCACAGCGATTGCCAGGCCGGCAGGCGATCGATCGGCCGGCGCGCGCTTTCGTCGACCCAGAGCAATCCGTCGTGCCAGCCGCTGGCGGCCAGTCCGCGTTCGTCGCGCTGCCAGATCGCGAGCTGCGCGGCGCGGCCGTGCTTGGCGTTGGCGGGATGGTCGAGCACGTAGACCGGCCGGGTCGCGCGCAAGGCGAACGCGGCCTGCGCGCCGAGCATGAAGTCGCCCGCGATCAGCGTCGCCTGCGGCTCCGCGCGGGCCTCGTTGCGGGCCCAGCGCCCGATCTCGCGCCACCCCTGCAGGTTGTCCGGGACTGGCCGCCCGAAAGGCAACCACGCCAGGCGCGCCGGCAGGGTCGCGGCGCCGAGCAGGGTGTAGACGCCGATCGTGACCAGCAACGCCAACGGCGCGGCGGCCACCGCAGCCAGGGCCAGGCTGCGGCGACCCGATTCGCGCCACGCCTTGAACACCATCGGTACCGCCGGCAGGGCCAGCAGGTAAGCCGGCAGCGGCCAATGGAAGCGCACCCGCACGTCATCGGCGAACAATCCGAAGACCAGGTACCCGGCGAGCAATCCACCCGCCATGCAGACCAGCACGTCCCAGCCCTCCTCGCCGGCGCGCCAGCGGCGCTGCGCCCACACCAGCGCGACCACGATGGCGGCGAACAGCAGCGGCGTGGTCGCGAGCGCCTGCGCGAGCGGATCGAGCAGCGCGCTCGCGTGGAAGGTCCAGGGATGGCGCTCGATGAACTGGAAGCGCATCGCACTCCAGTCGTGCTGCAGGTTGAACGCGATCAATGGCACGAGGCCGAGCAGCCCGATCGCCTGCCCGACCCACAGCGCCGGCAGGCGCAGCAGCGCGCGCCCGCGCGGCGCGGCCAGCAGGAACACCGCGCCGGCGACGTAGATCATCACGAAGCGGTAGTGCGAGAGCCAGCCCAGCGCGAGGATCGCGCCCAGCATCAGGGCATCGCGCCAGCGATGGCTGCGGGCGAAGTTCTCGAGCGCGATCGCGGCCGCCAGGATCGCCACCGTCAACGGCACGTCGGGAATGCCCATCACGCCCAGCACCGCGGCCAGCGGCAGCAGCAGGCTCAGCGTGGCCGCGGCGCGCGCTTCGCCGGCGCCGACGAAGCGCCGCGCCCAGATCCCGACCAGCACCGGCACCACCGCGGCCAGCAACAGGAAGGGCCAGCGGGCGCCGAAGGGCGTGTTGCCACCCAGCCGCGTGCCCAGCGCCATCAGCCACGGCACCAGCGGCGGCACGTCGCTGTAGCCCAGGGCAGGTTGGCGGCTTTCCCACCAGTAGAACGCCTCGTCGCCGAACAAGGGCAGCTTCCAGGCCAGGAAGGCGCGCGCGGCCAGGGTCAGCAACAGGACCGCCGCCAACACGGTGCGGGCATTCAGCCCCATCGTCGCACCCGCCCGCCGTGGTCGCGCGCTGCCGCTACACTGCCCCGTGACGCCATGTGGTGGATGCTCCGTTCCCCAGGATTTTCCTTGCAGATCATGACGCAAGCCTCCTCTTCCCCGCGAGTCCCGGCGCCAGCCGCGCGGCTGGCTGCCGCAATCGAGCAGGTCAATGCGGTGCTGCTGGGCAAGCCGCACGCGGTACGCCTCGCCCACGCCTGCCTGCTGGCCGGCGGGCACCTGCTGATCGAGGACCTGCCCGGCATGGGCAAGACCACGCTGGCGCACGCCCTGGCCTCCACGCTCGGGCTCGGGTTCCAGCGCATCCAGTTCACCAGCGACCTCCTGCCCTCCGACATCATCGGCGTATCGGTGTTCGAGCGCGAGAAGAACGCCTTCGCCTTCCATCCGGGCCCGGTGTTCACCCAGGTGCTGATGGCCGACGAGATCAACCGCGCCACGCCCAAGACCCAGAGCGCATTGCTCGAGGCCATGGCCGAGCAACAGGTCACGGTCGATGGGGTGACGCATGCGCTGCCAAAGCCGTTCTTCGTGATCGCGACCCAGAATCCGGTCGACCTGGCCGGCACGTTCCCCTTGCCGGATTCGCAACTCGATCGTTTCCTGCTGCGAATTGGCCTGGGCTATCCCGATGCGGCCGCCGAGCGCGCGATGCTGGTCTCGTCCGACCGGCGCGAGATGCTCGCGGCACTGGCGCCGCAACTCGACCCGACCGCGGTGCTCGCGCTCCGCGAGGCGGTCGAGCACGTGCAGGCCAGTCCCGCGCTGGTCCACTACGTGCAGGCGCTGCTCGCCGCCACCCGCCGCCATTCGCGCATCCGGGTCGGGCTGTCGCCGCGCGCGGGGCTCGCGCTGCTGCGTGCGGCACGCGCATGGGCGTTGATCGACGGCCGCGCGTATGCGGTGCCGGAGGACGTGCAGGCGGTGTTCGACCCGGTGGCTGCGCATCGCCTGGTGCCGTCCGAGGAATCCGCCGGCACGCGCGAGCGCCTTGCGCGCGACGTGCTCGAGGGCGTCGCGGTCGACTAGTGACCTTCATGGCAGGAATCGGCAGTGGATCGCGAAGGGATGGGCGGGATTGGCGCCGGTCTGGAGCGAGCGCCAATAGCCGTAGCTGTTGGCCGAGTGAAGACCAAGCCAAGCGCGGCCGGACCGAGCGAGGCACTACCGACTCCTGCCATGAAGGTCACTAACGCGATGCGCGCCCGACTCGCCGCGCTGCGCGATCGCCTGCTGGCCCGGGCCGAAAAGCGCCTGCCCGGCCTCAACCGCCATCGACGCCCGGAACCGGTGCCGATCGCGCTGACCCGGCGCCGCATCTACATCCTGCCGACCGGCTTCGGCCTGTTCTTCGGCGCGGTGCTGTTCACCATGCTGATGGGCGCGCTCAACTTCAACAACAACGCCGCGCTGCTGCTCACCTTCGTGCTGGCCGGCGCCGTGGTCGTGAGCCTGCCGCGCACGGTGGCCGAGCTCGAACGCCTGCGCCTGGTGGCCGTGCGCGCCGCGCCCGCGCACGCCGGCGAACCCTTGCGCGCGCAGGTCGACTTCGTGGTCGACGACGCGCGCGCCAGGCCTTCGCTGGTGCTGCGCTGCGGCGCCGCGTCGATCCCCTTCGTGCTGGCCGGCGAGGGCGGCGGCGTGCGCTTCGAGCTCGCCTCGCAGCGGCGCGGCTTGCAGCCCGTGGGCCGCCTCACCCTGTCCACGACCTGGCCGCTGGGCCTCTTCCGTGCCTGGAGCGTGATGCATCCGGACCTGGGTTTGCTGGTCTGGCCGCGCGCCGAACCGAAAGCGCCGCCGCTGCCGCGCGCCGGGACTCCGGGCGACGGTCGCGCGGCCCGCGATTCCGGCGAGGACTGGAGTGGCTTGCGCGACTACCGCGCCGGCGATCCGAAGCGCCGCATCGCCTGGCGCGCCAGCGCGCGCAGCGAGCGGCTCCTGGTCAAGGAGTTCAGCGATCCGGTTGCGCAACAGGTCGTGCTGGACTGGAATCTCCTGCAGGGCATGGATCCTGAAGCACGCATCGCGCGCCTCACGCGCTGGGTGCTGGAGGCGAGCGCGAGCGGCGTGGTCTTCCGCCTCGCATTGCCGGGCGGCGCCAGCGGCTACGCGCGCGGTCCCGACCACGCCGCGCAATGCCTGCGCGACCTGGCACTGCTGCCGTGAACGCGGCCCTGCCATGGCCCTGGTTCGTCGCCACGATGGCGGCGCTGGCCGCCGCGATCGGCCTGCACCTGCGCTGGATGCCATTGCCGCTGACGGCCGGGATCGCCGCGATCCTGGCCCTGGCCTGGACCTGGCGGCGCCGCCGCCAGAGCAACGCGCCGGGCTGGGTGCGCGTGCTGGCGCTGGTCGCGCTGGTGGCGCTGGTGGTGGCGACGCTCGGCAACCTGTTCGGACGCGAGGCCGGCTCCGCCCTGCTGTCCGCCTTGCTGGCGCTGAAACTGCTCGAGACCGCGACCCGGCGCGATGCGCGCGTGACCCTGGCCGGCGCGGCCTTCCTCGCCATGTGCGGCTTCTTCTTCGGACAGGACCCGGTGCAGACGGTGGGCGCGGCGGTGGTGCTGCTGCTGCTGCTGGCGACGCTGGTCGAGTTGACGCGCCCGGTGCCGATCGCATCGCGCGCGCCCTGGTCCGGGTCGGCGCTGGCGCAGGGACTGCGCCTGCTCGCCCTGGGCGCGCCCTTCGGCCTGGCCTGCTTCCTGTTCTTTCCGCGCCTCTCGGCGCCGATGTGGGGCGCCCCCGAGAACGCATTCCAGAGTCGCACCGGGATCTCCGACACGATGGAGCCCGGCGGCCTGTCGTCGCTCGCGCTCGACGACACGCCGGCGATGCGCGTGAGTTTCGAGGGCGCGTTGCCGCCGCCCGAGCAACGCTACTGGCGCGGACTCGTGTTCTGGACCTTCGACGGGCGGGTGTGGGGTGGATCGAACGTCCTGTCGGGCTTTCGCACCCTGCTCGACTTCCGCCCCGAGCCGGCGCTCGAGGCCCGCGGGCCGCCGGTGCGCCACCAGGTGACGATGGAACCGACCGACCAGCGTTGGCTGTTCGCGCTCGATGCGCCGGGAATGGCGCCCGAGGACGCGACCCTCAGCACGGATTTCCAGCTGCGCGCGCGCGATCCGGTTACCACGGTGCGCGCCTATGCAGCGCAGTCGTATCCGGCGCACCGGATGCAGACCTGGCTCTCGCCGGGCGAGCGCTTCCTCGCCACTACGCTGGGGCCGCCGGGCAACTTGCGATCGCGCGCGTTGGCGGCCGAGTGGCGCGACAGCCTCGGCGATCCGCGCGCGATCGCGCGGGCGGCGCTCACCCTGTTCAACCGCGACTTCATCTATTCGCTGGAACCGCCGCTGCTGGCCGCCGATGCGATCGACGATTTCCTCTTCAGCACGCGGATCGGGTTCTGCGAGCACTACGCCTCGGCCTTCGCCTTCCTGATGCGCGCGGCCGGGATCCCGGCGCGGATCGTGGTCGGGTTCCAGGGCGGCTACTGGAACGCCAGCGGCCGGTACCTCGTGGTCGCCAACGCCGACGCGCATGCCTGGACCGAAATCTGGATCGAGGGCGAGGGTTGGGTCCGCTACGACCCCACCGCCGCGGTCGCGCCCGAGCGCGTGCAATCGTCGGCGCGCCTGGCAGCCGGTGGCCTCGAGGCCGACCGTAGCGGCTGGCTCGGCGGACTGCGCGACCGCTGGGACCTGGCCGGCTACTGGTGGAACCAGGCCGTGGTGCAGTTCTCGGCCCTGCGCCAGCGCCAGCTCTTGCGCCCGCTGGGCATGGACAATGCCAGTGGCCAGCAGCTGGCGATCGCCCTGGTGGTGGCGGCGCTGGCGGCCCTGGGTTTCGCGCTGTGGATTGCCATGCCGCGCCAGGCGCGACGCGATCCGCTGCTGGCTGCGTGGCACCGCATCGGCGCCGCGCTCGGCGGAGCCGGCGTGCCGCGCGCGCCGCACGAAGGCCCGCTGGCCTATGCGGCGCGGGCAGCCGCGGCGCTGCCCGACGATGCCGCCGCGATCGCCGCGCTGGGCCGCGACTTCACCGCGCTTCGCTATGCTGGCGGAGTGCCGGAAGCGGAGCGGTTGGCGGCCTTCACGCGCGCCGCGGCGGCATTCAGGGTTCGCGGACGCGTGCGCGCGCCCGCAACGAATCGTCGCCGCGCACCGTCCTGATCGATAATCCTTGGGAGATTCCCGATGGTTCGCCTGAGCTTCATCCTGTTCCTCACGATCGCGCTGGGTGCCTGCGTCACGGCGCCCAAGCCCCTGCAGGGCACGTTTCCCAGCAGCAACCCGGCCGAGGTGGCGACCGACGGCAACGTCGTGCGCTGGGGCGGACGGATCCTGGATACGCAACCCGGCCCGGATCGCACCTGCATCCAGGTGCTGGCCTTCGTGCTCGACGGTCGCGCACGACCGCGGCCCACCGACCAGAGCGCAGGACGCTTCGTCGCCTGCAGCCACGGCTTCTTCGATCCAGCCGTGTTCGCCCCTGACCGCGAGCTCACCGTGGTCGGCACGCTGGGCGGGACGCAGATGCGTCGCATCGGCGAGTTCGACTATCGCCTGCCGGTGTTGGAGGCCAGCACGCTGTACCTGTGGCCCGAACGCGTGCCGGTGGTTCGCTACGACCCCTTCTGGGGCCCCAGCTGGGGTCCCCGCTGGGGACCGCACTGGCGCGGCGGCTGGCACGGGCCGTGGTGACCGTGGGCGACACGCTCTTCGCGCGCATCATCCGGCGCGAGATCCCGGCGCAGATCGTGCATGAAGACGAGCACGTGCTCGGCTTCCGCGACATCAATCCGCAGGCGCCCACGCACGTGCTGTTCGTGCCGCGGCGCCCCATCGCGACCCTCAACGACCTGGCTGCGGCGGACGCGGAACTGGTCGGCCGACTGGTGCTCGCGGCCACCGCATTCGCCAGGGCGCAGGGATTCGCCGACGACGGCTACCGGCTGGTGATGAACTGCAACCGCGACGGCGGCCAGACGGTTTTCCACCTGCACCTGCACCTGCTGGGTGGCCGCGCGCTGGCGTGGCCCCCAGGCTGAGCGCGCCGCTCAGACCGGCTGGCGCGTGCCGAAGGCATGCGCGAGCGTGCCACGATCGACGAACTCGAGCTCGCCGCCCAGTGGCACGCCGTGCGCAAGCCGGCTCACGCGCACGCCATGGGGGCGGGCCAGTTGCGCCAGGTAATGTGCGGTGGCCTCGCCCTCGACCGTCGGGTTGGTCGCGACGATGAGCTCGCGCACCTCGCCCTCGCCCAGCCGCGCAGCCAGGAGGTCCATGCCGATCTCGGCCGGGCCCAGCCCGTCGAGCGGCGAGAGCCGCCCCAGCAGCACGAAGTAGAGACCGCGGTAACCCGTGGCCTGCTCGATCGCGAGTTGGTCGACCGGGGTCTCGACCACGCACAACTGCGTGGCGTCGCGCGCGCCGTTAGCGCACAGCACGCAGACCGGGATTTCGCTGAAGGTGCGGCAGCGCGCGCAGTGCCCGATGCGAGCCGCCGCCTCGGCCAGTCTGGCTGCCAGCCGCTGCGCGCCGCCGCGATCGCGCTCGAGCAGGTGGAAGGCCATGCGCTGCGCGCTCTTGGCGCCGACGCCCGGCAGGCAGCGCAGGGCCTCGATCAGCTCGGCCAGCAGGGGCGATCCGGTCGACATCGTGGCGCCGTCAGAGCGGCAGCTTGAATCCGGGCGGCAGGTTCATGCCGGCAGAGACTTCGGCCATGCGCGCCTGGGTCTGCTCGGCGAGGCGGTTGTTGGCATCGTTGCAGGCCGCGACCACCAGGTCCTCGATCATTTCAGCGTCGCCGCCCATGAGGCTGGGTTCGATCTTGAGCGCGCGCATCTCGTGGCGGCCATTGAGCGTGACCGTCACCATCCCGCCGCCCGCCTGTCCGGTGACTTCGAGCGCGGCCAGTTCCTCCTGCGCGCGCTTGAGGTTCTCCTGCATGCGCTGCGCCTGTTGCATGAGGTTGGCGATCGGTCCACGCATGGCTCAGGTCTCCTGGCGCGTCGGAGTGGTCGGACGGGTCGAGTTCGGCACCACGCGGGCATCGAAGCGGGTCATCAGGTCCTGGACCAGCGGGTCGGCCGCGATCGCGGCTTCCGCCGCGCCCTGCCGGCGTTGCTGTTCGCCGCGCTCGACCACGGCCAGCGAGGGCGCGACCGAAGGCTCGATCGCCTCGAACACGATCGAAAGACCGCCGCCGAAGGCGGACCCCAGCGCGTCGGCCAACTGGCGCACCAGTCCGTCGGAACGGAAGTGGTCGTGCGCGGCGGCGAGGCCCAGGCGCAGGCGGCCGTTCGCCAGCGCCAGCGGCACCGCGTGCGTCGCCAGCTCGCGCAGCGGTCCGCGCAGGCCCGCGGCCTCCACCGCGGATCGCCACTGGTCCAGGGCCAACGGGGCTGCAGGCGCCGGGATCGGATCCGCGACCGTCGCGGCCGCTGGACGCGCAGCTGCGGCGGTGGCAGGTGGCGCGACCGCGGGCACTGGCCGCGCCTCCGCCACTGCGGCGGATGCGGCTCGCTCGCGTGCAGCGGTGGCAACCGGCGCAACCACGGCCGTGGATTGCGCTGCCGTGGCGGAAACCGGCGACGGGCCGCGCCCCCCAGCCGGCGCGGCGGCGCGCGGCACCGCCGGCGCTGCCGCCGGTGCAGCCTGCCCCGCCGCGAGCGGCCGGAAGGCCAGCATCCGCAGCAGGGTCATCTCGAAGCCCGCGCGCGGATTCGGCGCAAGGCCAAGATCGCGGCGGCCGGTGGTCGCGAGCTGGTACAACAACTGCACTTCGTCGGGCGGCAGGCGCGTGGCCAGCGCGCCCAGGGCCGGCGCCAGCGCATCGTCCTGCGGCAGGTCGGGCACGAACTGGGCCAGTTGCAGGCGGTGCAGCAGGGTCGCGAGTTCGTCCAGCACGGTGGCGAAATCGGGCGCGAACTCGGCCACCGCCTCGACTTCGGCCATCAGCGCCGGCGCGTCGCCGGCCACCACGGCCTCGAGCAGGGCCAGCACGCGGCTGCGATCGAGCGTGCCGAGCATGCTGCGCACTTCGTCGGCGCGCAGCGCGCCGCCGCCGTAGGCGATGGCCTGGTCGAGCAGCGAGAGCGCGTCGCGCAGCGAGCCGTTGCCGCCGCGCGCGATCTCGCGCACCGACTCCGAGTCGAACGCAACGTCCTCGGCCGCGAGGATGCGCTCTACCTGCTGCGCGATCTGGCTGTCGCTCAGGCGCTTGAGGTTGAACTGCAGGCAGCGCGACAGCACCGTCACCGGCAGCTTCTGCGGGTCGGTGGTCGCGAGCAGGAACTTGGCGTGCTCGGGCGGCTCCTCGAGGGTCTTCAACAGCGCGTTGAAGGCATTCTTCGACAGCATATGCACTTCGTCTATCAGGTACACCTTGTAGTTGCCGCGCGCGGGCCGGTATTGCGCGTTCTCGATCACATCGCGCACGTCGTCGACGCCGGTGTTGCTGGCGGCGTCGATCTCGAGCAGGTCCATGTAGCGGCCGGCGTCGATGTCGGTGCAGGCGCCGCACTTCCCGCACGGCTCGGCGCTGACCCCGGTTTCGCAGTTGAGCGACTTGGCGAAGATCCGCGCGATAGTGGTCTTGCCCACGCCGCGGGTGCCGCTGAACAGGAACGCATGGTGGATGCGCTTGGTCTCCAGCGCATGCGTGAGCGCGCGCACCACGTGCTCCTGCCCGACCAGTTCGGCAAAGCGCTTGGGCCGCCACTTGCGGGCAAGGACCTGGTAGGACATCGGGATTCCTGCGCGGGGAGTGTCATTGTGCCAAGTGGGGGCGGTGGTGGCTATTGCACGGTGGGTGGGTCGGTCGGTCGCATGCGGGCGAGGCCGATCGCGCGCAGAGCGCGCTCCTACACATCCGGCCCGCGACAACCATCCCGCCGAGCCCGCTGTTGTAGGAGCGCGCTCTGCGCGCGATAGGCGTCGCACGTCGCCACGACGCCACGTGTCCGCTTGTCCATGTACCCCCACTCCGGTAAAGTGCGCGACCCCGCACGACCCTCGGTCCTGCGGCAGGCGTGGAGAGGTGTCCGAGCGGTTGAAGGAGCACGCCTGGAAAGTGTGTATACGGCTTATCCCCGTATCGAGGGTTCGAATCCCTCCCTCTCCGCCATCACGTTCAATGGTGGCCTCCGTCGGTTCCCCGCGACGATAGGTGGCAAACCCCGCCAGGCCCGGAAGGGAGCAACGGTAGTCACTGATTCGGGTGCCGGGGGCAGGCCGGCGGAGGTCGCCGCTTCGTTGCAATGCGTTCCCGTTACCGCACCGGCGTGCCGTCGGGGTGGCGCCAGGCGGATTCGCCGTCGGCGTAATGCTCCTTCTTCCAGATCGGCACGCTGCGCTTGACCTCGTCGATCACGTGGCGACATGCGGCGAAGGCGGCGTCGCGATGCGCGGCGCTGACGCCCACGAAGACCGCCACGTCGCCGATCGACAGTTCGCCCACGCGGTGCACGCAGACGATGCGCTCGATCTCGAAGCGCGTGCGGGCTTCGGCCACGATCCTGGTGCCCTCGGCTTCGGCCAGCGGCGCGTAGGCCTGGTAGGCGAGGCGGCGCACCGCGCGGCCCTCGCTGTGGTCGCGCACGACGCCTTCGAAGCAGACCACGGCGCCGGCGCGATCGCTGCCCAGCGCCGAACGCAGCGCGGCGGCGTCGATCGTCATGACTGCGAGCGCGAAGTCCTTCATCCGCCCGACACCGGCGGCACGAACACGATCTCGTCGCCCTCGCCCGGCACGTGGTCCCAGGCGACGAAGGCGCCGTTCACCGCCACCCGCACGCGATCGCGCGGCAGCGCGAAGCCGTGGCGAATCCGGAGTGCCTCGTACAGCGCGGCGAGTCCCTCGACCGGCCGCGCGATCCGTTCGCGTTCGCAACCGGCCGCGTCGCGCAGGCTGGCGAAATAGAGCACGTCCACCGTCATGGCTCGCTAGCCCTTGCCCTTCGCGCGAGCCATCGCCTTCGCCGTCGCCCGGCCTCGCGTGATGCCCATATCGCGCTTGCCGCCGGTCTTGCGCACCAGGCGCGCTTCGCGCAGGACGATCTCGTGCGACAGCGCCTTGCACATGTCATAGACGGTCAATGCCGCAACGGTCGCGCCGACCAGGGCCTCCATCTCGACGCCGGTGCGGCCGCTGAGCCCGACCTCGCACGTGATCCGCAGCGTGCGAGCACCGACGAAGGCGCCCGCGATGCGACAGCGTTCGATCGCGAGCGGATGGCAGAAGGGAATCAGTTCATGGGTGCGCTTGACCGCCAGCGTCCCGGCCACGATCGC
>Ga0209254_10000969_pt1 | contig 25306 bp, 19 predicted proteins | sample FrelakmetDIP11DI_FD_187148 | JGI IMG/M metagenome (GOLD analysis project Ga0209254, IMG submission 187148) | Freshwater lake sediment microbial communities from the University of Notre Dame, USA, for methane emissions studies - DIP11 DI (SPAdes)... | ecosystem: Environmental > Aquatic >...
TAAGCGCCCCGTCGCAGCCGCGCGCCGCAAGGGGCGCGCGGCCCCCGCTGCGCGGTCAGCGCACCGCGGAGTACCGGGTCGGCTGCAGGATCAGGTTCTCCAGGTGCGTGATGAGCGGGCCGTCGCGTTCAGTCTCGGCTCGCGCCGCCAACCACTCCGGATCGGTCGCGAAGGCCGTCCACTTCGCCTCGCGCTCGGCCAGGCTCTGCCATTCCAGAAGGTAATACAGGTCGTGGTTGCTGCCCCCGATGGCGACGGTCCAGAACCCCGCCTGGCGGATGCCGTGGCGCGCCCACAGCGGCAGGGTGATGGTCTCGAACCGCCGGTTGAGCGCCTCCAGGCGTCCCGGCGCGCAATGGTAGATCCTGAGCTCGTGCAGCATGCCGCCTCCCTTTCGAAAACCCTTTGAAAAACATTCATGCGGCTTGAATGCGCCGCGGTGCCGGGGTGCCGCCCGGGGCGCGTGCCGCCGCGGTGCCGGATGCACCGCGCCGATGCGCGCCTTGACAGCCGGGTGGATTGTGTCCCATCGTTCGTGCACAAAGCAAAACGCATCGGCCCCTGATCCGAATCGTCCCGCGAGTGCGCCGCGGGTCCGTCCCAACCGCGATACCCAGGAGGTTGCATGTCTCGTCCAGGAGTCCTTGCAGTAGCCGCCCGCCGGCTCGCCGCGGCGGCCGCGCTGACCGGCGCCGCCTTCGCCGCCCATGCCCAGCTCGAGTCGCCCAAGGTCAAGGTGATGCTCGACTGGACCATCCAGGGGACCCATGCTCCGTTCTTCGTCGCCGAGCGCAAAGGCTACTTCAAGCAGGAAGGCCTGGAGGTCTCGATCGACCGCGGCACTGGCGCGGGCAACACCGCGAACGCCGTCGCGAGCGGCACGTACGACATCGGCTACGTCGACCAGTCGGTCGTGGTGAAACACAATGCGCTCAACCCCGGGAAGACCCTCCAGTCCTACTACATCGCCTTCGACGTGACGCCCATGGCGTTCGTCAGCCTGAGGAACAAGGCGAACATCCGCACCCCCCAGGACCTCGACGGCAAGCGCGTCGCCGCCCCGCCGAACTCCGCGAACGTGGTCACGCTGCCTATTCTCCTGAAGGCTGCGAATGCGGAGAGCACAAAGGTGAACTGGCAGTTCGTGGCGCCGCAGCTGATGGCGCCCATGCTGATGCGCGGCGACGCCGACGCGATCGGGGGCTTCGTCAACTCGCAGGTGCCGGCGGTTCTGGAGATGGGCAACAAGATGGAGGACGTGACCATCATGCGCTACTCCGACTTCGGGGTGGACATGTACAGCCTCGCGCTCGCTTCGCGCAAGGAATGGGTCGACGCCAATCCGAAGACCATCGCTGCCTTCGTGCGCGCCTTCAACAAGGGCTACCGGGACGTCATTGCCGACCCGGCCTACGGCATCCAGGTGATGAAGGAGCGCGACCCGCTGTTCAACGCACCGCTGGAGACGATCCGCCTGGACCTCGCGCTGGACCTGACGGTGACGCCGCACGTGCGCGCCAACGGCATGTCGACCGTAGTCCCGGCACGGATGCAGAAGACCATCGACACGGTAGCGACCTCGGAAAACCTCCCGACCAAGCCGACGATCGCGGACGTCTGGACCGACCGCTTCCTGCCGCCGCAGGCCGAGCGGATGGTGTCGCCGAAGAAATAGCCTCCAGGGAGGGCCCTCCATGTCCGAGTTCCGCACGCCCGAGTCCGAGCTGCGCACAGTCCGCTACTTCCGCGCGCCGCAGGACCGGCGCATCGTCGCCATGTACGTGCGCGGCGATTTCGACGAGTTCGAGAAGTTTCCGCCCTACCTCGACACGCCCGAGGAGCGCGCGCACATGGCGGAGGCCTACAAGGGCGCGGATCCGGACGTGGAGCGGCGCACCAAGGCGCATCTCACCGACGACAACTGGCCGCTGCAGATCGTGATGCTGGAGCGCATGCCCGGCGGCACGACGCTGCCGCACTACCACATCCCCGACCGCGAGCTGCCGCCGCTGCCGACGCGCCACCAGATCCTGCTCTGCCAGCGCGGCTCGGCGAAGGTGCGCGTGTTCACCAAGGAGGGCGTCCACCTCGGCGACGTGGTCCTCAAGCGTGACGACCTCATCCTGATGCTGGAGGGCCACGAGGTCGAGTTCCTCGAGCCGCGCACGCGCCTGATCGAGATCAAGCAGGGGCCGTTCCCCGACAACGACACCGCCGACAAGGTCGACATCCAGCAGGTGATCGCGGCATGAAGCTCGCCACCTTCCGCGTCGAGACCGCGGTGGGTCCGTTCGAGCGGTTCGGCGTCGTGCACTTCCAGGCCGCAGAGGCCTGGGTGATCGACGCCAACTTCGCCTACGCGGCGCGGTGCTCGGCGGAGGGGCACCCCAGCCCGAACTTCAAGGCCGACGCCATCATGCCGTCGGCGCTGCTCGACTACGCCACCCTCCACGGCACGTCGCACCGCATCCTCGCGGAGACCGTCGAATGGACGCTGGCGCAGGGCCGGGCGGGGCTGGAGGCGCTACGCGGTCCGCGCGGCGAGCGCCTGGCGTATCGCCTCGACGAGGTCCGCCTGCGCCCCCCGGTGCCGCGCATACCCGTGCTGCGGGACTTCGCCGCCTTCGAGGACCATCTCGCCAACACCTTCGCCAAGATGGGTCTCAAGATCCCGCCCGTGTTCTACGAGCGGCCCACGGCATTCAAGGCCAACGGCACGTCGCTCTACGGCCAGGACGACGTGGTGCCATGGCCGCGCTACGGCGAGAAGCTCGACTACGAACTCGAGGTGGCGGCGGTGATCGGCCTGCCCGGCCGCAACGTCGATGCCGCCGATGCGCACCGGCACGTGCTCGGCTACACCATGCTCAACGACTTCTCCGTTCGCGACGTGCAGAAGGGCGAGATGAACATGTCGACCGGGCCGTTCAAGGGCAAGGATTTCGCCTGGGGGCTCGGACCGTGGATCGTCACCCCCGACGAACTGGGGGACCCGGCCACGCTGAAGATGAGCGTGCGCATCAACGGCGAGGTATGGGCCGAGTCCACGCCGGGCGAGATGCAGTGGACGTTCCCGGAGATCATCTCCTACACGTCGCAGGACGAGACGCTGAACGTCGGCGACGTGCTCGGTTCCGGCACGGTCAACCGCGGCTGCGGTTTCGAGATCGACCGCTGGATCGCGCCGGGCGACACCGTCGAGATCATCGCCGACCGCATCGGCACGCTGCGCAATCGCGTGGTGCGCGATGCCGACGCGCGGCAGGTGCAGTGGCGGCGGGCGCGCTGATCCGGCGCGGGGAATGAGGACGCAGGCCGCGGTCGCGCACGAGCGGGGCGGCGCATTCGTCATCGAGGACGTCGACCTGGACGACCCGCGTCCGGGCGAGGTGCTGGTGCGGGTGCTCGCGAGCGGCATCTGCCAGACCGACCTGCATGCCCGGGACGGCTACTTCCCCATCCCGCATCCCGGCGTCTACGGCCACGAGGGCGTGGGCATCGTGGAACGCCTCGGCGCGGGCGTGACGCGGGTGCGGGAAGGCGACCGGGTGGTGATGTTCGCGCCGTCCTGCGGAGCGTGTCCGAACTGCGACGCGCGGCGCCCGGCCTACTGCCTCCGGCACCTCGCGCTCAAGATGAACGGCGTGCGTGCCGACGGGTCGCCGACGCTCCGGCAGGGCGGGCGCCCGCTGGGCGGCGCGTTCTTCCAGCAGTCCTCGCTGGCGCGTCATGCGCTGGCGACCGAGCGCAACGTCGTCCGGGTGGACGGCGACATCCCCGCGCAGGTGCTGGCGGCGTTGCCGTGCGGTGTCAACACTGGCGCCGGCGCGGTGGTGAACGTGCTCGGCGTCCGCCCCGGCATGTCGATCGCCATCGTCGGTGTCGGCGCCGTGGGCATGGCCGCGCTGCTGGCCGCGCGCGAGGCCGGCTGCGGACCGATCGTCGCGGTGGACGTGCGCGAAAGCCGCCTCGCGCTGGCGCGCGAGCTGGGGGCGACCGACGCCATCGACGCCACGCGCGGCGACTTCGCCGCCGCGCTGGCCGCCATGACGGGCGGGCGCGGCGTCGAGGGCCTCATCGACACCAGCGGCGTGCCGGAGAATGTGCAGCGCGGCGTCGCCTCGCTTGCCATGCCGGGGACCTACGTGCTGGTCGGCAGCGTGCGCCCGGGCATCGCGGCGTCGTTCGACATGACGACCCTGCAGAACGGACGCACGATTCGCGGCTGCATCCAGGGCGGCGGCGAGCCGGAGACCTTCATCCCGTCGCTGGTGGCGCGTTATCGCGCCGGCCGCTTTCCCGTGGATCGGCTGGTGACCACCTATCGGTTCGAGGACATCGAGCGCGCCGCGAGCGACCTCGCCTCGGGCGCCGCCATCAAGCCTGTGATCGTGATGGACTGAAAGTGCGTCAGCCGCCGAGCGCCAGCGCGGCGGCGGCGAGCATGGCGAACGCGACCTGCAGCACCGCGGTCTGCCCGAGGATGCGATTGAACACCGGCCCCGGAGGCTCGCGCCAGAAGCGCCGCACCAGCGCAATCGCCGCCGGCGCCGACCCGAGAGGCAGGGCCAGCACCAGCGCGTTGCCGGTCTGCGCATACAGGAGCGGCAGCAGCGCGTAGGGCGCTGCGATCAGGGCCGCGTACTCCCAGCGGGAGAACGCGCGGCCCATGCGCACGGCAAGCGTGTGCTTCCCGACGCGGCGATCCGTGTCGAGGTCGCGGTAGTTGTTGACCACCAGGACTGCCGCGGCATGCAGGCCGACCAGCGTGCCCGCCGTGACCGCGGCGGCGCTCAGGCCGAAAGCCTGCAGGTAATAGGTGCCGCACACGGCGATCAGGCCGAAGAACAGCCACACGAAGACCTCGCCGAGCCCGGTGTACGCGATCGGCCGCGGGCCGCTGGTATAGGCGAGCCCGGCCACGACCGAGAACACCCCGATCGCCAGAATGGGCCAGCCGCCGTACCAGGCGAGGTAGGCGCCGAGCGCGAATGCAAGCCCGAAAGAGGCGCTGACGGCGGTGCGCACCTGCCCAGGGGTGAGCCATCCCAGCGAGGTCGGCCGTGGCGGCCCGAGACGCCCGACCGGGTCGGCACCGCGGTGGAAGTCGCCCACGTCGTTGTGCAGGTTGGTGCCGATCTGGATCAGGGTCGCAGCGAGCAGGGTGACGGCGCAGACCAGGAAATCGATCCGGTGGCCCGATGCGGCAGCCAGCGCCGTCCCGAGCACCACCGGCACCACCGCGATGGTGAGCGTGTGCGGCCGCGCCGCGTGCCACCACACCTCGAACTCGGAGGGCCGCGCGGGAGCCGCCGTGGTCTTGGACACCGTCTCGAGTCCGTCCATCAGGGCTCGCCCGGGCGCCGGTGCACGGCACCCGCGGCGGCCAGGACGGACGCAACGGTCCTTGCGCCGCCGGCCGAATTCCCGGAACCTTCACGCCCGGCCCATTCGGCTCTACGGCTTCCCCGTGCGCGAGACTCCCCCGGCTGCATCGTTCGATTCATCGGTCCGCAGTCTACCAAAGAGCGTCGCCGGCAAGCGTGAACTGGTTTTCGGGGCGAGCGGGTATGTCGGCACGCACCTGGTCGCCCGGTTGCTCGCCGAGGGCCGCCCGGTCCGCGCTGCCGCCCGCAGCCGCAAGGTCCTGGAGGCGCGCGGCTGGCAGGGCGTCGAGCTCGTGGAGGCCGATGCCCTCAAGCCGGCGACGCTCGCAGCCGCGCTCGCGGATGCAGACGTCGCCTACTACCTGGTGCATTCGATGGCGGCGGGACGCGACTTCGGCCGCATCGACCTCGAGGCGGCCGAGAATTTCGCGCGCGCGGCGGCGGCGGCGGGGGTGCGCCGCATCGTGTATCTCGGCGGGCTGCTCCCGGACGTCCCGGACTCGGAGCATCTCGTGTCGCGGCGCGACACCGGCGAGCGCCTGCGCAGCGGCCCCGTGCCGGTGACCGAGATCCGCGCGGGCGTCATCGTCGGGGCCGGATCGGCGGCCTACGAGGTCATCCGCGACCTGGTGAACAACCTGCCCGTGATGGTGACGCCGAAGTGGGTGCAGTCCAGATCGTCGCCCATCGCGCTGTCCAACCTGCTCGAATACCTCGTGCGCGTGCCGCATCTCGACGAGGCGGCGGGCCGGGTCTACGACGCCGGCGGGCCGGACTACCTTTCCTACGAGGACATGATGCGGCAGTTCGGCGCAGCGGTCGGGCGGCGGCCGCGCATTCTGCGCGTCCCGGTGCTCACGCCCAGGCTGTCGTCCTACTGGCTGGGTCTCGTGACCACCGTGCCGGCGAACATCGCGCGGGCGCTGATCGGCGGCCTGAAGCACGACCTGCCGGCGCGCGATGCGCAGCTGCGCGCCCTGGTGCCGCAGCGCCTGCTGACCTACCGCGAAGGGGTGGATGCCGCGCTCGCGGCCGAGCGCGCGAACGCCGTCGCAGCACGCTGGACCGAGGGCGTGATGATGTTCCGCAGCTTCCGGCAGGACCATGCCTACTACGCGAAGCAGGCCGGCGGCAGCGCCATTGCGCAGGCCTCGCCCGCGGCGGTGTGGCGCGTGGTCTGCTCCGTCGGCGGCCGCAACCGCTACTTCTACATGAACGTCCTGTGGTGGCTCCGCGAGGCGATGGACTGGGTCGTCGGGGGACCTGGATTCACGCGTGGCCGTCGCGATGCGACGGACGTGCGCCTCGGCGACAACATCGACTACTGGACCGTCATCGGGCTGGAGCCCGAGCGGCGCCTCACGCTCAACTTCGGCATGAGGGCGCCCGGGTCGGGCATCCTCGAGTTCGAGATCGAGCCGGTCGGCGACGGCCGCACGCGCCTGACCGAGACCGCGTACTGGCACCCCCAGGGCGTCTGGGGCCTCGCCTACTGGTGGGTGCTAGTGCCGGCCCACCTCTTCATCTTCAAAGGCATGACCGCCGCCATGGCGCGGCGTGCGGAGGCACTGGGTCCGGCCGGAGCCACGCCCGAGCCGGGGGCAGGCCGGGCGAGCTAGCGCATCGCGAGCACCGGTCCGATCAGCACGAAAGCGAGAATCGTGTTCACGATGATCCCCGCCACGTTGAGCCAGACGCCGGCGCGGATCATGTCCGGAATGGTCACCAGCCCGGTCCCGAACACGATGGCGTTGGGCGGGGTGCCGACCGGCATCATGAACGCGAGGCTCGCGGCGAGCGTGACCGGCACCAGGAGGAGGGCCGGCGGCACGCCCAGCACGGGCGCGAGCGCCGCGACGATGGGCAGCATGGTCGCCACCTGCGCGGTGTTCGAGGTCAGCTCCGACATGAAGGTGGTGATGGCCACGATGGCGAGCACCACGACGATCACGGGCAAGCCGCCGAATCCCTGGGCGAGACTGCCGATGTAGGCGGCCACGCCGTTCTTCTCGGTCGCGGCGGCGAGCGCGAGTCCGCCGCCGAAGAGGATCAGCACGCCCCAGGGCAGGCGGACGGCGGTCGACCAGTCGCTCGCGAACAGGCCTTTCGCGCGGTCCACCGGGAACAGGAACAGCGCCATCGCCGCCCCGACGGCGATGCCGGCGTCGGACAAGGCAGCGAGCGGGCGCATGCCGGCGACCTCGATGCCGGTGAGCAGCGGCCGGAAGATCCACAGCAGGACGGTGACGGCGAACACGATCATCGTCGCGCGCTCGCCGGGATTCAGCCGCCCGAGCTTGCGGTACTCCGTGTCGACGAACTCGCGGCCGCCCTCGATCTGGCCGATTCGCGTGGGGAAGATCACCTTGGTCACGAGGAGCCACGCGAGGGGCAGGAAGACAAGCGCGGTCGGGAGGCCGAAGATCATCCACGTCGTGAAGCCGACGTCGACGCCATACGTCTGGCTCATGAACCGGGCCAGGATGAGGTTGGGCGGGGAACCGATCAGCGTCGCCACGCCGCCGATGGACGCGGCGTAGGCGATGCACAGCAGCAGGCCCATCGCGAAGTTGCGGTTGTCGCGGTCCTCGCGCGGAATGCCGCCGGTCTCGCGCAGCGACTTCCCGGTGCGCCGCACGAGGACGAGGTCGATCACCGAAAGCGCGATCGGCACCATCATCGCCGCGGTAGCCGTGTTGGAGACCCACATGCTCATGAACGCCGTCGCGCCCATGCAGCCCGCAATCATCCCGCCAGGCCGGGTGCCGACGAGCTTGAGGGTCAGGAACGCGATGCGGCGGTCGAGCCCCCAGCGCTGGATGGCGAGCGCGAGCACGAACCCGCCGAGGAAGAGAAAGATGACGTCCGCACCGTAGTTCGCCGTGGTCTCCCCGAGCTTCATGACGCCGAGCAGCGGGAAGGCGACGATGGGCAGCAGCGCGGTGACCTCGATCTCCACGGCCTCGGTCATCCACCAGATCGCCATCCAGGCCATCATGGCGAGCGTGGCGCGGCCGGCGTGGGAGAACACCACCGTCTTGCCGGCGGCGTCGAGATACTCGGTCGGGAGGGCGAAGTAGAGCAGCAAGGCGGCGACCGGGCCCGCCAGGAGCCCGATCCACCGCACCGTGCGTGCGGCACTCGAAGGCGCCGCGTCGGTCATGGCCTCAGCCGATCATCTTCATCCACGGCAACCCGATGAGCATGAAGGCCGCGATGAAGATCACGCCGAAGATCGCCCCGAGCTTCCAGTAATCCGCCGCAGGCAGGTAGCCGGAGCCGTAGTACACCGGGCTCGGGCCGGTCGCATAAGGCGTGAGGATGCCCATGATGCCGAGGGTCAGGCAGAGCGCCAGGGCGTACTGCGGCATGTTCATGCCCGGGATGGTGGAGCCGACCGCCAGCATCACCGGCAGCAGCGCCGTGACGTGGGCGGTGATGCTGGCGAAGAGGTAATGCGTGAAGAAGAAGATCAGCACCAGCACGAGCAGCGCCGTGGTGGGCGAGAAACCCACCATGTGGACGGCGACGTAGTCGGCGAACCACTTCACGAAGCCGGTGCGGTTCAGGCCGTCGGCCAGCGCGACCAGCGTCGCGAACCACGCGAGCGTGTTCCACGCCGCCTTGTTGCCGGCGATGTCGTCCCAGGTCACGACCTTGAGGAGCAGCATCAGCGAGATCACCAGCATCGCGGCGGTCGTCGCGTTCATGAAATCGCCGCCGAAGATCCAGAGCGCCAGGGCGACGACGACCAGGATCGCGAGCTCGATCTCGCGGGTGCTGAAGCCGCCCATCTTGGTCAGCTCGCCGGCCGCCCAGGCGGGAACCTCGTTGCCCTCCTTCACCTGCGGCGGATAGATCCAGTAGGTGAGGAGCGGGATCAGGGCCAGGAGGAGGATGCCCACCGGGGCGAAGGCCTTGAACCATTCAATCCAGGTGAAGCTCACCTTGGCGGTCTTGTTGACCAGCTCGACGGCGAGCAGGTTGGGCGCGAGGGCGGTCAGGAACATCGAGCTCGTCACGCAGGTCGCGGCGATGGCCACCCACATGATGTAGGAGCCGACGCGCCGCGCCGATGGGTCGTTGGGCTTCGAGTCGTACAGCGCCGGCAGGTTGCGGATCACCGGGTAGACGGTGCCGCCGCTGCGCGCGGTGTTGGAAGGCGTGAACGGCGCGAGCAGCAAGTCGGCGATGGTGACGGCATAGCCGAGCGTGAGCGTGCGCCGGCCCATGCTCTTCACCAGCAGCAGCGCGATACGCCGTCCGAGGCCGGTCTTCTCGTAGCCCAGCGCGAACATGAACGCTGCGAAGATCAGCCACACCGTGGTGTTCGAGAAGCCCGACAGCCCCCAGGTGAGGGCAGCATTGAAGGACTTGAAGCCGGGCTTCGCCAGCTCCTGCGGACTGTAGAGCACCCACTTGGAAAGCACCACCACCAGCGTGACGCCGATGAACCCGATCGCGCCGCCGGGCAGCGGCTCGAACATGAGACCGACGATCACGGCGGCGAAGATCGCGAAGAAATACCACGCATGCTGTGGCATGCCCTGCGGCGGCGGGATCAGCGCGATGACGATCCCGATCGCGATCGGAAGGATGGCTTTCCAGAGGGGGACGCCCGCTTTGGGCGCAGGGGCCGCAGCCAGGGGAGGCGCGACGGTGGTGGTGGTGCTCATGACGACCTCGCTTTCGGTCTGAAACGGGATTTCCGGTCGATGCGTTCGCCGCTATTCGAACGCCTTGCGCGCCATCTTGCGGCGGATGAACGCGATCTGCGTCGCCAGCGGCAGGTCCTTCGGGCAGACGTCGTGGCAGGCGAGCAGCGACATGCAGCCGAACACGCCGTCGTCGTCGCCGATCACCTCGTAGTAGTCCTCGTCCGTGCGGCCGTCGCGCGGGTCGAGGCGGAAGCGCGCGACCTTGTTGATGCCGACCGCGCCGATGAAGTCCTCGCGCATCCGCGCGGTGCCGCAGCCGGAGACGCAGCAGCCGCACTCGATGCAGCGGTCGAGGAGGTAGATCTCCTCGGCGAGCTTGGGCTCCATGCGCTCCTCGATGCGGGTGAGGTCCACCTCCTGCTGCTTCATGTGGACCCACGTCTCGAGCCGCTCGCTCATGGCACGCATCCACTTGCCGGTGTCCACCGACAGGTCGCCGATCAGCTCGAACACCGGCAGCGGCGCGAGGGTGATGGTGGTGCCGAGGTTCTTGGTGAGCGTCCGGCAGGCGAGCCCGGGCTTGCCGTCGATCATCATGCCGCAGCTGCCGCAGATGCCCGCGCGGCACACGAAGTCGAACTGGATCGACGGGTCCTGCTTCTCGCGGATCTCGTTCAGCGCGATGAAGAGCGTCATGCCGTCGGCTTCCTCGAGCTCGTACTGCTGCATGCGCGGCTTTGCGCCGGCCTCCTGCGGGTTGAAGCGCAGGATGCTGAAGGTGAGCTTGCGGTTCTCGGTGCTCATCAGGATTCCTCGGCAGGGGATGCGGGGACCGCGGCGCCACGCGGCATCGCGCCGCCGCGCGGCGGCAGGGGCTCGTCGACCCGCTCGTTGGGACCGCGGAACTTCGGCGGCAGCAGGTGCTCGTAGGGCATCAGCGCCGCCTGGATCTCGATGCGGCTCGCGGCCTTCATGCGTTCGCGCAGGGCATCCACTTCCTGCTGGCGCACCGGCGTGTCGGGATGGTCGATGTGGTTCTTCGCGCCGTAGCCCCGCCAGCCGGGTGGCAGCTCCATGCGCTTCACGTCGAGCGGCTCATAGTCGAGCGTGGGCAGCGTGTCGTTCTCGTGCTTCCAGGTGGCCAGCGTGCGCTTCAGCCACTGCGAGTCGTCGCGGCGCGCGTAGTCCTCGCGGTAGTGCGCGCCACGGCTCTCGGTGCGGGTGAGCGCGCCGTACGCGATGGTGAGGGCCACCTTGAGCATCATCTTCGTGCGATACGCGGCCACCAGCTCGGGATTGGCCCCCTCGGTCTTGTACTTCACGCCGATGTTGCGGCTGCGCACGAGGAGTTTCTGCAACTCGTCCACGGCCTCCTCGAGATCCTTGCCGCGCCGGAAGATGCCGACCTTCGCGGTCATCAGCTCCTGCATGCGCACGCGCAGCGCCATGGCGTCCTCGGTGCCGTTGCCGAGCAGCAGGCCGGAGAGCTTGGCGCGCTCGCGGTCCATGAACTCCTGCACCAGCCCCATCGGGACGTCCACCGCGTTGGCGCGGTCGTCGCAGTAGTCGGCAATGGATTCGCCGACGATCATCCCGGCCACCACGGTTTCCGCGACGGAGTTGCCGCCCAGCCGGTTGAAGCCGTGCATGTCCCAGCAGGCGGCCTCGCCCGCGGCGAACAGGCCCTTGAGGGTGGGGCTCTCACCGGAGGGCCTGGTCCGGACGCCGCCCATGGTGTAGTGCTGCGCCGGGCGGACGGGGATCGGGTCCTTCACCGGGTCCACGCCGAGGAAGTAGTGGCAGATCTCGTAGACCTCGCGCAGATTGTGCTTGATGTGGTGCTCGCCCAGCAGCGTGATGTCTAGCAGCAGGTGGTCGCCGAAGCGGCTCTTTACGCCCTTGCCCTTGGCGATGTGCTCCTCCATGCGCCGCGACACGACGTCGCGCGAGGCGAGTTCCTTCTTCTCCGGCTCGTAGTCGGGCATGAAGCGATGGCCGTCGGCGTCCTTGAGCAGACCGCCGTCGCCGCGGCAGCCTTCGGTTACCAGGATGCCGGCGGGGAAGATGCCGGTCGGGTGGAACTGCACCGCCTCCATGTTGCCCAGCGCGGAAGCGCCGGTTTCCAGCGCCAGCGCGTGCCCGATGCCCTCGCAGATCACCGCATTGGTCGTTACGCGGTACAGGCGCCCGGCGCCGCCGGCGGCAATGCCGGTGGCGCGGGCGAGATAGGCCGTGAGCTTTCCGGTGATGAGGTCGCGCACCACGGCGCCGTAGCAGCGGCTGCCGTCGTGGATCAGGGCGAGCGCCTCGGTGCGCTCATGGACCGGGATGCTCTCCGCGGTCGCGCGGTCGGCCACGGTGTTGATCATCGCGTGTCCGGTGCCGTCGGAGACGTAGCAGGTACGCCACTTCTTGGTGCCGCCGAAGTCGCGCTGCGCCACCGTGCCGTGCGCCTCGTCGCGCTCGGTGATGGTGACCTTCTGGCCGTTGATGATGACGGTGCGGTCGCCGCGCGTCACCCGGCTCCAGGGCACGCCCCAGGCCGCCAGCTCGCGGATCGCCTTCGGCGCCGTGTTGACGAACATGCGCACCACGTCCTGGTCGGCGCCCCAGTCGGAGCCGCGGACCGTGTCCTCGAAGTGGACATCCTCGTTGTCGCCCTGGCCCTTGATCACGTTGCCGAGGCTCGCCTGCATGCCGCCCTGCGCCGCCTTGGAGTGCGAGCGCTTGGCAGGCACCAGCGACAGGATGATGGCGTCGTAGCCGCGGCGCCTCGCGCCGATCGCCATGCGCAGCCCCGCGAGGCCGCCTCCGATCACCAGCACGTCGGTGTAGATGACATCCATGTTACGGCGCCTCCTTGATCCAGGAGGGCCACCAGAACGGCGGCTCCGCCTGCGGCGGACTACGCAGCCAGGCCGGCGTGTAGCGCTCGCCCGTCACGTAGCGGTTGTCGAAGCCGATCTTCGCGTAAGCGGCGAGTGTGGTCAGCCCGAGGACGAGGAAGAACACCGTGAGCACCCACTTGAGCGTCTTGAGGCGCTGGCGGCCCTTCTCCGGGTCGTCGCCCATGAACCAGCCCCATTTCACCGCGAGGCGGTACAGCCCGATACCGCCATGCAGCTCGACCGCGAACAGCATCACCAGGTAGATCGGCCACCAGCGCCCGCTCCAAACGCGCTCGCCCGACTCGAACGGCCCGATGAGACCCGGATGCATCAGCATCTGGTAGAGGTGCACCGAGGCGAGGAAGAACAGGGCGAAGCCGGTGACGAACTGCCACCACCAGAGGGTGGTGTCGCCATGGTGCAGGAGATTCTTGTGCCCGACGAACATGCGGTACTGGCGGTAGTTCGCAGGGAACTTCCGCATTGCCAGGAACGCGTGCGCGATAAAGATGACGAGGATGGCGAACACGATGACCGACACGATGCCCGGGAAGGCCCTCCCGAAGAAGAAGTAGCCCTCGAACATCTTCGTGACCGTCCACATGAAGTCCTTGCTGATCAGGATAGTCGACACGAAGAACATGTGGCCCCACATGAAGAGGCCGAGGACCAGACCGCTCACGCTTTGGGCAAGGTCCATGCGTGCCGGCCAGCGGCTCTTGCGCGGCTTGTCCGCGAGCCCGACGCCGGCGATGACTTCCGAGGATGATGTCATTGAGGCCTCACTCCGTTCGCGTCTAGTGGATAAGCTGTCCGGGCGCCCGGACGGGTGCTGCAAGTCTCGACCGCTCCACCGCAGCATCCAATCCGACCAAGGGGGGATGCGGCACAGGCGCTGTGCAGTGCACTGGAGCACTGCGGGAGATATCGCTTCGTCAGGCCGACTCGCACGTGCCTACTTTGACGCCGCCGTTCCGCCCGGGCTTGACCGAGGTCAAACGATCCTCGAAACGTGTAACGCAAGGCGTGACAGTCCATCAGCGATCGCTGATGTGGTCGGAAGTCGGCAGGAACGACGCGTGGCGTTGACATGCGTCAACTGACGTCGCGCCGCGATGCGCACGATGGCGGCGAGGAGGGGCGCCGACGTGTTCCAGGTGCGCATTCATGGGCGGGGAGGGCAGGGGGTCGTCTCGGGCGCCGAGATGCTCTCGGTCGCGGCGTTCCTGGAAGGCCGCCACGCGCAGGCCTTTCCCAGTTTCGGCTCCGAGCGCATGGGCGCGCCGGTGATGGCCTTCTGCCGCATCGACGACCGGCCGATCCGCCTGCGCGAACCGGTGACCGAGCCCGATGCGCTGATCGTCCAGGACACGACGCTGCTGCACCAGGTGGACCTCTTCAACGGGCTCAAGCCCGACGGCTGCATCCTGTTGAACTCGACGCGCAGCTTCGAGGAACTCGGGCTTGCGGAGTTCGCGCGCGACTTCCACCACTACCGCATGTTCACCTGCCCGGCGAGCGAGCTCGCGATGAAGCATGTCGGACGCCCGGTCCCCAACGTCCCGCTGCTCGCGAGCTTCGCGGCCACCAGCGGGATCATCCGGCTCGAGTCGGTCATCGCGGCGATCCGCGACAAGTTCCCCGAAAAGGTCGCCGAGGCGAACGTCCGCGCCGCCGAGGAGGCGTACGCGATCGCGCGGCGGCAGGCGGAGGCGCAAGATGCTTAAGCAGGTCGAGGGTTCGTGGGCGGTCGCCGAGGCGGTCGCGCTGTGCCGGCCGCAGGTGATCTGCGCCTACCCGATCACGCCGCAGACCCACATCGTCGAGGGCCTGGGCGAGATGGTGAAGTCCGGCGCCCTCGGCGGCTGCGAGTTCATCAACGTCGAATCGGAGTTCGCCGCGCTCTCCGTGGCCATCGGCTCCAGCGCGTCCGGCGCGCGCACCTACACCGCCACCAGCAGCCAGGGCCTGCTGTTCATGGCCGAGGCGGTCTACAACGCCGCGGGGCTCGGCCTGCCGATCGTCATGACCATCGGCAACCGCGCCATCGGCGCGCCGATCAACATCTGGAACGACCACTCGGACAGCATGTCGATGCGCGATGCCGGGTGGATCCAGCTCTTCGCCGAGACCAACCAGGAGGCGCTCGACCTGCACATCCAGGCTTTCCGGCTCGCCGAGGCGCTGTCATGCCCGGTGATGGTGTGCATGGACGGCTTCATCCTGACGCACGCCTACGAGCAGGTGGACGTGCCGTCACAGGCCGACGTCGACGCGTACCTGCCGCCCTTCGCGCCGCGCCAGGTGCTCGATCCGGCCGAGCCGGTCACCATCGGCGCGATGGTGGGGCCGGAGGCGTTCACGGAGGTGAAGTACCTCGCGCATCACAAGCAGCTGCGCGCGCTGGAGCTGATCCCGCAGCTCGCCGCGGAGTTCCAGGCGCGCTTCGGACGCGCCTCCGGCGGGCTGCTGCGGCCGTATCGCACCGAGGACGCCGAGCTCGTCGTGGTGGCGCTCGGGTCGGTCAATGGCACGGTGCAGGAGGCCGTCGACGCGTTGCGCGCGCGGGGCATGCGCATCGGCTCGGTCGGCATCGGGTCGTTCCGCCCGTTCCCGCTGGCCGCGCTGCGCGCCGTGCTGATGGGTGCGAAGCGCGTGGTGGTGCTGGAGAAGAGCCTGGCGGTGGGCCTGGGCGGCATCCTGTCCGACGGCGTGCGCAAGGCGCTGTCGGGCATCGCGCTCCAGGGGCACACGGTGATCTGCGGCCTCGGGGGCCGGGCGATCACGCAGAAGTCCCTCGAGGGCCTGTTCGAGGCTGCCGCGCGCGACGGCCTGACCGATCCGGTCACCTTTCTCGACCTCAACGAGGCAGTGGTCGCCCGGGAGCTCGAGCGGGAGCGCCAGGGCGGCCGCGGCCCCACGGCCGAGTCGATCCTGCGGCAGCTCGGCACCGTCGCCTCGAGGATAGGCTGATGAACAGCCCCGTCAAGTTCTACCAGACTGGTACCTTCACCGTCGGCAACCGGCTGCTCGACGCGGACCTGCGCTCGGTGCAGTCGGCCACCACGCGGACCAACTCGCTCAACTCCGGGCATCGCGCCTGCCAGGGGTGCGGCGAGGCGCTGGGTGCGCGCTACGCCATCGACGCCGCGATGCGCGCGACCAGCAGCCAGCTCGTCGCGGTCAACGCCACCGGGTGCCTGGAGGTGTTCTCCACGCCCTATCCGGAGACCTCGTGGCAGATCGCGTGGATCCACTCGCTGTTCGGCAACGCCGCGGCGGTCGCCTCGGGCGTCGCCGCGGCGATGCGCGTGCAGGGCCGCCACGACGTGCGTGTCATCGCGCAGGGTGGCGACGGCGGGACGACCGACATCGGCTTCGGGTGCCTCTCGGGCATGTTCGAGCGCAACGACGACGTGCTCTACATCTGCTACGACAACGAGGCCTACATGAACACCGGCGTGCAGCGCTCCAGCGCCACGCCGCCCGCGGCGCGCACCGCGACCACGCCGGCCGTCGGCCCGCACCCGGGCAACGTCGCGGGCACCGGGAAGAACGTGCCGCTGATCGCCATGGCGCACGGCATTCCCTACGTCGCCACCGCGAGCGTCGCCAATCTGCGCGACCTCGAGGACAAGGTCACGCGCGCCATGGGGATCCACGGCGCGCGCTACATCCACATCCACGTCCCGTGCCCGCTGGGCTGGGGCTCGGCGCCGGCCGACACCATCAAGGTGGCTCGCCTCGCGGTGGAGTCGGGCCTCTTTCCGCTGTTCGAGGCGGAGTACGGCGAGGTCACCGCGGCCACGAAGATCCGCCAGCGCGTTCCGGTCGACGAGTATCTCGAGCTGCAGAAGCGCTTCGCGCATCTCTTCGCGCCGCAGCGCGACGATGCGCGGCTGGCGGCGATCCAGGCGACGGCCGACCGAAACGTCGCCCGCTTCGGCCTCGTGGACTGAGCATGGACAAGCCCTTTGCCATCACGCTCGACGTCGGGTCGAGCCTCGCCAACCGCACCGGCTCGTGGCGCACCATGCGTCCGGTGTACGTCGATCGCCTGCCGCCCTGCAACGCGACCTGCCCGGCCGGCGAGAACATCCAGGGTTGGCTCTACCACGCCGAGAGCGGCGATTACGAGGCGGCGTGGCGGATGCTCGTCCGCGACAACCCGCTGCCCGCCATCATGGGCCGGGTGTGCTACCACCCCTGCGAGAGCGTCTGCAATCGCGGTCGTGTCGACGAGTCGGTCGGCATCAATGCCGTCGAGCGCTTCCTGGGGGACGAGGCGATCGCGCGCGGGTGGGCGTTCGACGCACCGGCCCCCGCAACGGGAAAGCGCGCGCTGGTCGTGGGCGCGGGCCCGGCGGGGCTGTCGGCGGCCTATCACCTGCGCCGCCTCGGGCACGCGGTGACCATCGTCGAGGCGGGGCCGCTCGCCGGCGGCATGATGCGATTCGGCATTCCGCAGTACCGCCTGCCCCGCGACGTGCTCGACGCGGAGGTCGCGCGCATCCTTGCGCTGGGCGTCGAGCTGCGGCTCGGCGAGAAGGTCGCGGACCTGCGCGAGACCATGGCGGCCGGCGCGTTCGACGCCGCGTTTCTTGCCGTCGGCGCGCATATCGGCAAGCGCGCCTACATTCCCGCCGGCGACTCCTCGCGCGTGCTCGACGCGGTGTCTGTGCTGCGCAGCATGGAGGGCGAGGAGCGCCCGATGCTCGGACGGAGGGTGGTGGTGTACGGGGGCGGAAACACGGCCATCGACGTCGCCCGCACGGCGCGGCGCCTCGGTGCGACCGAGGCGATCGTCGTCTATCGCCGCACGCGCGAGAAGATGCCGGCGCACGACTTCGAGGTCGAGGAGGCGCTGCACGAGGGCGTGATGATGAAGTGGCTCTCGACGGTGAAGCACGCCGGCGAGGGCCGGCTGATGATCGAGAAGATGGCGCTCGACGACCAGGGCTTCCCGCAACCGACCGGCGAGTACGAGGAGCTGGAGGCCGATTCGCTGGTGCTGGCGCTGGGCCAGGACGCGGACCTCGGGTTGCTCGGCAGCGTGCCCGGCCTGGACGTCGCCGACGGTTTCGTCGGCGTGGACGCAGGCATGATGACCGGGCACCCCGGCATCTTCGCCGGCGGAGACATGGTCTCCTCCGAGCGGACGGTCACCGTCGCCGTGGGGCATGGCAAGAAGGCCGCGCGTCACCTGGACGCCTGGCTGCGCGGCGCGGCGTACGCGGCGCCGCCGAAGCCCGAGGTCGCCGCGTTCGACCGCCTGAACACGTGGTACTACGCGGACGCACCCAAGACGGTCCAGCCGGTGCTGGACGTCATCCGGCGCCAGTCGACGTTCGAGGAGGTGCTGGGCGGGCTCGACGAGTCCAATGCGCTCTTCGAGGCGCGCCGGTGCCTGTCGTGCGGCAACTGCTTCGAGTGCGACAACTGCTACGGCGTCTGCCCCGACAACGCGGTGATCAAGCTCGGCACGGGCCAGCGCTTCCGCTTCAACTACGACTACTGCAAGGGCTGCGGCATCTGCGCCACGGAATGCCCGTGCGGCGCCATCAGGATGGAGCCCGAGACCACGTGAAGCCCGTGGGGCGGCGCGATGCGCCCCGCGAACAGGAGCACAAGGAGGAATCATGGCTGCCGTCATGCCGAGCCGCCCCGAGCTTCCGCACGGCGTCGTGCTGTTGCGCGACCCGGTGCTCAACAAGGGCACCGCCTTCACCGAGGCCGAGCGCGACGCGCTGGGTCTGCGCGGCCTGCTGCCGCCGCACGTCTGCTCGCAGGACGAGCAGGTCATGCGGGTGATGGAGAACTTCCGCCGCCTGCCAACCGACCTCGAGAAGTTCATCTTCCTGGCTGCGCTGCACGACCGCAACGAGACGCTGTTCTTCCGCGTGCTGGTCGAGTACCCGGACGAGATGACGCCCATCGTCTACACCCCCACCGTGGGCCTCGCCTGCCAGCAGTACGGGCACATCTACCAGCGGCCGCGCGGCATCTTCGTCTCCGCCAACGACCGCGGCCGCGTCGCGCAGGTGCTAGCGAACTGGCCCGCGCGCGACGTGCGCGTCATCGTCGTCACCGACGGCGAGCGCATCCTCGGGCTCGGCGACCTCGGCGCCAACGGCATGGGGATTCCGGTCGGAAAGCTGGCGCTGTATACCGCTTGTGCCGGCATCCGTCCCGACCAATGCCTGCCGGTGCTGCTGGACGTGGGCACCAACAACGCCGTGCTGCGCGACGATCCGCTGTACCTCGGCCTGCCGCAGCAGCGGCTGCGCGGCGAGGCCTACGATGCGTTGGTGGACGAGTTCATAGAGGCGACCCAGCGCGTCTTCCCCGGCGTGCTGGTGCAGTTCGAGGACTTCGCCAACCAGAACGCCTTTCGGCTGCTCGCGAAGTACCGCGATCGCATCTGCACGTTCAACGACGACATCCAGGGCACCGCCGCGGTGGTGCTCGCCGGGCTCTTCTCCGCGCTGCGCGTCGCCGGCGGAACGCTCGCCGACCAGCGGCTGCTGTTCATGGGCGCGGGCGAGGCGGCGACGGGCATCGCCGACCTCGTGGTATCCGCGCTGGTGGCCGAAGGGCTGGACGAGGCCGCCGCGCGCAGCCGCTGCTGGCTGTTCGACTCGCAGGGCCTGGTCGCGCGCGGCCGCGGCGAGCTCGCCGGGCACAAGCGCGCCTATGCGCACGAGCACGCGCGGGTCGCGGACTTCGCCCAGGCGGTCACCGCGCTGCGGCCGACGGGCATCATCGGCGTGGCGGCGGTGGGCGGCACGTTCACGCCCGAGGTGCTGCAGGAGGTGGCGCGCATCAACGCGCGGCCGATCGTCTTCGCGCTCTCCAACCCGACGTCGAAGTCGGAGTGCACGGCCGAGCAGGCGTACGCGTACACCGATGGGCGCGCGCTCTTTGCGAGCGGCAGCCCGTTCGCGCCGGCGATGCGCAATGGCCGCACCTTCGTGCCGCGGCAGGGCAACAACTCCTACATCTTCCCCGGCGTGGGGCTGGGCGCGACCGCTTGCGGCGCGCGGCACGTGGTGGACGAGATGTTCCTTGCCGCGGCGCGCGCCCTGGCCGGCACCGTCACCGAGGCCGATCTCGCGCAGGGCAGCCTGTACCCGCCGCTCGCCCAGGTGCGCGACGCGTCGGCTCGGATCGCGGCTGCGGTCGCGGGCGTGGCCTACGACCGCGGCCTCGCGACCCAGCCGCGTCCGGCCGACCTGGCCGCGCACATCCGCGCCCGGATGTACGAACCGCGTTATCCCGCGTTCGCCTGAATGGAGCCGGGCGCGCGCACCGCGGCGTTCGCCGCCCTGCAGGCAAGGCTCGCGGAGGCGTTCCCGCGCGAGCGCATCGTGACGGACGCGCTGCGCCGGCTCGCCTACGGCACCGACGCGAGCTTCTACCGCCTGGTACCCCAGGTGGTGGTCGTCGTGGAGACGGAAGGCGAGGTGCGGCGCGTGCTCGCCGAGTGCCGCGATCTCGACCTGCCGCTCACCTTCCGTGCCGCCGGCACCTCGCTCTCCGGACAGGCCATCACCGACTCGGTGCTGGTGCTGCTCGGCGACCGCTGGCGCGGCTGCGACATCCGCCCCGGCGCGGAGACGGTGCGCGTGCAGCCCGGCCTCATCGGCGCGGCGGTCAACCGCCTGCTCGCGCCGCACGGCCGCAAGATCGGCCCCGACCCGGCATCGATCGATGCCGCGATGATCGGCGGCATCGCCGCCAACAACGCGAGCGGCATGTGCTGCGGCACCGCCCAGAACAGCTACCACACGCTCGGCGGCATGCGCTTGGTGCTCGCCGACGGCGCGGTGCTGGACACCGAGGATCCGGCGAGCGTCGCCGCGTTCCGGGTCACGCATGCCGCGCTGCTCGAGGGCCTGGCGGGACTTGCGCAGCGCGTGCGCGAGCACCCGGCGCTCGAGGCGCGCATCCGCCACAAGTACCGCATGAAGAACACCACCGGCTACGGGCTGAACGCGTTGGTGGATTTCACCGACCCGGTGGACATCCTCACCCACCTCATGATCGGCTCGGAAGGGACGCTCGGGTTCATCAGCGCGATCGTCTACCGCACCGTGCCCGAGCACGCCGACAAGGCGAGTGCGCTGGTGCTTTTCCATGACCTCGAGACCGCATGCCGGGCAGTGACCGCGCTGAAGGCGAGCCCGGTCGCCGCGGTGGAGCTCATGGACCGGCCGGCGCTCGCGTCGGTCGAAGGCAAGCCGGGCCTGCCGCCGGGCATCGCCGCGCTGGGCGCGGAAGGGGCCGCGCTGCTCATCGAGACGCGCGCGCCGGATGCGGCGGCGCTCGCGCGGCAGATCGAGGTGATCGGCGCGACGCTCGCCGGCATTCCCACCGTCACGCCGTGCGCGTTCACCACGGACCCGGCGGAGTGCGAGAAGCTGTGGAAGGTCCGCAAGGGCATGTTTCCCTCGGTGGGCGCGGTGCGCCGCGCCGGGACGACGGTAATCATCGAGGACGTCGCGTTTCCCATCGAGCGGCTCGCCGAGGCGACGCTCGACCTGCAGGCGCTGCTGCGCAACCACGGCTACCACGAAGGCATCATCTTCGGCCACGCGCTGGAGGGGAACCTGCACTTCGTGTTCACGCAGGACTTCGCCACCGCCGCCGAGGTGGACCGCTACCGCGCGTTCATGGACGAGATCGCCGACCTGGTGGTGCGCAAGTACGACGGCGCGCTCAAGGCCGAGCACGGCACCGGCCGGAACATGGCGCCCTTCGTCGCGCTGGAATGGGGCGAGGACGGCCGTGCCCTGATGGCCGACATCAAGCGGCTCTTCGATCCGCAGGGCCTGCTGAATCCGGGGGTCATCGTCAACGACGATCCGGCCGCGCACCTGCGGCATCTGAAGCCCATGCCCGCCGCCGACGCGCTGGTGGACAAGTGCATCGAGTGCGGCTTCTGCGAGCCGAAGTGCCCGTCCAAGGGCCTCACGCTCAGCCCGCGGCAGCGCATCGTCGGCTGGCGCGAGATCGCGCGTGCGGAAAGCGCCGGCGAGAGCGAAGCCGGGGCGGCGCTGCGCACGCTGTACGACTACCAGGGCATCGACACCTGCGCGGCGTGCGGCCTGTGCGCGACCGCGTGCCCGGTGGGCATCGAGACCGGCGTGCTGATCAAGTCGCTGCGCGCGCGCCGTGCCGGGAGCCTCGCGAAGGGCGTCGCGAAATCGCTGGGCACGAACTTCGGCGCGGTGGCGGCGGGCATGCGCGCGGGACTCGGCGGCGCCGATCTGCTGCACGGCCTGGTCGGCACGCGCGTCATGCAGGGCACGCTGGACGGCCTGCGCCGCGTGTCCGGCGGGCGGCTGCCGAAATGGTCGCCGGCGCTGGCGCGGCCGGTGCGCTTCCGACCGCGCAAAGCCGCGGAGGACCCCGCCGCCGAGGCGATCGTGTACTTCCCGAGCTGCGCGGCACGCAACATGGGCGCGCAGCGCGGCGACGAGCCCAACGTGCCGCTGCCCACCGTGGCCGAGCGCCTGTTCCGCAAGGCCGGCTACGCGGTGCGCTATCCCGAGCGCCTCGACGCGCTGTGCTGCGGCCAGCCGTTCGAGAGCAAGGGGCTCATGGAGGCGGCGGACGCGAAGTCGGCCGAGCTCGAGGCCGCGCTGCGCGAGGCGAGCGACGGCGGCCGGCTGCCCATCGTGTTCGACACCAGCCCCTGCGCCTACCGCATGAAGCGCTTTCTCGACGGGCGACTGGCCGTCCACGACGCGATCGGCTTCGTGCACGACTCAGTGCTGCCGCGCGTGGACGTCGAGCGGCAGGCCGCAGGCATCGCGGTGCACGCGGTGTGCAGCGTGCGCAAGATGGGCGAGGTGGACAAGCTGCTCGCGGTGGCGCGCCGCTGCGCGGCCGAAGTCACGGCACCCGACGAGGTGATGTGCTGCGGCTTTGCCGGCGAGAAGGGCTTCAACGTGCCGGAGCTGAACGAGCACGCGCTGCGGCACCTGCGCGACTCGCTGCCTGCGGGCTGCAGTGCCGGCTACTCGACCAGCCGGACCTGCGAGATCGGCCTTTCGGAGCGGGCGGACATGCCCTACAGGTCGATCCTCTACCTGGTGGATGCCTCCACGCGAGCGCGTCGACCGGCCTGACGGCGCGGCCGTTACAGCCGCGCCATCAGCCAGCCGGGCAGGACCGCGAGGAAAGCCGAGGCGGCGAGGCAGAGGGCGGTTGCCGCCAGCGCGAGCGGCGCTGCGGCGCGACCTTGCGCCGGCGCCGGCGCGGCGTCGGAGCTCATGAACATCACCTGCACCACGCGCAGATAGAAGTACAGCCCGAGGTAGCTGGCCACCAGGCCCAGCACCGCATAGGTGGTGTGCCCGGCGGCGATGACGTTCTTGAACACCAGGAACTTGGCGACAAAGCCCGGGAAGGGCGGAATGCCGGCGAGCGAGAGCATCGCGATGCCGATGGCGATCGCGGCGTAGGGCGAGCGGTGGAAGAGGCCGCGCATGGTCTCGAGGCGGTCGCGCTGGACGTCGTCGTCGTGCGGGGGCAGCGCCGCGAACGCGAGCAGGTTCATCACGCCGTACGCAGCAAGGTAGAACGCCACTGCCTGCAGGCGCGTGTCGCCTTCACCCAGGAATGCGTAGAAGAGGTAGCCGGCGTGCGCGATGGACGAGTAGGCGATCATCCGCCGGAAGCTCTCCTGGCGTATCGCCGCGAGATTGCCCCACACGATGGAAGCGAGCGGCAGGACGGCGATGAGATCGAGCAACGGACGCCGCACGGGCTCGTCGCCGAAAAGCCGCACCGCCGCGAGCAGCACCGCCGCCTTGATGAGCGTCGCCATGTAGGCTGTGACCGGTACGCTCGCCGCCTCGTAGGCATCCGGCGCCCAGGCGTGGAAGGGGAAGATTGCCGCCTTGAGGAAGAAGGCGACCACCACCATGACCACCGCCGCCTGCGCGAGCGGCGAGTTCGAGGCGAGCGCGGTGTGGAAGGCGCCGAGCGACAGCGAGCCGCTCGCGCCGTACACCAGCGACGCGCCCATCAGGAAGGTGGCGGTCGCGGTGCCCGAGAGCACCAGGTACTTCAGTGCCGCCTCGGCGCTGGCCGGGCGGCGGTAGGCGAGCAGCACCAGCACGTAGACCGGCAGCGACATGATCTCCAGGCCGAGGAACAGCGTGAGGAAGCTCCCTGAGGAGAGCACGAGGCACACGCCGTAGAGCGAGGAGACCAGCAGGGTGTAGAACCGGCTGTCGGCGAACTCGTCGTTGGCGAGCAGAACCACCGGCACGGCGAGCGCGAGCACGACCGCCTTGGTGAGCGAAGTGGTCGGGTCGACGATGAACTGGTCGCCGAACGGCGAGCCGGTCACGCCGGCCGCGTGCAGCCAGGCAGCCGCGACCGCGGCGGCGGCCACCAGGACTAGCGTCACCTCGGCCGCACCGCGCGGGCGTTTCGCCACGATGTCGATCCCGAGGAGCAGGACCAGGGCCGCGATCAGGCAGTGCTCCGGCAGCAACGTGACGAGGAACGTGTGCAGGTTCATGGCGCGAGGCCCTCGGCGGCGGCGACCGGGCGCTGCGGCGTCGCGATGCGCTCGGCCACCAGCTGGCGGTACTCCCCGGCCGCCAGCTCGGTCATGCGCAGCGCGCCGGCGGGGAAGAGGCCCAGGTAGAACACCGCCGCGACGATGATGGCGAGGATGGTGCGCTCGCGAGCGTCGAGGTCGGCGAGCGGCTGGTGGGGAGCCCGGCCGGCACCGAACAGGAACGCCTGCGCGAAGCGCAGCATGTACAGCGCGCCGAGCACGACGCCGGAGACCGCCAGCACCGCCATGGCGAGCGGCCACGACGTGCCACCCTGCCACGCCGTCCAGCCGGAGCGGAACGCGCCGAGCAGGACGAGGAACTCGCCGGTGAACCCGCTGGTGGTCGGCAGGCCCACCGAGGCGAGGGTCAGGACCATGAAGAACACCGAGTAGACCGGCAGCAGCTTCGCCAGCCCGCCATAGGCGGCCAGCTCACGCGTATGGCAGCGCTCGTAGATCATGCCCACCAGCAGGAAGAGCCCCGCCGCGGTGAGGCCGTGGCTGACCATCTGGATGATGGCGCCCTGGATGCCGATGAGGTCCAGGCTCGCCAGGCCGAGCATCACGTAGCCGAGATGGCTGATGGACGAGTAGGCGATGATCTTCTTGATGTCGGTCTGCACCAGCGCGAGGCAGGCGCCGTACACGATGCTCACGACCGAGAGCAGCATGATGAGCGGCACGGCGGCGCGCGTCGCGTCGGGGAAGAGCGGGAAGCCGAGCTTCATGAAGCCGTAGGTGCCCATCTTCAGCAGCACGCCGGCGAGAATCACCGAGCCGGCGGTCGGCGCCTCG
>Ga0209254_10000970_pt1 | contig 25291 bp, 26 predicted proteins | sample FrelakmetDIP11DI_FD_187148 | JGI IMG/M metagenome (GOLD analysis project Ga0209254, IMG submission 187148) | Freshwater lake sediment microbial communities from the University of Notre Dame, USA, for methane emissions studies - DIP11 DI (SPAdes)... | ecosystem: Environmental > Aquatic >...
ACAGGCGACCATGAACGCCGAAGGGCCGCCCCGAGGCGTTCATTGCTCCCCCTCGGGGGGCAGCGCAGCGGCGTCGGCCGCAAGCGTGGGGGCCCATCTATGAGCGACATCCTCGACCGCATTCTCGCGAAGAAGGCGGAGGAAGTGATCGCCGCGCAGATCGCGCGGCCGTTCGCTGCGGTGGACGCGGAAGCGCGCGCGCAGGCGCCGGCGCGCGGCTTCGAGCGCGCGCTGCGGGCGAAGATCGACGCGGGCCAGGCCGCGGTCATCGCGGAGATCAAGCGCGCGAGCCCCAGCAAGGGCGTCCTCCGCGAGGACTTCGATGCGGCCGCCATCGCGGCGAGCTACGAGCGCGCCGGCGCGGCGTGCCTGTCCGTGCTCACCGACCGGACGTTCTTCCAGGGCGGCGCGGAGTACCTCGTCGCCGCGCGCAATGCCTGCGCGTTGCCGTCGCTGCGCAAGGAGTTCATCGTCGACGAGTACCAGGTCGCCGAGTCGCGCTCGCTCGGTGCCGACGCGATCCTGCTCATCGTCGCCGCGCTGGACCAGCCGCGCCTGCGCGCGCTCGCGGACGCGGCGCGCGGCTACGGCCTCGACGTGCTGGTCGAAGTGCACGACGCCAAGGAGCTCGACCGCGCGCTTGAGCTGCCGCAGGCGCTGATCGGCATCAATAACCGCAACCTGCGCGACTTTTCGGTGTCGCTGCAGACGACGATCGGCCTGCTGCCGCGCGTTCCCGAGGGGCGGCTGGTAGTCACCGAGAGTGGCATCCTCGCGCAGCGCGACGTCGCGCAGATGCGCCGCCACAAGGTGAACGCGTTTCTCGTCGGCGAGGCGTTCATGCGCGCGCCCGACCCCGGTGCGGCGCTGCAGGCGTTGTTCGGCTGACCTCGCGGGAACCGGTTGACGCGCCCGCGCGCGGGCGCGAGTATGGCGGCCCCACCAGCGACCGGGAGCAGCAAGATGACCGGACTGCCGGCGTGGCTTCCCGCCACGGCCAACATGCTCACGCCGTATCTGACCGTCGCCGATGCCGACCAGGCGATAGCCTTCTACGCCCGCGCGTTCGGCTTCAAGGCGGGCGACCCGACGATGAAGGACGGCAACGGCAAGACCGTCCACGGCGAGCTCTACTACGAGGGGCGCAGCATCGCGATGGTCTCGCCCGAGGGCGCGTGGGGCAGTACCGACCGCACGCCGCGCCACGCCGGGCTGCGGCTGCCGCTCAACTTCTACGTGTACTGCGGCGACGTCGATCGCCTCGTGGCGAACGCGAAGGCGGCCGGCGCGACGATCGAGCGCGCCCCCGAGGACCAGTTCTGGGGCGACCGCACGACGACGATCGCGGACCCTGACGGCTACCTGTGGATGTTCGCGCAGAAGGTCGGCGAGTTCGACCCTTCGAAGATGCCCGGGCCGCCGCAGCCCTGACGTCCGGCCGGCGCGCGAGGGCCGCGGGCGCCGTTTGCTATCATCCGCGGGCGAAACCGGGGGCGGGCGACCTCGCTCCCTGGCGCGGCCGCGCGCGAATTGCGCGCCGGCTCCCCACCTGAGTCCACGACGCTTCGAGCCTCCTTGTCCGCGATCGCACTAGACGGTGTCGCGAAGTACTGGACGACCGCGCAGGGCCGCGTGCACGGCGTCAACGGCGTCTCGTTCGAGGCCGAGGAGGGCACGCTCGTCGTGCTGCTCGGTCCTTCGGGCTGCGGCAAGTCGACAACGCTGAGGCTGATCGCCGGACTGGAGTCCGCCGATGCGGGAACGATCCGCATCGCGGGCTGCGACGTGACGCGTCTGCCGCCGGCGCAGCGCTCGATCGCGATGGTGTTCCAGTCCTACGCGCTTTTCCCGCACCTCTCGGTGGCCGAGAACATCCTGTTCGGGCTGCGCGTGCGCAAGGTCGAGGGCGCGGAGTGCGACGCGCGGCTGCGCGACGTCGCCGACCTGCTCGGGCTTGCGACGCTCCTCGACCGCAAGCCGTCGCAGCTCTCCGGCGGGCAGCAGCAGCGCGTGGCGCTGGGACGCGCGATCATCGCGCGCGCGCCGGTGTGCCTCATGGACGAGCCGCTGTCGAACCTCGACGCGCAGCTGCGCGCCGAGATGCGCGCCGAGATCCGCGCGCTGCAGCGCAAGCTCGGCATCACGATGGTCTACGTCACGCACGACCAGGTCGAAGCGATGTCGATGGCGGATCGCGTGATTCTGCTCAATGCAGGGCGCATCGAGCAGAACGGCCGGCCGGTCGACCTCTACGAAGCGCCGGCCAACACGTTCGTCGCGCGCTTCATCGGCACGCCGCCGATGAACCTGATGCAGCTGGTCGCCTCGGGAGGCGACGCGGTCGTCGAAGGCGCAAAGGACGGGCCGCGGCTGCCCGGCGAGTACGCGGGCGGCAAGCTCGGCGTGCGTCCCGAGCACGTCGAGCTCGCGTTCGAGCGCGGCCTGCGCGCGGGCGTGGCGAGCGTGGAGTACCTCGGCGCGGATTCGCTGGTGGTCTGCGCGGTCGGCACGGCGAGCGTGGCGGCGCGCGTGCCCGGAACGGTGGCGGTCGCGCCGGGCGATGCCGTCTGGCTGCGCTGGGCCGATGGCAGCACGCATTTCTTCACTGCGGACGGACGGCGGGGCACGGCACCCTGTCGCGAAGCTGCGACGGCGGCCGCTTGATGCCGCTCGATGCATTGTTCAACGGAGGAGTCATGGTGATCTGCAAGTTCCGTCGTCTCGCCGCGGCAGCTGCCGCGGCCGTCCTGCCCGCGCTCGCCTGGGCGCAGGCTGCTGTCGAAGTGCCGTTCTTCTACCCGATCGCCGTCGGCGGCCCGATCACGAAGATCGTCGATGGGCTCGCCGCCGACTTCGAGAAGGAGAACCCCGGCGTCAAGGTGAAGTCGATCTACACCGGCACCTACCAGGACACGATCGCCAAGGCGCTGACCTCGGTGAAGAGCGGCGACCCGCCGGTGACGTCGATCCTGCTGTCGACCGACATGTACACGCTGATCGACGAGGACGCGATCGTCCCGTTCGACGACCTCGTGAAGACCCCCGAGGACCGCGCGTGGCTCGGCTCGTTCTACCCGGCGTTCCTCGAGAACAGCCGCACCGGCGGCAAGACCTGGGGCATCCCGTTCCAGCGCTCGACGGTGGTGCTGTACTGGAACAAGGAGATGTTCAAGGAGGCGGGGCTCGACCCCAACCGGCCGCCGGCGAACTGGCAGGAGATGACCGAGTACGCGCAGAAGCTCACCAAGCGCGATCCTTCGGGCAAGGTGACGCAGTGGGGCCTGCAGATTCCCTCCTCCGGATTCCCCTACTGGCTGTTCCAGGGGCTCGCGATCCAGAACGGGGTCAACCTGATGAACCCGGCGGGCACGGAAACCTACTACGACCGGCCCGAGGTCATCGAGGCGGTGCAGTTCTGGGTCGACCTGTCGCGCAAGCACAAGGTGCACCCCGAGGGCATCGTCGAGTGGGGCACGACGCCGAAGGACTTCTTCGAGCGCAAGATGGCGATGATGTGGACGACGACCGGTAACCTGACCAACGTCCGCGCCAACGCGAAGTTCGATTTCGGCGTGGCGATGCTGCCGGCAGGCAAGCAGCGTGGCAGCCCGACCGGCGGCGGCAACTTCTACGTGTTCAAGAAGTCGACGCCTGCGCAGCGCGAAGCTGCGTTGCGCTTCATCAAGTGGATCACGCAGCCCGGCCGCGCTGCGCAGTGGAGCATCGACACCGGGTACGTCGCGGTGCTGCCGGCCGCCTACGAGACGCCCGCGATGAAGAAATACGTGAGCGAGTTTCCGCCCGCCGCGGTGGCCCGCGACCAGCTGCCGTTCGCGAAGGCCGAGCTGTCCACTCACGACAACCAGCGCGTGACCAAGGCGCTGAACGACGGCCTGCAGGCGGCGCTCACCGGCACGAAGACTGCCGAGGCCGCGATGAAGGACGCGCAGCGCGAGGCGGAGCGGCTGCTGCGGCAGTACAAGAAATAGCCAGCAAAGACACCGGGTCCCCGCATCCGCGGGACGACGGCATCCACCGTCGTCGCCCCCGCGCGAGGCGGGAACCCAGTGTCGTTCGCCGACGCAGCGCCCGATGACGCGAAGCACCCAGTGGATCCACGCGTGGCTGCTCCTGCTGCCCGCGGCGGTGCTGCTCGCGCTGTTCACGCACTACCCCACCGTTGCCAACCTCTGGCACAGCTTCTTCTCCACGCCGAAGGGCGCGCGCCCGGCGGTCTTCGTCGGGCTGGGCAACTATCGCAACCTCGTCGACGACCCGGTTTTCTGGACCGCGTTTGTCAACAACCTGTGGTACGCGCTCGGCACGATCCCCGTGTCGATCGTGCTCGCCCTCGCCATGGCCGTCTGGGTCAACGACCGGCTTCCCGGCCGGGGCTTCCTGCGCCTCGCGTTCTTCACGCCGACCGTGCTGCCGATGATCGCGGTGGCGAACATCTGGCTGTTCTTCTTCACGCCCGAGTACGGCCTGCTGGAGCAACTGACCGGCCTCATGGGTTTCCGCAGCCACAACTGGCTCGGCAGCAAGGCGACGGCGCTGCCGGCGCTGATGGTCGTCACCGTCTGGAAGGAAGCCGGCTTCTTCATGATCTTCTATCTGGCCGCGCTGCAGTCGATGTCGCCGCACCTCGCCGAAGCCGCGGCGATCGAGGGAGCGTCACGCTGGCACTTCTTCCGCCGCGTGACCCTGCCGCTGCTGATGCCCACGACGCTGTTCGTGCTGGTCAACGCGGTCATCAATGCGTTCCGCCTGGTCGACCACATCGTCGTGATGACTCGCGGTGGGCCGGACAACGCGACGACGCTGCTCCTGTACTACGTCTACGAGATCGGGTTCCGCTTCTGGGACTCGGCGTACGCGGCAGCGCTGACGATGGTGCTGCTCGTCCTCCTCGCGCTGGTCGCGCTGGCGCAGTTCTTCTTCCTCGACCGGAAGGTGCACTACCAGTGAGCGCGGCGCGCGACAGCGAGGCCCGGAGGGCGCGGCGTCCGCGCGAGCTGGCACGCGGCCGACACGCGACGGTGGCGTACTGTGACAGGACAAGGAGGCCGCAGTGAGCGCGGCGACGAGCGTCTACGAGCCGCGCGGCTTGGGCCGCGCGCTGGAGACGCTTGCCGCGTGGACGCTCGGACTCCTGTGGGTGCTGCCGCTCGCCTACGCCGTCTGGACGGCGTTCCACCCGGCCGAGTTCTCGACGCGCTTCGTGCCGACCGCGCCGCTGACGCTCGCCAACTTCGTCAACGCGTGGAACGCGGCGCCGTTCGCGCGGTACTTCGTGAACACGGTCGTCCTCGTGACGATGGTCCTGGCCGCGCAGCTGGTGCTGGTCACGCTGGCCGCCTACGCGTTCGCGCGCTACCGCTTCCCCGGCCAGGACGCGCTGTTTGCGCTGGTGCTGGTGCAACTGATGATCATGCCCGACGTGCTGATCGTCGAGAACTACCGCACGATGACCGTGCTCGGCATCAAGGACACCATTCTATCGATCGGGCTGCCGTACATGGCGAGCGCGTTCGGCATCTTCCTGCTGCGCCAGACGTTCAAGCAGGTGCCGAAGGAGCTCGACGAGGCGGCGCGCGTCGAGGGCTGCTCGGCGCTGCAGACGCTGTGGAAGGTCTACGTGCCGCTGGCGCGGCCGACGTATCTCGCCTACGCGCTGGTGTCGGTCTCGTACCATTGGAACAACTTCCTGTGGCCGCTGATCATCACCGAATCCGTCGAGTCGCGGCCGGTGACCGTCGGCCTGCAGGTGTTCGCGTCCACCGACCAGGGCATCGACTGGTCGATCATCACGGCAGCCACGTTGCTGACCACCGGGCCGCTGCTCGTCGCGTTCCTGCTGTTCCAGCGGCAGTTCGTCCAATCGTTCATGCGGGCAGGCATCAAATGAAGATCCTCACCTGGAATGTGCAGTGGTGCCGTGGCATCGACGGCCGTGTTGACCCGGCGCGCATCGTGGCGGAGGTGAAGCGCCTCGCCGATGCCGACGTCGTCTGCCTGCAGGAGATCGGCGACAACTACGCCGACCCGCGGCTGCCGGGCAGCGACGGCGCTGACCAGTTCCGCCAGTTAACGGAGCTGATGCCGGGCTATGCGGCCGTCGCCGGCGTGGCCACCGACCAGCCGGGAGAGGGCGGGACGCGGCGGCGCTTCGGCAACCTGATCCTCTCGCGGCTGCCGGTAAAGCAGGTCTACCGCTGGCTGCTGCCGCTGCCCTGCGAGCCGGGGGTCGCAGGCATGCCGCGCATCGCGGTGGAGGCTGTGGTCGCCGCGCCCTTCGGCGACCTCCGTGTGATCACCGCTCACCTCGAGTGGTACTCGATCGTGCAGCGCGGCGCCCAGGTCGAGGAACTGCGCCGCATCTACGCCGACGGCCACGCGCACGCGCGCGACAGCCGGCGGATCATGGATGCGAACACGGGGCCGTTCGAGACGCTCGTCCGCCCGAAGGCGACGGTGATCTGCGGCGACTTCAACCTCGAGTACGCGAGCGACTTGCACGCGCGCATCGTCGCGCCGTTCGGCGACGCGACGCCCGCGCTCACCGATGCCTGGGACGCGCTCAACCCCGGCCAGCCGTACCCGGCGACGTTCTGCATCCACAACGTGATGCCGGGCTACGGGCAGTTGCACTGCGACTTCTTCTTCGTCGACCCCAAGGTGCGCTCGCGGCTCGCCGGGTGGCAGGTCGACCAGCAGACGCAGGCCTCGGATCACCAGCCCGTGATCCTCACGCTGCGCTGAGCGCGCGCGCATCCGACCGATGAGCAAGGACGCTTTCGCCGCCTGGGCCTCGCGAGGCCGCCCGGCGATCGCGTTCGTCGTGCACGGCTGGGGCGGCGGCGTGCGCCGGCACGTCGAGGACCTGGCCGCGCTGCTGGAACCGGACTTCGGCGCGGTGTTCGTCGAGCCGGCAGGCGGCGATGTCGTGCGCGTGCGGCTGCCCGGCGTTGCCGGTTGCGCGCACTTCGTGCTTCCCGCGGATTTCGGTGCGCTGGCGCAAGCGCTCCGGGGGCTGGGTGTCGTCCGTCTGCACTTCCACCACGTGCAAGGCATGCCGCAGGCGATCCTCGACCTGCCGCGCGCGACCGGTCTCGTCTACGACGTCACGCTGCACGACTACGTCGCCATTTGCCCGCAGCTGCACCTCGTCGATGCGGCGGGGCGCTATTGCGGCGAGCCGGGCGAGGCGGGATGCACCGCGTGCCTGCTCGAGCGGCCCGCGCCCTGGCCGCTCGGCATCGCGGCGTGGCGCGCGACGTTCGCCGCACTGCTCGGCGGCGCACAGCGCGTGATCGCACCGTCGCACGACCTTGCTGCACGCGTGGGCCGGCGAGTGGCGAGCCTGGCGATCGACGTGTGGCCGCATCCCGAGCAGGCGCAGGCGGCGCGTGCGGTCGCGCGCGTTGCGACGCTGGGCTCGCTGGCGCGCGAGAAGGGCCTCGACGTCGTTGCGGCCTGTGCGCGCCATGCGCACGCGCACGACCTGCCGCTCGCATATCGCGTCGTGGGAGCCCTCGGCGCCGAGCTGCCACCGCTGCCGCTGTCGCGGCTGTCGATCACCGGGGAGTTCGCCGAGGCCGACCTCGGGCGACTGCTGTCCGCCGAGCGTCCGGATGTGCTGTGGTTCCCGGCGCAGGTGCCGGAGAGCTACTCGTATACGCTCACGGTCGCGCTTGCCTCGGGCCTGCCGATCGTCGCCTCCAACCTCGGCGCTTTGCCCGAGCGCCTGCGCGGACATCCGGGCGCGCGGCTCGTGGCGTGGGACGCCGCCGCCGATGCGTGGAACGCCGAGTTGCTCGCGGCCGCGCGTCCGCGCGATGCAACCCCCGCGACTTGTGCCGGCGCCGATCCGCGCGAGTACCGGACGCGCTATCTCGCGCCTTTGGCCGGCGTCGCGCCGCGGGGCGCGCCGCTCGAACTCGACGACGCGCGGTTCGTCGCGCCTGCGGCAGCGACCCACGCGTACTCGCTTGCCGACCTCGCGCGCGAAGGGGTGCGCCTCGGCAAGCACGAGGCACGCGAGACGCTCATGCAGCGCGCCACCGAGGCAGACATCGAGGCCGCCGCGTTGAGGGCGCAGGTGACCGCGCTCGAGGCGGCGGTGAAGGCGGCGCGGTGGGAGGCGGCGCAGGCGCGCGAGCGCGTCGACGAACTGGAGACGTCGACGACCTGGCGGATGACGGCGCCGGTCCGCGCGGCGGCGCACGGCGCGAAGGTGACGGTGACTCGCGCGCGCGCCGGATGGCATGGCCTGCGCTACCTGCCGCAGCGCGCCTCGCTGGCGATGACGGTGCTGCGCGACGAGGGCCCGCGTGCCTTGGCCGGACGCGTTGCGCGCAAGCTCTCCGGCGGCACGCGCTTTCGACCTGCGCGCAAGGTCGCCTACCGCCAGGCGGAGGCGATCGTGCCGCTGGCGTTCGCGCCCGCCGCTCCTCCGCGCGTGTCGATCGTCATTCCCATGTACGGCAAGCCGTTGCTCACGTTTACCTGCCTTGCCAGCGTGCACGCGCACACGCGCCACGAGGATGTCGAGGTCATCGTCGTCGACGACGCCTCCCCCGAGCCGGCGGCCGAGGCGCTTGCCGCAGTGACCGGCGTTCGCTTCGAGCGCAACGCCGCCAATCTCGGCTTCGTCGGCAGCTGCAACCGCGGTGTCGAGCTCGCACGCGGTGAATTCGTCGTGCTGCTCAACAACGACACGATCGTCACGGCGGGCTGGCTCGACGCACTGCTCGCGGTGTTCGAGCTGCGCGTCGACGCCGGACTGGTGGGCGTGAAACTCGTCTATCCCGACGGGCGGCTGCAGGAGGCGGGCGGGATCGTGTGGCGCGACGGCTCGGCGTGGAACGATGGCCGCGACGGCGATCCCGACCGGCCCGAGCACAACTACCTGCGCGAAGCTGACTATTGTTCCGGCGCCTGCCTCGCCATCCGCCGCGACTTCTTCGCCGCGCTCGGCGGCTTCGACGCGCGCTACGCCCCGGCCTACTACGAGGACACCGACCTCGCGTTCAAGGTGCGTGCCGCGGGACGCAGGGTGTACTACCAGCCCGCCGCGACGATCGTGCACTTCGAGGGCAGCACGTCGGGCACCGACGAAAGCGCGGGCGTGAAGCGGCACCAGGTCTTGAATCGCGCGGTGTTCCGCGAGAAGTGGGCCGCCTCGCTCGCGACGCACCGGCCGAACGGCGTCGAGCCGGGCCTCGAGCGCGATCGCGGCGCGAAGCGGCGTGTGCTCGTGATCGAGGCGTGCATGCTCACGCCGGACCAGGACTCCGGCTCGATGCGCACGCTGGCGATGCTGGAGCTGATGGTCGAGGCCGGGTGCAAGGTCACGTTCGTCGCCGACAACCTCGAGCACCGCCAACCCTATGTCGCCGACCTGCAGCAGCGCGGCGTCGAGGTGCTGTTTCACCCCTTCGTGCGCTCGGTAACCGACGTGATCGCGCAGCGCGGGCGGGAGTTCGACATCATTCTCGTGGCGCGTCACTACATTGCTGTCGCGCACGCCGACGCGATCCGGCAGTTCGCGCCGCAGGCGCTGTTCGCCTTCGACACGGTCGACCTGCACTTCCTGCGCGCCGAGCGCCTCGCCGACCTCGAAGGCGGCGCCGCGGCCAAGTCCGCCGCGCACGCGCGCCGCGACGAGGAGCTCGCGCTGATCCGTCGCGCCGACGTCACGATCGTCGTGTCGAGCGTCGAGCGCGAGGTGCTCGCGCAGCTGGCGCCCGACGCGAAGGTGCTGCTGCTGTCCAATATTCACGATCCGCTCCCCGGGGGCAAGCCGTTCGCCGAGCGCGAGGGGCTGGTATTCATCGGCGGCTTCCAGCACCCGCCCAATGTCGACGCCGTGTTGTGGTACGCGCGAGAGGTACTGCCGCTGCTGCGCGAGCGGCTGCCGGGGGTACGGACGTACGTGGTCGGCAGCAAGGTGCCCGCGACGATCCGCGCGCTCGCCGCGCCCGACCTCGTCGTGACCGGCTACGTGCCGGATATCGCGCCGTTCTTCACCGGCTGCCGCGCCTCGATCGCGCCGCTGCGCTACGGCGCGGGCGTGAAGGGCAAGGTCAACCTCGCGATGAGCTATGGGCTTCCGGTCGTGGCGACGTCCGCCGCGGTCGAGGGCATGCACCTCGCGAGCGGCGAGGACGCGATGGTCGCCGACGAGCCGCGTTCGTTCGTCGAATCGATCGCACGCGTGTACGCCGACGAGGCCTTGTGGACGAAGCTCGCGCGCGCCGGGGTGGAGAACGTCCGCCGCCACTTCTCGCGCGACATCGCGGCGCGGGCACTTGACCAGCTCTTCGCGCTCGCCGACAGCCGGCGGAAATAGGGTCAGACCCTACTTCCCTGTCGCAACGCGACGCACGTCGTCGAGCGGTTCGGGAAGTAGGGTCTGACCCTGAATTCGGCGGAAGAGGACGTCGAAGACCGTGTGGCCAAGCGCCACGCCGCGCCGCTCGAACTTCGTGAGCGGCCGCCATGCGGGTCGCGGAGCGAAGCCCTCCGCGGTGTTGGCGAGCAGTGGCTCGGCGGCGAACGTGGCGAGCATCTCCTGCGCGTAGTCCTCCCAGTCGGTGGCCGCGTGCAGGTAGCCGCCGGGAGCGAGGCGCTGCGCGAGCGCGTGCACGAATGCCCCCTTGAGGAGGCGCCGCTTGTGATGGCGCTTCTTGGGCCAGGGGTCGGGAAAGTAGACGTGCACGCCGGCGAGCGACCCCGGCGCGATCATGTGCTCGACGACTTCGACGGCGTCGTGGCGAATCACGCGCACGTTCGTGAGATCCAGCTCGCCGATGCGCTTCAGCAGCGCGCCCACCCCCGGTGCGTGAACCTCCACGCCGACGAAGTCGACCGCCGGATGCGCCTGCGCGATGGCGGCAGTCGTCTCGCCCATGCCGCAGCCGATCTCGAGCACGACCGGCGCACGGCGGCCGAAGGCGCTCGCGAAGTCGAGCGGCTCCTTCGCGAAGGCGATGCCGTAGCGCGGCGTCAGCTCGTCGAATGCGCGCTGCTGGGCGGCGGACATGCGCCCCTGGCGCAGCACGAAGCTGCGCACCGGGCGGCGTGGCGCCGTGCCCGCCTCGCCGTCCTCGCTCACTGCCTTATCGCTTCGTCCAGCCCGGTTGGCCGAGCTTTCGCTCCAGCGTCCCGATCGTGCCGGCCGCGGTCGTGTACTCGACCACCAGCGTGCCGGCGTCCTTCCACCTCACGCCCGCGTCGGTCCACGCTTCGTCTGGCGCCCACTCCGCCTCGCGCACCACGCTCTCGCGCGAGATGCGCCACAGCGTCAGCCGGTTCTCGCAGCGCTTCGGGCAGAAGTCGGCGGTGACCAGGCGCTGGCGGTCCGGCGCGACGAACGGCTCGGAGGGCAGGCTCGTGCGCCGGCCGGTGGTCCGTTGCAACAGCACGAAGCTCGCGTCGTCGTCGCGCATCGTCCACAGCACGACGGCGTTGATCTCGCTGGAGTAGTCCCACAGCGCGTAGCTCGTGCCGCCGGCAAGCGTGTCGACGTCCTCGAACGTCGTGCTCCCGCTCGGAAATAGCGTCACCTTCAGCGTGTTGCCGTCGCGCGTGGCCAGCCCCGGCAGGCGTTTCAGCTGCTGCGCCTCGACCAGCCGCATGCAGTGCGCCGGCCCCTCGGCGTCGTTGCACAGCTTCGCGACCTCGTCGGCGGGCAGCGGCACCGCGCCGGCGGGACGTGCGCAGAGCGCAGCGAGCGCCACGGTGGCCAACGCGCGGCGCATCAGCCGATCAGGCCCGACGTTGGCGAACTGGGGCTCGCCGCGTACAGCTTGCGCGGCATGCGCCCGGCGAGGAACGCCTCGCGCCCCGCCTCGACGGCCAGCCGCATCGCGCGCGCCATGCGCACCGGGTCCTTCGCCAGCGCGATCGCCGTGTTCATCAGCACGCCGTTGCAGCCCAGCTCCATGGCGATGGCCGCATCGGAGGCTGTCCCCACGCCCGCGTCGACCAGCACTGGCACTTTCGCCTGCTCGACGATCAGCCGCAGGTTCCACGGGTTGAGGATGCCCATGCCCGAGCCGATCAGCGACGCGAGCGGCATGATCGCGCAGCAGCCGATCGCCTCGAGCTCGCGCGCCACGATCGGGTCGTCGGAGGTGTAGACCATCACGTCGAAGCCATCGGCGACCAGCGTCTCGGCGGCGCGCAGCGTCTGGCGCACGTCGGGGAACAGCGTGTCCTTGTCGCCGAGCACCTCGAGCTTGACCAGCTTGTGGCCGTCGAGCAGTTCGCGCGCGAGCTTCAGCGTGCGCACGGCATCGTCGGCGGTGTAGCAGCCGGCGGTGTTCGGCAGATAGGTGAACTCGGCGGCGGGCAGCGCGTCGAGCAGCGAGGGCGCATTGGCGTCCTGGCCGATGTTCGTGCGGCGTATCGCCACGGTGACGATCTCGGCGCCGCTGGCGACGACGGCCTCGCGCGTCTGCGCGAAGTCGCGGTACTTGCCGGTGCCGATGAGGAGCCGCGAACGAAAGCTGCGCCCGGCGATGACGAGCGGGTCGGCGCCGGCGGCTGGGGGCGCCATCGGGGGGACGTGCGGGGCGTTCATGACCGACGATTTTACGCCCGCCGGGACGCTCAACCCCCACCGACTGCGCCGACGATCTCCACGCGGTCGCCGTCGCGCAGCAGGGCCCCAGCCCAGCGGCTCCTCGGCACCACCTCGCCGTTCACCTCGACGGCGATCCGCTTGCCCTCCAGCGCCATGTCGCGCACGAGGGCCAGCAGGGTGGCAGGCTCGGCCTGCTCGCGGGGGCGGCCGTTCACGGTGCAGCGCATTCGGTGATTCTAGCTGCGGTAGCGCCGCATCGACTCGCGCAGCAGCGCCATCTGCCGCTCGAATGCAGCGCAGGCGTCGCAGACCGCGAGATGCATCGAGAGCCGGAAGCGCTCGAAGCGTGTCGGCGGCCGCTCGGCGAGTTGCGAGACGAGCCGGGTGACTTCGCGGCAGGATACGAGGTGGCCGAGGGCGCGGGCGAGGAGGTTCATGTCCGGCGGGCGGCGTCCCCGAACCATCGTTGCTGCAGGCATTCGCGCAGCGACATCCGCGCCCGGTAGAGGATCACCCAGAGGTTATTCGTCGTGATCGACAGTTCCTTACAGATCTCCGCGCTGTCGAGCTCCATCACCTCGCGCATCACGAACACCCGCGCCGTGTTCGGCGGCAGCCGTTCGAGGCAGAGCTCGAGGACGTCGAAGAACTGCCGCTGCCCGAGGCTCGCCTCGGGGTCGCCCCAGCCGGCCGGCGAGGCGTCCCAGGCGCCATTGTCGCGGAACAGCCCGTCGAAGTCGTCGACGTCGACCTCCTCGGAGAGCGACGACTCGAACAAGGGCTCGCGCTGCCGGCGGCGGATCGCGTCGACGACCTTGTGCTTGAGGATGCTGGTGAGCCAGGTGCGCAGGCTGGAGCGGCCGTCGAAGCCCTCGCGGCCGGCGAATGCGGCGACCAGAGCCTCCTGCACCGCGTCCTCGGCGGAGGCGCGGTCGCGCAGCTGCAGCGTCGCGATTCGCATGAGGTAGCCGCGTTGCGTTGCGACGGCGGCGGCAAACGCATTCGCGTCCACGGTTCAGCGCCTCGCCAGGCGCGTGCGGCGGCAATGCCTCATCGACCTTCCCCCCGCGCCGATCTTACGGCAACGGGAGCAGACCGCGTCAGCCGGGCGCTGCCTCGCGCTTGCGGTTCGGGCAGTCGTCGCAGGAGAGCTTGCGCCCGTCCGGTCCCTTCACCGGCGCACCGCCGCAGGAGCCGCGCAGGCAAGGCCGGCGGAAGATCACGCCGATGGCCATTGCGAGCACGGCCAGCCCGATGAGCGCCAGTGCGGCGCCGAGGACGGGCAGGAGCGAGCCGACGTCCATCGGGACTACGCGAGACGCGTGCCGCCCAGCTTCGCGAATGCCGGGCTCGCCGAGGGCACGAGCCTTGCGCCGTCGCGCACGATGAAGTACGCGGCGACTCCGTACTCCGCCGCGAACGCGGCCGCGCGCTGCGGACCCATCACCATCAGCGCGGTCGCCATCGCGTCGGCGTACGCGCAGTCGCTCGCCGCCACGCTGGCCGAGGCGAGTGCGTGGTCGACGGGGGCGCCGCTCGCCGGGTCGATCTCGTGGCTGTAGCGCCGGCCATCCTGCTCGAAGTAGATGCGGTAGTCGCCGGAAGTCGCCAGCGACGCTCCCGCGAGCGGCACGACGAAGTGCGGCCGCGGCGGCATGGCGTCGGGAAGCTCGATGGCAATGCGCCACGGCGCGTCGTCGGCGTTGAGACCGCGCGTGCGGACCTCGCCGCCGGCCTCGATCATGTAGCGCTCCACGCCCAGCGCCTCGAGCGCCGCGGCCGCGCCATCAACCGCGTAGCCCTTGGCGATGCCGGAGAAATCCAGCGCGAGCCCCGGATGCGACTTCGTCGCGCTGCGCGTAGCGGCGTCGAGCGCCAGGCTGCGGTAGCCGATGCGCCGCGCCAGCTGCTCGCGCTCTTCCGTCGCGACCATGCGGTGCGCTCGTCCGGGGCCGAAGCCCCAAGCGTCCACCGCGGGCGCGACGGTCGCGTCGAAGGCGCCGCCCGTCTCGCGGGCCACGCGCTGCGCGAGCGCGACGACCGCCCAGGTGTCGGCTGAGAAGGCAAAGGGCCGCGCCGAGGCGTGGCGATTGAAGCGCGACAGCTCGGAGTCGGCAAGCCACGTCGACATGCGCGCCTCGACCAAGGCGAGCGCCTCGCGCACCGCGTCGGCTGCCCGCACTTCGAGCGCGCGGTCGACCACACCGGCCAGCTTCACGGTATAGCTCGAGCCCATCGCGGGTCCGCCGAACTGGCGCACGGCTGCGCGGGGTCGCGAATCGCCGCAGGCGGCGAGCAGCGACGCGGCGCCGAGTGCGGTGACGAGCGTGCGTCGGCGGGGGGAGATCAGGGCGTCCATCGTTGCGTCTCCATCGGTTCAGGCACTGCTTGTACCGGCCCCGCGCACGGCCGCCTCGAAGCGACCTTCGCCGTGCTCGATCAGGTGGTGGGCGAGGTCGCGGACCGAGACCAGCCCATGCACGCGCGGGCCGTCGATCACCAGCAGGTGGCGGAAGCGCTGCACCCACATGAGCGCGAGCGCCGCCTCGATCGTCGTGCCCGGCGAGACGAAGCGGACGTCGCGCGTCATCACCATCGACACAGGTGTCGTCTGCGGGTCGAGCCCCGCGTGAACGACGCGCACGAGCAGGTCGCGCTCGCTGAAGATGCCGGCGACGAGGTCGTCCTCGGACATCAGCAACACTGCGCCCACCTGGCGCTCGGCCATCGTCGCCACGGCATCCGCCACCGTCGCGGACGCGGGAACGGAGATCAGGTCCTCGATGCCACGGTCGCGGATCACCGCGGCCACGGTCTGGTTCGCCATCGTCATCGTCGCCTCCATCAGCCGAAGTCGTCGAGCATGATGTTCTCGCGGTCGACCCCCAGCGAGAGCAGCATGTCGATGACCGCCTTGTTCATGACGCCCGGCCCGCACATGTAGTACTCGACGTCCTCGGGGGCCGGATGGTCGTTGAGGTAGCTGTCGAGCAGCACTTTGTGGATCATCCCGGTCTTGCCCTTCCAGTCGTCTTCCGGGAGCGGCTCGGAGAGCGCGAGCGTCCAGCCGAAGTTCGGGTGCTCGCGGGCGAGGGCGTCGAATTCCTCGACGTAGAACGCCTCGCGCAGGCTGCGCGCGCCGTACCAGAACGAAATCTTCCGCTTGCTGTTCAGGCGCAGCAGCTGGTCGAAGATGTGCGAACGCATCGGCGCCATCCCGGCGCCGCCGCCGATGAACACCATCTCCGCGCTCGTCTTCCGGGCGAAGAACTCGCCGAACGGCCCCGACACCGTCACCTCGTCGCCCGGCCCGAGGTTGAACACCCACGAGCTCATGAGACCGGGAGGAATGTCGGCCTTGTAGCCCGGCGGGAAGGCGATGCGGATGGTGAACAGCAGAATCCCCTTTTCCAGCGGGTAGTTCGCCATCGAGTAGGCGCGCTGGATGGGCGCCTCGCACACCGAGCGAAAGCGCCACAGGTCGAACCTGTCCCAGTCGCCGCGGTACTCCGGCCCGATGTCGAAATCCCTGAACTCGACCGTGTGCGCCGGGCACTCGATCTGGACGTAGCCGCCGGCGCGAAACGGTACCTCCTCGCCGTCGGGGAGCGCGAGCTTGAGCTCCTTGATGAACGTGGCGACGTTGTGGTTGCTGATCACCTTGCAGCGCCATTTGCGCACGTCGAAGATCTCGGGCGCGACCTCGATGCGCATGTCCCGCTTCACCTTCACTTGGCAGGCGAGCCGTAAGCCACGCCTCGCCTCGCCGCGCGAGATGAAGGCCGTCTCGGTGGGCAGCAGCGCCCCGCCGCCATGCCTGACCACGACCTCGCACACCCCGCAGGCGCCCTTCCCGCCGCACGCGGACGGGATGAAGATGCCCTTCTCCGCCAGCGCGCCCAACAACGTGTTGCCCGCGGCGACCTTCAGGGCCTTCGCCGGGTCGTCGTTGACCGTGATCGTCACGTCGCCCTGGGCGACGAGCTTGCGCTTGGCCGCGAGCAGCGTGCCCACGAGCAGCAGCACGACCAGAGTGAACATCACGATGCCGGCGAGGATCTCGATCATGGGCGCAGTGCCTCTAGACCTGGATGCCCGAAAAGACCATGAACGCTAGCGACATCAGGCCAGCGGTCACGAACGTGATGCCGATGCCCCTGAGCGCCTTCGGCACGTCCGAGTAGGCGAGCTTCTCGCGCACGGCGGCCATCGCGACGATCGCCAGCAGCCAGCCTATCCCCGAGCCGAAGGCGTAGACGACGCTCTCGGCGAACGTGTACTCGCGTTCCTGCATGAAGAGCGACCCGGCGAGGATCACGCAGTTCACGGCGATCAGCGGCAGGAACACGCCCAGCGTCGCATACAGGCCCGGGGCGAAGCGATCGACCGCCATCTCGACGACCTGGGTCGCCGCGGCGATCGTGCCGATGAACAGGATGAACGAAAGGAACGCGAGGCTGACCTTGGCGAATGCCGGCGAAAGCCAGGCGAGCGCGCCTTCGTTGAGCAGGTGGCGCAGGATCAGGTTGTTGAGCGGCACCGTCAGCACCTGCACGAACACCACGGCCACGCCCAGCCCGAGCGCCGTCTCGACCTTCTTCGAGCAGGCCAGGAACGAGCACATGCCGAGGAAGAACGCGAGCGCCATGTTCTCGAGGAACGCGGCGCGCACGAACAGGTTGAGGAAGTGTTCCATGGCGGTGCCCTTGCGCTAGTCCTGGTCCTGCAGGTGCGGGTACCAGGCCTTCAGCGCCCAGACGAACAGCGCGGTCAGGAACAGCGCGGAGGGCGCGAGCAGCATCAGGCCGTTCGGCTCGTACCAGCCCCCGTCCTGCACGAGCGGCAGCACCGGGTAGCCGAGCAGGCGACCCGCGCCGATCAGTTCGCGGGCGGCGCCGATCAGGATCAGCACCACGCCGTAGCCCAGGCCGTTGCCGATGCCGTCGAGGAACGACAGCCACGGCGGGTTCTGCATCGCGTAGCCCTCGGCGCGGCCCATCACGATGCAGTTGGTGATGATGAGGCCGACGAAGACCGATAGCTCGAGCGACAGCTCGTACAGGTACGCCTTGAGGAACTGGTCGACCATGATGACCAGCGAGGCGATGATCGTCAGCTGGACGATGATGCGGATGCTTCCCGGCGTGTGGTTGCGCACCATGCTGACCGCGAGGTTGGCGAACGCCGTGACCAGCGTCACGCCGACCGCCATCACCAGAGCCTTGTCCAGGCGCGTGGTCACGGCGAGCGCCGAGCAGATGCCGAGCACCTGGATCGCGATCGGGTTGTTGACGAAGACCGGCGTGACGAGCGTGCCGCGCTCGACCTTTCCCAGCAGGGCGTCGGACACGTTCATCGGCGTTCGTCCTTGCGGCGCAGTGGGTTCATGTGTTGGCGCCCTCCCGGAACCGCTTGAGGTACGGCCCGTAGCCCTTGTCGGAGAACCAGAACGCCATCAGCCGCGACACGGCGTTGCTCGTGATGGTGGCGCCGGAGAGGCCGTCGATGCGGTGCGGGTCCTTGTCGGGCGCTCCCGCCCGCCCCTTGATGACCGTGAGCTTCGGCTCCCAGTTCGCGTCGTAGGCGCGACGGCCGTGCCAGAGCGCCTGCCACTTCGGGTTGGCGATCTCCGAGCCCAGCCCCGGCGTCTCCTTCTGGTCGTAGAACGTGAGGCCGCGCACCGTGTTGCCGTCCGTGTCGAGCGCGATGAAGCCGGACATCATTCCCCACATGCCCACACCTTCGACGGGCAGCACGACCTGCTCGACCTTGCCCCCCTTGTCCGCGACGTAGTAGACGGCGCCCACATTGGGCAGCCGCGACAGGCCCGCGTTGTTCGGCGGGGCGGGGCGCGAGAGCGCGTTGTCGTTGCGCACCTTGCGCTGGTCGTACGACTTGGGGTCGATGCCCGGGAGCTCGGCTTTCGCTCCCGTGCGCAGGTCGATGAGCCCCACCCGGATGTTTTCGGCGAACAGCCGGTCGAGCTCGGCCGCAGCGACGGTCTCGCCAGGCTTGACCAGCGCTGCCGTGATCAGCACGTTCTTCTGCCGGTACTGCCGCGCCTCGGCCTCCTGCCTCGACGCGAGGCCGACGGCGGACAGCGCGACCACGAGCGCACAGACGACGCAGACCGCCGTCGCGAACAGCACCGTGTAGCGCGTCGACTCAAGCTTCGACACGGCGCTTCGCCCTCCGCTTGATGTTCGCCTTCACGAGGTAGTAGTCGATGATCGGCGCGATCACGTTCATGAACAGGATCACCAGCATCGTCGACTCGGGGTAGGCCGGGTTCGCGACGCGAATCAGCACGATGAGAGCGCCGATCAACGCGCCGTAGAGCCACTTGCCGCGGTCGGTGAACGGCGAGGTGACCGGGTCCGTGGCCATGAACACCATCCCGAACGCCCAGCCGCCGGCCACCATGTGCCACCAGAACGGCACGGCGAAATACGGGTTCGTCGCCGAGCCGATCGCATTGAACAGTGCCGCCATCGCGATCGTGCCCAGCGCCACACCGGCCATCGTCCGCCACGAACCGACGCCGGTCGCGATCAGGACGACGGCGCCGATCGCGCAGGCGAGCGCCGAGGTTTCGCCCATCGAGCCCGGCTCGATGCCGACGAACGCGCGCCACCACGCCTCGGAGGAGAGCACCAGCGGCTCGGTGGCCTGCCGCCACTGCGCGAGCAGCGTCGCGCCCGAGAAGCCGTCGACCGTGTGCGACGGGAGCGCCGCGGTCCAAACCTGGTCGCCCGACATGAAGGCCGGGTAGGCGAAGAACAGGAACGCGCGGCAGGCGAGCGCCGGATTGACGAAGTTCATCCCCGTGCCGCCGAAGAGCTCCTTGGCGAAGATCACGCCGAAGCTGACGCCCACCGCCACCTGCCAAAGCGGAATCGTCGGTGGCACGATCAGCGCGAACAGGATGCCGGTGACGAAGAAGCCCTCGTTCACCTCGAGCTTGCGGACAATCGCGAAGCCCACTTCCCACGACAGCCCGACGACCATCGTCACGATGTAGACCGGCAGGAAGTACAGCGCTCCGTGGACGAAGTTCGCGACCAGGCTGTCGGGCGAGTAGCCGGTGCCCAGCATCTGGATCACCCAGTGCCGCCAGCCGTCGAGGCTCGCCACTTTGGCCGGGTCGAGCGCCAGGTTCGCCTGGTAGCCCGTGTTCCACATCGCCATCAGCGTGCAGGGGATCGCGGCGATGACGACGATCATCATCATGCGCTTGAGATCCAGCGCGTCGCGGACGTGCGCGCCGCCCTTCGTGCGCGCGGCCGGCGCGTAGAAGAACGTGTCGGCCGCCTCCCACAGCGGGAAGAACTTCTCGAAGCGTCCGCCCTTCTCGAAGTGGTGGCCGACGCGGTCGAGCATCGCCCGGAATGCTCTCATCGCGGCCCCATGGAATTGCTGCAACCGGGCCTAGCGCCCGACCGCCGCGGGCCGCTCTCGTTGTTGCGTGTCGTGGCCGGCGGGCGCCGCCGGGCCGCCCCAAGGCGCCCGCCCTGATTCCCGTCCGATGCAAAAGGCGCAACACGGACGCTTCGGGTCGGCAGAGAAGGTGTGGACGCCTTTTGCATCGGTTGCTAGGCCTCCGCCTCTTCCTTGCGCAGCCGCTCGAGCATGTCGCGCAGCAGCGGCCCCCACTCGGTCTTGCCGGGGTCGACGAACGTCGCCAGGGCGAGGTCCTCCTCGTCGAGCTCGAGCACGCCGAGCGCCTCGGCGCGCTCGATGTCCTTCGTCGCCAGCGCGCGCAGGAGGAACGTCGGCAGGATGTCGAACGGCATCACGCGCTCGTAGCTGCCGATCGGCACCATGGCGCGCGGGCCGCCGTTGGTCGTCGTGGTCAGCGCGAGTCCCTGGCGGAAGCGTCCGAGCACCACGTTCCACACCGAGTACTTCTCACGCCCCGGCATGATGTAGCCGAACATCTCGCGCTCGGTCGCCTCGGGCACGACCGCGACCTGCTGGTGGTAGCGGCCGAGGAAGCCATCGACCCGGCCCATCGCCGTGCGTCCGCCGAGCACCGAGCCGGAGATGACGCGCTGCGAACCCGGCAGGGTCTCCCCCGCCGTCAATTCGTCGAGCGAGGCGCCGAGGCGAGTGCGCAGCAGCCGCGCGCGCGCCGCGCCGGGGCCGCCGATCGACACCACGCGTGTGACGTCGAGTCGGCCACTGGCGATGACCTCGCCGATCGCCGCGACGTCCTGACTGCCCACGTACCAGGCGCGCCGCGCGTGGTCGACCGGATCCAGCATGTGGATGTGCAGGCCCGGCGTGCCAGCGGGGTGCGGCCCGGCGAAAGCGACGCGGCGGATGCGCGCATCGGCGGGCAGCTGCGGCGCGAAGGCCTCGCTCGTGCACACGTACACGGGACCGTCCGTCAGCTTCGCGAGCAGAGCAACGCCATCGGCGAAGGCGGCTTCGCGGCCGGCGAGTGCGGCGCCGACGTCCGGTGCGTGCGGATGGGTGTCGATCGCGGTGACGAAGATCGAGCGCGGCTTGCCCGCCGGCGAGGGCACGTGCGAGAACGGCCGTTCGCGCAGGCTCGTCCACAGGCCGGACTCGACGAGCAGTGCGATGGCCGCGTCGCGGTCGAACGCGGCCGGCGCCTTCCCCGAGTACGCGGCGAACTTCCGCGCCCGCCCGGGATCGCCGTCGGCGGTCGCGTCGATGCGGATCACGAGGGACTGGAACGCCCGGCGCTCGCCGCGGTTCACGGCCTCGATCGTTCCTGCAGCAGGCGCGACCCACAGCACACCGGCGTTCTTCTTGTCTTCGTACAGCGGTTGGCCGCGCACCACGGTGGCGCCTGTCTCGACGCGCAGCGACGGCTTGAGGCCGAGCGAGTCCGCCCCGAGCAGCGCAACGCGTTCGCACGCCCGCGCGGCATCGACCACCTGGGCGGGTGCCCCGGCCAACGGAAGGTCGAGGCCTTTGCGGATGCGGTGCAGCGTCATGCTCTCCTGCCCGGCGTATGGCCCGGGCGCGCCTGCCCCGGCAATCGATGGCCCCCCGCAATGCTACCGGGGGGGGCCATGCTTCGAGCGTAGTTTTCCTGCCGGAAATCAGGCTTGACGGAGGTCAACGACGCGTGGCCTCCGGTCGCGCCCCCTCACGCGTACTCGGGATAGCGTGGGTCGTACATCGACTTCTCGACATGCGCCAGCAGGTCGGCGGGCCGCTCCGCTCCGGCGAGGCCGCTGGCGAACGCCTCCTCCGCGACCGCCGTAGCGATCAACGCGGAGACGTGCCGCACCGCGGAAAGCGGCGGGTAGAGGCTGCCCTGCGCGAGGTCGTTCTCGCTCACCGTCGAGGCCAGCGTGCGCGCCGCGGCCATGAACATGGCGTCGGTGGCGGACGACGCGCGTGACACCAGCAGGCCGAGGCCCACGCCCGGGAAGATGTACGAGTTGTTGCCCTGGCGCGGGACGAAGTGGCGGCCCTTGACGCTCGCGGCCGGGAACGGGCTGCCGGAGGCGAACAGCGCGCGCCCGTCGCTCCACTCGTAGGCTTGCTGCGCGGTGCACTCCGAGCGCGAAGTCGGGTTCGACAGCGCGAAGACGATCGGGCGCTCGTTGAGTTCCGCCATCGTGCGCACGACCTCCTCGGTGAACGTGTTCGGCGTCGCCGCGACGCCGATGATCGCGGTCGGCTTGAGCGACTTCACGGCGGAGGGAAAGTCCCGGATCTGCGCGTGGTCGTGCGCGTAGGGCTTCTTGTGCGCGTTGAGGTCGGTCCGGCTCGCGACGACCAGCCCCTTCGAGTCGAAGAGCCAGCAGCGGCGGCGTGCCGCGTCCTCGGCCTCGCCCTCGGCGACCATCTCCTGCACCAGCAAGTCGGAGATGCCAGTGGCCGCCTCGCCGGCGCCCAGGCACAGGAACGTCTGCTCGCGCATCGGCTTGCCGGTCACGCGCAGCGCCGAGAAGATGCCGGCGACCACGACCGCGGCGGTGCCCTGGATGTCGTCGTTGAAGCAGCAGATGCGCCCCCGCCACTTTTCCAGCAGACGGAACGCGTTGTGGTTGGCGAAGTCCTCGAACTGGACGATCACCCCGGGGAACACCTCCTGCGTCGCCTCGATGAACTCGTCGACCAGCGCGTCGTACTCGGCGAGCGTGGCGCGCGGCCGGGGCACGCCGAGGTAGAGCGGGTCGTTGAGCAGCTTCGGGTTGTTGGTTCCGACGTCGAGCACCACGGGCAGGCACTTCGCCGGCTCGATGCCGGCGCAGGCGGTGTAGAGCGCCAGCTTGCCGATCGGAATGCCCATGCCGGAGGCCCCCAGGTCGCCGAGGCCGAGGATGCGCTCGCCGTCGGTCACGACGATCATCGCCACTTCGTGGTGCGTCCAGTTGTGCAGGATCTGCGCGACGTGCCCGCGGTCGTCGAGCGACACGTACATGCCGCGCGGCCGCCGGAAGATGTGCCCGAATTCCTGGCAGGCGAGCCCGACGGTGGGCGTGTAGACGATCGGCGTCATCTCGTCGGGGTATTCGGTCAGCACGCGGTAGAACAGCGCCTCGTTGCGGTCGTGCAGCGACTCCAGCATGATGTACTTGGCGAGCGGGGTCTGCAGGCGATGGAAGTTCTCCATCACGCGGGCGACCTGCGATTCCTGCGTCGACACGTGCGGCGGCAGCAGGCCGCGCAGGCCCAGCGCCTCGCGCTCGGTGTCGGTGAATGCCGTGCCCTTGTTCAGTGTCGGCTCGCGCAGCAGCGCGACGCCCCGCGGGAACCACGAGGGGATCGGCGTGTGCGGGTGGGGGGTGACGCGGGCGTTCATTGTCGCTCCTCTAGTTGTGTCCTGACGGGTGACGAAGTTCAGCGGCCGTCCTCTGCGGCGCCCCCGCGCCCCAACCCTCGCCCCCGGTGCCGGGGGAGAGGGGGCATCGCTCCCTCGCCCGCTCGCGGAAGAGGGTCGGGGTGAGGGGGCCGACTTCGCCGCGAAGACCCCTGCCGAGCTTCATTGCTGATCAGGAGTTGTGCAGCGATTCGTACTTGGCCTGCAGCTGCTCCTTCGTCTCGGCGTGGGCCGGGTCGGGGATGATGCAGTCGGCCGGGCAGACGCCGATGCACTGCGGCTCGTCGTGCGCGCCGACGCACTCGGTGCACTTGGCCGGGTCGATGACGTAGGTCGGCGAGCCGGCGGTAATGGCGGTGTTGGGGCACGGCTCCACGCAGGCGTCGCAGCCGGTGCAGTCGTCGGTGATGATCAGAGCCATGGCATTTCTCCCGGGCTGGAGGTTGACAAGGGTTGGTGTCGCTTCAGGCGAACTCGCTGGCGTAGGACTTGAGGGCCTTCATGTAGTTGGCGCGCTCGAAGGCGTCGGGGTCCGGGCAGGCGCGCTGGGACAGCGAGCCTTTCATCTGCGCCACCGATTCGTACTCGCGCTCGCGCATCCAGCCCTCGACACCGCGCACCAGCGCGCCGACGTGCTGCGGCCCGTGCTTCAGCAGGCTGCTCGCGACCATCACGCAGTCCGCGCCGGCGAGCAGCAGCTTCAGCACGTCCTCGGGCGTGTGCGCGCCCCCGGTCGCGGCGAGGCTCGCCTGCACGCGGCCGTGGAGGATCGCGATCCAGCGCAGCGCGAGGCGCAGTTCGTCGGAGGTCGACAGCACGAGGTGCGGCGCGACCTCCAGCTCGTCCAGCATGATGTCAGGCTGCACGAAGCGGTTGAACAGCACGAGTCCGGACGCACCCGCGCCGACGAGGCGCGCCGCCATGTTGGCCATCGCGCTGAAGTACGGCGCGACCTTGACCGCGACCGGGATGCGCGTGGTCGCACAGACCGAGGCGACGAGGTCGAGGTAGCGCTGCTCGACCGCGGCGGCGGTGTCGGACAGGTCGGCGGCCAGGAAGTACACGTTGAGTTCGATCGCGTCGGCGCCGGCGTCCTCGAGCTGCTTCGCGATCCGTGTCCAGCCGCCGGGGGTGTGCCCGTTCAGGCTGGCGATCACCGGGACCGACAGCGCCTTGCCGGCGTCGGCGACGAGCTTCAGGTACTTGTCGGCGCCGGTGTCGTAGTGCGCCATTTCGGGGAAGAAGCCCCTGGCCTCGGGCGATGACTCGGCGCCGTAGAGCATGAGGTTGTGCGTTGCCATCTCCTCGTGCTCGATCTGTTCCTCGAACAGCGAGGGCAGCACCACCGCGCCCACGCCCGCGTCCTGCAGGCGCTTCAGGCTGTCGACCGAGCCGGTCAGCGGCGAGGCCGAAGCGACGACGGGATTGGCAAGCTCGAGGCCCAGGTACTGACTTCTCAGGTCGACGCTCATTCCTTTGCCTCCTCGTTGCGGCTCTCGCCGGCCGGCGGGCCCTCCCTGCCGTTGCCGGCGGGGCCTTCCGACACGACGCGGTGCACGCCCGCGATCTGCTCGTAGAGCTGCCAGCGGGCATCGGCGTCGCCCTGCGCCTGCCTCGAGAGCTCCTTCGCGCGGGCGGGGTCGGCCTGCGCGAGCATCGCGTAGCGCCCCTCCTTCATCGTGAACTGCTCGAGCGGGATCGTGGGCTTGCGCGAGTCGAGCTTGAGCGGCTGGTCGGCGCCGCCCATGCCGAGGCGCGGATCGTAGTGGTAGAGCGTCAGGTAGCCGCTCTTCACCGCGTCGCGCTGGTGGCTCATCCCGGTGGTCATGTCGATGCCGTGCGCGATGCAGTGGCTGTAGGCGATGATCAGCGACGGACCCGGCCACGACGCC
>Ga0209254_10000971_pt1 | contig 25283 bp, 19 predicted proteins | sample FrelakmetDIP11DI_FD_187148 | JGI IMG/M metagenome (GOLD analysis project Ga0209254, IMG submission 187148) | Freshwater lake sediment microbial communities from the University of Notre Dame, USA, for methane emissions studies - DIP11 DI (SPAdes)... | ecosystem: Environmental > Aquatic >...
GCCGGCGCCAATCCGATCGTCAACTCGGCCGCGGTCGCCGCGACCAGCGCCGATCCGAATCCGGGCAACAACAGCGATGGCGACACCACGCCGGTGAGCGCGAACAGCGCCGACCTCGCGATCGTGAAGGACGACGGCGGGGCCACGGTGCAGCCGGGCAACAACGTCAGCTACACGCTGTCCGTGAGCAACCTGGGTCCGTCCGACGCCACCAGCCTCAGCGTCACCGACGCCGTGCCGGCGGGCCTGGGCTTCGTCAGCGCCTCCGGCGCGGGCTGGATCTGCGGCCAGGCCGCGGGCGTCGTGACCTGCACGCGGCCAACCCTGGCGGTTGGCGCGGCACCCGACATCACCGTCGTGTTCAGCGTCCCGGCCGGCTATGCCGGCGCCAACCCGATCGTCAATTCGGCGACGGTGGGCGCAAGCAGCGCCGACCCGAACCCGGGCAACAACACCGACGGCGACACCACGCCGGTAGGCGGCGGCAGCGCCGACCTGTCGATCGCCAAGGATGATGGCGGCGTCACCGCGGTGCCGGGCACGAACCTGGCCTACACGCTGGCGGTCGCCAATGCCGGTCCGTCCGATGCCGCCAGCGTCAGCGTCAGCGATTCGATCCCGGCAGGCCTGTCCTTCGTCAGCGCGACCGGCACCGGCTGGACCTGCGGCCAGGCCGCGGGCGTGGTGACCTGCACGCGGGCGACGCTGGTCGTGGGTCCTGCACCGGACATAACGCTGGTGTTCAACGTGGCCGCGAACTACGCCGGCGCCAACCCGATCCTGAATTCGGCCAACGTCAGTGCGGCCACTAACGACCCGAACCTGGGCAACAACATCGACGGCGACACCACGCCGGTGGGCCCAGCCAGCGCGGACCTCGCCATCACCAAGAGCGATGGCGGTGCCACGGTGGCGCCGGGCGCGAACGTGACCTACACGCTCGCGGTGAGCAACCTCGGTCCCTCGGACGCGGCGGGCGTGAGCGTCAGCGATCCGATCCCGGCAGGCCTCACGTTCGTCAGCGCCAACGGTGCTGGCTGGGCTTGCAGCCAGGCTGCGGGGGTGGTGACCTGCACGCTGCCGACGCTGGCGGTGGGCGTGGCGCCGCCGATCACGCTGGTGCTGGGCGTGCCGGCCGGCTACGCCGGCGCCAATCCGATCGTCAACACCGCGACGGTGAGCGCGACCACGGCCGATCCGAATGCCGGCAACAACAGCGGCAGCGACACCACGCCATTGGGTGCGGCGAGCGCGGACCTCGCCATCACCAAGAGCGATGGCGGCGCCAGCGTGCTGCCGGGCGGCAACATCAGCTACGCGCTGGCGGTGACCAACAACGGTCCGTCCGGTGCCGCCGCCGTAAGCGTCAGCGACACCCTCCCGGCCGGCCTCAGTTTCGTCAGCGCCACCGGCGCCGGCTGGACCTGCGGCCAGGCGGCTGGCGTGGTGACCTGCACGCTGCCGACACTGGCGCCTGGGCCGGCGCCGGTCATCACGCTGGTGCTGGGCGTGCCGGCGGCCTACGCCGGCGCCAACCCGATCGCGAACACGGCCACGGTCAGCGCGACCACGCCCGATCCGGTGCCGGGCAACAACACCGGCAGCGACACCACGCCAGTGGGCAACGCCAGCGCCGACCTCGCCATTACCAAGACCGATGGCGGCGTCTCGGTGGCGCCGGGCGCCAACCTGGTTTATACGCTGGTCATCACCAACAACGGTCCGTCAGACGCGGTCGCCGTGTCGGTTGCGGATCCGGCGCCCGCCGGCACGACCTTCGTGTCGAACGCCGGGAACTGCACCACGCCGTTTCCCTGCGCGCTCGGCACGCTGGCATCCGGCCAATCGCGCACCATCACCACCACGATCAATGTCGGCTCCGGCTTCCCCGCGCCCGGCACGTTGACCAACATCGCGACGGTGTCCTCGACCACGCCGGACACGGTGCCGGGCAACAACACCGCGACCGAGACCACGCCGGTGGGCGTGGGCACGGCAGACCTCGTGGTGGTAAAGACCGGACCCGGCTCGGTGACGCAGGGCACCAACGCGACCTGGCAGATCGTGGTGCGCAACCAGGGTCCCTCGGATGCGCAATCGGTGGTCCTGGCCGATCCGACGCCGACCGCCCTGACCTACGTGTCCTCAACCGTACCCTGCGCCACGGGCTTCCCGTGCGCGCTGGGGACGCTGGCCGCGGGCGCCTCGGTCACGGTGAGCGTGACCTTCGCAATCCCCTCGCCGTACTACGGGCCGATCCCGCTCGTGAATCGCGCCACCGTGACCAGCATCACGCCGGACCCGAACCCGGACGACAACACCGACACGGTCGAAAGCGGCGTGGGTACCGGCAATCGCCAGATTCCGATCGACGCGAACTGGGCCCTGGCCCTGCTGGCCCTGCTGATGATGGGCATCGGCGCGCAGCGCGCGCGCATCGCGCGCTGAGACGGAGGAAAAAAGGAAAAAAGGGGCCGAAAAAAGGGGCCAGAGTGAATTAGCGTTTGAATCGCTAATTCACTCTGGCCCCTTTTCTGGGCCCCTTTTCTGCTAAAGCACGCCGTGCATGCCCTTCTTGAGCAGCGGCGTCAGCAGCAGCATCACCGCGCCGCTGATGAGGCCGACCCACATCAGGGTCGAGAAGGTCGCGCCGTAGATCGCGATCGCTTGCGGCATGGGAGTGGCCGGGTCCATCGCGGCCAGGGTGCCGAAGCGGCCGGCGATGATCTCGCCGAAGGCCGAGAACAGGAACCATGCGCCCATCATGAGGCCGACCACGCGCGGGACCGAGAGCGTGGTGACGACCGACAGGCCGATCGGCGACAGGACCATCTCGCCCAGTTCAAGCACGAAATAGGCCAGTACCAGCCACCAGACCGAGACCCGGATGCCTTCACCGGTGTTGGCGGCGGCGTAGAGCAGCACGCCGAAGGACAGCCCGGCGAAGATCAGGCCCCAGCCGAACTTGGCCGGTGTGCTGGGATTCATGCCGATCCGATCGAGCAGCGGCCACAGCCACGCGAACACCGGGGTCAGCAGGACCACGAACAAGGCGCCGAGGAAGGTCAGCGAGCTCGCGGTCTGCGGCACCAGCAGCAGGTCATGCATCAGGAAGGCGAGCACCAGCACGGCGCCACCCGCGATCAGCCAGCGCGGCGCGCCGGAGCTCGGATTGCGGTCGCCGATGCGCATGGCGAGCAGGATGGCGGCCGGAATCACGATCAACGAGAGCGCCGACCACGGCAACGACGTCGTCGTCGTGGTGGCGATGCCCGGGAACAGCTCGGTGGTCATGGCGCGATCGGTGAAGGCCACCCAGGTGCCGTAGGTCTGCTCGTAAAGGCCCCAGAACAGCGCGCTGACCACGATCAGCACCATCAGCACCGACATCTGGCCGCGCTGCACCGGCGTGATGCCCGAGAACAGGAAGCGGCCGAACCACACGAACAGCGCCACGCCCAGCGCCACCGCGACCACTTCGGTCAGCGTGACCTCATGGCCACCGAAGAAATCGCCGAGGAACGAGAAGTCGACATTGGTCTGCAGCACCCACCACACCACCAGCGTGGTCGCCACGCCGCCGAGGTAGATCGCCCACTCGCGCGACAGGCCGGCGAACACGGTCTCGCGCAGCAGCGCCGGATCGCGCGGCTCGGCGTGGCCCTCGAGCCGATGCTGCCCCCACAGGAACTGCGCCAGCCCGAACAGCATCAGCACGCCGGAAAGCCCGAAGCCCCAGCCCCACCCGTACCGGATGCCGATGAAGCCGACCACCAGCGAGGCCAGCATCGCGCCGAGGTTGATGCCGGCATAGAACAGGGTGAAACCGGAATCGCGGCGCGGATCCTTGTCGGGATACAGGCGCCCGACGATGGTCGAGATATTGGGCTTGAGGAAACCCACGCCGACAGCGATCAGCGCCAGCGCGAGGTACATCACCTGGATGGCGAAACCATCGCGCGTCGCGTCCGCCACGGTGCCGGTCGCCGGCGTGCCGATCCAGGCCATGCCGAGCTGGCCCAGCACCAGCAACAGCCCGCCGTACACCACCGCCTTGCGCATTCCCAGGTATCGGTCCGCCAGCATGCCGCCAACCAGCGGCAGCGCATAGGCGAGTCCGGCGTAGGTGCCGAGCAGGAGGTAACCGCTCTTGTCGTCGAACAGATGATGCTGGGTCAGGTACAGGAACAGCAGCGCCTTCATGCCGTAGAAGGCGAAGCGCTCCCACATCTCGGTCAGGAAGCAGACGAACAGGCCCTTGGGATGGCCCAGCATGTGGTCGTGGCCAGCGGGTTGGAGCGTGGCGGTGGACATGCGGGCGAGGCTCCGATCGATGCGGCGGGAATTGCAATGGCAACAGGGCCCTGCGACGACTTCGCCCTCGTAGGAGCGCATCTTATGCGCGACCGAGGCCTATCGCGCGCCGCCGATCGAAAGTGTATAGCCAGCCGCCGCGCCTCAGCAGCAGCGCACGCGACCCTTGCCGTAGCGGGCGTCCTGGCGCTCGCGGAAGAACGCGGCGTAGCTGGGGGGCTCGCGATCCGGATGGTGCTGGCGCAGGTGTTCCACATACGCCGCATAGTCGGGAACACCGACGGCCAAGCGCGCGCCGGCGCGGACCTTGGTGCGCAGCATCACGAGGAAACGCCGGATCGCGCCCATGTCAGGCGCCCCCGGCCAGCGCAACATAGGGCGTTTCGCTTGACGGAGCCCCCGGCACTCGCCGCGCACGCAGGATCGCCTGGATTCCGAAGGCCACCGTGGTCAGCATCACGGTCAGGAACAACAGGGCCAGGCTGGCGTTGATGGTGTCGTTGACCACGATTTGCTGCATCTGCGCCAGGTCGCCCGCAGGCGCCAGCACCTCGCCGCGTCCCGCAGCCTCGCCGTAGCGGCGCGCATGGGACAGGAAGCCGATGCGCGGATCCGCGCTCAGGATCTTCATCGAGGCGGCGGTCACCGTGCACACCAGCACCCACGCTGCCGGCACGGCCGTGATCCAGGCGTAGCGCCCGCGACCGGAGCGCACCAGCGTCACCGTGCAGAAGGTCAGCGCCATGCCGGCGAGCATCTGGTTGGCGATACCGAACAAGGGCCACAGGGTATTGATGCCGCCCAGCGGGTCGGTCACGCCCTGGTACAGGAACCAGCCCCAGCCGCCGACGCACAGCGCGGTCGCGACCAGGTTGCCCGTCCAGGAGTCGGTGTGGCGCAGGGCCGGCACCGCGGTGCCGATCAGGTCCTGGATCATGAAGCGGCCCACGCGCGTGCCGGCGTCCACGGTGGTCAGGATGAAGAGCGCCTCGAAAAGGATCGCATAGTGGTACCAGAACGCGGTCATGCCTTCGCCGGGCACCAGCTGGCTGAAGATCTGCGCCATGCCGACCGCAAGCGTTGGCGCGCCGCCGGTGCGCGAGAGGATGGTGCCTTCGCCCACGTCGCGCGCGGTCTGCGCCAGCAATTCGGGCGTGACCACGAAACCCCACTGGGAAATCGCCAGCGCCGCCGACTCCACGCTGCTGCCGATCGCGGCCACCGGGCTGTTCATCGCGAAGTACACGCCGGGGTCGAGCGCGGCGGCGGCGGTCAGCGCCATGATCGCGACGAAGGCCTCGGTCAGCATGCCGCCATAGCCGATGAGCCGCAGATCGCGCTCGTTGGCGATCATCTTGGGCGTGGTGCCCGAGGACACCAGCGCGTGGAAGCCCGAGACCGCGCCGCAGGCGATGGTGATGAACAGGAACGGGAACAGCGGGCCGGCCCACACCGGGCCGCTGCCGTCGGTGAAGCGGGTCAGGGCGGGCATGCGCATTTCCGGCATCACCACCACGATCGCGATCGCGAGCAGGGCGATGGTGCCGATCTTCATGAAGGTCGAGAGGTAATCGCGCGGCGCGAGCAGCAGCCAGACCGGCAGCACCGCGGCGACGAAGCCGTAGCCGATCAGCATCCAGGCCAGCGCCTTGCCGTCGAAGGTGAACATCGCCGCCGTGGCGGGGTCGGCCGCGACCATGCCGCCGCCGATCACGGCCAACAACAACATCACCAACCCGATCAGCGAGACCTCGAGGATGCGGCCCGGGCGCCACCAGCGCACGTATACGCCCATGAACAGCGCGATCGGGATCGTCATCGCCACGGTGAAGGTGCCCCACGGGCTTTCCGCCAATGCCTTGACCACCACCAGCGCCAGCACCGCGAGCAGGATCACCATGATCGCCAGGATTCCGAGCATGGCGATGGTGCCGGCTGCGTTGCCCATCTCGGCGCGGATCATCTCGCCCAGCGAGCGGCCGTCGCGACGGGTCGAGAGGAACAGCATGACCATGTCCTGGACCGCGCCGGCGAAGACCACGCCGGCAAGGATCCACAGCGTGCCCGGCAGGTAGCCCATCTGCGCGGCCAGGATCGGACCCACCAGCGGGCCGGCGCCGGCGATCGCGGCGAAGTGGTGGCCGAAGAGCACGTGGCGGTCGGTCGCCACATAGTCGAGGCCGTCGTTGCGCCGATGCGCGGGCGTCGCGCGGGTCGGGTCGATCCCGAGTGCGGTATGGGCGATGAAGCGCGCGTAGAAGCGGTACGCGATCGAAAACACGGAGATCGCCGCCGCGACCATCCAGATCGCGTTGATGGTTTCGCCGCGGTGCAGCGCCAGCGTGGCGATGCAGGCCGCGCCGATCATCGCCACCAGGAACCAACCCGCCGTCGTTGCTGCCCTGAGGATCATGAGTTCCGGATCCGGAATCGTGGTGCGGGCAAGGGTGGTGCGCGACGCCCGGCAGGTCAACCCGCGCTTGGCCGCCGTCGCGGCCGGCCGTACCATGCCGCGTCCGCTACCCCCGGGAACTCCCATGTCCGCTCGCGTCGCCCTGGTCTCCTTGCTCTTTGCCGCCGGCAGCTGCCTGGCGGCCACCCAGCCCTTCAACGTGCGCGACCTGGTGGCGCTCGACCGGGTCAGCGACCCGCGCCTGTCGCCCGACGGCAGCCAGGTGGCCTTCGCCGTGCGCGAAACCGACCTCGAGGGCAACAAGGGCGTGGGCAGCATCTGGGTGCGCGCGCTCGCTGGCAGCGCGGAGCCGCGACGGTTGAGCACCCGCGGCACCAGCTCGTCCAGCCCGCGCTGGAGCCACGACGGCCGCGCCCTGTACTTCCTGTCCTCGCGCGCGGGTTCGATGCAGGTGTGGCGACTGGATTTCGGCGGCGGCGAGGCAGTGCAGGTCACCGATTTCCCGCTCGACGTGACCAGCTTCGCGCCGTCGCCGGCGGGCAACGCGCTGGCCTTGAGTTTCGAGGTGTACCCGGACTGCAAGGGCGACCTGGCCTGCAGCAAGACCCGCAAGGACGAGCTCGGCAAGCGCAAGGAAAGCGGCGTCGTGCGCGAGCAGCTCTTCATCCGCCACTGGGACACCTGGAAGGACGGCACGCGGGCGCAACTCTTCGTCGCCACGCTCGATGCGCGCGGCATTGCCGGCGCCGCTCGCCTGGTCTCGCGCGGCATCGATGGCGACGTGCCTTCGAAGCCCTTCGGCGACAATGCCGACTACGCCTGGGCGCCGGACGGCAAAAAGATGGTGTTCGCGGCGCGCATCGCCGGTCGCACCGAACCGTGGTCGACCAACTTCGACCTGTACCTCGCCAGCGTCGATGGCAGCGAGGCGCCGCTCAATCTCACCCTGGACAATCCGGCGACCGATACCGGGCCGTTGTACTCGCCCGACGGACGCACCCTGTACTACCGCGCGATGAAGCGGCCGGGCTTCGAGGCCGACCGCTTCCAGATCCGCGCGCTGGACCTGGCCTCGCGCAGCGGGCGCGACATTGCCGCCGATTGGGACGCTTCGCCCGAGGGGCTCGCGGTGTCGCCGGATGGCCGCACGCTGTACACCACGGCCGCCGACCTCGGTGCCGGTTCGCTGTTCGCGATCGACGTCGGCAGCGGCAAGCGCTCGCGGCTGGACAATCGCGGCACCGTCGCGGGCGTCACCGCGGGCCGCGACGCGATCGTCTACGGGCGCGACGACCTCAAGTCCACCGCGCAGTTGTATCGCCTGTCCCCGCGCGGCGGCGAACCCGTGGCGCTGACCCGATTCAACGCGGCGCGCATGGCCGGCCTCGCGCTGGGCGACTACGAGCAGTTCACCTTCGCCGGCTGGAACGGCGAGACCGTGCATGCCTACCTGGTCAAGCCGGTCAACTTCAGCGCCGGGGCAAAGTATCCGCTCGCCTTCCTGATCCACGGCGGCCCGCAGGGCAGCTTCGGCAACCATTTCCACTATCGCTGGAACCCGCAGACCTATGCCGGGCAGGGCTACGCCGCGGTCATGGTCGATTTCCACGGCTCGACCGGCTACGGCCAGGCCTACACCGATTCGATCTCGGGCGATTGGGGCGGCAAGCCGATGGAAGACCTGCAGAAGGGCCTCGCCGCGGCATTGGCGAAGTATTCCTTCCTCGACGGCGACCGCGTCTGCGCGCTGGGCGGTTCCTACGGCGGCTACATGACCAACTGGATCGCCGGCAAATGGAACGAACCCTTCCGCTGCCTGGTCTCGCATTCGGGCGTGTTCGACAACCGCATGATGGCGTACTCGACCGAGGAGCTGTGGTTCGACGAGTGGGAATTCCAGGGCAAGCCGTGGCTGAAGCCCGATGCGTATGAGCTGCATAACCCGGTGAACCACGTCGGGGAATGGAGCAAACCGCTCCTGGTGATCCACGGCCAGCTCGATTTCCGCATCCCGGTGGAGCAGGGCATCGCCGCGTTCACCGCGGCGCAGGGGCGCGAGGTAGCGAGCCAGTTCCTGTATTTCCCGGACGAGAACCACTGGATCCTCAAGCCCGCGAACTCGATCCTGTGGCACGACACGGTGAATGCGTGGCTCAAGCGCTGGTTCGAGGCGCCGGCGGATCCGAAGTAGTCTGGTCGGGGACGCATTGGCGATTGCGGCCTGCGCGCGACCGCGGGCTACCGGGTCACCGCGGCCGTCGCAACCCCAACGTCTTCGCGCGCTACAACCACTTCGCGCGCTTGAGCACCCGGTACAGCGAACCCACCGCCACCACCGTGATGCCGATCAGTACCCAGTAGCTGTAGCGCCCGCCCAGTTCCGGCATGTGGGTGAAGTTCATGCCGTACCAGCTCGCGATCAGGGTCGGCGCGCCCAGCAGCGCGGCCCAGCCGGCGAGGCGCTTGACCACCTCGCCCTGCTTGACCGAGACCATCGCGAGGTTCACCGACAGCGCCGAGTTCACCAGTTCGCTCATGGTGTCGGACGCTTCTTTCACCCGCAGCCCATGGTCGTTGACGTCGCGGAAGTACGGCCGCACCTCGTCGCGGACCAGCCCGGGATGGAAGCGCACCAGCTGGTTGAGGATGTCCTGCAGCGGCGCGATCGCCAGGCGCAGCGTGACCAGCTCCTTCTTGAGTTCGTACAGGCGCGCGATGGTCTTGCGGTCGAACTCTTCCTCGAAGATCGCCGATTCGAGCTGCTCGAGCTCGGTCTGGAACGCGCGCACGATCGGCTGGAAATTGTCGACCACGAAGTCCATCACCGCATACAGGCAATAGCTCGGCCCCAGCGCCAGCAACTCGGGTTCGCGCTCGCAGCGCGCGCGGGCGGTAGCGTAGGACAGCGAGGCGCCGTGGCGGATCGACAGCAGGTAGCGCTGGCCCACGAACAGGTGGGTCTCGCCGAACTGGATCCGGCAATCGACTTCCTGCGCGGTGTGCAGGACCACGAACAGCGAGTCGCCGTAGACCTCGAGCTTGGAGCGCTGGTGGGCGTTGTGCGCATCCTCGATCGCGAGGTCGTGCAGGCCGAATTCCTCCTGCAGCTTCTCCAGCATCGCCTCGTCGGGCTCATGCAGCCCGACCCAGACGAAGGTGTCGGGCTTGGTCAGCACGTCGCTGATCTGGTCGAGCGTGATCTCGGGCAGGCGCCGGCCCTTGGTGTCGTAGGCCACGCAGTTGACGACCATCGGCGTCGCGGGCGCGGTGGTGGGCGCGAGGTTCATGCAGTGTTTCCGTCGTCCAGGCGCGCACAGGATGCGCCGGAAGCGGGGCGGTGGGCAATCGGGGCCCCGATTGCAGCGGATCCTGACCGAGTCGACTCCGAGTCGGTTCGCGCGCGCTCAGCCCTTTCGCGGCGCCAGCGCCGCCGCCAGCGCGACATGGATCGGCAGCCACAGGGCGATCCAGTCGCCGTTGTCTTGCCATTCCAGCGGTAGCAGCTTGATCATCGCTGCGGCTGCGGACAGGAACACGACGATCAGCGCGACCACGCGCGAAGCGCGTCCGGCCATCGCGCCCTTCCAGCACGCCGCCGCGGCTGGCAACAACAGCAATGCCAGCGGGTTGAACAGCAGCACGTTCTGGTTGCGCCACGCAGAGGCATGGTCGGTGCCGAACCACAAGCCCAGCAGCAGGACGCCGCCGAGTCCGGCGAACAGCCACAGGGTGGTCGCGGCCAGTGCCAGGGTGCGACGCCAACGCAGCGCGCGCATTCCCAGCAGCAACCCCGCCACGGCAAGCCCGACGGCCGTGAAACGCCAGCGCCATGCCGGTGGCTCGGCCAGGGGATCGGCGATGGTGGCCTCGAGCAGGCGTTCCTCCTTCGCCACCAGCGGGATCGCGCGTCCGTCGTCATCCGACAAACCGAGATTCCGCACCTGCTCCTGCAGCGTCATCGGCACGAAGGCCGCCTGCCAGCGGTCGATCGGCGTGTCGGTGAAGGGTCCGAGGCCGGCGTGCGTGCCCAGGTAAAGCCACGGCACCGGCGCCGTCAGGCGCTGCGTCTCGCGCCGGAACGTGGTTCCGGCCGATTGGCCGAGCGTATTGCCGGCCAGCATCCCGCCCAGCACCTTGTCGAGCGCGTCGCGCACCCGGGTCGAACAGTTGTCGAGGAAATAGTCGTAGCGATAGCCGGCGTTCTCCGGCCGCGCGTTCCACGCGAGGAAATCGCGCAGGGCCACGCGCTGCGCCGGCGGAAGGTTCAGATGCTGCACGTCCACGCGCCGGCCAGTGAGGCCGTAGCTGGCGAGGTCGGCGCCGGCGTCCTGCGCGACCAGCTGGTACTGCATGCGGCCGCGCACGAAATTGAGCAGGAAGTTGGCCTGCCCGAAGTCGAACATGCCGTAGTTGTAGAGCACGCTGCGGCCGCTGGCCGTATCGCGCACCGCGATCGCGTTGTGGCCGAAGCGTTCCCAGTAGATCGACCCCGGGCCGATGGTGACCAGTGCGATTTCGAGCGACGCGCCGTCCTGGCCGGGATTCCAGCGCGCCGCCTGCTGCGCAGCCGCGCCGTGCGAGAGCGCCAGCAGCAGCCCCGCCGCGGCCACGAGCCGCCGGCTCATGCGGTGTTCTGGATCCGGACCGAGAACTGGTGCAGGCGGCGGTCGTCGGCCTTGGTGACCTTGAACAGCAGGCCGGCCAGTTCGCGCTGGTCGCCCACCACCGGCAGGTGCCCGATGTGCGAGGTCACGAGCCCGCCAATGGTGTCGAATTCGTCGTCCTCGAACTGGGTGCCGAAGCGGGCATTGAAGTCCGCGATCGGGGTCAGCGCATTGACAAGGTAACGGCCATCGGGCTGGGCCTGGATCGGCGAGACGCCCTCGGGCACGTCGTGCTCGTCGTCGATGTCGCCGACGATCTCCTCCAGCACGTCCTCGATCGTGACCAGCCCGCACACGCCGCCGTACTCGTCGACCACGATCGCCATGTGGTTGCGGCTGGCGCGGAACTCGCGCAGCAGCACGTTGAGGCGCTTGCTCTCGGGGATCAGGGCCACGGGGCGCACGAGCTGCGAGATGTCGCAGGGCAGCGTGCCGCCGCTGAAACACTTGAGCAGGTCCTTGGCCAGCAGGATGCCGACCACCTCGTCGCGGTCCTGGCCCGGCACCGGGAAGCGCGAATGGCCCGATTCGATGACGATGCGCAGCACGAAGTCGAGCGGGGCGCCCAGCGGCACCGTGACCATGTGCGCGCGCGGCACCATGACGTCGCCCACGGTCTTGTCCGAGACCGTGATCGCGCCTTCCATCATGGTGAGCGCGTCCTGGCTCATCAGGCCGTTGGCCTGGGCCGCACGCAGCTCGTCGATCAGCTCGTCACGGTTCCGTGGTTCGCCCGAAAGCACCTGGCTCAGTCGTTCGAGCCAGCTTCGGGGGGCGGAACCGCCGGTACTAGGGTCCTCGCTCATGGATGCCTGGAGATGGGCCGCGAACGGGCCCGAAGGGACCAGTTTATCGCATCGCCCCGGGACGGCAGTGTTTCAGGCTGCGCCGGGCGCTTGATAGGGGTCAGGAATACCAATCTGTTCAAGGAGTTGGACTTCAAGTCGCTCCATGCGCCGGGCCTGCGCAGGACGCTGGTGGTCGTGTCCGAGGAGGTGCAGCACGCCATGCACGGTGAGGTGGGCGTAGTGGTCCATGCGGGCCTTGCCCTGCTCGCGCGCCTCGCGCGCGATCACCGGTGCGCACAGCACGATGTCGCCCAGGAGCGGCAGCGCCACGCCCGCCGGCAACTCGGCCGGGAACGACAGCACGTTGGTGGCGTAGTCCTTGTGCCGGTACTCGCGGTTCAGTCGCCGACCCTCCGGCGCCGCGACCACGCGCAGCGAGACCTCCGCCGCGCCGCGCCGTTCGCCCAGTGCCAGTCCCACCCAGCGCCGGAACGAAGCCGCCGAAGGCAGGCCACGTCGCGGCAGGCCGTAGGACACGCTGATCGCAAGCGCCGCGCGTGTCATGGCGCGCTGTTGCCGCCGCCACCGCCCTCGGCGCGCTCGTGCGCCTCATAGGCGCGCACGATGCGCTGCACCAGCGGATGGCGCACCACGTCGCGGGCCTCGAACCAGGTGTAGCTGATGCCGGGCACGTCGCGCAGCACCTCGACCGCATGGCGCAGGCCGGATTTCATGCCCTTGGGCAGGTCGATCTGGGTGAGGTCGCCGGTCACCACCGCGACCGAGCCGAAGCCGATGCGGGTGAGGAACATCTTCATCTGCTCGACCGTGGTGTTCTGCGCCTCGTCGAGGATGACGAAGGCGTCGTTGAGCGTGCGCCCGCGCATGAAGGCCAGCGGCGCCACCTCGATCACGCTGCGCTCGATCAGCTTGGCCACCTTCTCGAAGCCCAGCATCTCGTACAGCGCGTCGTACAGCGGGCGCAGGTAGGGATCGACCTTCTGCACCAGGTCGCCGGGCAGGAAACCGAGCTTCTCGCCGGCCTCGACCGCGGGCCGCACCAGCACCAGGCGCTGCACCTTGCTCTGGTCTAGCGCCGCGACCGCGCTCGCCACCGCGAGGAAGGTCTTGCCGGTGCCGGCCGGGCCGACGCCGAAGTTGAGGTCGTTGGCGGCGATCCGCTCCAGGTAATGCAACTGGTTGGGGCCGCGGGCGCGCACCACGCCGCGCTTGACCTTGATCGAAACGCCAGGCGAAGCATGCCCATCGTCCTGGGCGAGCGCCTCGACGCCGCTTTCCTGCAGCGCGAGGTTGATCTGCGGCGGCGACAGGGTCTCGGTCGCGGTGGCCGCGTACAGGGCGCGCAGCAGCTTGGCCGCCGCGTCGACCGCGGGCTCGATGCCGCTGACGCGGTACTGGTTGCCGCGATTGCCGATCTCGACGCCGAGGCGCAGTTCCATCTGGCGCAGGTGCTGGTCGAGCGGGCCGTTGAGGTTGGCCAGCCGCGCGTTGTCGGCGGGTTCGAGGACGAGTTCGCGGTGGGTCTGTTCGGTCGGCATGTTCCGGTGCGGTCGGTTGACCCGATGGATGCAGCGCCCCAAGGCTGGCGTCATCCCGGCGCAGGCCGGGATCCAGTCAAGAAAAGCGCTTCGCTACTGGATCCCGGCCTGCGCCGGGATGACGTCATATCGGGGTGGAGTGGGCGATCTTCAATTGCGCGCCAACGGTCACGCCGCGACTTCGTCGCGCGTACGCACCCGGCCGCGCAGCGAATTGGGCTGGGTCTCGGTGATCACCACGTCGACGAACTGGCCGATCAGGCGCGCATCACCGGCGAAGTTCACCGTGCGGTTGTTCTGGGTCTTGCCGCACAACTCGTGCGCGCGGCGCGCGCTGCGGCCCTCGACCAGGATCGACTGGACGCTGCCGACCATGGCCGCGCTGATGCGCGCGGCGTTGGCATTGAGCGCGGCCTGCAGGCGCGCCAGGCGCTCCTTCTTTTCCGCGGCGGAAACCTCGTCGGGCAGGCTGGCGGCCGGGGTGCCGGGACGGCGCGAATAGATGAAGGAAAAACTCTGGTCGAATCCCACGTCCTCGACCAGCTTCAAGGTGGCCTCGAAATCCTGCGCGGTCTCGCCGGGAAAGCCCACGATGAGGTCGGTCGAGATCGCGATGTCCGGCCGCACCGCGCGCAGCTTGCGGATCTTGTGCTTGTACTCGAGCACGGTGTGGCCGCGCTTCATCGCCGCCAGGATCCGGTCCGAGCCCGCCTGCACCGGCAGGTGCAGGTAATTGGCCAGCTTGGGCACGCGCGCATAGGCCTCGATCAGCCGCTCGTTGAATTCGACCGGATGCGAGGTGGTGAAGCGGATGCGACCGATGCCCTCGATGCCGGCGATGACTTCGATCAGGAGCGCGAGGTCGGCCAGCTCGCCGTCGGCCATCGGCCCGCGGTACGCATTGACGTTCTGGCCCAGCAGGTCGACCTCGCGCACGCCCTTGGCCGCGAGCGTCGCCACTTCGGCCACGACATCGTCGAAGGGCCGGCTCATTTCCTCGCCGCGGGTGTAGGGCACCACGCAGAAGCTGCAGTACTTGCTGCAGCCTTCCATGATCGAGACGAAGGCGCTGGGGCCTTCGACGCGCGGTTCGGGCAGGTGGTCGAACTTCTCGATCTCGGGGAAGGAGATGTCGACCTGCGGTTGGTGCTGCGAGCGCGCGGCCTCGATCATCTGCGGCAGGCGATGCAGGGTCTGGGGCCCGAACACCAGGTCGACCTGCGGCGCGCGGTCGATGATCGCGGCGCCCTCCTGGCTGGCGACGCAGCCGCCGACGCCGATCAGCAACGCGGGATTGGCGCGCTTGAGCGCCGTCCAGCGGCCCAGCTGCGAGTACACCTTCTCCTGCGCCCGCTCGCGGATCGAGCAGGTGTTGACCAGGATGACGTCGGCCTCGGACTCGTTTTCGGTCAGGGCGAGCCCGTGCGAGGCCGCCAGCACGTCAGCCATTCGGGCCGAGTCGTACTCGTTCATCTGGCAACCGTGGGTCTTGATATAGAGCTTGCCGGTCACCGGGAGACCTTGAAAATCAACGACTTGAGGGGGGCGCATTGTAGTGGGAACCGGCCCGCGCGGCCACCTGGCCGGAACTTGACGTGGTTCGCACCCGTCCAAGGCCGGTCGTGGCAGAATCCCTGCCGAGTCAGGAACTTGGCGTCATGGCCCTGGGGCGGTTCGCAAATCTCGTGTGCGGCAGCGCGCTGGTCGCGTTGGTGGCCTGCGCCTGCGTGCCGGACACGGCCGCTGCGGCTTCGATCCGCAAGTGGGTCGACGCCAAGGGCGTGACCCACTACTCCAACGTCCCCGGCGACGGCGCCAGGGCGGCGCGGCCGGCGACGGTGACCGGCGTGAAGCCGGGCGGCTCGCGCTCGTCGATCTTCAAGTTCACCGATGGCGCCGGCGTCACCCACTACACCGACGAGCGCCCGCGCAATCGCCAGTTCGTGGTGATCTCGGTCTACTGCCCGGCCTGCGATCCGCGCTCGCCGGTGGACTGGAACGCGACCCGGCTCAACCTCACGGACTACGTAGCCGAGATCAACCAGAACGCGGCGAGCTGGGGCGTGGACCCCGCACTGGTGCGCGCGATCGTGCATGCCGAATCGGCCTTCAATCCGCAGGCCGAATCGCACAAGGGTGCGCAGGGACTGATGCAGCTGATGCCGGCGACCGCCGCGCAGTACGGCATCAGCAACGCCTTCGATGCCGCCAGCAACATCCGTGGCGGCGTGGAGCACCTCGCAGGCCTGCTCAAGTCCTTCAACGGCGACGAGCGCCTGGCCGCCGCCGCCTACAATGCCGGCGCAGGCGCCGTGCGCAAATACAATGGCGTGCCGCCGTATGCCGAGACCGAGGTCTACGTCGAGCGGGTTGCGGTGCTGCGCCAGCGCTATCGCACCGATCTCGCACTGGCGACCGCCACGCCGTCGATGTAACGCGGCGTTGAGTGTCACCTTGCCCTTGTAGGAGCGCGCTCTGCGCGCGACAGGCCAGGTCGCGGCTGCAGCCGCTCCTGCAAGGGAAGGCCATCCGGCGCGACGCCGCGGTCATGCGGACGCGCTAGCGGCTCGCCGCGGGTCGCTCGACCAGCGTGAGTTGCACGTCGAGCGGCACGCCAGCGCGTTCGCCCTCGACCCGCGCGGTCGTGCCCGGTGCCAGCAGCGATTCGGCGTTGTGCAGGTCGCTGGCGTCGAGGATGTCGGCGTTGTTGAAGCGGCGCAGGACATCGCCGGGGCGCAGGCCCGCCTGGTCGGCGGGGCCGCCGGGCACGGCCGCGACCAACTGCACGCCGCGCAGGAGGCCGTCGCTGACCGGCGAGGCCGATTGCGCGGTATCGGCGTACTCGCTGCCCATCCAGCCGCGGATCACGTGGCCATGCTCGATGATCTGCTCCAGCACGCGGCCGGCTGCGCTGGCCGGGATCGCGAAGCTGATGCCCTGCACGCCGCGCTCGCGCCCGAACACCGAGGTGTTGATCCCGACCAGGTCGCCGCGCGCGTTGACCAGCGCGCCGCCCGAGTTGCCGACGTTGACCGCGGCATCGGTCTGGATGAAGTCCTCGTAGCGCGAGAGGCTGAGCTGGTTGCGCCCGGTGGCGCTGACGATGCCGATCGTGACGGTCTGCCCGATACCGAGCGGATTGCCGATCGCCAGCACCACGTCGCCCACCGCCAAGGCCTGGTCCGCGGGCGCCGGCGTGGCGGCGGGCAGGTTGCTGCCCTCGATCCGGAGCACCGCGAGGTCGGTGTCGCGGTCGGTGCCGACCACGCTGGCCGGGGTGATGCGACCGTCCGAGAGCCCGACCAGGATGTCCTGCGCCCCCGCGATCACGTGGTGGTTGGTCAGCACGTAGCCGTCGGCGCGCACGATCACGCCCGAGCCCAGCCCCCGGCGCGGCACCCGCTGCGGCACCAGGGTGATGCCCGAGAAGCGCTGGAAGGTCGGGTCGGCGAAGATCTGGTAGGCCGGCTCGGCCACCATGATGCGGGTGTAGATATTGACCACCGAGGGGGCGGCACGGGCCACCGCCTCGCGATAGGAGGCGGGGCCGGGCGGCGCCGCAGCCGGCACGACGGGCGCGACTGGCGCGAATCGCTCGGGCGCCAGGCGCGTGATCACGAAGGCCAGCGCCAGCCCGACGGTGGCGAACTGGAGCAGGAATCCGAGCACGCGCAGCAGGCTCGCGCCTCGTTGGGAGGGGTAGGACATGGCGCGATTGTGCACGCGGCGCGGCGCGGCCACCACGTAAGCGGTGTCGATCGGGCGGGCGACGCCGCTTCGATCCGCCGCCGCCCCTGTGTGAGCGGCTTTGGCCGCGACGGGTGCCCGTCGCGGCCAAAGCCGCTCACACAGGGGTGTGACCTGCGGATTCCTCGGCAACCCGTTGCAGGGCAGGTCGATGCCTCCGATTGCCCCTGCGCGTTGTCTCGATCTCCAGCCATCGTCTAGAATTGCGCGGTTGCGTGGGCTTGCGCCCGGGCATCCGATTCCGACCCATTCGCGGACCCTCCCATGGCAGAGCAAGTCGACAACAACGGCCGGCGTCGCTTCCTGACCGCGACCACGGCGGTGGTCGGGGGGATCGGCGGGCTTTTCGCGGCGGTGCCGTTCGTGAAGAGCTGGCAGCCCAGCGCGCGCGCGCTGGTGGCCGGCGCGCCGGTCGAACAGGACATCGGCAAGCTCGAGATCGGCCAGCGCCTGATCCTGCAATGGCGCGGCCAGCCGGTCTGGATCACCCGGCGCACGCCCGAGATGATGGCCGCGCTGCCCAATCTCGATGGCCAGCTGCGCGACCCGAATTCCGACAACCTCGACCAGCAGCCCGAGTACGCGCGCAACGCCCATCGCTCGATCAAGCCCGAGGTCCTGGTCCTGGTCGGCATCTGCACCCACCTGGGCTGCTCGCCGCTGTTCCGGCCCGAGATGGTGGCCCAGCCCTTCGATCCGGCGTGGAAGGGCGGATTCTTCTGCCCCTGCCATGGCTCGAAGTTCGACATGGCCGGCCGCGTGTACCAGGGCGTGCCGGCGCCGACCAACCTCAGGGTGCCGCCGCACATGTACGCGTCGGACACCCGCATCGTGGTCGGCGTCAATGCGCCGGCGAAGGCCTGACCCCATGGCAGCCGTGAAACCGCGTCCGGGCCTGGTCCAGGGTGTCACCGATTGGGTGACCGAGCGGACGCCGGGTCTCATGCCCGCGTACCGCAAGCACCTGAGCGAGTACTACGCGCCGAAGAACTTCAACCTCTGGTACTACTTCGGTTCGCTCGCGATGGTGGTGCTGGTCAACCAGATCGTCACCGGCATCTGGCTGACGATGAGCTACAAGCCCAGCGCGGCCGAGGCCTTCGCCTCGGTCGAGCACATCATGCGCGACGTGGAATGGGGCTGGCTGATCCGCTACATGCATTCCACCGGCGCCTCGGCGTTCTTCATCGTGGTCTACCTGCACATGTTCCGCGGGCTGATCTACGGCTCGTACCAGAAGCCGCGCGAACTGGTCTGGCTGCTCGGCATGCTGATCTACCTGGTCCTCATGGCCGAGGCCTTCATGGGCTACGTGCTGCCGTGGGGCCAGATGTCCTACTGGGGCGCGCAGGTGATCACCTCGCTGTTCAGCGCCATCCCCTTCGTGGGCGAGGCGCTGGTGGAGTGGATCCGCGGCGATTTCCTCATCTCCGATGCCACCCTCAACCGCTTCTTCGCCCTGCACGTGGTGGCGCTGCCGCTGGTGCTGCTGCTGCTGGTGGTGCTGCACCTGGGCGCGCTGCATGAGGTCGGCTCGAACAACCCCGACGGCGTCGACATCAAGAAGAAGAAGGATGCCAACGGCAAGCCGCTCGACGGCATCGCATTCCACCCCTACTACACGGTCAAGGACCTGTTCGGGCTGGGCTTCTTCCTCATCATCTGCGCCTTCATCATCTTCTTCGCGCCGACTTTCGGCGGCCTCTTCCTCGAGCACGACAACTTCGTGATCGCCGATCCCATGGTCACGCCCGACCACATCAAGCCGGTGTGGTACTACACGCCGTTCTACGCCATGTTGCGCGCCATTCCCGACAAGCTGGCCGGCGTGATCGTGATGTTCGCCGCGGTGCTGATCCTGTTCTTCGTGCCGTGGCTGGACCGCAGTCCGGTGCGGTCGATCCGCTATCGCGGCTGGCCTTCGAAGGTGATGATCGCCGGCCTGGTGGTGTCCTTCGTCTGGCTGGGCTACATCGGCGCCAATCCGCCGACCGATACCCTGACCACGATCGGCCAGGTCCTCACGGCGTTCTACTTCTTCTTCTTCCTCGCCATGCCGTGGTGGTCGCGGATGGGCAAGACCAAGCCCGTGCCCGACCGCGTGACGATGCCGCACTGAGCCCGCCATGAAGAAGATGCTGATCGCCCTGTTCGCCCTGCTGGCCCTGCCGGCCCTCGCCATCGCTGCCGGCGGCGGCAGCGCCCCCGCGCCATCGAACGCCAACATCAACGACAGCGCCTCGTTGCAGCGCGGCGCGCGCCTGTTCATGAATTACTGCGTGTCCTGCCACTCGATCGAGTTCATGCGCTACTCGCGCATCGCCCAGGACCTGGGCCTGAGCGAGGCGCAGGTGATGGAGAACCTCAATTTCACCGGGGCCAAGTTCGGCGAGACCATCCACGCCTCGATGAGCGGTGCCGACGCGGCGCAGTGGTTCGGCAAGGCGCCGCCCGACCTGTCGCTGACCGCGCGGGCGCGCGGCGTGGACTGGATCTACGACTATCTCAAGTCCTTCTACTGGGACGAGAAGGCCGGCATCGGCTGGAACAACACGCGCCTGCCCAATGCCAGCATGCCGCACGTGCTGTGGGAACTGCAGGGCGTGCAACGGCCGGTGTATACGACCGGCCCCGACGGCCAGACCACCGTCAGCGGCCTGGTGCTGCCGGATGCCGACAAGTCGCGCGCGGCTTCCTACGACGCGGTGGCGCGCGACATCGCCAACTTCATGCAGTACGTGGGCGAGCCTGCTGCAGTGCAGCGCCAGTCGATCGGGGTCTGGGTGATCCTGTTCCTGGCCCTGTTCACCTTCATCGCCTGGATGCTCAAGCACGAGTTCTGGCGCGACGTCCATTGACCCGGCCCGGCCGCCCGGCACGCACCGGGGCGGCAATGGCGGGCCCGGTCCCTCAGGTCGCCCGGCCCGGCCAACCCCCGAATCCCCGCATTTGCCGGCTTCCCGCCCCTGTCAGGGCGGTGTAGGCTTGAACCGTCCCGGGCGGGGGCGGGCCCTCCCCTCGGCCGGGCGCCGGTCCGGTGTCATGGGGGAGATCGTCCGGTGAGCAATGCGCTCGCAAGCTGGGGAAAACGCAAACCGTCCGGGAGCATCCGCTCGCGGACCGTCCTGACCCTTTTTTCGGGCAAGGACGACCTGGCCAGTCATCGGGCGCGCCTGGTGCTGGCGGCGAAGGGCGTTTCCTATGAACTGGTCATCGTCGATCCGGCCGACCCGCCGGAAGACCTGCTCGACCTCAATCCGTACCACTCGGTGCCCACGCTGGTCGATCGCGACCTCGTGCTCTACGACGTGGACGTGATCGCCGAGTACCTCGACGAACGCTACCCGCACCCGCCGCTGATGCCGGTCGACCCGCTCTCGCGCGCGCGCATCCGGCTTGGCGTGGCGCGCCTGGACCGCGACTGGTTCGGCTACGTCGAGACCATCCACAGCGGGACCAAGAGCAGCTCGGAAACCGCGCGCAAGCGCCTGCGCGAGGGGCTGGTCGCCAGCGTGCCGGTGTTCAAGGCCTCGAAGTTCTTCCTCAATACCGAGATGAGCCTGGTCGACTGCGCGCTGGCGCCGCTGCTGTGGCGCCTGCCCAGCCTGGGCGTGGCGCTGCCGCGCGAGGCCCAGGTCATCACCGACTACGGCGACCGCATCTTCCGCAGCCCCGGCTTCTCGCGCAGCATGACCGAAGAGGAGAAGGCGCTGCGTCCGCAGTGAGCCGCCGGCCATGTCCGCTGCCGCCAAGATGACGTCCAACCGGTCGTACCTGATCCGGGCCATGTACGACTGGATCAGCGACAACGGCCTTACGCCCTACCTGCTGGTCGATGCGCGCGCCGACGCGGTGCGCGTGCCCACCGGCGCGGTCAAGGACGGACAGGTCGTGCTCAATGTCGCGGCACGCGCGGTGTCCGATCTCGAACTGGGCAACCAGCGCATCCAGTTCGTGGCGCGCTTTTCCGGCGTCAGCCATGAGGTCGAGGTGCCGGTGAGCGCGGTGCTGGCGATCTACGCGCAGGAGAACGGACAGGGCATGATGTTTCCCGCCGACGGCGCCCCGCAGCCGCCGGTGCCCGACCCCGACAAGCCCGCGCCCGACAAGCCCGCGCCCGCGCGCAAGGGCCCGCAGCTGCGCGTGGTCAAGTAAGGACGGTCGCCCCGATGCGGTGCCTGCCCGCGGCCGATCTGGACCTGGCCCGGCGAGTTCGCGTACGCGGCGGCGGTCGCAACGCGGCAGGCGCCGGAAACGTGAACCGCGCCGCACATCCGGGGGCGGCCGGGCGGCGTGATCGTGCGCCGCTGCTCGGGTCGCGGCACGACGTACCGGTACACTGGTTGCGGGCACGGCCACGCACGGTGGCCGGGAGGCGCGGTCGCTCGTGATCCAGATCTCCGGTTACCACATCCAGCGCACCATCGGCACCGGCGGCATGGCCACGGTGTACCTGGCCGTGCAGGCCTCGCTCGAGCGCGAGGTCGCGCTCAAGGTCATGAACCCGAGCCTGGCCGCCGACCCCAACTTCTCGCGCCGCTTCCTGCAGGAGGCGCGCACGCTGGCTTCGTTGTCGCACCCCAACATCGTCGCGGTGTACGACGTCGGCGTGACCGAAGGCCAGCTCAACTACTTCTCGATGCAGCTGCTGCCGCGCGGCGATTTCGCCCACCGCATCCGCGAGGGCATCGCCGAGTCCGAGATCGCGCGCGTGCTGCGCGGGGTCGGCTCGGCGCTGGGCTTCGCGCATGGGCGCGGCTTCGTGCATCGCGACGTGTCGCCGGCCAACGTGCTGTTCGACGCCAACGACCACCCGATCCTGACCGACTTCGGCATCGCGCGCGCCGTGGCGCGCAGCTCGCGCCTGACCAGCGGCGGCATGAGCGTGGGCACCAGCCACTACATGAGCCCGGAGCAGGCGCGCGGCGGCGAGGTCGATGCGCGCTCGGATATCTATTCGCTCGGCGCGGTCACGGTCGAGGCGCTGACCGGCAAGCCGCCGTACGACGGCGAAGACGGCTTCGCGATCGCCTACGCCCACGTCTTCGAGCCGGTGCCGCAATTGCCGCCGGCGCTCGCGCGCTGGCAGCCGCTGGTCGAACGCGCGCTGGCCAAGGATCCGCGCGACCGCTTCAGCGACCTCGCGGGATTCCTCGAAGCCCTGGACGAGGTCGCGGGATCGGCGCCGGTCAGCCTGACCGGGAAGCTGCCTGCGGTCGCCAACATCCCCCTGCCGCCTTCGCGTGGCAGCAGTGGCGAGCGGGCGGTGGCCGCTGCCGCGACCGCGGCGCCGGAGCGCGACGCCGCCACGCGGATCACGTCGCGGCCGGCGATGGCACGCGGCGCGAGCATGCTGGGCGCTGGCGGACTGCGACGCTGGTTGCCATGGGCCGGCATCGGCGCCGGCGTGCTGCTGTTGCTGGCCGCGTTGACCATGTGGGCCTTGCGCGGTGACGACGCGCCCAGGCGCGGCGCGGGTCCGGCGGTCGCGGTTTCGCCCGCCGGCAAGCCCGTGGTACCGCGGCCGGGCAGCGCGGTCGTGGCCGGCACCGCCGCAAGCGACCCCAGCCTGGATCCCCTGGCGCTCCCGGTCGATGACCCGGCGGCGACAACGGATGGAATGCCGAGCGACGATCCCGAAGCGTTGCGGCTGGCGCTCGCAACCACGGTCGTGGATCCGATCAATCTCCTGCTGGCGCTGGGCCAGGCAGACCTGGCCGCAACCCGCCTGGCGCAACCGCCCGGACGCAACGCGCTGGAGCGTTACACGCAGGCGGCTGCGCTGGCCCGGCATTTCGAGGCCCCGCGCGACCTCGAGCGCGCCAACACCGGGATCGTCGCCACGGCGACCGGCTATATCGACCTGGCCGAGAAGTCGCTGGCCGAGGGCAAGCTCGCCGAGTTCGTCGACTTCCTGGCGCGAGCCGGGCAGATCGCCGGCGGACTGCCCGAGGGCGCCGCCACGGTGCAGCGCGTGGTCGCACGCCGTAGCGGACTGCGCGACGCCGCGCTGGCCGAAGGCGACAAGGCGGCCAAGGCCTGGGACAAGGCCAGCGCCGAAGCTGCCTATCGCCGCGCGCTGGCGTTCGACCCGGAATCGAAGGACGCCAAGCGCGGGCTCGACGCGGCGGCTCGGATCGGCAGCGTCGGCTTCGCCTTCAAGGACCCGCGCAAAGGCGGCGGCGAGGGACCGGAGATGGTGGTCGCCAGCGTCGGCGGCAAGCGGCTCGCGGTCGCGCGCAGCGAGGCCACGCTGGCTGCCTTTCGCGACTATTGGAACGCCGAGGGTGCGCGCACGCGCGGCGCGGATCGACCTGCCTGCCGCGATCGCGAGTCCTTCTTCCGCGGCTCGCGCAAGAACACCTTCGATTCACCGGGCTTCGCGCAGGATGCCGGCGCGCCGGTGGTGTGCGTGAACTGGGACGATGCCACCGACTACGCGCGCTGGCTGTCCAGCGCGACCGGCAAGCGCTACCGCCTGCCGACCGCGTCCGAGTGGGGCGCGCTCGCGCCGGCCTCGGTGGAGCCGTGCAAGGCCAATCTCGCCGATGCGAGCTACAACACCAAGTACCGCGAGCGCAATGCCTACGCCTGCGACGACGGCCACGCCGACACCGCGCCGGTACGGCGTTTTGATGCCTCCGCGGCCGGTGTGTACGATATCGCGGGCAACGTGCGCGAGTGGGTCTCCGATTGCGCGCAGGGCTGCAAGCAGCATCTGGCGCTGGGAAGTTCCTGGGCCAGTCCGGCCGACGAACCCGACCCGCGGCAGCGCGAGGGCTTCGGCACCGAGGTGGCGTCAAACACGGTCGGCTTCCGCGTGGTGCGGGAAATCGACTGACGCCGGCGGGAGCCGGCATCCGCGGCTGGGGGACGAATTTCCATGAAGCTGCTTTTCCCGAACGGCGAACACGGGCCGGTTGAACTTCCCGACGGGGTCACGCGCGTGGGCAGCGCCGCCACTGCCGACATCACGCTGGTCGCGCCCGGCATCGCCGCGCAGCACTGCGAGATCGACCATCGCGGCGCCAGCGCCACGATTCGTATCGCGGATCCCCGCAACGTGGTGGTGGTCAACGGCAAGCAGGCCAACGCCGCGGCGGCGATCAAGCCGGGCGACCTCGTGCTGTTCGCCAAGATCGGCGCGCGCGTGGTGGCCGTGGACAAGCCGGTCGCGGCGGCGCGCAAGGATGACGAGGAGAACGACGGCCGCACGCGCGTGCGCATGGCCCTGCCGCGCTACGTGCTGCGCGGCGTATCCGGCACCACCTTCGGCAAGACCTTCCCGCTGTTCGGCACGCTGACCGTCGGCCGGCATACCGATTGCGACATCAGCATCCCGGGCGAGGAGATCTCGCGCCACCACGCCAAGCTGCAGGTGATGCCCGAGGGCATCTCCGTCGAGGACCTGGGCTCGGCCAACGGCACCTTCATCAACGGCAAGCGCGTGCACCAGGGCATGCTCAAGCCGGGCGAGGAATTGCGCCTGGACACGGTGCGATTCCTGCTCGCGGCGCCGGGGCTGGAAGCGCAGGCGCCGGCCAAGCCCGCGCCGGCGAAGTCCGCGGCGGCGAAGTCCGCGCCGGCGAAATCGGCTCCCACGGCGCAGCCGGTCGCGCAGCGCAGCGGCGGGGGCTTCAAGTGGTTCGTGCTGGCCTTGCTGCTGCTGGGCGCGGTCGGTGGCGGCGCGCTGTGGTATTTCGGGTACCTGCCGCTGTAGGGGCGGCTCTGGCAGCGACGCAGGCCTATCGCGCGCAGAGCGCGCTCCTACAGAGCCGGCCTTGTAGGAGCGCGCTCT
>Ga0209254_10000972_pt1 | contig 25274 bp, 20 predicted proteins | sample FrelakmetDIP11DI_FD_187148 | JGI IMG/M metagenome (GOLD analysis project Ga0209254, IMG submission 187148) | Freshwater lake sediment microbial communities from the University of Notre Dame, USA, for methane emissions studies - DIP11 DI (SPAdes)... | ecosystem: Environmental > Aquatic >...
CTAAAGTCTGGCCAGGTGGAGAATCATTCATTCGGGTTATGGCTATTGGTTACCCTCCTTTTGGCATCCCACATGAGCGGGAGAAGATTCTATTTTGATGATCTTCTAAACTTTCCCATCAAGTATTAATTTACATCAAATGGGTAACTCTATTTTCCGGGTATTTCATAAGCACAACAAGTTAGAGTTATAATTAACAGCCGATTTATTTTTTCGCCCAAATTTCAGGTGTCGGTATCCTGGAAAAAAATCCAAGAAGTTGATAGTTGTTAACAGGCAGTATTCAATTAATATATTACGCCCCAATCCTGCATCATTTAGGCAGCTTACTTCGGTTTCATTTTGCTCAAACTTATTTAATCAGTCCTTAATCTTTCTTAACAGTAGTTTTAACTTTTTCTCGTAATTCAGGAATTCTTTCTCTTTCATTTTTATAAAACTATTTTCAGAAAACTTGCCCACTACTTTGTCCATTTCTTTTTCATTTTCGTAAACCATATTCCGGAAGGGGTTTGAATAGTCTTTCTGCCGGGATGAAATAATGGAATCCAGTATCCATCTTTTTGTTGCGTTGGCTTCGGAAATGAGTTCTTTTAGAATGACTTTGTTAAACTTATTTTTGGAAAAAACACCAAGTTCTAAAAGAGATGCAATGGCATGTTTGAATTTCAAATCTGGATATTGTAATCCCTGGGCTTCATAAAATTTATGAATATCACTCCATCCTTTAATCTTATCAGCATGAATGCCATCGCGGAGTTTCTGGAAAGATGCTTCAGGTATGAGTTGCCCGCCAATATTGATCCATTGTCCGCGGCTGTTTTTTGCAGGAATTATTTTTTTTGCATCTGTAATGGTTTTAATTCCTTTTGATTCAAGGGTATTAAGTAAAATGTCAATTCCGTAAAAACGGATCATCCGGGTATAAATCTGAAAAGCTTTTTCAACCTTAAGAATAATAACTTTACGTTTACTGTTTTCAAATCCTTCTGCCAGGATCTCGAGGTTTTCCAATGCCGCATGATTGGTTTCCAGTAACAATCTGCCGGTATTTATGAAATCCTCCCTGCGTAATGTTTTTTTATCGCCTTCTTTTTCCAGATATGCCTTTCCGGTAGCAAATGCTAAAATCTCCAATGCATGGAACATTTCATTAATGCTGTCAGGAGCCAGGAAATCCATTTCCAGCATTTGAATCTTTTCTATTCGCAGGTCCCTATTTTGATATTTCCATTCGTTCCTGCATAGGGCAAAGAAATTATACATAAACCAGTACGCAGGCATCACTAAAAGTTGATTTTTACTGATGTCCTGGCTAATGAGGGAAAAAGGAAGTGGTATATTCAATTCGACAGGGTAGTCTCCTTTTGCCAGAATATTGAAGGTCGCAAATCTTGAATTAAACTTGAGGCTTACACATAAACCTGGCCAGAATCCTCTTCCTGCCACCAGTTCACCATCAGCGCTTCGTGAATTATGGTTTGAGCCAATGGTTGCGCCTGCTGCCATATTCGACTGCCCCATTACCAGTGATGCACATAGAAATGAGTTATTATGATGTTGTTCATGAAATGGGAAGATTAGGGAATTCAACACTTCACAGCATGAAATCGTAGAATTATTTCCGAGGTAAGAATTTATCAGGCGAGCTCCATATTTTAACTGTGAATGGGATGCCATAAAAAATCGTACAGCTTTAACACCATAAAATACCCTGCAACCAAGACTAATAATACCATTCACCAATTCGCATCCTTCACCTACCTGCGACATTGCTTCTGCGGAACTGTGGATTGTAACATTTTTAATTTTATTGGCGCCTTTCAGGTAGGCATCGGTGCCTATCCATACGTCTTTTACAATTTTACAGTTTTTGATTACAGTCCTGTCGCCTACTTTTCCATAATAGCCGCGCTGTTGGTTGAACATTTTGTCAGTATAGTCTTTGAAACGTGACATCATCGTTTCGTCATCCCTGTATTTAGCCCATAAAAAAGCATCTCCCGGAAGCATGCCGTTAAAGGGAAGGATACTTCTCCCTGCATTTTCATTGCAGACTTCAAGCCAAATCCTGATTTTTTCCTTTTCGCCTTCTTTGAGAATACCATTACCAAATTTTGCAATACTGGTGGTTGCAAGTTCATTGACATTGACAATCATGACATCATTGCCTATGACATAATGCGACAAATAATTCACATTGTCGATTACAATATTATCACCCAGATCGCTGCTGATGATGGTACTGTTATATAAACCAACAGGCATTCGCAGGTTGTGAAATTCCAGGTACCATGGTTCAAGTTTGCCGATTCTGACTAATCCAAAAAATTTGCAGTTTTTGACAAGTTCCGGATTGAAAGCATCTGAAACCAATATCTTATTCCAGTCGTCAGAAGTATTATTATTTCTTACCAGCGATTCTATTTCAAATGCCGTCAGTTGCCTGTATTGTATGTCTGTCCTGTTCTGGCTGTTCCTCAGATGGTATTCATTTTTTCCTTTGGGAAGAAACTCAGGAGTTATAAAATCGTAACCAATGGAATGGATGGGCCGTTTCTGAATCAGGTTCATTTTAACAAGTGTTTTTTATTCTACCGAATTTTGATGCGCATTCGGGAAAGGGTTACTTATTCTACAGTTACGCTTTTGGCAAGGTTCCTTGGTTTGTCTACATTAAAGCCTTTACTTACGCCAATATAATAGGCCAGTAATTGCAATGGGATAACGTTGAGCATCGGCGCTACCACTTCATCACATGCAGGTACTACCATATAATCATCTGCCATTTTGGGAATGGTGTCATCGCCTTCAGAAATGACTGCCAATACTTTTCCTTTTCTGGCTTTGATTTCCTGCATGTTGCTAATGATCTTTTCATGATAAGCGTCTTTTGTGGCTACAAAAACTACAGGCAATGTTTCGTCAACAAGAGCAATAGGGCCATGTTTCATTTCAGCAGCAGGATATCCTTCTGCGTGGATATAGGAGATCTCTTTAAGTTTCAAGGCGCCTTCAAGTGCAACCGGGAAGTTAAAGCCGCGGCCCAGGTAAAGAAAATCCCTTGCATCTGCATATTTCTCTGCAATCTTTTTTATTTGATCCGTTTGCTCAAGGATGACCTGAACTTTTTCCGGTATATCATGCAGTTCGGTCATCAGGTGATGGTATCTTTTTTCATCAATGGTACCCTTTTCTTTGGCAAGCTTCAGTGCAATCATGGTAAGTACGGCAAGTTGTGCCGTAAATGCTTTTGTACTCGCAACACCAATCTCCGGCCCGGCATGTGTATAGGCTCCTGCATGAGAGATCCTTGCTATTGAAGAACCAACTACATTTAATACCCCGAAAATCAGGGCTCCCTGTTCTTTGGCTTTTTCAATGGCAACCAGTGTATCCGCGGTTTCGCCGCTCTGCGAAATAGCGATGATGACATCACCCTTATGGATAACCGGGTTTCGGTACCTGAATTCGGAAGCATACTCAACTTCAACCGGAACCCTGCAAAGCTCTTCGAAAATATATTCGGCCACAAGCCCTGCATGCCAGCTCGTTCCACATGCTACGATGATGATCCGGTTGGCATTTTTGAGTTGGGTTATATGCTGATCCACACCACTCATTTGTATTTTCCCGGAAACCAGGTCGAGCCTTCCCCTTAGACAGTCATAAATAGTATGCGGTTGTTCAAAGATTTCCTTTAACATGAAGTGTTCATAGCCGCCCTTTTCAATAGCCGCCAGCTCCATGTCGAGTTTTTGTATGTATGGAGTGAGTTTTTCATTGCCGAGGTTTTTAAGTATCAGTTCATCGGGGCGAATTATGGCCAGCTCATAGTCGTTTACATAGACAACTTCTTTTGTGTATTCGATAATCGGAGAAGCGTCGGATGCCAGGAAATGTTCTCCTTTGCCAATACCAATAACAAGCGGGCTTCCTTTGCGGGCTGCAATTAAAGTATCCGGGCTTTCTTTATCAATGAGTACAATTACATAGGCGCCAACAACCCTTCGCAGGGCAATGCGAATGGCTTCTTCCAGGCTACAATGATTATTTTCCCGGATATCATCAATAAAATTCAGCAATACTTCAGTATCCGTATCACTCGAAAAAACATATCCTTTGTTTTCCAGTTCCTGTTTTAACTGTCCATAATTTTCAATGATGCCATTGTGTATCATTGCCAGTTTTCCACTGGCCGAGCGGTGCGGGTGTGCATTCCTGTCGCTGGGTTCGCCATGTGTTGCCCAGCGGGTGTGTCCAATACCAATATTTGCATGGAGGTCTTTACCAATAAGGCTTTCCTCCAGGTTGGACACCATGCCCTTTTTTTTATATACTTTAAGCTCGTCCGATAGGAGTGCAATTCCTGCACTGTCGTAACCTCTGTATTCCAGCCTTTTAAGGCCTTTTAAAATAATTGGATATGCTTCTTTCGGACCTACATATGCTACAATTCCACACATAGAAATATTTTAGTTTTGATGACTTTTAAATGGATAAGCAATATTATAAAATATAATCAGGATAGACGGATCTGATGTTCAATTCGAATGATTTAATGTTTTACTAAAGTAGGATCCCTTTGAGAAAAAGATAAGCGCAGGAGAAGTAAATCACCAAACCCGTTACATCAACCAAAGTGGCTACAAATGGCGCTGAGGAAACGGCAGGATCTGCCCCCATTTTCTTCAGCAGGATTGGTAGCATGGAACCGGTAAGGGTGCCAAGCAATACAACACCAAGCAAGGAGCAGCCTACCGCCAAACCAATGAACAGGTAGTAGGGTCCGTAGATGTCCGGAAAGAATTGAGACCACACGACAATCCGCGAAAAACCAATAATCCCTAAAACGGATCCCAATAGCAAACCGGAAATAATTTCCCTTCTCATAACCCGCCACCAGTCGGCCAGTTTGATTTCTCCTACCGCCATTGCCTGAATGATCAGGGTGGATGCCTGGGATCCGCTGTTCCCGCCACTGGAAATGATCAGGGGAATAAACAATGCAAGGATCACTGCCCGTTTTATCTCATTTTCGTAGTAGCCCATAGCCGTAGCCGTTAGCATTTCTCCAAGGAAAAGGACAATCAGCCATACGATTCTTTTTTTGAAAAGTTTTAGAATGGGAATCTCCAGGTAGGGTTCATTAAGCGCTTCAGTACCACCCATCTTCTGCATATCCTCGCTGAATTCCTCATTTGCAACCCAGAGTACGTCGTCAATGGTAACAATGCCAAGCATGATTTTATGGTCGTCTATAACTGGAAGGGCTACACGGTTATTCATTTTAAAGACCTGGTTGGCCGATTCCTGGTCGTCCTTTACATTGAGGGCAATAAAGCGTCCGTCAACGAGTTCATGTACCATTTTGTCTGGTGGCGCGAGCAGGAATTCTCTTATCCTTACGTCGTCTATCAATTGTCCCTGTTTGTTGATAACATAGATAACGTCTATTGTTTCACTATCCTTGCCAAACTGGCGGATATGTTCCAGTACATCCTGGGTCGACCAGTCTTCTTCAACAGAAAGATAGTCTGTGGTCATCAGCCGGCCAACACTGCCTTCCGGGTATCCAAGTAAGGCAAGTGTTATCTTACGTTCTTCCGGGTTCAGTAGCTTGATGAGTTCGCGAACCACCTCATTGGGAAGTTCTTCCAGGAAGGCTGTACGGTCATCAGAAGGGAGTTCGTTGAGTAATTCGGCAGTTTTTAGCGGCGGAAGGTTCTGGATAACATCTTTCTGAGTTGAGAGATCAAGGATTTTAAAGGTCCCGGCAGCTCTATGAACGGCAAGGCTTGATATGATCTGTGCCGAAAAGTCCTCATTATCCTGTACCAGATCAGCAACATCACTGATATTCTGGCTATTAAGAAAATCCTGAATACGCAGCTTATTGTCTTCCCGAATAACTTCTTCAAATTGTTCCTGCAGGCTGAGAGACTCAATATCAATGGTCATGAACCGGAATTTGTGCTAAATTAAATATTGTTTTGCTTACACTTATAATTGAAAGTTCATGATTCAGCCATATTTGACTATTGCAGACACTACTCACCGGGGGCGGGGTGTATTCACCTGCGAATTTATTTCAGCCGGCACTATACTGGAAATTTCACCTGTAATTGTGATGAAGAAGGATGAAAGGATAATACTTGATCAAACACGTTTGCACGACTATATTTTTGAATGGGGAGCCGATCGGTCTGAATGTTGCATGGCATTGGGCTATGTGCCGATATATAACCACTCCAGGTTGTCCAATTGTGAATACGAAATGGATTATGCTACGGAAACAATTTCCATTAAGACAATGCGGGATATTGAAGCAGGGGAAGAATTATTTATTAATTACAATGGCGACTGGAATGACCCGAGTCCTGTATGGTTTGAAGAGATATAGTTAGAACAGCGGAGTCTCAATTATTAATAATTTCCGGTGGCGAATTCTAATTTTCAATGTTTCCGCCTGAAGCTAACCATGTAGTGATTTTATCTTTATCAGGTTGCGATAACGCTCCTGTTGGCGGCATGGTTCCCAGCACGACTACTCTTGTATTGATCAATGAAGCATTTTGAACAATATTGCAATCAATTGCGAAGTTTGGATCAGGTTTTTGGCCGCCGGGTGAATGACATGACACACAGTTTGCCTGGATAAGTTGTTTAACGGCAGTAAATAAGGGCCCGGGTGTACCACTGCTTTCATTTAGGTTAACCTGGGCCGTCTTGCGGCAATTAGCTCCATTTTTGACGGTTATCGTGTAGGTTCCCTTTGCGAGGTTGGTGAATACATTGGATGGCTGAAAATTACTGCCGTCTATGCTATATTGAAATCCGGTACTTCCACTGGCCGTTACCGTTATGCTTCCATTATTCAGGCAGGCAGAAGTATTGGAAGAGGTTGCCTCCAGGGTTATATTTACGCCGCTGCAGGTATCAGGAACCGCAGGAGTGCTATCATTTTTGCTGCAGGAAAAGAATACTATAAAAGTTGAAAATAAAATGAATAGTATGTGCGTGGTTTTATTTTTCATGATTTTATCTTTTTTCCTGTTTTTTGAAACGTAATATTGCTGGTGTGTATTTAAGCGATAGGAAAATGCCAAGACTATTCATGCTAACTTTGCCATAACCAATTTCACTTAATGGTAACTTGATGAACGGCTCTGCCTGGAAAGAAAATTTTTCCGAAATACGTTGTTCAAAACCAACGGATAAGTTGAGGGCCGACAGCCAGTAATTACCATTCTCCTCGTTGAGCCATGCTTTATACCTGGGGTTATTGTAATAGGTATAATGATAATGGAGGTCCTCTTTATTCATGAAATAAGAGGAGATCCCGACAGAAGCAAAAGCACGTTGCTTTTTTCTTAAAAGAAAATCGTACCGGATATTCACGGGTAAGTCCCACATATAGCAGTTTGCATCAACCCGTTGCATTTTAATATAGGAACTGCTGGTATTGTAGCCGGGGATTCTTTTATATGCATCGCCCATTGCAGTGTAGTGTTTTTGGCTGTACAACAATCCCGTTTGAACAGAGATCCTTTCGTTGATCCTGTAACCCACCATGATGCCAATATTTATTCCAGCTTTTCCAGGGGAAGCGAAACCAACATTACTATAATCAGGCCCGACGACAAGCGAAAATTCCCAACGTTTTAGCGGAACAGGGTTGTGATTTACATTGCCCGATGCTATGGATAATGATTCAACCGGGTCTTTTTTGCCAGCTATTGTATTCAAAGTATCTGTTCTTGCAGATAAACTTTCAGGGCCGATTTTCTCACCGTTTTTAATGAGTTGATTATCAACATTATTTTTGATGGCAAATTCACTTTTACCAGACTGTCCTTTTGTTTCTGTCAACACGTTATAAGATACATTTGGGCTTGATTTTAACAGAGGGTCATTTGAAGAGTCAAATTTGGAACCTGGCTTCTTTTTCTTCTCGTTAAGAGAGTATGCTGAAGCTTTCGACGCTATTGGAATTGGGATACTTTGTTGTGATGTTATCTCTTTTTTATTGGCAGTAATTGAAGCCAGGTTGGCAGTAGGTAAATTGCCGGAAGATTTTTCAGATAACCTGGAGTCAAAACCAGGTTGATTAATTTTAGCGTTTTTCAGATTTATGTTTTTATCAACACCTGTTTGATCAGGAATCTTTAAGCTGCCGGAACCCAGGTTGGAACTCAATGAATTGTATTGATTCCGTGATCTATTCATAACGATAACGCCTATCGTAAACAACAAAAGAAATAACCCCGATAAGCCAAATCGCCAGTAAACCCATTTATTATCTTTTTTTTCCTGGGGCATTTCCACATCCAACCTTTGCCTGAGTTTTTCCCAGTGTAAAGGTGGAGGGCTAGCTTCAAATTTTTCAGCTGCTTCCTTACTCAGGCGGTCAAGTTCCTGGTCTGAAAGGTTAAGCATATACTTTGATTCGAATTAATTGAAGAATATACTGTTTCATTTTTTCGCGGGCTTTTGACAGATTGGACTTTGATGTTCCAACCGAAATACCTAGCTTTTTGGATATTTCCTCATGCGAGAGGCCTTCAATAATAAAAAGGTTAAAAACCTGTCTGTAACCAGGTGATAAAAGTCTTATGGCACCTATCAACTCTTTGTACGAGAGTTGATCAACAGCAGTTGCCTGGTTTTTAGCTGGTAAGTCAAATTCCTCAGAAATGGAATAGGTAGTGACGCTATGGCGGTTCTTTCTGAACTGATCAATGCATGTATTTATTAATATTCTTTTAAACCAACCTTTTATTGCCGACAGAATATCAGCATGGCGGCTTGTATCAAACTTATCAATATTCTTAAATAGTTTCACAAACCCCTCCTGCAACAATTCTTCTGCTTCCTGCTGATTTTCGGCATAACGCAGGCAAATAGTCATTGCATAGTTGCTCAGCAGTTCATACAATTCCTGCTGACTGCTGCGGTCGTTTTTTTTGCAACCTGCGAGCAACATGAGTATTTTCTTATGGTCGGACAAGACCTTTTAATTTGGATTAAAGTTACAACATTAAACTCCTTTGCTATTAAGGGGGTAACGCTTATTCATAGGAATTGGTTGCCTTAAAAGGGGGGTTAGTTGTAATTTTTGAGGGTGGCGATTACTTTTTCGTGATAAGAACCGCCAAATAAGAGGAGGTGAACCAATAACGGATAGAGTTCAAATATCTCAACTCTGTCTTTCCAACCTGGAGAAAGGGGAAAAACCGATTGATAGGCTTCAAAAAAAAGATTATCAAAACCTCCAAAAAGCCGGGCCATGGCGAGGTCCATTTCCCTATGACCATAATATACAGCAGGATCAAATACGGCTGGCTCACCATTTTGCTGGGCCAGAAAATTTCCATACCATAGATCTCCATGCAATAATGAAGGCTTTTCTTCCGGAATATACTGTTCTAACTTATCGCAGAGTTTCTCGGCCATTGTTATTTCATCCGGGGATAATAAGTGCCGGGAGCCGGCTTTTTGCACCATGTATAGAATTCTTTCATTTGCATAAAATCCAGGCCAATTGTCATGTGCATTATTCTGTTGGTGGAGACGGCCAATATAATTTTGAAAAGGCAGGCCAAAAGAATCCTGTGTATGCTGGTGTAAAACCGCCATCGATTCACCAAATTTTTGCCAGAAATTTGGTGCTTGATTGCCTTTTTCCAGGTATTCCATTACAAGGTAAACCTGCTGGTGAAACTTTCCGTCGAAAAGAGGGCGAGGAACTCTGATGGCTCCGGCATTTGCAAGTATGATAAGGCCCCTTGCCTCTTTTTCGAAGAAATCCAGCCCAAATAAGCTGGCATTTACTTTCATAAAAAATTTTCCTCTACTGGTCTCAAGCAGAAAGCATTGGTTAATATCACCTCCCTGAATTGACTGTTGTCCATTTATTTTTGTTTCTTCTTTGAAGAAATCCCGGAACCTTTCTTCCAGGTGTAAGATGAATTGGTTATGCAGACTCATAATTTACAAAGTTAGTAGCAAATGAATGCATAATGAAAATAAACTCCCTAATGGCTCCTAAATTACCAAAATTGTGACGATGTAATTCCGAAGGTATCAGTTATCTTATAATATTTATCCAGTTTAATTATTGAATGATATTATTTGTAAATTAACCTCTGTAAATTGCTTTGTCGGTGTTTTTTTAAAACTAAGGACTATTTTTCATCTTTTTTAAATGGTATCAAAAAGTCATTAAAAGCACTGGCCGGGATAATTTGTTAAGACTGAATTATGAAATATTTTTTTACTTGCTTCCTGTGTTTCATAGCCGGCCTTGGTTTCGGTCAGTCTGGTCAGCGTATTGATACCAGTAACTACTACAACTATACGCGTGATGGCGGATCTTTCAACTGGCTGAGAACAAGCGAAGCCATTCCGGTTATTATTGAAGAAATTATAAACGCAGGATTCTCCAACGCCTTTATTGAGGTTGGACGGCTTATCAAAATAGATAAGTCAACAACTCTGGTGTTACATGTTTCCTATAGCAAGGATATTCGATTTGGGTTTATTTATGAAAACGGGCACAATGCGACAGTGTCTGTCCGGGACCGGGATTTTCTGATTGACGACTATAGAGATTCTTATTCGCAGGCGGAATACACACTCAGCGGTGATTTGAAGTTCAATCGGATTAACCAATTGCCTAAAAATATTTTTTTATTAAAAGAGAGTTGTTACTGGTACCAGTTTAATGATATCGGAACTGCATTCCCCGTTTCCAAAGAGATTGCTATTAAAATACTTCGTCAGGATATCCGGGCTTACCTGAATATATTGATGGCAACCAACAAAGATTTCCGCAATTAGAGCAGGATTTTTAGGATTATAATGATTGGCTGGATGGATTTAGAAGAAGATTAAAATGGATTTGATTTTTTTTGCGGAATAATTGACAGTTTTTTTACGGGATTACTTTTCGAGATTTTTTAGTTCTTCACTTATATAATCTTTATTCAGCCAGTGCCCGTTTAGTATCACGCCTTCAATATTGCGGGTTTCTTTGATTGATTTCAGTGGATTGCCATTTAGTAAAATAAGGTCGGCTGGTGCACCGGTTATTATTTGTCCCAGGCCTTTGATGTCCAGGAATTCACCTATATTAATAGTACCGGTTCTAAGAGCCTCGTAGGGTGTGAATCCCGCTGCAACATAAAATTCCAACTCATCGTGCGTGGAGAAACCAGGAACATCAAATACTTGAGGTGCGTCTGAACCAAGTAATATCTTTACACCATATTGTTGACAGGCCAGCAATAGTTTTCTCCGGATCTCTATAAATTGTTGAATATGTGTAGCATTGTATTTAGGATTTTCTTGCAGTTCCTTCTTACTTTTTAGCCAGGTGTTCCGTACTGACGGTTTCATATATTTTAACTCAGGTGCCCTTGCCAGGACCTCCGGATCTTCAGGTGAGAACCATTTTTCTGAGAGGCATTGCGTGGGTACTACCCAGATGTTTTTTTCTTTTAATGCTTTCAATAGTGCCGGCGCTCTATTCATGTCTGCCTGATGGCCAATGAACATGCCAAAAAGCCCTGCATCTGATTCTGAAATATTTTCAATTCCCGGAACTAAACTCTCCACAAAGCCGTCCATATGATCAATGGTGGCATAGCCTGCCTCAATAGCCCGCCAAACCCCAACGGAATAGGATACATGTCCGGCAAAAGGAATCCCAAGTTCTTTGGCTTTTGAAGCAATGGCTGAAAAAGTAACCGGCGTCAGTCCGGGATGCAGTTTCAGAAAATCATACCCGGCTTTTTTCTGTGCTTCTACCATTGCCACTCCCTCTTCTGCTGTCTTAACGCTGTTGCCATTAAATGATGGGCCTGATGTGATAAATCTTGGTCCAATGATTTCTCCTGATTGAATTTTACTTCTGAGAACCAGGTGCTGTGGATGACCAAGCATTCCCCTGATGGTTGTAACTCCATTAAGCATAAAAAGTGTAAGAACCTCTTTCATGGGTTCTAAATCATCCACTGGTGGAACATGCGCATGCATTTCTCCCAAGCCAGGCATGAGGTATTTACCTTTGCCTTCAATGATAAGAGTTGAAGCGTTAAATTTTACAGAGCCTGTTTTCCCAAATGCCACAATCTTACCATTTTGAATTAGCAAGTCCTGCGATTCAATGATCCGATTGCTATCCATTGGAACAAGATTTACATTGCGTATGAGTATTTCTTTCGCCAATGAAGATTCGGTTTTTGTTTGTTTCATTGTACAAAAAGGAAATAGGATCAGCAGGAAAATGGATAGAAGTTTCATGAATGATAATTTTTCATAAGGTACAAACTTGAATTGAGATTTAAGGGATTGAATTCGCGCAAGGGTTTTCACTAAACAATTTGATGGGAATCAAAAGATAGACCTTGTATAAAAAATGCCCGTCAAGAGATGCAAAGAAAGGATTACCAGCCAATACTTTTCCATATATTATTGTGTAGTTCTCTATTTCACATGCATCGGATTGTTGGCTAATTTCAGTTATGAGTCTTGTAAATAATTTTTATCTTTTCCAAATGCAATAATTGCCAAACGGGTATTTATTTTTAGTTGAAATGCTTCAAAGCCTCCCTTTTGCTTAATACAGGCAACTCATGTGTTTTTACAAACTTTTTGACCCAATCTGCATTGGTTTTTGCATATTCCCGTAAGGCCCAGCCTATTGCTTTCTGTATAAAAAATTCTTTCGATCCTGCGCAATGCAAAATATAGTCAGTTAAAAGTTTTGTATCTGTTTTACTGCGATACGATTTCTGGAACATGATACTGCTTCTCTGCAGCCAGAAATTATCTGATTGATTCCATTTGTACGTAACATCTTTTATTTGGTTTGGGTATTTTTGAAAATAAGGCCCGAGTATCCAGGTAGCAATATGATCAACAGAATCCCACCAGCTTTTTTGAGTGATCATTTTTTCAATTAAAGGAACCATATCGGGCAGCCATTGATTTTTCATGGCACCAGCAAGCTCAATAGCAAAATATTGAAATTCCCTTTCTGATTGCGCCCAGGCATCACGAATAATGATTGGTAATGCATCAATTTCAGGTAGCCCCGCCTGGAAGATTTCCTTGCTAATCTGTCTGCGAATCGGGGTCTGGATACCAAAAAATTCAAACTGATTGCGCATGTAGGCCTTTGCCCCGGCTGCCTTAACAGGATCAGCATATTGTTTGAATGCTTTATTTACCGGTATTAGATATGGGATCATTAAAATGGGTTGAATTTGCCTCAAAGTAAATAGGCAGGTAATTTACATAAATACGGGTTGCTCCGTTTTTTAAACAATTACACCTGAACAATAACTTACCTGTAAAACCGGTTACTTATCTTTGTTGCAACGATACTCCATTTTTCAGAAAAAGACAAACCATGGCTACTACAGACCTTTTTCAAAGTCCCGATTATTTTAACCTTGATGAGTTACTGACGGAAGAGCAAAAACTGATTCGGGAAACGGTCAGGAACTACGTAAAAAAAGAAATTTCTCCTATTATTGAAGATTATGCCCAGCGCGCCGAGTTTCCCGAACAGATTGTTCGACAACTGGGCGAATTAGGTTGTTTTGGTCCAACCGTGCCGGTAGAATATGGCGGTGGCGGGCTGGACTATATCAGTTATGGACTGATGATGCAAGAACTGGAAAGAGGAGATAGTGGCGTAAGGTCCACGGCATCTGTTCAGGGCTCGCTGGTTATGTTTCCCATCAATGCCTATGGAAGTGAGGAACAGAAAATGAAATTCCTCCCCAAACTGGCCAGCGGTGAATGGCTGGGCTGCTTTGGGTTAACAGAACCTGATCACGGAAGCAATCCTGCCGGGATGCTTACAAATATCAAAGATAAAGGCGACCATGTATTGCTCAATGGCAGCAAGATGTGGATCAGCAATGCGCCTTATGCGCAGGTGGCTGTTGTTTGGGCAAGGGATGAAGAAGGCGTTATCCGTGGTGTTATTGTGGAAAGAGGTATGGAAGGTTTTACGACTCCAACAACACATGGTAAATGGAGCTTACGAGCATCTGCAACCGGGGAACTGGTATTTGATAATGTACGGGTCCCGAAAGAGAATATCTTACCCGGCGTAAAAGGATTGAAAGGTCCATTGAGTTGCCTGACAAAAGCCCGTTATGGAATTGCCTGGGGCACCATCGGCGCTGCGATGGATTGCTATGATACGGCCCTTCGTTACTCGCTGCAACGGGTTCAGTTTGACCGTCAGATAGGAGGATTCCAGTTGCAGCAGAAGAAACTGGCGGAAATGATCACCGAGATAACCAAGGCCCAGTTGCTTAACTGGCGCATGGGCGTACTGATGGATCAGCATAAAGTTACTGCCGCCCAGGTAAGCATGGCCAAGCGCAATGGCTGTGAAGTAGCACAGCAGGTTGCCCGGGATGCACGCCAGATGCTTGGCGGAATGGGCATCACCGGTGAATATTCGGTTATGCGTCATATGATGAACATTGAAAGCGTGATCACCTATGAAGGAACTCACGATATTCACCTGCTCATAACAGGAATGGATGTTACCGGACTCAATGCATTCAAATAAGAAATTGCCGTTTATTTTATTCTAATTTCGGGTGGCCGTCATGGTAATATTTCTCATCGGATTTATGGGTTCTGGTAAAAACTGGTGGGGCCGTAATTTGGCTGACAATCTCCATATCCCATTCTTTGATCTCGACCGGGAAATCGAGGTTTCAACAGGAATGGACATCGTTTCCATTTTCCGCGACAGGGGAGAAGTTTTTTTCAGGCAAACTGAAACTTCAGTCCTGGCTTCACTTTTAGAAATGGGCTCAATTGAAAAAAGTATTCATAATTCCGGAAAAAAGTCCTTTTCGGCTGTCATTGCCACAGGAGGGGGTACCCCTTGTTTCCACAACAATATGGACCTGATGAATAGGCGAGGACTGACGGTCTGGTTGAACCCATCGATTGAGGAACTTGCCGCCCGATTAGAAAAGGAAACGGAATCCAGACCACTTTTACAGGGCAAGGCTGGTAAGGAATTAGTTGAATTTATTGCCGGAAAACTTGCAGAAAGACATCCGTTTTATAAATTGGCTCAAATTGAGATAAAAAATACGCATATTGCGGTTGCAGAATTTATAAACATACTCAATAATGCATCGGATTTATCTTAAAATAGCCACAATCTTAGGTGCTTTAAGTGTTATTATGGGGGCATTTGGCGCTCATAAACTGAAGGAATTTATAGCGCCTGAAATTCTTACTACATATCAGACAGGGGTTACCTATCAGTTTTACCACTGTTTTGCTTTACTGGCAACAGGTATCCTTTATAAAAGATACAAGAATAAATGGATGGAATGGGCCGGTCGCTTTTTCATCCTGGGTATCATTCTTTTTTCGGGCTCGTTGTACCTGCTTACTGCTTTAAAGGCAACCAAAGACGTTGGACTCGATGGTTTTGGTATTTTAACACCCCTGGGTGGTTTGCTTCTGGTTGCCGGGTGGATTTCTTTTTTCCTGGCAATTCCCGCTGAGCGAAAAAGTGATTACCAGGAAAATTGATTCTTAAATTCTATTCAACATTGGCTGTTATTGATTTGTATTTTTTCTAAAATTACTGGCCTCTCCTGATCTTCCCCTTTTGTTTCCTGATATTGCCAATCTTTGTTAAAACATCCGCTACTTAGGATTATCTTAATATCTTTGCCCACATCATTATTTACAGGTTTCAGGAATTATGGCCAACCGTTTAAAATCTGATAAGAAAAAACCGAATCCCGAAAAACTCACCGAAGAAAAAGAAGAGCAGGTTAGTTTTGAAAAGGTGATTAAAGATGAAAGAACCCGGAAAATTCTGGGCGCTTTTTTGTTGCTCATCAGTTTCTTTTTATTTGTAGCTTTTTCTTCATACCTGTTTACCTGGGCTGAAGACCAGGATAAGGTGAGGAGTCACGGTATCGGGATCCTGATGCCCAATAACCTTGAAATTGCAAATCTTTTAGGTTCTTTCGGGGCCTATATTTCGCATCTCTTTTTTTATGAAGGATTTGGCGTCGCCTCCTATCTCTTCTGTTCTTTCTTCTTAGTTGCCGGTGCTAACCTGCTTTTCAACAGAAAAATATTCTCTATTCCCCGTAATCTGAAATACTTGTTTTTAGGAATCATAGTACTCAGTGTCAGCTTTGCTTTCATCATGAGCGGATCTGGTTTTTCCTGGGGTGGAGATTTAGGAAATGCCATGAGCAGGTGGCTCACTGGATTTATCGGCAAACTGGGGACTTCTATGCTTATCATTGTGTCTTTGCTTTCATATATCATCTGGCGATTTAACCCGGTATTTAATGTGCCCAAAATGCCAGATGTAAAGAGACTTTTGCCTGTTAAAAAAAACAGTCAGGGTTTGAACGAAGCTGAAACCGGTGAGAGTATAGACCTGGCTGCTGAGCCCATTTCAAAGAAGGCAAAAAAGAACCAGTTGAAAGAGGCCGCTGGGATGATTCCGATGACTACTGAATTTGTGACCGAGCCGGAAGAAACCGAACTTACCCTGATAGAGAAAGAGATCAGGCCAGAGCCGAAAGAGGAAGTATGGCAACGCTTTCAGCCACCCATATCCGAAAAGCATATACCGGATCAGGAAACTCAATTACCTGTTTCAAACGCATCTGATCTTCCCCTGGAAATAAAACCCGTTGCCGAAGAAGAATTGGATGGAGCTGAGGATTATGCAGTAAAGGTCAAAAATCTGGCGCCTTATGATCCTGTACTTGATCTGCGGGATTACAAGTATCCGACACTGGATCTGCTGGAAAATTACAGTGGAGAAAAAATTGTAATGGACCCGGCTGAACTGGAGGCCAATAAAAACCAAATCATCAATACCCTGAAGAACTATGATATTGCTATTCAGAAAATATTGGCGACTGTTGGCCCAACAGTAACACTCTATGAGATTGTACCTGCTGCAGGTGTTCGTATTTCCCGGATCAAGAACCTCGAAGATGATATTGCCTTAAGTCTTTCGGCATTGGGTATACGCATTATTGCACCCATTCCGGGAAAAGGTACTATTGGAATTGAAGTGCCCAATGTGAAGAAAAGCATTGTGAGCATGAAGACCCTGATAAGTTCTGAAAAATTCCAGCACAATAATTTTTCGCTTCCGGTGGCTTTGGGGAAACGAATCGACAATGAAAATTTTATTGTCGATCTGGCTACCATGCCACACCTTTTAATGGCAGGTGCAACAGGCCAGGGTAAATCCGTTGGAGTTAACGCCATCCTGGTTTCACTGCTGTATAAAAAACATCCCTCTCAGCTAAAGTTTGTTTTGGTGGATCCCAAAAAAGTGGAACTCAGTCTATACCGTACAATAGAAAAACATTTCCTCGCCAAGTTACCGGGCGAAGAAGAGGCTATCATCACAGATACCAAGAAAGTGGTTCATACCCTAAATGCACTTTGCATTGAAATGGATAACCGCTATGACCTGCTGAAGGAAGCAAGTTGCCGGAATATCCGGGAATACAATGAAAAATTTGTTGCCAGGAAACTAAATCCGGAAAAAGGACATCAATACCTTCCTTTTATTGTTTTGGTTATTGATGAGTTTGCCGACCTGATTATGACCGCCGGCAAGGAAATTGAAATGCCAATAGCAAGACTGGCACAGTTAGCAAGAGCTGTGGGTATACACCTCATCATTGCAACCCAGAGACCTTCAGTGAATATCATTACCGGAACCATTAAAGCTAATTTCCCGGCACGTATTGCATTTAAAGTATCTTCCAAAATAGACAGCCGGACAATCCTGGACACCGGTGGTGCGGAACAACTGATCGGCAGGGGCGATATGCTCATTTCCTATAATGGTGAAATTACCCGGTTGCAATGTGTTTTTGTTGATACTCCGGAGGTTGAAAGAGTGGTTGAAAGCATTGGGAAGCAGCGCGGTTACCCGCAAGCATTCCTTTTGCCAGAATATATTGACGAAAAAGAAATGGAGGGAAAGGATTTTGACCTGATCAACCGGGACCCTTTATTTGAAGATGCAGCCAGGCTTATTGTCCAAAGCCAGATGGGTTCAACTTCACTACTGCAAAGAAGGATGAAACTGGGTTATAACAGGGCTGGGCGGTTAATGGACCAGTTGGAAGCAGCAGGCATTGTAGGGCCCAGCCAGGGCAGTAAGGTCAGGGATGTCTTGTATAAATCTGAGATGGAATTAGACCAGTTTCTTGAAAGCATGGTCTAAAAGTTTCGTTAATTATGTTATTTGTTCTAAACTATTTGTCCATTACCACTATCTAAGAATAAATATATTTGCACATCTTATAAATAGGCAAACTCCTAATGAAAAAAAATACTACCGTTTTAGCACTGCTTCTTTTTGTTATCTCAACTTCCTTTGCACAGGCCCCCAAGGGTTTAGGAAAAAGTGATCCCGAGGCCAAAAAAATCCTGGATGCAGTAAGTGCGAAATTCAAGACTTATCAAACCGTAAAAGCTAATTTCACCCTGAAAGTTGAAAACTCTGCAGGGAAGGCGCAGGGCACCAAAACCGGTGTGGTACAGATGAAAGGGATGAAATATAAAGTGGCAATTACCGGACAGGAGATAATTTGTGATGGTAAAACAATCTGGACTTTTGACAAAAGCGCCAATGAAGTACAGGTGTCAACCCTTGATAACAGTGCTGGCAATATTACCCCGCAGAAATTATTCACCAATTTCTACGATAAAGACTTTCTCTATATACAGAATGAAGATGTAAAGCGGGGGAATAAAACATACCAGGTGGTAGAACTTACTCCCATTGATAAGACCAAGCCCTTTTTTAAGGTCCTGATTGAAGTTGATAAAGCCGCCAGTTCTATTGTTTCTACAAAAGTTTTTGAGAAGAATGGCAATCGGTATACTTACTCGATAAACTCCATGTCAACAAATTCTGCAATGCCTGATGATACTTTTGTATTTGATCCCAAAAAATATCCGGGAGTTGAAGTAATTGATCTGAGGTGAGAAAAGAGGTTAGAGAATTGAATTTCCCCCAAGAAATATAATTCGAAACAAAGTTTGCAATAGTAAAGACATGTTGACTGAATATCCGGATAGGAGTTTCAATCGATTTGGACTGAATGTATCTTACGATTAATATTCTGAACGGCGGATATGAGAAAAGCCGAAATAATTATATCCACATAAGGTAGCAGTAGAATTGAAAAAAAGAATATGTAATAAAAGTTTCAATCTCTTTTTCTTTAGGAATTATTGGTATAAAAATTTATTTATAATCATGATTTGGTTTACCATGATGACTATTTTGTAAATGATAAAATATGGTGAAGAATCTTTATTATTGATCCAGGGTCACATAATGGTACTTGATTTTTCGGCTTTTATAAACCTCGAATTTCTCTCAAACCACTTAATAACTGACTATATCATAGTTAGGAGTTTCATATTATCTTATTGAAGTGTTTCTTTCGGAAACTCAAGAACTATTTTTCTCAATAACCATTCTGCTTTATGCACTGCAGCAGCCTGGTTTAGTGAGAGAACGATGCTGATATCTTTTTCAGGATCATAATACAACATTGAACCATAGGCACTGTTATGCCCAACAAATGAATATCCCGGAAAATCTTTTTTTTGAATACCTAACCCATATTGAATTTGCTGGCTTGAATTTCCTGTTACGGAATTTGTGTTTTGAAGATGCATTAAATATTTCAGACTTTCTGGTTTGTTAAATAAATTTCCCTTAATCAGTCTGCGTATAAAAATATCAAGGTCGTTCATGGTTGATATCAATCCGCCACCACCCCAGTCAAACGATGTATTGATGTTTTCTAATGAATGAATACCATAATATGGATAAACAACCGACCTGATCTGTTCTGGCAATTCATAAAATTCGAGGTATGTATCAGTTAGCCCAAAAGGTATAATTATTTTTTCTCTATAAACCTGATGAAGTGACTTCTGGGTTATTTGTTCAATCAAAACTGCCAGTAACAAATAGTTTGTATCTGAATAATGAAACCCATTCCCGGGGACAAATGATGGTTTAAGATTTAAATCAAACTCAAAATATTTTTCCATAACCATTTTCCAGTCCCATGATTGCGATGGATGCTGCATCACATAATGTAAAAATCTCTCATCTTCTGAAAAATAGTCCCGAAGACCGGATCCGTGTTGTAGTAAATGAAGTAAGGAGATTTTTTTGGAATAGTCGGTTTCTTCAAACAAATGCAGTCCGGATAAAATATTTTTTGTTTCCTTATTAATTAAATCAAAATAAAAATCTTCCAGCCTGATTAATCCTTCTTCTTTCAAATTAAGTATGATTGTTGCAGTAAAGAGTTTTGTGATGCTTCCTGTTCTGAATCTGTAGTTTGAGGAAATAGGAATGCCTGTTTCACCTGTCAGCCCTTTTGCACCGGAGAAATTTGTACCACTGCTTTCATTAATTATCGCCAGCATGCAGTTGTATACCGGAGAGTTTCCAAAGGGCTTAATGATCAGCGACATCAATTTTTCAAATTGTTCCATGCCCCATCGAATTTATTTCCATAAGTTGTTGTGCGATCTTATAGTCATTTCTTATATGCGGAATCTTTTGCTGTAATCCTGTTTTACCGGACTCTTTTAAAAATTTTTCAAACCCACCCTTTGGTACCAATGTAATTTTCAGGGGCTCAATTGCATTATGCACCACCAGGTCTTTGTAAGAAAAATTTCGATGACAGATTTTAACATCAAGCCGTTTTGAAAAATCAATAATATTCTCAGGCATTTGACCAAATTCAATAAACCATTCATGATAGGGAAGCGAACCATCTTTTTTTATATTTGGCGCAACCGTATAATCTACAATTGTGACGTCGCATTCTGCAGCAGTTTCAGAAATTGATATATCGGTTTCCTCCACCGTTACATGTTCGCCAAAGGCAGAAATATATTGCGCAAGTCTTCCGGTTATATTTATCCGGTGCGGAAACACAGTTTTGAAACGAACAGTATCACCATTAATATAGCCCCAGAGGCCCGCATTTGTATTCAGCACCAATGCATAATTAGTTCCTGGTTCTACATCCTTTAGCATAATTCTTGTTGGATTCTTTTGATTTAATTCTTGTACAGGTACGAATTCAAAAAATATTCCATTATTCAGTACTAATTGCATACCTCTTTCCTGAAGGCGGTCCTGATAGGCAATAAAACCCTCAGTAGAAGGATATGTTTCCAAAACATCAAATGGCATAGGGATATATTTCTTTATTTCTGGCATAAAAGGTTCATAGTCCATACCACTTAAGAACAGGAGTTTGAAATTTGGAAACACTTCGCTGAAATCTTTGCCTGTTTTGTTTTTCAATGCTCTCAAAAAAATGAGAAGCCAAACGGGCATTGCAACAATGGTGCGGATATCCTTTCCTACTGAGTCATTTATCATTGCCTGAATCCTTTTATCATAGTCAGGTATTGAATTTATCCTGTCGGAAGGCAGGCGCAACCATTTGTAGATCTCCGGCACGCAAGAGTTTGCAATAGTAGAAATTGGTGCTGTCTTAATTCCACTGACTTTTTCAAAGAAATGACCATCAGAAAACAACAATACTTTTCCTTTCAGGAAGGAATAGTTTTTGTAATGATGAGCATAATTCAACGCCGCATATTGCGGCGCCACAACCTGGTTCTTAAGTGATTCTTTTGTAACCGGGATATATTTTGTTTTACTCGTGGTGCCTGATGTTTTGCCCAAAAAAACAGGCCGCCCTTTCCACAGCACATCGGCCTCTCCGGCTTTTATTTTTTCAAAATAGGGTAGTAACTCTTCGTAGTTTCTTAATGGCACATTTAGTTTAAAATCTTCATATGTTTTTATGATTGAAAATAAATGGTCTTTACCAAAATGAGTATTCTTTGCTTTTTCAATAAATTCAAACATTAGCTTTTCCTGGCACGCAACAGGATCTGCCAGCATATTGCTAATCGTTTTGTGTTTTAAATTGATAACGGATGATAATAATAAATCGAGGAATGCCAAAACAGGGATTTTATTTTAAATATAATCGAATGCAGACGCAAAAAGAGGCCTCGGTTTTAAATCATTTATTTCTGCCTCACTTAGATCATGAAAAGAAGCAAGAATAAATACATCAGAATTTTTGATGAATGAATGGAGCAATCCTGTTTTCCCTTTCTCAAGAATTCTTTTTCGCAATGGGCAGGTTTCTCCCAGCCAGAACATGGCAGACTTTAATTTTTCTTTGGCCAGCAATCCTTCAAACAGCTCCATCAGGCGATGTTCAAAGCCGGGCTTAGAATAAATTCCTTCGAATGCCAGGAATTCGAAACGCCTGGGATTGAATAATTTATTCAGCAAAGGGATCAGTGGTACGGTATTCATGATTATTTTTCCCATAAACCCCGACATCTTGTTAATTACCCAATGCACCCGGTGAAACTGGCAGCCAGCTACAATTTCGCCGTTTTCCCTAATGATGAAATAATTATTTTGAAGAAAAATGGAATTGAATTGAACAAGTGCATGTTCTTGATATTGTGTTTTCAGCAACGGCAATATATCATTTCTTAGTGTATCTGTATTTACCTGTTCAATATTCTTTTTTGGTTTAGGGAAGAACCGACTAAAGCCATTTGTCTTTATTACCCCAATATTTTTATAGCCAGCATTTTCAACCGTTTTATAGGATGCCCTGTTTCCTTTTTCGATACAAGCAAAAAAAACAGTTTTTTCCTTTTCATCAGCGCGTACAACCTCCATCACTTTGACGGCATATTTTTTCATCACACCCTTTCCCCTGATTTCTTTGGATGATGCGAAATAGCGGATATAATAGCAATTGTATTGTTGTTTCCCTACAGTAACAGGCGTATTGCAAAAAACTGCGGTACCCTGAATCTTTGCATTATCATGTATGGCAACCAGGGCAGGTTGGTAAAGTAAGTGGATGTGCTCTTCTGTATTTTTATGTTCATATACTGCTCCGTCATTACCCCAGGCAATACTGTCCAGGAATTCCAGGGCTTCATCCGGAATACCGTCATGCCGCCAAATTGAATAATTGCCTTCTTGAAACAATAATTTCTTTTCCATTTGATGAGAATTATTATTTAAAAATCGAGATTCAGACAGTTTTCTTTTTCAAAATGCCCTGATCTTCCAATTGAAAACAACTTAGTTTTATCTTTTCTTCAAGTGAAGTGATCACTGCCGGAGTGTGAGCCGGAGAAAGAAAACAATTGCGGCCCTCCCAGATATAAACACCGTTTAACAAAAGCTGATAATACAGCAGGTTCAATTTTCCTGGAGTAGAAAACCTGAAAAGAGATGCAAAATGACTAATGGAAAGCTGATAGCCGTTTGTGTTGAAAAAACTATTAAGTCTGGTACAAAATGCTTCAGTGGTTTCATTCAGGTCTTGCAGCAGTTTCCCGTTTGATTGATTTAATATTGAAAGTGTTTTAAGCGCTGCAGCCATTGCAAGCGGGTGGTGACAAAAAGTACCTGCTACAAAAGTTGATTTTACAGAAGGAATTGAATCATCGCCGTATTGCCAGAACCCTCCATCTGTTGCATCAAGGAATCTTGCTTTGCCGGCAACAATGCCAATCGGCAGTCCGCCACCTATTACTTTTCCGTAAGTCACAATATCGGCAGTCACACCGAAAAATTCCTGGCTGCCGCCAATGCATATTCTGAAACCTGTGATGACCTCATCAAAAATCAATGCAATATTATTATCTGCCGTTATTTTTCTGAGTTCATGTAAATATTCACGGGGTTGAAGCGAAGGATTTCGGCTTTGCACAGGCTCTGTCAGAACTGCGGCAATTTCATCTTTATGCTTTTTTATAAAATCCAATGACTCTTCTGAACCATATTCGAGCAGGTAGGATTCATTTAGCATGGATTGTGTTACTCCTGGAACGATTTCTTTTGCAAGATTGGTAACCGGATCGCTCTTCAGTGAAAGCAAAGAATCAAAAGTGCCATGATATGCTCCTTTGAAAAAAACGAAATATTTTTTCTTTGTGATTGCTTTTGCAATCCTCAATGCCACCATAACAGCCTCAGTTCCTGAATTAAAAAAAGCCGCTCTTTCAACACCGGTAGCTTTTGAGATTTCTTTTGCAAGAAAGCCTGCCAATGGTGAAATGGGACCAACGGACCAGTTTTTTGTCAATTGATCCTCAATAGCCCTTCGAACCGGGAGATAGTTATGGCCAAATAATATGGAGCCAAAGCCCATCGTAAGATCGATATATTGATTGCCGTCAATATCAAACACATAGGGGCCGTCTGTTCGGTCGCAAACTAGAGTATAAACTAATTCCTTCATTTCCTTACTGAATCCAGCAGCATTACGATTGAGAGCGAAACTTTGACGATATTCCTGAGTGTGTAGTCTTGTGAGCCTATTTTTTTCTTTCAGTTGCTGGAGCATGTAGGTAAGTATTATCCGCAGTTCGGAATTGTTAATAGTTTTTTGGTGCGGAAATTTAGATCATGATTTTGATTCCGGGTCTGCTGATTCTATAAGTAATATCAAGTACATTGGTTTATTAAGGGTTGTAATTCTTTAAAGGTATTCTGATATTCTTCGGGGGATTTAAATAGTTGAATTTTGTTTGGCTCAGTCGAAGTTAAACGTATTCTAATCGTATGTTATAAATATTTGGAAGCTGATTCTTATCGTACAACTCAATATGCTACCTGCCTTTATACCAAAAGTTATCACTTTTTTTATGAATTGCAAAATTTGTAAAATAGGCACACAAACACCCTCAGCTTTGCATTGACGCTTTGCAATTTGTTCAAAAAGCGAGAATTGATAAAAGTAGTTGTTGTTGGGACTAGGCCAGGCAAAATACTGGCCAGAGTTGATGACTGGATGGCCAAAGATCAGTCTTTCGGGATAGTAGTGATTGATTACGTTCTTTCACCTTTCATCCTGACTTGTCTGCCGTACCTGGAGGACGGCAGACGAAGGAAGGATCTTTTCTCAAAAAAAGTTGCAATGCTATAAGATTATCTCTAATAGCCCAAGACGTTAGGAATTTTTGCAGTCTTAATTTTATTTTTACTGAATATCCCGCTGTGCAAACAACCTCTCAACCTAATTTATAATTGTCTTAAAAATTTACTCACCAGAACTTAGCATACAACACAGTAAGTATAAGCAATGTTATCACGATCATGCCAATAATAGAAG
>Ga0209254_10000973_pt1 | contig 25268 bp, 21 predicted proteins | sample FrelakmetDIP11DI_FD_187148 | JGI IMG/M metagenome (GOLD analysis project Ga0209254, IMG submission 187148) | Freshwater lake sediment microbial communities from the University of Notre Dame, USA, for methane emissions studies - DIP11 DI (SPAdes)... | ecosystem: Environmental > Aquatic >...
AGGATGAATTCTTTTCCAAACGTCTTGAGAAACTTGTGGTTGTTGGGCTGAGCTGCCATAAAAGTGACGAATATTGTTTTTGTACCTCCGTTGGGCTTAGTCCGGAATCTTCAAAAGGTAGTGATATACTGCTTTCCAGATTGCAAAATGGAGATTACCAGGCCGATGTATTAACTGAAAATGGGAAGGAAATACTCTCCTCCGCTCCCGAACTATTTGAGCCGTTATCTGGTGAAAAGGTTTTGTTAGCTGAGGTAAAACAGAAATTCAATCATGAAAAAGTAACTGAAAAGCTGTTAACAGCTTTCGAGCACCCGTTCTGGGTTGAAAACTCTTTAAGGTGCATAGGCTGCGGGGCCTGTGCGTATGTGTGCCCTACATGCGCATGCTTTGATATCCAGGACGAAACAAAAGGGAAAAACGGAAAGCGTTACAGGAGCTGGGATTCATGTGGTTTCGGTCTTTTCACACTCCATACGTCAGGGCACAATCCACGATCGGTGCAAAGCCAGAGATGGAGGCAGCGAATCATGCACAAATTCTCATACATGCCTGAACGGAACAATTCTCTGGGATGCGTCGGATGTGGCCGTTGCTCAAGCGGCTGCCCTGTCGATATGAATATTGCCGAACAGCTGGAAGCATTACAAAGCATATAAATTTCATTACTCATGAACGAAAATATATATAAGCCTTACCAGATGGAGATCGAGAATATTGTTGAAGAGACTCCTGATGTAAGAACATTCCGTTTAAAATTTAAAAATACCGATGAGGCTGAGAGTTTTGTTTTTAAAGCCGGGCAATTTGGTGAATATTCAGTTGCGGGAGAAGGAGAATCAACATTTTGTGTAGCATCTTCACCTACACGTAAAGGATATATTGAATGTACATTCAGGAAGGCGGGCCGGGTCACAAATTCACTATCAAATCTCGAAGTAGGAGATACAGTAGGTTTCAGGGGGCCATACGGAAACACTTTCCCGGTTGAAGAATGGGAAAACAAAAACCTGCTTTACATTGCGGGCGGTATCGCCCTTCCCCCTATGCGGTGTGTGATCTGGAACACTCTTGACCTTAGAAAAAAATATAAGGATATTACCATTATTTATGGCGCTCGTACAGTAACTGACCTGGTTTATAAACATGAACTTAAAGAGTGGAGTGAAAGGCCTGATGTAAAGCTTATTACAACAGTAGATCCAGGTGGTGAGACCCCGGACTGGAAGGGAGAAATAGGATTTGTTCCCACCGTCCTCGAGAGAGTTGCACCCTCATCCCATAACACTGTTGCAGTTCTCTGCGGACCTCCAGTTATGATCAAATTTACAATGCCTGTCCTGAAAAGGCTGGGTTTTACAGATAAAGATATTTATACTACACTGGAAAACAGGATGAAATGCGGTTTTGGTAAATGTGGCCGTTGCAATGTGGGGAAAATATTTGTTTGCAAAGATGGCCCGGTCTTTACATATGAACAATTATTAACCATGCCGGCCGAGTACTGATATACAATTAATCTTTCTTATCAGGATCTTTCAAGATTAACCGTAACGATGAGTCCATTGTTACATAGCTCCATGCCCAGTTAATAAAAATAATCAGTTTGTTCCTGACGCTTAATATCAGCATCAGGTGCAGAAACATCCAGACTGCCCAGGCAAAATAGCCTTTGAACGTTATGAACGGAAGATCAACAACTGCTTTATTCTTCCCGACGGTGGCCATAGTTCCAAGGTTCCTGTATTCATATTGTTTTAACGGTTTGTTATTCCGGAGAGCACGTAGATTTCTGGCAAGATTTTTTGCCTGGTTTATTGCGACATTGGCAACCTGAGGATGTCCGTTCGGGTAACGGGGTGTTTCCATATATGCCAGGTCACCTATTGTATAGATATTCTTATATCCATGAACAAGATTAAACCTGTCGACTTTTATCCTGCTTTTATTAAAGAGAACATTTTCGTTCAGGCCTTTTATCAGATTTCCTGTTACACCTGCGGTCCAGATAACCTTGCTGCTTTTTATTGTATTGCCATTACTCAGCGAAATGATCTTCCCGTCAAAATTCTTTACAAACACATTTTTTCTTATTTCAACACCCATTCTGCAAAGATATTCTTCCGATGCCTTTTGTGCCATTTCACTCATACTTCCAAGGGTATGAGGACCACCTTCCAGAAGAATAATTTTCAAATCTTTCAGATCGAGAAGGGGAAAATCTTTAGGAAGAATATTCTTCTTTATCTCCGCAAAGGCACCCGCCAGTTCGACTCCTGTCGGACCAGCGCCTACTATAACAATATTTAACAGGTATTCCTTTTCATTCTCCTCCACCGAGAGAAGATCCTCAAAACCCTGAAGCACTTCATTCCTGATTTTAATGGCATCGAAGGTCGTTTTAAGGGCAAATGAGTTCTTCATTATTTCGTAATTCCCGAAAAAGTTGGTCCTGCAGCCTGTGGCAAGTACAAGGTAATCGTAGCTGAACTTCCCTATAGATGTATTAATAGAATTTGTATCAGGTTCCACATTTAATACTTCTGCAAGCCGGATTTCAATATTCTTTTTATCATGAAAAATTTTTCGAAGAGGAAAGGAAATACTGCCTGGCTCCAGCTGTGAAGTTGCAACCTGGTAAAACAAAGGCTGAAACATATGGTGGTTAAGCTTGTCGATCAGAAAGATATCGAAAAGGTCCCTGTCAAGATGCCTTGCAATCTGGACCCCTGCGAATCCGCCTCCTGCAATAATTATTTTTTTCTTTTCCATGGAATCAAATCCTTATTTCATATAAAGCAACAATTTACCAAACTAGCTGCAACATTTTAAAAAAATGACTGTCTTTTTAGAAATAAATCCAAAAAACTATATCATAATGAAAAAAGTAAACTACATGGCTTCAGTTTTGGTCCTGTTTATTCTGACCGGCGGATTTATATACGGCCAGTCAAAAGAGACACGGAATGTCAGCGGCTTCACAAAAGTCAGCTTCGGTGTTGCAGGTGATCTGTTTATAAAGATAGGCCCTGAATTTAAACTGGTTATTGAAGGAGACAAAGATGTCCTGGAAGATATCGAAACAGTTGTATCGGGAGACAGGCTTAACATCAGAAAAGATAGCTGGGGCATGAATTTTAACAATGAAAGGGTGACTATTAATCTTACAATGCCGGAAATAGAAGGATTGGGTGTTTCAGGATCAGGGAAAGCTCAGATAATGGATCCGGTTGAGGCGGACAATCTCAGCCTGAGTGTAAGTGGTAGCGGAAAACTGATCACTTCAGACCTGAATGTAGACAATTTCACCAGCGCGATATCAGGATCAGGTGATGTTATTCTGGGATCCGGAGGGAGTATTGACAGAGGAGAGATCTCAATAAGCGGTTCCGGAGGTTTTACAGGTGAAGGAATAGAGATCGATAATCTGGAAGTTAGTATTTCCGGAAGCGGTGACTGCCGGTGCAGGGCAGGCGATTCGCTTGAAGCACGTGTTTCGGGAAGCGGAAATATCACATATATTGGAAATCCAAAGGTAGATGCCAGAGTATCAGGTTCAGGCCATGTAAGATCCAAATAACAAAATTATTGTCTTATAATTTTGATCACGCCATTGTTATCAACCTTAATGATTGATGATGGCGTTTTTTTATGAATGTCTGTCTGCCTGTGCTTTACCACATAATCTGCCGACAAAATTATTTTCTCATCAATTTCATTAAAAACTGCTGGAGAAGGCAATTCACTGAAGTTGGCCGATGTTGAAACAACCGGTTTTCTGAACTTCGTAATCAATTCATTGCAGAAATCATCGTTGCATATCCTTACAGCCAATGAACCATCTTCGCTGAAGACTCCGGGTGCAAGATTCCTTCCCCCGGGATAAATTATGGTTATTGGCTTATCCGAGACGTCCAAAATACTGGCTGCGACCTCAGGAATATTTCCGACATACCTTTCAAGCATAGGGAATCCGTTTACCAGTATTATAAGACTTTTGCTGTCACTCCTTTTTTTGATCCGGAAGATCTTTCCAACTGCATCTGCGCTTGTGGCGTCACAACCCAGGCCCCATATGGTGTCGGTAGGATATAGTATTATTCCACCATTTATCAGAACATTCAGTGCCTTTTTCAGATCTTCATCGAAACTAATTACTTTCATTTTGATTTTTTTACCACTGTGTTCCACGGAGTTTATAACGGAGTAACACTGTTTTTAACTCTGTGTAACTCTGTAATACTCCGTGCGACTCTGTGTTTAATGTCTTCTATCAGAATTTTAATTTAAGTGGTTTTATCCTCTCCTGCATTTCATTTATTACCTCTATCTCTTTTTGTGGAGAATCAGCTTCAAAAGTCACAGAAAAACGGATGTACTTCCCTGCATCATCCCATGGCACGGTTGAGATCAGTGATTCCTTTATTAGAAATTCCGAGAATTCAGATGCTGTATTAAACACCCTGCCATTTTCAGTTCCTGCAGGTGCCTTTACATAACAAAAGAACGATCCCTTTGGCTTCTTGGCATCAAATCCCAGTTCATTAAGCGCTTTTACAAGAAGGTCAAATCTTCTTGAATACTTAGCAATTGTATTTTCAGTTATTTCAAGGTGAGCCAGTGCCCGAATGGCGGCTTTCTGGATTGCCCTGAACTGCCCGGAGTCAGTATTGTCCTTAACAGTTCCATATGCCTTGATTGCCTTGGCGGAACCACAGACAAATCCTATCCTCCATCCCGTCATGTTGAAGGATTTAGACAATGAATGAACTTCGATTCCGATATCCATTGCTCCTTCGGCTGACAAAAAGCTGAGCGGTTTGTACCCGTCATATGTCAATGCACCGTATGCTGCATCATTTACGACAATTATATTGTTTTTCACTGCAAAACCGACAACCTGTTCAAAGAATCCGGCGTTTGCCACCGCTCCGGTTGGATTATTAGGGTAATTAAGATACAGCAGTTTAGCCTTTTTTAAAATTGGCTTGGGGATTGAGTCTAAATCCGGTAAAAATGAGTTTGATTCAAGTAAGGGCAGGTTAAATACTTCACCGCCGAGATATCTGGTATAAGTTGCAGTAACCGGGTAGCCAGGAACCGTAGTGAGCAGAATATCCCCTGGATTAATGAAACAGATAGGAAGCATTGCAAGAATTGGCTTCGATCCGATTCCATGTATGATATTATCTGTAGGGATTAAGCCGGAGAGTCCATACACCTTTTCAAGATATTGAGCTGCGGCACTCTGAAATTCAGGGATACCATTATCAGCATACCATCTGTTTTCGGCTTTGACGGATTCTTCTGCAAGCGCCTGTGTTACTAGTTTATCAGCTTGCCAGTCAGGTTCTCCGACACCCATGTCGATCAGTTCTGATCGGGGGTGTGCCTTTTTTGCTTCTGCTTTTGCCCGTTTAATAAGTTCAAATTTGTAAATAGCCGTTGACTTTCCGAAGCTTATCCCGCCAAGTCTGTCAGCAATTTTATCATCAAAAAAATTACTCATTGGTTCCTGTTTTTGTTTCAGCTATCTGATAATTTTTGATCGTGCAAATTTAATAAAAGTTACAGGTAACTCAGTTATAATTTGCAATAGTCAATATTGCTATTGTTGAATTGAAAAGGATAAAAATTTTAATTAAATTTGATAGAGATTTTATTCAGGTTCGCAGGAACTGATTCTAAACCGGATAATAAATGTTCCTAAATATTATAAAACTATGAGCAAATACATCTACTTAACCTGTACCCCTGAAGCGCTGGTTGCTTCGATGCTTCCTCCTGAAGGATTTGGAATGTATCTTTCGACCGGAACAAAAAAACGCAATAAGAGCCAGACGATCTTCTTTGAAGTTGACCTTGAAAAGATTGAGAGTCTTATTGATGTGGACAGTCTTAACAGACGATGCGTAGCCAAGGAAGATGGCAGTCCAAAAAGTTCCGTTTACCTATCTGTTTACAGGGTTCTTGAAACGATTCCCCTTGAGGCTCTGAAGTCGCTTTACCTGACCACTGACCATGGATGCGTGCTTGAGTTGAAAAAGTCGGCTTATGACAAAAGCAAAGAATTAAAAAATGCGCTTCATCTCTACCAGGAACTAAACCCGGTGACACCTCTGGTTGCCAGCGAACTGCCGCCATCGGAATTTCTCAAAAGGCTTACCGACGGATCAATCCCCATTGTTCTTCCAAAGCTCTTCTTTGTGGAACTGAAACTTGGCGATCTTGCCACAAATCCGCTTTATGGCTCTGCTGAGCACCTTCCATATCAAAACATTGGCCATCTCAGAGATTGCCTCGAAATACTGAGGGGGGAGTATGAAAAACATATGAAAACCGTTCAGAGAATATTTTCGGGAGAGCTTCTGTACAGGACAATCGCGACTGGCTTTTATGTAGGGGCTAAGGATGATATTGTTTTTTATCGCTATCCCGGCATGCCTGAGCTTGAAAACATCAATTACGAGTTTTTCAGGGCAATTTAATCGTGAGTTTTGATTGGTATTGCATTTTTTGTTTGCATAAATAAAAAACTGAATTAGTTTTGTAGCGGCAAAATTTTTGTCATTTCTAAACCTTTATTTTTTCTAATTTAATAACAGATATCATGATTAGTAGTATTTTTTGGATTGTGCCTGTCTCCGCTCTTATAGCGTTGCTTTTCGCCTGGATATTCTACAGGAATATGAAAGCCCAGGAAGAAGGAACGGAAAGGATGAAGGAAATTGCTTTGTATGTCAGGGAAGGAGCAATGGCTTACCTCAGACGTCAGTACACTGTTGTTATCAAGGTATTTTTAATTCTTATCGTCCTTTTGTTCATACTGGCTTATTTTGGAATTCAGAATCCATTTGTTCCCGTTGCATTCCTTACCGGAGGATTCTTTTCAGGTCTCTGCGGTTACCTTGGAATGAAAACAGCAACCTTTGCCTCGAACAGAACAGCATGGGCTGCATCAAAATCGCTCAATAAAGGACTTCAGGTTGCATTAAGGAGCGGTGCTGTAATGGGTCTCGTTGTAGTTGGCTTCGGACTTCTTGATATTGCATTATGGTTCCTGATCCTCAACGGCTGGGTTTTCACCCCCGAGAATATGGATACGGGAATGAGGTTCCTCGGACTTACATTTGTACAACCTGGTACTACTGAACACGAAAAACTTATTGAAATTACCGCTATCATGCTTACATTCGGAATGGGCGCTTCCACACAGGCTCTTTTTGCACGTGTTGGAGGAGGTATATTTACCAAAGCTGCCGATGTTGGTGCTGACCTGGTCGGAAAAGTTGAAGCGGGCATTCCTGAGGATGATCCCCGTAATCCCGCAACAATAGCTGATAACGTTGGTGATAACGTTGGTGATGTTGCCGGGATGGGTGCTGACCTTTATGAATCTTATGCCGGTTCAATACTTGCTACAGCTGCACTTGGTGCTGCCTTGCCGGCTATTACGGGTGATACCCAGATGAAAGCAGTTATTGCCCCTATGCTGGTATCAGCGATTGGCATCTTGCTTTCCATAGCCGGAGTTTATATGGTAAGAACAAAAGAGTCAGCAACACCCAAGGTGCTTCTCAGGGCTCTCCTTCTTGGCACTGGAGGCAGTTCAGCACTTATTCTTGTAGTACTTGCTGTAATGGCCGGTGTGGATTGGATAACATGGGGAGTATTTGGTGCAGCGGTTTCGGGACTTTTAGCAGGTGTCATCATCGGGCAATCTACCGAATATTATACATCAGATGGTAACAAACCAACCCAGGGTATTGCAAAACAAGCTCTTCAGGGCCCAGCGACTGTTATAATTGAAGGTATGGCTGTTGGTATGTCATCTACATGGATTCCTGTTATAACAATTGTTGCCGGTATTATCGCTGCTTATGGTTTTGCAGGAGGTTTCTCCAATTTCGCAATGGGCGTTTATGGAATAGGTTTTGCAGCTGTTGGCATGCTTTCAACACTTGGTATTACTTTGGCGACTGATGCATTTGGTCCGATAGCAGATAATGCAGGCGGAAATGCCGAAATGTCGGAATTGCCTAAAGAAGTAAGGGAAAGAACTGATGCGCTTGACGGTCTTGGCAACACAACAGCTGCAACCGGAAAAGGTTTTGCAATCGGCTCCGCTGCCCTTACAGCTCTTGCACTGATGGCAGCTTACATGGAAGAAGTCAGGTTATGGCTTGGCAGACTTATCGATAAAGCTCCTGAGGGATTCAAGCAGATAGGAGATACCCTGTTCTATAACAGTTCGGTTCCTGCAGTTCAGGATGGACAGACAGCTGTGAATATAACTTCTGCAACTATAAGGGATTTCGCTGCTGCTTATGACCTTTCACTCTTTAATCCCATACTTCTCGGAGGTCTCTTTATTGGTGCAATGATGGCTTTCCTTTTCAGTGCCATGAGCATGAAAGCTGTTGGTCGCGCAGCTGGTAAAATGGTTGAAGAGGTGCGCCGGCAATTCCGTGAAATACCAGGAATTATGGAAGGTAAAGCAAAACCTGAATATGCAAAATGCGTTGAAATATCTACAGCGGGAGCTCAAAGTGAAATGTTGGTGCCTTCTTTAATGGCAATTGCAGTTCCTCTGGTAGTGGGTATAGTTTTTGGAGTACCGGGTGTAATCGGTCTTCTTGCAGGCGGAATGAGCGCAGGTTTTGTTCTTGCAAGCATGCTCAATAACGCTGGTGGTGCATGGGACAATGCGAAAAAATATATTGAAAGAGGCAACTATGGAGGCAAAAAAAGCGAACCTCACAAAGCATCTGTTGTTGGTGATACAGTAGGAGATCCTTTCAAAGATACTTCTGGTCCGGCTCTTAATATTCTTATTAAGCTGATGTCGATGGTATCAGTTGTACTTGCAGGTCTGACCGTCGCATTCAGTATTTTCGCTTAATCGTTTCACACGAACTCACCCCATTTTATTCCCCCTCTCTCTGCCAGTTGGCCGAAAGAGGGGGAATCTATTTACTGAATGTAATCTTGGATTCTGAATAAAAGACTGAAGGGGATAGAGCTGAAGTTTTAGAAGCCCTTCATGTTGGGCGAAGTGTCATTTTTAAGTATGTTTGTAATGCCGGTATCTAGAATAATATGTTATGTCACTATTGCCCTCAACTTCCTCAGATGATTTTAAAGCAAAAGTAAGTAAGGTGCCAAAACGTTATTTTCTGTTTTTGCTTTTAACACTTTTCATTGTTTCATCCCTGTCAGTAGGTAACCATTATAACATCTTTAGTCTTAGTAAAACTGTTTTAATGGTAATTCGGTGGGCCGCAATTGCAGTTATTGTTGGATATGCATTATATAAAAGATCACTTACAACCTGGATCCTGATAAGCATGATCCTTGGAGCAGAATTCGGTTATGACTTACCACAGGTGGCTGTAAAAATGCAGGTGGTAAGTATGATATTCCTTCGCTTAATAAAGACAATTATTGCTCCTCTTCTGTTCGCCACCCTGGTAGTCGGGATAGCAGGGCATTCAAACCTGAAACAGGTTGGAAGAATGGGATGGAAATCATTGCTATATTTTGAAATTGTATCAACAATAGCACTTTTCATCGGACTGCTGGCTATTAATATTAGCAAGGCCGGGGTTGGAGTTAATGTTCCGGATATTGTAAATCAGACAAATATTCCTTCAGTACCTGAAGTAACCGGGACTGATCTTATCCTCCATATTTTTCCTGAGAATATTGCAAAGTCAATTTACGAGGGACAGGTCTTGCAAATAGTGGTATTCAGCATTATTTTCGGAATTGCCGTTGCCTTGATCAAGGACAAATATAAAAGCCCCATGTTAAGATTTACAGAAGCATTGGCGGAAACAATGTTTAAATTCACTCAACTGATCATGTACTTTGCCCCCTTTGCTGTATTTGCTGCAATAGCTTACAGCATCGGGCACATGGGCATCGATATACTCTTCAATCTTTTTAAGCTCCTTGCAACCCTTTATGTTTCTTTAATAATATTTTTATTGGCGGTATTACTCCCTGTCGCACTGTTATTTAAAATACCTGTACGAAAGTTTATAAAAGCAGTCTCCGAACCAGTTGTGTTGGCATTTGCCACAACCAGTTCCGAATCGGCCCTCCCCATTGCCATGGAACGTATGGAAGAGTTCGGTGTTCCACGGAAAATAGTCGCTTTTGTTATGCCTACTGGTTATAGTTTTAATTTAGATGGTACTACTCTATATTTATCACTGGCAACTATTTTTGTTGCCCAGATTGCCGGGATTCATTTACCACTGGAAAAGCAACTCCTCATCGTGTTTACTTTAATGCTGACAAGTAAAGGAGTTGCGGGTGTACCAAGAGCGTCTCTGGTAATCCTCCTGGGAACGGCAGCAAGTTTCGGGCTTCCTGCATGGCCAATATATATAATACTGGGTATTGATGAATTGATGGATATGGCCCGAACCTCTGTTAATGTGCTGGGGAATTGTCTCGCTACTGCAGTAATTGCCCGATGGGAAGGAGAATTCAATCCTGCACCTGAAATTACCAAAAATTAGAAATCCTAAAATCATGAAACCTTAGGTAATGATCCTGCCCTCACTCTCTGATATTCAATCTGCACACCAACGTATTAAGCCATTTGTGCATCGCACTCCTGTTCTGACCTCACAACAGCTGAACAGGATATTTGATTGTGAATTATATTTTAAATGCGAGAATTTCCAGAAGGTTGGTGCATTTAAGTTCAGGGGGGCAACAAATGCTGTTATGTCGCTTACCGACGAGCAGAAAATACATGGTGTCGTAACTCATTCTTCAGGTAATCATGCTGCCGCCCTTGCCCTCGCGGCCCGAATGAACAACATAAAAGTTTTCATTGTGATGCCCGAAAATGCCCCTTCGGTTAAAAGAGATGCGGTAGCAGGCTATGGTGCATCCATCACCTTTTGCAGGCCAACGCTTCAATCGCGTGAAGAAAATTGCCGTTCAATAATGGAGAAGGAGGGAGCAACCCTGGTGCATCCTTATGATAACTTCAATGTTATCTGCGGCCAGGGTACTGCATCACTTGAACTTCTGGAAGAAAAAGGAGATCTCGATACCGTTATTGCCCCGGTCGGCGGTGGCGGATTAATGAGTGGAACATCAACCTGCGTAAAAGGGATTAACAGCAAAACAGAAGTAATCGGGGCTGAACCTGAAAATGCCAATGATGCATGGAAATCTTTCACCACAGGTATACTTACACCATCTGTTAATCCATTAACAATAGCCGATGGTCTTCTTACCTCACTCAGCGAACTGACATTTTCAGTGATCCGGAAAAATGTGGATGTTATCTTCACAGTAAAGGAAGGATCAATTATCAGTTCCATGAAGCTCATCTGGGAAAGAATGAAGATAATAATTGAGCCCTCATCCGCAACCGTGCTGGCAGTTATTCATGAAAATCCTGGATTTTTCCGTGGTAAAAAAGTTGGTCTTATTATTTCAGGGGGAAATGTTGACCTGTCGAGATTACCATTCTGAAAACATTCCATTGTTCCTGGTTGCTGGTTTCTGGTTGCTTGTTAAAAATCAACCAGAACCCGGCACCCGGCACCCACCACCCCGCACCAGGAGTTAATTCTTTTTCCTGAAATAAGCTACAATTGGATAGTGATCGGAGTATTTTACTTTTGCTATTTCAAACTGGCGGCACTCAAAAGCATCATCAAATAAGATATAGTCAATTCTGTTAGGCGGATAATTCCCCTTGTATGTAAACCCTGCTCCGTATCCTGAACTTACAAAAGCATCATGAAGCCCTTTTCTTATTTTCCTGTAGGAATATGAGACCGGGGTATCATTAAAATCACCGGCTATAATGACCGGATAAGGAGATTTGTCTATTCTTGCCTTAACTGCCTTTGCCTGCGATGCTCTTTTAATAAATCCCTTTCTCAGGCTTAATGAAATATTCATAATTTCATTAAGCGGCTCCTTGTCATCTGACATCTCCATTATTTCATTAATGAATTTACGTTCCATCCTGTGAAGGCGGAATGACTGCAGGTGGTTATTAAAAATTCTTACAGTATCCTTCCCGATAAGTATATCCGAGTATATCGAGAGGCTCGATGATCTGGAATGTACAATATCTCCTTTGTCTATTATCGGAAATTTGCTGAGGGTTGCAATTCCGTAATTACGGTTAGTACCGGTTCCGATTGTTTTAAAATGGGAATAGTATTTTCCACCGAGTGCTGCTCTTATTGCCCTTTCTTTCTGACCTGGATCACCGACAATGTATAATTCCTGCAGGCAGATTATATCAGATTGCTGGTTTTTGAGTAGTTCGAGTATCCTTTCTTCTGAAATGCTGCTCTTATTACCTTCAAAATAGTTGAACAAACGCAGGTTGTAGCTCTGAACCTGAAAAGTTCCTGTCTTGTCGCCCGAGGGTTTTTTTATCTTGATATAGTTTGAAAAATGGGTGATGCCGGCTGCTATTACTACTATGGATATCAGTGCCTCAATTTTCAATGCAACTACCCAAATAAGTGCAAAAATAATGTTGACCAGAAGAAGGTAAGGATATGCAAGACCGAAAAGGGCAGGCAGGGCAAAGGTGTCGGGATCAATACTGACTGCCAGGTATGAAAAAACGAGAGCAAAGGCGAACAGGATGTTTACCGTTAGAAATATTCTGCTGACCAGCTTTTTCAAGGTAGTTTGATTAATTAAAGCGAATTTACCTGTATTCATGAATAATTAATCCTGAAAATACGTGTTTTTGACCAGACGGGATGAAGGATAAGTGAAAGTTGTTTATCTGACGATCAGTTACTCTTCTGACTTTCACGGAAGAGAAGATCCTTTTCTTCTTTTGTCAGGCTGTCGTATCCTCCTTTTGAAATCTTGTCAAGAATTTTATTTATTTTCTCCTGATGATCGATCCGGGCCTTATTATACTCGTAATCTGTGGCCCGCTTTTTATAAGTTACCCTGAGCTTCCTGCGCGGCTTGAAAAGTGTCGATAAAAAATCGATTGTTTTATTTATTCCTTTACCCAGATCCCGTCCGCGACGAAGATTAACAGTATAAACATACCCGAACAAAGCTCCTCCGATATGAGCCAGCTTCCCTCCTGAATTTACTGAGAAATCCATTACTGATGTCAGGATAAAAATAGCAAGGGCAACATATTTTATTTTAATGCGGCCGATAAGAAGCAGATTTACCGAATAGTCAGGAACATAAACAGCTATGGCGACAACCACTGCCATTACCGATGCAGAAGCGCCTATTGCAACTGATTCAGCAACCACCTGGTTGAAAGCAGGAAAAATATTAAATGAAACTATATAAACAACAGCACCGCAGATCCCTCCCAGCAGGTAAACAGCAACCAGCTTTTTCTGGTCGAGATATTGCAGAAAGATAAGCCCAAACCAGTAAAGCCACAACATATTAAACAGGATATGCAGGATATCCTTATGAGTGAACATATATGTAAGTAATGTCCATGGACGCAGCAGCAGAGCCCCGAGTGAAGAGGGGACAGAAAAAAGATTCAGGGCATTTATGGCAATAGCTTGATTATTAAGGAGATAGCCAATTATTGATACTATAGAGATTGCAAGAAAAACAGCAATATTTAAATAAATCAGTTTCGTAAGGCTGCTTCCGCTGCTGAATGATTTTTTTATATCATCACTGATTCCCATCAGTAGAGTGTTTTTGTGGTTTTTCTCCAGTACCTGAGGAGAATATAACCAAACAACATGCCTCCCAGATGTGCAGCATGGGCAATATTGCTTCCGGGCTGGGTAACAGCAAGCACCAGTTCAATTACCCCATAACCAATAACAAAATACTTTGCCTTGATAGGAACGGGCACGAACAAAAGCATAAGTTCGGTATTTGGGAAGAGCACACCAAAAGCAAGCAGGATGCCAAAAACAGCACCTGAAGCCCCTACTGTCGGAATGTTGAGCAGCATCTGGAGATCCTTCATTAATCCGTTGGTAAAGACTTTTCCCTCATTTAAATATGCTGCTCCATCGTTAAGAACCAATTGAAGGTTATCGGGAGAGATAGTGTTAATAATTTTATTATACTGAAACATTATTACCGATTCGTGGACGAAAGCTGCACCCAGGCCGCAAACCATGTAATAAATAAAAAATCTTTTCGGACCCCATACGTTCTCAAGTATTCCTCCAAACATATATAGGGCGAACATGTTGAAAAAAAGATGCATGAAATTCGCGTGCATAAACATGTGAGTAAGTATCTGCACCGGCATGAAATGTTCTGATTTCGGGAAATAGAGGCCAAGGACAGCTGCCAGGTCGATGCCGAAAACACCCTTGGCTGTCCAGTCAGCTATCAGCATGAGAGCATTCAGGAGTATGATATTTTTTACTACAGGGGGTAATGCCAGAAATCCTCTTCCGTATCCGTTCATCAACTAATTATTAATGGATATAATGTCATTTCCGGGCAAATATACTATTATCAAATTATCCGGCAAAACCAGTTTAAGGGCTAAAGCCCGGGCTAGGATGCATTTCCTTAACAACGGCTCTAAAGCTGTGGTTTGAAGATATCTGCTAAAAAGGGCTTTAGCCCTTATATTACCGGAGTCTTTTGTCAATCTCTTCAAGAGTTAAAATATTGATAACTGGCTTGCCTTTGGGTGAATAATTGGGTGATTTACATGAAAAAAGCGTATCGAACAGATCCTCCATCTCATTTTTAAGAAGTGCCTTCCCATATGGTATTGCCGAAGCCCCTGCCATTGCCGAAGCTATCTTTTCCATGGCTCCGGTCGAAGGATCCGATTGTGTCTTTTTATATTCTTCCAGCAGAATTTCCAGCATAATCGCAGGATCAGCTGAACCTATTCCGGATGGACGGCCGTTAATTAAGATCATATTATCGGTTATCTGGAAATTAAATCCCAGCAATCTGATCTCATTTTCAATTTCCTTAAGAACAAAAATATCGGCCGGGTTTAGCTCAAGGTTAACGGGAAACAGCTCTGTCTGACTTATATTTCTGTTGCTTTCGAGATTGTCGAGGAACCTTTCATAAAGGATCCTTTCATGAGCTCTTTTCTGATCAATTATCATCAATCCTGACTTGACAGGGCAGATAATGTATTTATTCTTAATCTGGAAAAATCTTCTCTCAGATTCAATCATAGCAGATCCCGGTTCTTCACGTTCAAGTGCAGAATAGAGCTTTTCCCAACCGGAATTGTTTTCTCTTTCGAACCGCTCAATAATGCTGTTCTGGTTTGATATCCTCTCATCTCTGGCGAACGGATCATATTGAGGATCAATTTCGATTGCAGGTGGATCAGGGATATTTTTGAAAACAGATCTTACCGGGATATCAATTAATCCTTCATCCTCAAAATCGAGAGAAGGCACAATGTTGAACCTTCCAAGAGCTTCCCTTACCGATGCCATCAGAATCTGCCAGATCGCTCTTTCATCTTCAAATTTGATCTCGGTCTTGGTGGGGTGAATATTTATATCTATTGAAGCGGGATCAATCTCCATAAAAATGAAATATGAAGGAATTGTTTCCGGAGGAAGGATGTTCTGATATGCTTCAGCAACTGCCTTATGAAAATATGGATGCTTCATAAACCGGTTATTAACAAAAAAGAACTGCTCCCCATAAGTCCGGCGCGCATTTTCAGGTTTCCCGATAAATCCTTTTATATTTATTAAGGTGGTTGCTGTTTCAAGAGTTATAAGGTCATTATTTATCTGCTTTCCAAAAACCCCGATTATCCTCTGCCTGAGATTCCCGGTACCCAGGGCATAGATTTCATTGTCGTTATGAGACAGCAAAAACCTGATTGAAGGATGAGCAATTACAATCTTCTGAAATTCAGTAATAATATGCCTCATCTCTGTATTGTCCGACTTAAGGAATTTTCTTCTGGCGGGGATATTGAAAAAAAGATTTTTTACCGTGAAACCCGATCCTTCAGGACAGCTGCATGGCTCCTGTTTTTCTACCCTGGAACCGTTTAGTATTATAACCGTACCTGAATCATCCTTCTTTTTTCTGGTTTTGAGTTCGACCATCGAAACAGCAGCAATTGAAGCAAGGGCCTCACCCCTGAATCCTTTTGTCCTGATAGCAAAAAGATCCTGGGCGACCGAAATTTTAGATGTGGCATGTCTTTCAAACGACAATCTTGCATCGGTTTCTGACATTCCTGAACCATCATCAATAACCTGTATCAGGGTTCTACCTGAATCCCTGATAATGACTTTTATGCTTTCGGCACCGGCATCAACTGAGTTTTCCATGAGCTCCTTTACGACAGAAGCAGGCCTCTGAATTACTTCTCCCGCTGCAATCTGATTTGCCACTGAATCGGGTAAAAGCTTGATAATATCAGGCATCAATAGAAAATTAAGTCTTACAGATAATTATTATTCAGCATTATACCCGGTCAGCAAGGAAGATGAAGTTCCGGGTTTTGTAGCTCCTGCAAATATAAGTATATTTGCATCATTAAGATTTAGGGGAAGATGGATCCTTCAATTTGTTGATCCTTAATTCTTTTTGTTTTCTGTTTGATTGTTTTTGCTTTAAATTCACATTTGATGAAGAAATTCAGCCTGCTTCATGTTGTCCTCTTCCTGCTTCTGTTTACAGGATGCAATAAAAATAGTGATAAAGCTATCCTGAAAGTAATGACTTTCAACATCAGGTATGACAATCCGGCCGACAGCTTTAATGCATGGCCATACAGGGCTTCATTCGTCTGCCGTTTTCTGAAAAATGAAAAGCCTGATCTTTTCGGAATGCAGGAAGTTCTTTCCAGCCAGTATCATTACATCGATTCAGTAATGACTGATTACACCTCTGTGGGTGTCGGCAGGAGCGATGGTGCAAAAGCCGGAGAAATGAACCCTGTTTTCTTCAGGAAGGACAGGTTTGAACTGATAAGAACAAAGACCTTCTGGCTTTCCGAAACACCCGATAGAGCAGGCACTGAAGCATGGGGAGCCAATCTCCCGCGTATCGTTACCTGGGTTGAACTTTCCGAAAAGAATACTCATCAACATCTTTATTTCTTTAATACCCATTTCGCTCACGATTCTGATTCTGCAAGAATTATGAGCGCCGTATTGCTTCTTAGCCAGGTTGACAGTATTGCAGCCGGATTCCCGTTTTTAATAACCGGCGATTTTAATATGGTTCATACCAGCAAGGGATACGAAATACTTACCGGTCCATATGAAAGCGTTCCTCTCTTAAACGATTCATATGCTGTTACGGAAAAAAGACCGCTGGGCCCTGCCTACACTTTTAATGGCTTTTCTGAAAGCTCCAGTGCCGGAAGGATAGACTATATTTTTGTCAGGAATGGAATGAAGGTGCTTGAGCACAGGACATTCATAAAGAAGGAACACGGAATTTATATTTCCGACCACTGGCCTGTGATGGCAACTATATCAATCAAGTAGCATTCCCGTAATGGGATTTAAACCGTTTTCCTGTAACGGTTGACTGCAAGCACAGTAAATGCAATTGCGATCGCAACCAGGGCAAAGATATCCCCGCTGATATCCTGAATTGTTGATCCCTTAAGCATAATCATCCTGTTAATTCTCATAAGGTAAGCAAGGGGATTGACCATATCTATTTTCTGTGCCCACACCGGCATGCTTTCAAGCGGAGTAAAAATACCGCTCATGAATGTGAAAATTATCATGCAGAAAAAGGCTACAAACATAAATTGCTGCTGCGAAGATGAAAAGGTGGATATAAAAATAGAAAATCCGAGAATCGCTATCATATAAATGGCTGAACAAAGGAAAAGAAGAAAAATGCTTCCCTCAAAGGGAATATTAAACGCCAGTTTTCCAAGTGCCAGACCAATAGCAAGATCAATCAACCCGATTATCAGGAAAGGGACCATTTTAGCAATAATAAAATGGTATTTCCTTACAGGTGTGACATTCATCTGTTCAATTGTGCCGATCTCCTTTTCTCTGACAAGGTTAAGTCCGGCAAGCAGAAACCCTATTGCCGTAACGAGAATGCCAATAATACCGGGCAGCATATAGTACTTGTAATTAAGCATCTCGTTATACCAAAACCGGTTTGTTATCTGAATCTGAGGAATAGATGCTGAAACCCGGGCGCCCGCATTTTTTCCGAGGATATTCGTGTTATAATCGCGAATCACTCCATTAAGATAAGCCCATGATAACTGAGCTGTTGAGGCATTGATTGCATTTACAGAAGCAAGCAACCTTCCCGGTCTTCCTGTTCCTATATCTTTTCCAAAATCAGTTGGAATTTGAAGAATCAGATTGCATTTGTTGTTAAGAAGCAGATCGTTTGCCTCTGTTTCAGAAAATGTGGAGTATTTGATCTTAAAGAAGGTAGACCCTTTAAGCTGGCTTATCAGTTCTCTCGACTCTGAAGACATATCCTGGTCAACGATGCACAGGTTGATATTCTTAATTTCGAAGGTTACTGCAGGAACCAATACAAGCATCTGAAGGATGGGAACGCCAAAAATTGCTCTTCCGATGAACTTGTTCCGGAAGATCTGGAGGAACTCTTTTCTGATCAGGTATAGTATTGTTCGCATTTTTTCCCGGTTTTTACATCCCCCTGGGGCTGTTTAAAAAGTGGTATTTTGATGGATTTAACCTTTGAGCTACTTTGTGATGAACTTTGTGATCCTTTGTGGTTCAATGCTTTATTTTTAACCACAAAGTCGCACCAAGGTCTCACTAAGGTCCACAAAGTACTTTTTCAACAGCCCCTACAAGGAACTGCTTTTATCTTTTTACTTTTGTCTTTTATCTTAATTCTCTTTAACCCACGCCCAATCCATTATAGATCCTATCTTAGCCTTATCCTGAAATTCCTGATACTCAATCCTATAAATATTACTGTAAAAGCAACCAATATCAGTGTCTCCTTCCATACATACATGAATCCGGTACCCTTTATCATTATGTTTTTGATAATTACAATAAAATATCTTGGTGGCAGCACCGAACTCACATAATCATATACTTTTGGCATATTTTCGATAGGAAAAATGAATCCGGAAAGCAATATTGTCGGGAGCAACATACCTATCATCGAAATAAAGATTGCCTGCAGCATTGTTGATGACACAGTTGAAATTAGGATTCCAAGCGAAAGGCTCATGAAAATATACAGCATGCTTTCGGCCAGAAGAAGCGCCAGGCTTCCTTTTACCGGGAGTCCAAAAACAAACCATGAAAGCAAAAGTATCAGAATTACATTAATGAATGAAAGCAGAAAATACGGCATCACCTTGCCCAGGATAATCTGCACAGGTTTAAGCGGTGAAACAAGCAGTACCTCCATGGTCCCGAACTCTTTTTCGCGTGTGATTGTAACGGAAGTCATCAGGGCACATATCAATATGAGTATTAGTGTTATGACACCAGGAACAAACATAAAATGACCTTTCAGTTCAGGATTGTAAAACATTCTGACTTCAGGCTGCACCATCATGGCCAGGTTCCCGGGTATGCCTGCCAGCTCCCTGTTGAAATCAGTAACAATGGCTGTAGCGTAGTTTGTGATAAGAGTTGCCGTGTTCGGTTCGGATCCATCTGCTATTATGCTCATCGAAGCTTTACCTTCGCTGATGAGGTCACGGCCGAAATTCTCACCGAAGACAAATACTGCCTTTGCCGTCCCCTTTTTTAGTATATTATCTATGTCGGTATAGTTTTGGAGGTTATCAATCCTGATAAAAAATCCTGATGAGCATATCTTATCTGAAATCTTTTGAGTTATCTCATCTTTTGACAGGTCAAGGAAAGCGATCCTGGCATCCTTTAGATCAGTGCTTATAACGAATCCGAAAATAAGTATCTGGGCAGTGGGTATTCCGAACAGTATTATAAGTGTCCTGAAATCCCTGAAGATATGCAGGAACTCTTTTTTGACAAATCCGAGAAATCGTTTCATTGGCTAATAATTCGGTCTGGCTATTTTAACGAACACCTCTTCAACCGACTCTGCATCATACTGTTTCTTTAGTTCTGCCGGAGTATCAAGAGCTACAATCTTTCCTTCACTCATTATCGATATCCTGTCGCAATATTCAGCTTCATCCATATAATGCGTAGTAACAAATACGGTAATTCCCCTTGAAGCAGCCTCATAGATCATCTCCCAGAATTGACGGCGTGTTATGGGATCAACGCCTCCGGTAGGTTCATCAAGAAACACGATCTTTGGTTCATGAAGTATAGCAACTGAAAATGCCAGCTTCTGTTTCAGTCCAAGGGGAAGATCGGATATCAGCCTGTTCTCATAATCCTCAAAACGAAGCTTTTTCAGCAGCTCATGAGTTCTCTCTTTTATCAGCGATCTGCTCATACCGTATATACCGCCGTAAAGCATAATATTTTCTTTTGCAGTAAGATCATCATATAAAGAGAATTTCTGGCACATATATCCGATGTTCCTCTTTATCTTCTCAGGATGCTTGCCTGCGTTAAAACCTGCTACCATAACTTCACCAGAGGTTGGCTCTGATAATCCTGACAAGATCCTGATGACTGTTGTCTTGCCGGCACCATTGGCGCCAAGGAAACCAAAGATCTCCCCTTCAAAGACATCAAAGCTCAGATTATCATTGGCAGTGAAGCTTCCGAATTTCTTCACCAGGTTATGGACTGATATTGCCAGTAAGTTTGTCATTCTGTTTGTTTTGTCTACTCCCTTCCCATCCTTCCCCCAAGGGGGCAGGAGTTGAATTGCCTTTCCCCCTTGGAAATTGAAAGGGGGTATTTAATCTAAAATTTTACTTTCTCCATTAGCTCGAGAAACCTGTCCTCAATTCCTGCTCTGATTTCATTTATCACTGCATTGTTAATACCTTTACTGATAAGATATTCATATAAGGATTTATCGAATTCATCATCCCTGAAAGTGACATGAACTGAGTCTCCAAAGGGGTATGCTGAAATGGTTGACGGGAACTCCCTCAACGCATTTATCAGCTTGTATTTTTCGGGGGCTTTTACGGAGAAAAGTTTTCTGCTGAATCCGGCCCTTATCTTTTCCGGCTTATCTGACGATAATATTTGTCCTTCCTGTATAAGCGCCACTCTGTCGCACTTCATGGCCTCGTCCATGTATGGGGTTGATACAATTATTGTGATATTATGCTGTCTTAGTTTTTTCAGCATTTCCCAGAATTCCGAACGCGACACAGCGTCAACACCGGTGGTGGGTTCGTCGAGGACGAGGAGTCGGGGTTTATGTATCAAAGCACACGACAGAGCGAGTTTCTGCTTCATACCTCCTGACAGCTTTCCTGCCAGCCTCTTCCTGAATGGTTCAATATGCGAATAGATATCCGAAATAAGATCGTAATTCTCTTTAACTGTTGTTCCAAAAACAGTAGCATAGAAATTCAGGTTCTCTTCGACCGACAGGTCCTGGTAAAGGCTGAATCGGCCCGGCATGTATCCTATGTTCTTTCGCAGTTCTTTATAGCCGGTTATGCAATCAAGCCCCATTACTGTCATTTCGCCTTCGTCGGGCAGCATGAGAGTTGTTATTATTCTGAAAAGGGTTGTTTTGCCGGCTCCGTCAGGTCCAATGAAGCCGAATATCTCACCTTCATCCACTTCAAATGTAATATCCTTCAGGGCTTGTGCCGCTCCGAACTTCTTTCCAACACCCGATGCCTCAATAGTTTTCTGCATCCTTTCCTTCTTTAGAATATCGCTTCCCCCGGCATGCCTGATTTCATCGTGCCGTCATTCTGTACATCAATGGTTACCGCATATACAAGGGTAACTCTTTCCTCCCTGGTCTGGATGATCTTGGGCGTGAATTCAGCTTTACCTGAGATATAACTGATTCTACTTGAATATGATTTGTATCCTTTCTTACCGTCATCGACCCTTACTGTGCAGTTCTGACCAATCTTAATTCTTCCAAGCTGAGCTCCGCTGACATATACTTTAAGCTTGATTACCGAGAGGTCCGCTATTTTGACCAGCGGTTTTCCCGGAGCAGTAATTTCTCCTGCTTCAGCATATTTCTCGATAACAGTTCCTTTGAGCGGACTTTTTACGCTGCAGCGAATTATCTGTTCATTCAGGGTTGCGGTTTTTGATTCATAGACCGATAATTCGGCAGCAACAGAAGCTTTCTGTGTGTTATTGGCAGCTATCTGCTTTTCCATTACAGCTGACTGGCCGGTCAGATCATCATATTGTTTTTGTGTTGCTGCATCATTCTTAAGCATGTTTTCAGTTCTTGCAATGTTAACATTGAGATTTGTAATCTGCTGTCTGAGAATATCATTCTGGGCATTAATCGAATTTATTTTTGTTCTTACACCCTTCATCCCGGCTATTATCTCAGCTTTCTGAAGGTGAAAGAGCACTGTATCGATAAGTGCAATCTCAGTGCCCTGGTCTGTCTCCCTCCCTTCGGAAATGTCAAATTTCAGGATTCGTCCGCTGGTCTCGGCAGAGACAATGACTTCAGTAGCCTCAAAATTACCATAAGCATCAGCCTGATCTGCTTTGTTTTTGCAGCCGGCAATCAATAAGACTGCAATGATTATTAATGATTTGGTTTTCATGATGTTATACAATATTTTAATTATATTCTTAATCTTTTACCCCCTGTTTTCGCCCCCTGCCCCCATCCTTGTTTTCGCCCCCCTGCCCCCCTGAAGGGGGGTTTTTTAGCCCCCTTTAGGGGGTTGGGGGCATTATTCTGGGTGGTTATTCAATCTCTTTCCCGCTTATATTCAGATACTCTATTTTTGCCATCGCAAGGTTAATTTTATGAAGCTCGTAATTTATCAGTGCCTGCCGTTCGGAATTCATCTCGTTAAGTAGTTCTGTTGCCGTGATATTCCCGTTTTTGTATTGCGAATCAGCCGAAGCTGTAATCCTTTTTCTTAAATAGATAAGAACCGTATCAGACCCCAGCATATTTTCCAGATTGACAATTTCTGCATTTTTCGCTTGCAGCATTCTGTTGAGATTGTCAGTCAGGTCACTTTTCCTGTTTTCAAGGATACCCTGCTGATAACTTATTATCTGTTTCTCGTTTTTTGTCTCGTTCCAGTCGAAAATATTCCATTTAATGCTGGCTCCAAGGACATAATAGGTATCAAACTGGTCTCTGAAAAAATCGCTGCCAGCAGGATTTCCATATCCCAGTGATGCAAATCCGAATGCCTTTGGCACTCTTTGGCTTTGAAGGGCTTTTAATCCTGCACCGAGCTGTTCTTTCTTCAAATCAAACATTTCAAGCTCAGGACGTGATAATTCCTGTGTAATGTCATCGGATGTTACAGGTATTACCAAAATGGTCGATGCTTCAATATCTGATCCTGTTAGGCTCGATAATATTTTAAGCATTGAGGATCTGAGTATCTCATTTCCACTTAACTGTTGCCCGAGCTTGATTTTTTCTGATGTCATGACGTCGATGTCTGACTTTGTTATTGTACCGTTATCATATGCCGACTGCAGAGATATTATCTGTTTGTTAATCAGATCCAGGTACGTATTAAGGAGCTCTTTTTGTTTCTCCAGCAGGAGGAGATTGAAGTAGTAGGTATTTATCTGTCCCTTAAGTTTGTAGAGATCCGTTTCGGTCTGCTTCTGATTGATGCTCAGGTTTACTTTTTCGAGGTTTTTCGCATTTTTAACTGCACCCCCGTCATAAATTACCTGGTTTATATCAAGTGTAAGTTTATATTGATCATGAGGCATAAGTGGGGCAGCATCTGCAAGTCCAGGAATCGGTAAGGATTCAAACAGATATCTCAAATCGACCACTGAAGAATTATAAAGGAAGCTTCCATTTGCATCAACTGTCGGAAGCCAGCTCTTTGAAAGGTTTTTATCCTTCAGTTCCCAGACCGAGGAATAGGCTTCTTTCTCATTTGCAATAGGATTAGAAATCATAGCTTTATCATAGCATTCCCAGAGAGTAAGAACCTTTTGGGCCAGTGCAGCATTTACTCCTGCAATGGCCGAAACAAATAAAATCAGGACTATTCTTTTCATCTGTTTTTTACTATAATTAATTTTTCAGGGCTTTTATGACGAATTCGGCGGCAAATTTTTTCCGCTCTTCCAAATAGGTATCGAAGTCTATCCCCAGCTTCTCAAATATTGCCTCGAATATTCCCTTCGCGGCAAAAGGGAAGACACTTATGGCAGCTATTGTAGTCATCAGCTGGGGTATGGATTCTTTTGTAATATTATACCTTTCAAGCTCCTCTTTGTGCTGGTTCGCAATAGTAGTCCAAAGCTTATCTATGTCGATATTCCGGATAACCCTTTTTATTCTGGAAGGATTCCGGTTTATCTCATTCAGCAAGAATGCCGGCAGTCTTGGATTTTTCTGCAGGAAGGAGATATGCTCTCTGAAAAAGAACCTTATTTTATCTTCCAGTGTAAGATTCTCATCAAAAACCGGGGCAAATTTTGAGAACATTTTTCCTGCGATCTTTTCGAAAACAGCATCGAAAAGACGATCCTTTGAACGGTAGTAATAATGAAGTAATGACTTGTTTATCCCGGCTTGATTGGCTATATCCTGCATACGTGCCCCATCCATGCCCTTCTTAGTAAATACATCCGTGGCGGCATCAAATATCCTCTCCTCAGTTTGCTTATCAGATTCAGTCATTGTATTTAACCTTTAAGTTTAACCAAACAGATTAAACATATAGTTTAACCATATGGACAAATATAAAACATATTTTTCAGATTCCAAATATTTTGATAGGTTTTTTGATAATTTTATATCTGAAATAAATTCAATTTAACAGTCAGCACAATTTAAGGATGCTTACAGATTCTGCACTAAATTTTTAGCTTTATCATAATCAGTTTCAGGTAATAAAACTAACACAAATGTATCATGAAAGTTGAAGGGAGACGAACCAGCAGTAATGTCGAAGACCGCAGGGGAATGAGTTCGCGCGGGAAAATGGCAGTAGGAGGTGGCCTCGGAACAGTAGTAATAGCCCTGATTGTTCTTCTTCTGGGTGGTGATCCTGCTTCGGTTCTGAACAATTCAGTGGAAGCACCAACTTCTGAATCAGGTGAAATAACAACCACTCCTGAAGAGGATGCAATGGTCAGATTTGTTTCAGTGGTCCTTGCAGGAACAGAAGATGTATGGACAAAGATTTTCAAGGAGTCAAGTATGTCATATCGTCAACCCACACTTGTTCTTTTCAGGGACCAGGTGCAGTCAGCCTGCGGTTACGCTACTGG
>Ga0209254_10000974_pt1 | contig 25263 bp, 19 predicted proteins | sample FrelakmetDIP11DI_FD_187148 | JGI IMG/M metagenome (GOLD analysis project Ga0209254, IMG submission 187148) | Freshwater lake sediment microbial communities from the University of Notre Dame, USA, for methane emissions studies - DIP11 DI (SPAdes)... | ecosystem: Environmental > Aquatic >...
TAGGCCAGCAGCATCACCAGCAGCGTGCCCTTGAGGATTTCGGTGCCGTCGAAGCCGAACCAGGCGCGGCCGCTGTCGATCAGCCAGTTGTCGAGCGCCGCGACCGGGATGAACAGGCCCACGGCCAATACCGCGCCGGGGAAAGCGTAGCCGAGCGTGGCCAGGCGCTGCGTCCACATCATCGCACTGCCGGGGCGCTGGCGACCGGCGTAGGCGAGCAGCAGCGCCACCGCCACCACCATCAGCGCGCCGATGCCGGCCAGCAGCACCGAGTGCCAGGCAAATGCCCAGTAGCGGGCGTCAAGGTCGGCGGCGATGACGCCACGCGTCCACAGCGCCAGCTGCGTCACCGGAATGATGAAGGCCAGTGCCAGCACCATCGCCGCGTAAGCGAACGCGAGCGCGGCCCGTCCGGGCGACAGCCTGATGCGGCGCGAGGCGGCGCTGCGTCCTACCGCGCCGTAGCGCATCTGCGTGCGCGAGCGTTGCTCGAACACCACCGCAACCAGCACGAACAGGATCAGGATCGAGGCGAGCTGCGCTGCCGCCGCCAGCGAAAATAGGCTATACCACGCCTTGTAGATGGCGGTGGTGAAGGTATCGTAGTTGAAGATGGCCATGGTGCCGAAATCGGCCAGCGTCTCCATCAGCGCCAGCATCAGGCCGGCAGCGATCCAGGGTCGCGCCATCGGCAACGCTACCCGGAAGAAGCCCTGGGTGCGCGAGAGGCCAAGCGACTGCGCCGCTTCCAGTGCGATGGCGCCCTGGGTCGCAAAGGCATTCTTGGCGATCAGATAGACATAGGGGTAAAGCGCCAGCGTCATCACCAGGATGACGCCGCTGCGGGAACGGATTTCAGGCAGATTCAACGGCCCGAAAGCCTCACGCAGCGAGGTTTGCAGCGGACCGGTGAAATCGAGCAGGCCGATTGCGACGAATGCTGTGACATAGGCCGGCAGCGCGAGTGGCAGCAGCAGGGCCCAGTCGAATAGGCGGCGGCCGGGAAACTCGCACATCGCCGTCAGCCACGCCAGCGACACCCCCAGCACGCTGACGCCGATTCCCACGCCGAACACCAGCCACAACGTGTTGCCCAGCAGTTCGGGCAGCACGAATTCGGCCAGGTGGGCGAGGATGTCGCCTTCGACCTGGGCGAACGACGAGAAGGTGACGACGACCGGCACCAGCACCAGCGCGGCCACCGCGAGCGCGAACAGCATCCAGCCGCCGGGGCGCGGCCAAACAAAAACGCCCGTTGCGGGCGTTTTTGCCAAATCTGCCGACTGGATCGGCACAGCTGCGTTAGACAAGAAACACCGCTTTACTTATAGCCAGCACGATCCATCAATTTTACGGCCTGGGCCTGCAGGCTGCCAGCGTCTTTCACGTTGATCAGGTTCTGACTGAAGCTGCCCCAGGCCGCCACGGTCTTGTCCGGCGCCACTTTGGGGTTGACCGGGTATTCCAGATTGACGTCGGCAAACATATTCTGCGCCTTGTCGGACGACAGCCACTCGATCAGCTTTTGCGCCCCGGTCGGGTTCTTGGCGTACTTCGTCACGCCGGCGCCTGAGACGTTGACGTGCACGCCGGCGGACTTATTTTTCAGGTTCTGGTTGGGCCAGAAAATCGCCAGCGGCAGATTCGGCTGCTTTTCCATCAGGCGGCCGAAGTAATAGGTATTGACCAGAGTGACGTCGCACTGGCCGGCGGCCACGGCTTCCATCGCCTTGGTGTCGTCGGGGAACGGCGTGGTGGCGAGGTTGGCGACCCAGCCGCGGACGATGTCCTCTGTTTTGCCTTCACCGTGTTCGGTGATCATCATCGCCACCAGACTCTGGTTGTAGACCTTTTTCGAGGTGCGCAGACAGAGGCGGCCTTTCCATTTCGGGCTGGCCAGATCTTCATAGGTCGACAACTCGCCGGGCTTGACCCGGGTGGTGTTGTACACGATGGTGCGGGCGCGCACCGACAGGCCGAACCATTCGTTACCCGGGTCGCGCAGGTGGGCCGGGACATTGGCGTCCAGCGTTTTCGACTGGATCGTGCGCAGCAGACCTTCTTCAGAAGCCTGCCACAGGTTGCCGGCGTCCACCGTCAGCAACATGTCAGCCGGGGTGTTCTTGCCTTCGGCTTTCAGCCGGGCCATCAGCGGACCTTCCTTGTCGGTGATGAATTTCACGGCTACACCGGTTTCCTTGGTGTAGGCGTCGAACAACGGCTTGATAAGTTGTTCGTTGCGCGCGGAATACACGACGACTTCTTCAGCCAGCGCCGGCAAGGTGGCTAGCGTGAACGCAAGGGCGGCGAAAATTGTGTATGGTTTCAGCATGAGTACGGCCTCGAATAATGACTTGAGTAATCGTACTACTAATGATAACCGTTATCAATAACAATAATTAAAGAAAGTTAATAAAAGGGGCGTCGTTCTGTCAGACGCTAGGGTTTTTCGAACTGAATCAGCGTTTGCAACTCGCCCTCGAAGGTGGTGTACACCCGAATTAAACCCGGGCGCTCGTCAAGCGCAAAACCGGGCTGGGAAGGGGGGGTGACATCGATCAGCTTCAGCAGTTCTGCCGGGTACCGGATGTCCAGGGTTACCTGCATCGGGTAATAGCCATCGAGAAACTTGCGCATGTAGGGGCCATTGGTCAGGTTGTAGTAGCCATTGCCGGTATCGTGAAATGCACGGGTCTGGGCAGACAGGCATAGCGTCGCACCCGGTTCCACATTGCGGAGCTGGACGCTGGCGCCTTCGATCCGGGCTTCTTCGATGCGGACGGCCGAATCCACCCTGAGGTTGCGAACGAAACCCTCGCGGAAGGTGATTTGCGCGAGGGGCACGGCATCGAGGTGGTCATGGCATTGTGACAGGCTGACCCACCCGGATTCCAGACTGTTGGCGTCAATGACGATTCGATTCTGGTGGTGATGAACCGGTTTGGCCGGTGCAGTTTCAAGGAAATGCAGGCTGCCCTCGTTGACCAGCGCAGCACTTTCGAAACTGAGGTCGGTTGCTGCGACAGTCGAGCCGGCAGTCAGAGCAACGGGCAGCATCAGGGTCAACAAGGACAGCAACGCGACAGGCTTCATGGGCGGGTAATCTGCTCTATAGTTAGACGAGAAAGCGGCCAGTTGCGGCTGATCTTGAATCCGAGGAACCCATCATGAATGACGCGTCCACACCAGCATCAAGCGAAACCAGTATCCATGAAAATGAACAGCTCGTGCAATGGCACGACGAAGCCGAGGCTGCGGCATCCGAGCCTGACCTGCGCGAGCGGGTGCGGGATCTGACAGCGCGCGCGCTGCACGAGCGCCGGTTGGCACTGCAGGACCTGGGCAAGATCGTCAGTGCGATCACTTCGGGCGTCGGCAGCGGCCTGACCAAGCGGGGCGGAGAAATGAAGGAGGGCCTCAAGCAGGCAGTGTCGGGACTCGACGACGCCGTCGGCAGCGCTGCGCAGGCGGCCTCCTATACCTTGCGGGAAGCCGCCGAGCAGGGCCGGGCGTTCAAGGACAACGAGCTGAAATCCAGCCTCGAGCAATTGCGCGATATGGAAGCGCAGTTTGTCGACACTCTGAAGCAGACAGCCAGACAGTCCGGCGGCAAACTGAAGGAAGAGCTGGAAAGTCTGAGCGAGCATCTGAAAAACAGCGGTACCCGCACGGGCGAACAGGTGCGCGAAGCGCTGCAGCAATTGGCCAGCGGCGTCAAGGCCAGCAGCGAGGCTGGACGCGCCGGTCTGAGCGAGACAGCCGGTACCGCTACCGAGCGTCTGTCCCAGGTGGCGAGCGGTATTCTCGATGCGCTGTCGGATTCGCTCAAGCGGCAGAGTGAACGCCTGCGTTCCTGATCGTCCGCAAGACGGCGGCATAAATATTGCCGCCACGTAGCTTGCGGCTACAGTGGAGTCGTTGTCGCTTGAGCGACTTACGAATCCGGCGTGCCCCTTGCGGGTACACTCTCGGCATTACTGATACCAACAACGCTCAATGCTCTGGGAAACCATTTCGGTCGTGCGCGACCTGCCGCGTTTGCATGAAATCGCCTCGGTGATGATTCGCTATGGCTGGGGCGATCTGGTACGCGTGCTGGGTATCAGCGGTGCGCTGGAACGTGCGGGCCGGGTCTTGCACTGGCAGAGCACCAGCGAAATGAGCCAGCTCGATGCGCCTGTGCGCATTCGCCGCGCCCTGGAGGAACTGGGCCCCACTTTCGTCAAGCTGGGGCAGGTGCTGGCGACGCGGGTTGACATGTTTCCGCCGCACTGGATTGCCGAATTCGAAAAGCTGCACAGCCAGGTGCCGGCAGTGCCGTATGACCTGCTGCACCCCTACCTGGTCGCCGCGATCAAGGGCGAGCCAAGCGAGGTGTTTGGGGAATTCGATCCGGTTCCGCTGGCGGCTGCTTCCATTGCGCAAGTACACCGCGCCACGCTCAAGGACGGCACGCCGGTTGTTGTCAAAATCCGCCGACCCGGCATCGAGGCAGTGATACGGTCGGATTTGCGCATCATGGAACATGCCGCCCGATTGCTGGAAAGCGAGATGCCGGACGCCCGGCGTTACGACCCGGTGCATATCGTTTCCCAGTTCCGCCGCTCGCTGAATCGCGAGCTCGACCTGGCCAAGGAGGCGCGCAACATCGATCAGTTCGCCCGCCACTTTGCCGATGACCCGCTGGTGAAGATTCCCCGGGTCTACTGGGAATTCACCAACGACCGGGTCAACGTCCAGGAACAGATGATCGGTATGGTGGGGGTGGTTCCCGACAAGCTGCGCGCCCATGGACTCGACCCCAGGCTGCTGGCCAAGCGTGGTGCGGACACGGTGTTGAGGATGGTGCTGGAGCACGGATATTTCCATGCCGATCCGCACCCGGGCAACGTGATGTTCCTGCCGGACAACCACATCGGGCTGATCGACTTCGGCATGGTGGGGATGCTGACCCAGACCCGCCGCAATCAGATCGTCGACCTGCTGCATGCGCTGTCGTACAAGGACGAACAGGCGCTGTTGCAGGTCTTGCTCGACTGGAGCGGGGAATCGGTGGGTGACGAGGATCGTCTGGCCTACGACGTCACGGAATTATTGCAGAGCTACGACGACCTGCAGCTGAAGGACGTCAAGATCGCCGCGCTGCTGAATGACATTACCGCCCTGATGCGCGACAACAATCTGCTGCTGCCGGCGGACCTGATCCTGTTGTTCAAGACACTGATTTCGCTGGAAGGCCTGGGTCAGCAGCTTGATCCAGAATTCCACATGATCGATCACGTGACGCCTTTTGTGGAGCGCGTGATTCAACAGCGCTACACACCGCAGGCCTTGCTGAAACGTGGTCGAAAGAGCGTGCGCGAAGCGCTGGACGTGGTGGCCAACCTGCCGCGTGATCTGCAGCACCTGTTGCGTGATGTGCGTCGGGGCCGGGTGAAGATCGATCTTGACCTCAAGCGGCTAGACCATTTCGGCCATCAACTCGACCGCGCCAGCAACCGGTTGACCATGGGCTTATTGACCGCTTCGCTGGTCGTCGGCTCCAGCATCATCATGACAGTGGAAGGTGGTCCCCAGTTGTTCGGCCTGCCATTGTTCGGCCTGCTGGGATTCTTGATCGCATTTTTCAACAGCCTCTGGATCATTTTTTCCATCTGGCGGTCAGGCAAACACTGACTTTCAACCGCTAGACCGCGCGGGCCAGCGCCTCGGCCACCTGGCCTGCGTGGTGGGCTGAGAGTGTCGACAGGGGCACCGGACGACCCAGCAGATAGCCCTGCACATGGGCGATGCCCAGACTTTCGACCTTGTGCAGCACAGCCTCGGTTTCCACGCCTTCGGCCACCAGCGCATACCCCGCATCGCTCATCATGCGGGCGAAATCTGCCACCACCTGGCTGGCCCGGTCGTCCTGTCCCAGCTTGTTCACCAGCGAGATGTCCAGCTTCACCACGTCCACCGGCAAGTCGACCAGATAGCGCAACGGCGAATAACCGGTGCCAAAATCGTCCATGGCAATGCGGTAATGAATCGTGCGCAGCAGATCGAGGTAGGTCCTCACCTCGACCATTTGCGTGATGAGCGAGGTTTCCGTGATTTCCAACATCAGGGGATGCCGGGCATTGTGACGCGACAATTCCAGCAGACGCGACACGGCCTCGGGGTGCGAAACGCTCTGGGCGGACAGATTGATCGAGATGCCACACCCGGGCGGAATCTGGCCTGAGCTCAGATCGGCATCGACCTGATGCAGCACCGCCAGGTCGAATTCGGTTTCCAGACGACGGCTGCTGACGACCGGCAGGAAAGCGCCCGGCATGATGAGTTCGCCGTTATAGCGGATGCGGGCCAGCGCTTCGTAATAATCCACCTGGCGCCCCGGCAGGCCGTGGATGGGCTGGTAGTGCATTTCGATCATGCCGGGTGTGGCCAGCGCCTGGAACAGTGCGCTGGTCTCGCGGCTGGCCACCAGCGTCTGCGAGGCACGTTCGGTATCTTCTCCATAGACCGCAATTCGGTTGCGCCCCGGCTGCTTGGCGGTATACATGGCAATGTCGGCCTGCTTGGGCAGATCATCGATGTGTTCGAGCTGATCGGGCGGACAGAAGGCGATCCCGATGCTGATACTGACCGGCTCCCTGATGCCGAGTTCGCCGAAGCCTGATGCGTCGATCAGGCTCTGGCAGCGCTGCGCGATCTGCTTGGCCTGGGCGGGCGTGGTGCTCGACAGGAACGTGGCGAATTCATCTCCCCCCAGCCGATATAGCCGGTCGTTGGCGCGCAGGGCCATCACTAGCGCATCGGCAATGACGGTCAGCACCCGATCGCCCTTGGCGTGTCCGTAGGTATCGTTGATGGTTTTGAAGCGGTCGCAGTCGAACAGCAGAAAGGCCCCCCCTTGGGGAGTGGTCTGCATGTCGTGGCGGAAACGCTCCCAGTCTTCCTCATAGGCGCGCCGATTGTGGCAGCCGGTGAGCGCGTCCTGCCGTGCCTGCGAATGAAACTCACGGTTCTGGTTTTCCAGCGAGCCATGAAGTTCGCGCAACTGCAACTGGTAGTCGTAGAGCGAGCGGCGGATGTTTTCGAGTTCGATGATGCGCATGGGTTGCGAGCGTGACGGATTCGCGTTGAACCGTCCCTGCTGCATGGCATCGATATCCTGCGACAGATGCCGCAGCGGGCGAACCAGCAGACGGTTGTAAGCCACCAATCCGAGCATCGCGGTGGTGACCAGCAGCACGAACAGGGCGAACAGGGTGCGTGACAGGATCTTCTGGAACATCAACTGGTCAGGATCGGGCTGTGCGCTGAAAGTCAGGCGCGAAAAGAGCTTCGACGCCGGCAGGGCTTCGCCTGGCTTGAGCGCAAGGCCTAGGCTGGTCTTATCAGCAATGCGGAGCGTTTCCTGATGCAACAATGCCAGCATGAAATCGAGCTGGATCAGGCCATAGCCTAGCAGCGACTGTCGCTGGTCATCGCCGTATATTGGAAATGCGTGATAAAACATGATGGCGCCCGCCTCATTGACCAGCCAGCTATAGGCCTGATGGGGAAGTTCCAGCTTCGGGAGACTGGCGGGCATTCCATGTGTTGCAGGTCTGGAATCCAGCAGGATGCCTGACGCCGTATACAAGGCCACTCGCTCATAGAGCTTGGTCAACATGCCACTTTCATAGACACGCTGATCTCGCCAATAGTTGTAGTATTCCGGCAGCACCAGCTGTTGTCTAGTTTCATCCCATCCCGCCAGACTGATCGCCTGCTTTTCAGCCCGGCCCAGCAGCCGCTTGACGGCAACTTCGAGTTCGGAACGTGCGGTATCCAGGCGGTGATGCTCAAGGTCGCGGGTGACACTGCGTGTCTGATAGACAGCAAACCCGCCGATCAGAACCACCAGCAACAGCAGGCCGATAACGAATGCGAATGCGATCTGCTTGATGGAGATGGATGCAAGCCATTTCATCGGGGCGCTGCCTTTTGAATGCGTTCGAGGTGATTCAGCGTATGTTCCACAAGGTCGAATTCATGTTCGCCATCCATGAAGTGGTTGGCACCCGCCACGATGACCATCGGGGTCTGGACATGCTTCAGTGCCTTGATCCAGTCGCGCCCCAGCATTTCGTCCTGATCCCCCATGATGAGCAGGACGCTGACCGGCGACGCCTTCAGGGCCGCAAGCGTGCGTGACTGGTCCCAGCGAACATAGGTCAGCAAATCTCCAGGCGTCGAAGTGTATTTTTTGCAGAAGGACAAGGCATGTGTGACCAGGGTGCGCTGCTTGTTTGCGGCCTGGCTTTCCAGCTCCGTGACGAGGGCGGGACGTGAGGGCGTGTCGACCTGGGATTCGATCAGCGAAGCGCCGATAAAAGCACTTAGGGTCTTGTCGGGGTGGGCTTCCAGATAGGCCAGCAGTTGCAGACTGCCAAAACTATGTCCTACCAGCACGATCGAGTGGTGACCACGTGACTTGAGCCAGCCCGCCCAGAGCGAGATTTCGGCAATGTCGTCATCCAGACTGTGGCGGTGCACCGCTTCGCAGGCCAGGCTTTGCTTCCTCCTCGGAATGCCGAGGCTGAGCGTGGGCGACAATACGGAATACCCCGCGTCATGCAGGCCCCGCGCCAGCGTGGCGACCGTGGGAAACTCGCGCGTCTGCAGGAATCCATGCAACAGCAGTACTGCGGGCTTGTTGCGTTGACCGGCCAGATATTCGGCGCTGGCGATTATGCCGGGACGCATTTTCAACTCGACGATTGCCGCCTGAGCCCAGGCTGGAAGCGCCGAAAACAGCAGGCAGATCAGGAAGGCACGCATGGGCAAGGGAATAAACGAAATCACGGGTTCTAACGGCTGCTGGCCGCGGAAACTGAAGGTGCATTCACCTGGTCCGATCCGGACCAGGTGTTACACTCCGCCCCAAAATCTGGTCCCGACATGTTTGATCTGAAACGCCTGTTTTCTCCCGATGGCGCGTGTGCTGCAGTACTGCCAGGCTGGCGTTCGCGTCCGCAGCAACTGGCCATGGCCGAGGCGGTCGAACAGGCGATCGCCGAGAACAGCGTGCTGCTGGCGGAAGCCGGCACCGGCACTGGTAAAACCCTGGCTTATCTGATTCCCGCGTTGCTGTCCGGCGGCAAGGTGGTGATTTCCACCGGTACCAAGGCGCTGCAGGATCAGCTGTTTCATCGCGATCTGCCGGCCGCGCGCCGCGCGCTGAAGTCGCCGGTCAAGGTTGCCTTGCTGAAAGGGCGCGCCAATTACGTCTGCCATCATCACCTGCAGCGCAATCTGAGCGACGGACGTTTCGCGAACCGAGACGATGCCGCGTGGCTGCAGAAAATCGCCCGCTTTGCCGAAACCAGCCGGAGCGGCGACCGCGCCGAGGCCCAAGGCATCCCCGAGGACGCCACAGCTTGGCAATACGCCGTCTCCAGCCGTGATACCTGCCTCGGCGGCGAATGCAGCCACTTCAAGGACTGTTTTGTGATGGCCGCGCGCAAGGCTGCGCTCGATGCCGAGGTGGTGGTGGTCAACCATCATCTCTTCTTCGCCGATCTGTGGCTGAAGGACGAAGGCGTCGCCGAACTCTTGCCCGCATGCAACACCGTGGTCCTCGACGAAGCGCACCAGCTTGCCGAGACCGCCGCACAGTTCTTCGGCGAAACCCTGTCCACCGCACAACTGATCGAGCTGGCCGGCGACACCAAGCGCCTGGCTGCAGTGAAGGCCGGCGATTTCCCGGTATTGCGCCGCGCGGCAGAAGACCTGACAAAGGCCACACGCGACTTGCGCCTGGCGTTTCCGCAGAACCCGGTTAAGTCTACGCTTGCCGAACTCGCGCGCTATGACAAATGGCCGGACGCACTGAAAACCCTTTCCGCTGCGCTGGATGACCTGGCCAGGTTGCTGGAAACCCAGGCCGAGCGCGACGCCGACCTGAAAAACTGTTTTGAGCGAGCGCAAGCGGTGCAGGCCACCCTGGCCAACTGGCAGCGTGCCGACGAACCCGAGAATCCTCGAGTACGCTGGCTGGAAACCACCATGAGTTCGCTGCTGATGCATGCCACGCCCCTCTCCGTTGGCGCGATGTTTGGCGCCAAGCTCACCGAGCGTGCCCAGGCGTGGATCCTCACCTCGGCGACGCTCTCCGTCGGCGGCGACTTCACCCACCTCAAAACCCGGCTTGGTATCGAAGAGGCGGCGACACTGTGCGTCGACAGCCCTTTCGATTACCCGCGCCAGGGTGTGCTCTACGTCCCTCAAGGCCTGCCTGCGCCCAACACGCCCGAGTTCACCGAAGGCGTCGTCAATGCCGCCTTGCCCGTGCTGGAAGTGAGCTGCGGGCGCACGTTCATCCTGTTCACCAGCCTGCGCGCGCTGGAAAAAGCACGTGGCTTATTGATCGATGCGTTCAAGGCGCGCGGCTGGGACTATCCCTTGCTGGTGCAGGGCGACGCACCGAAGAACGAGTTGTTAGCCCGTTTCCAGAAAGCCGGCAATGCCGTGCTGTTGGGCAGCCAGAGTTTCTGGGAGGGCGTCGACATGCCCGGCGACGTCTTGTCGGTCGTCATCATCGACAAGTTGCCCTTCCAGCCGCCGGATGATCCAGTGGTAGCTGCACGTATCGCCCAGGCCGAGAAGAATGGCGGCAAGCCTTTCATGGATTATCAGTTGCCGCATGCGGCGATCAGTCTGAAGCAGGGGGCGGGGCGGTTGATCCGCACCGAAACCGATCGCGGCGTGTTGATGATCTGCGATACGCGACTGGCGGATAAACCTTATGGAAAGTTGCTGTTGAATGCGTTGCCGCCGATGACACGGACTCGGAAGCTGGAGGTGGTGGAGCGGTTTTTTGCAGCGGAGAGTAGGGGATGTGTGGTTGTGCCGTCGGTGGTGGAGTAGTTGAGGGCTTTGCTGGGCCGTGGACCGTCGGCCGGGGGTTGCCCGGCGGCAAGTTACTTTTCTTGACTCGCAAAGAAAAGTAACCAAAAGAAGGCGACCCCGACATCCCCCGAATTCCCTGTGCGCCGCGCCTGGGCACCCGAACCCGTTCGGCCGTTATGCACCTCCATGCTGACCCATGAGTACACCAAAGCCTACGCGGCCGTCGGTGTCGATTCAGGCGAACTCGACACGCATACCCTGCCCCACGACAACGGCGAATACATAAAGGTGTTTATCGTCGAGGTGTCAATTCGGCACGCCAACGATCACATCGTGATGGTGCTCGACGGCACGCAAGCCAAGCGCTCAAAACACTCGAATTCAGACATAAAACAGTGCGGTCAATCGCCCGGTGGCCGTGGAGTATTGATGCATTATTGACGTGGAAATGGAATAAGTCCGACAGGCTGCTAGTTTCCCCGATTGGACTTCTGCTGCCGCAGGTAGGTTCTGCGTTCGACCTGCAACTGTTCGAGTTGCCGGTCGATTTGCGCCACGTCGGGATGCTGCTCTGTGTATTCGAGCAGCAGTTCAGTCCGCTGGATGCGCAATTCAACCTGTTTTTTGTCGAGGCCCGCAAGGTAGGGATCGACGGGGACCGTTGCCTCGCGCGGGCGGCGGGGACCGGCTAGCCGGCTCGTTGGCTGGCCGGCTGCCTCCGCATCCGGACGGGAGTCTGACCTGGAGGCCGCTTGTTGCTCGCTGTTGACAACAGGCGGAGTAGTAGCAACTACGACTTGCTCGGCGGTGCCCAGGAAATGCTCGATGACGATGATGCCGACACCGATGAGCAGAAACACGCCAATCGGGGTACCAAATGCCAGCATGGGCAGCAACCGCGATACCCGGTTTGAAAACTTAGGCGCGGGCGCCTGGGGTGCGGCCGGAGCAAGTGCATGGAGGGCCTTGACTACCGTGGGCGCATCCGGCCGCACCTCTGGATTTTTGTGCAGCATGCGCGCCAGCAGGTCAGTCAGCCCGGCTGGCAGGTGGGGCCGTAGTGACCCAGCGGCAACCGGTGTTTCATTGATCACCCGAAATACGATGGTCGGCAGGCTGTCGCCATCAAAGGCGTACTGTCCGGTGAGCATTTCGTAGAGGACGGAACCCAGCGAAAAAATGTCCGAGCGCCCATTGATCTCGCGTCCCATCGCCTGTTCTGGCGACATGTAACGAGGCGACCCGAGCATTTGTCCGGCGTGGGTATGGCTGCTGTTGGCGAGATGGGCGATGCCGAAGTCGGTCAGCTTAATACGCCCGCGCTGGCCGGTGACGACCACGTTTGCTGGTTTGATGTCGCGATGGATGACACCGTGCTCGTGGGCGAAGGCGAGCGCCTCGGCCATTTGCAAGGTGGTGTCGAGGACCAGATCGATCGGCATCGGACCCTTGTTCATCACGTTGCGCAGCGTTGCGCCGGGCAGATACTCCATGGCGATGTAGGCGAGCCCATCGGCTTCGCCCACGTCGTAGATGGTCACAATGCTGGTATGGGATAGCCGCCCTGCGCTCTGCGCCTCGCGCAGGAACCGTGATTCGGCATCAGGCCCTTCCCGTTGCAATTGCTCGATGGGCACGGTCTTGATGGCAACCGTCCGTTCGATCAGCGGATCACGGGCACAGTAAACCGTGCCCATTGCGCCCTTGCCCACCTCATCGAGAATTTCGTAGCGGCCGATTTTCACGACGGCGGCAATCTCAGGTCTGACATTCCACGATCTGTCCACGCACTGCGAGGCTGTCGGCACCCATCAGATACAGGTAGCAGGGCATCAGGTCGTCGACGCTGGGCAGGGTTTCGGGCGCCAGCCCGGGATGGGTGCGCGACCGCAATGTGGTGGCGACCTGGCCGGGGATCAGGGTATTGAAGCGCAGGCGTTCGTCCAGGCTGAACTCGTCGGCCCAGATGCGGGTGAGGGTTTCGAGACCTGATTTGGCCACGGCATAGCCCCCCCAGTAGGCGGCTGGCTGGTGGCCATGGGTTTCACCGGTAAAAAGGACCGAGGCATCCGGGGCCTCCTTCAGCAACGGCAGGCAGGCACGGGTAAGGGAAAATGGCGCGACCAGATTGACCCGCATCAGGGTCTGCCATTGCTCCAGCGTCTGCAATTCAAGCGGGGTCAGGCTGTAGAACTGGTGCGCACTGTGAAGCACGCCATCAAGCCGCTTCAAGTGATAGGCGATGGTGCCGGCCAGGGTTTCCAGGCTGCGGTCGTCGGCCGCAGCAAGGTCGTACGGAAACATCGCCGGTTCGGGTCCGCCGGCGGCCACGATTTCGTCGTACACCGTGTCCAGTTTCTCCGCATCGCGGGCCAGCAGGGCGACTGTTGCACCATGACGTGCATAAGCCAGACTGGCCGCACGACCGAGGCCGGAACTGGCACCGGTGACAAGAATGACGCGGCCAGCAAGCAGATCGGGACGGGGGAGATAATCTTTCATAGCTGTTCGAGGAGAGCGCCCGCCGATTGTACTCCGCTCCCGGTTGCACTCTCGAGCGTGGCGGGGAAGCGGCCGGCAGTGTAATCGCCGGCCAGAAATATTCGCGGATGGGCGGTGCGGACAGCGGGACGGACCATGTCGGGCACGCAGGCGAAAGTCGCCTGTTTTTCGACGATGCTTTTGCGCCAGAGAGACAAACCCGGGTGAACGATCCGTCGCAACTGGTCCTCTGCCCGGTCCAGCCAGTCTGCCGGCAATCCGGTTGCGGTGCTGGCAACATAGGCGAGCAATCCGGACTGGCCATGGCTTGGGCCCCGGTCGAATACAAACTGGACGGGCCCGTCTGCCATGGCCAGTAACGGCTTGCCGAGTTGGAAGGCGGGGTCGTACTGCACGTAGCCTGTAGCTATCGGCTGATAGCCATAGGTCGCCACATCACGCAGCGTTGACGCAAGCTCTGGTACGGCTGCAGCCAAACTGGCCAGGTGCTGGGGCGCTACAGCCAGGATGACATGGCTGTAGCGGGCCTTGCCGGTGTGCGTTTCCAGCGTGACGGCATCCCCTGCGGCATCGAGTGAGGTTACCCGGCTGGACAGTCGCACTTCGCTGTCAAGTTCGCACAGACGCGCTGCGGCGGGGGTGGGAAACAGGGCTGTCAGGTCGCGGCGCGGCAGCAACAGGTCGCTGTGGTGCGTGCGACCACCAAAGGCAGCGCGGATCACATCGCGAAAGACCAGGGCGCTTGCTGTTTCAGGTGACGTGTTGAGGGCGGACACACACAGCGGATGCCACAGCAGTCGCCGCAGTTTTTCAGGCTGGGTACGGGTGAACTGGCCGACAGTCAGCCGATCCGGCATATGCCCGTCGTGCAGGACGGTGTGGGCCCAGTGTGCGGCAGCCAGCTTCTCGCGCCAGTTGAGTCCCCGGGCGCCGAGCAGGCCGGCCAACAGATGCAGTGGGGCTGGCAGACGCGGACAGGCAAGGCGGAAATCTGGCGGCTGGTCGAGCGCGAGCGGCAAGCGCCATAAGCCCGCTCGTTCAGGGGTGGGGTGCAGGCGCTGGATCAACCGAAGCGTCTGTTCATACGCGCCTAGCAGTATGTGCTGGCCGTTATCGAGGGTCATGTTTTCGAGCTCGACGGCTCGTGCACGCCCGCCCAGGGTGCGGCTGGCTTCGAACAGGGTCACGGGAATCCCGGCTTCGGCGAGCGTCAGCGCGGCGGCGCAGCCGGCCCAGCCGCCGCCGACGACGGCAACCTGCGGCGTCATGGGAACAGCCAGGTCCTGCTGGCAAGCCACAGCTTGCGCAGTGGCGTCAGCGCCACGCGTGCGCGCAACACGGGGAATCCATCGCGCCGAATTTCCTCCAGTAGTGTCCGGTAGATTGAAGCCATGACCAGCCCCGGGCGTTGTGCGCGTCGTGAACTGGCGGGCAGGCTGGCAATGGCGCGGTCATAGCAGGCAGCGGCGCGTTCGAACTGAAACTGCATGAGCGCCTGGAATTCTGGTGAGTCCGTAGCATTCAGGATATCGGTTTCATGAACACCGAAGCGCGCCAGTTCATCCTGGGGCAGGTAGATCCGGCCACGTCGCGCGTCCTCGCCGACATCGCGAATGATGTTGGTGAGCTGGAACGCGAGTCCCAGTTCGTGAGCGTAACGCCTGACTGCGCGGTCGTCGGCGCTGCGTGGGCCGCCGAAAATCGCGGCCGCGACTTCGCCCACGACGCCTGCCACCCGGTAGCAGTACAAATTGAGCGACTTGAAGTCGGGGTAGCGCAGATAGTCCAGGTCCATCGCCATGCCGTCGACGATTTCCAGCAGCAGGGCGGGGAGCACATCACGGCCCTGCGGGGTGTCGATGAGGGCGCGGGTTGCCGGGTGTTCCGGCTTGCCCGCGGCAAAGCGTCCGATTTCTTCACGCCACCAGTCGAGCTTTGCCATGGCAACCCGGCTCTCGTGACATTCGTCCACCACGTCGTCGAGTTCACGGCATAGCGCGTAAAACGCGGTGATCGCACGGCGTGTTTCCTGTGGCAGGAAGACGAAGCTGTAGTAGAAGCTGGAACCACTCGCGGCAGCGCGTTCCTGGCAATACTGATGGACGTCCATGATTAGAAGAGCGCGCGCCGGAGCATGCTGATCCAATCTTTTTTGGTCAGCACCGGGCGGCTGTGGAACACACATCCGGGGTCGGCATGCAGCTTGCGCAGGATGGCTTCACCGCCGAGGATGGTCATGCGCAGTTCCAGGCCGATGCGCCCTTTGAGTTGCAGGCCGAGCGGCGTCCCGGCCTGCAATAACTTGCGGGTACGCTCGATCTGCTTGTTCATCATCGTATGCCACAGGCCACGCGTGTCGCCCTCGGCGATCTGGTTCTCGCCGACGTGATACGCAGCCAGTTCATCCTGTGGCAGGTAGATGCGGCCCTTCCGGTAATCGACCGCGATGTCCTGCAAAAAGTTGATGAGCTGCAGGCTGCTGCAGATGGCGTCGGCATACGCCAGGTGACGCGGATCGTGGTCACCGTACAGGTGCATCATCAGACGCCCGACAGGATTGGCCGAGCGGCGGCAGTAGTCCATGACTTCGCCGAAGTTGGCGTAGCGGGTTTTTTCCACATCCTGTGCGAAGGCGGACAACAGGTCGCGAAATGGGGCAAGTGGAATGACGTGTTTGCGGATGGCTTTTGCGAGCGGCACAAATACCGGGTGAGTGGTGACTTCGCCACGCTCAATGCGATTCAGCTCGGTCTGATATGTGGCAAGCTGATCCAGTCGCGTGGCCGGCGGCGCATCTCCTTCGTCGGCAATATCGTCCGCCGATCGCGCAAATTGATAGATGGCTTCTACAGGTTGACGCAGCCGTTTGGGCAGTAACCAGGACGCAACAGGGAAGTTTTCGTAGTGTTCGACCGGCACCGGGCAACAAAAAAACGGAATGGGAATAATGACTTAGGCAGGATGCCGGGTGGGCTTGGGTGACAGCATCGCATTGATTATATTACACTTATCGGTCGATAGTTTTGCGGCAAAGCCGCGGAAGTGGCGGAATTGGTAGACGCACTGGATTTAGGTTCCAGCGCCGCAAGGCGTGGGGGTTCGAGTCCCCCCTCCCGCACCATCGGCTTTTAACCCATCACTCCTCATTTCATTTCAGTCAGGAAGTATTTTGATGCAAGCAAATCTTGAAGTTCTCGAAGGACTGGTTCGGCGTCTGGACATCAGCGTGCCCATGGATCAGCTGGAATCAGAAGTGCAAAGCCGCCTCAAGCGCCTGGCACGCAGCGTCAAGATGGACGGATTTCGTCCTGGCAAGGCGCCGTTGAGCGCAGTGGTGCGGCAGCATGGCGCCGGCGTGCGTCAGGAAGTGTTGGGCGAAACCCTGCAGGGCCGCTTCAGCGAGGCCGTACAAGCGCACCAGCTGAGAATTGCAGGCTACCCGCGCTTCGAGCCGAAGACAGGGCAGGGTGCCGCGGCTGAAATGACGTTCAGCGCCAGCTTCGAGGTTTATCCAGAAGTCAGGATTGACGATTTGAATACCGGCAAGATCAGCCGTCCCATTGTCAGCTTGAGCGACGCTGATGTCGCCAAAACGCTGGAAGTGCTGCAGAAGCAGCGCCGCACCTTTGAGCCGGCCGACCGGGCTGCAGTTGAAGGTGATCTGGTCAAGTTCGATTATCAGGGTACGGTCGATGGCGTGGCTTTCGAAGGCGGCAAAGGCGATGATTTCGCTGCAGTGATCGGCGAAGGCAGGTTGCTGAAGGATTTCGAGCAGAACCTGACCGGACTCAAGGCAGGCGACAGCAAGGGCTTCGATCTGACCTTCCCGGCTGAATATGCCGCCAAGGAACTCGCCGGCAAGGATGCGCATTTCGAGGTGCAGATCAAGGACGTGCAGGCACCGGTACTGCCGCCGATTGACGCGGCGTTCGCCAAGGCGCTGGGCGTCGAGGACGGCGATGTGGATAAGCTCAAGGCTGAAGTGAAGTCCAACCTCGAGCGTGAGGTGAAGCGCCGGGTGCAGACCAAATTGAAAGAACAGGCGATGGAACTGTTGCTGCAGAAAAGCACCCTGGATTTGCCGCAAAGCCTTGTCGGGATGGAAACCGACCGTTTGCGCCAGATGACGGAAGCGGACATGCAGCAGCGAGGGGTTCAGACTATGAAGCTCTCTGCCGATATGTTTACAGGACAGGCCGAGCGCCGTGTGCGTCTGGGCCTGATCCTGGCAGAGATTGTGCAGGCTAACAAACTGGTGGCGCAGCCTGAACAGATTCGTGACTTGATTCAGGAACAGGCGCAGAGCTACGAGGATCCGGATCAGGTGCTGCAGTGGTACTACCAGAACCCGGAACGGATGCAGGAGATCGAGTCCCTGGCGCTGGAAGAGAATGTGGTAGCATGGGTTGCAGGTCAGGCCCAAGTGGAAGACGTGACAACCTCCTTTGAAGAACTGATGGGACGTGCCTGATGCGTATTGATTTTGAACGCGATGTTTCGAATTCCCGGCATTTTGAGCCCCAGGGTTTGGGGCTGGTGCCCATGGTCGTCGAGCAAAGCGGTCGTGGCGAGCGCGCTTACGACATCTATTCACGCCTGCTCAAGGAACGCGTCATTTTTCTGGTCGGCCCGGTGAACGACTCAACCGCCAACTTGGTAGTCGCGCAAATGCTTTTCCTCGAGTCGGAGAACCCCGACAAGGACATCTACTTTTATATCAATTCGCCCGGCGGCTCGGTTTCGGCCGGCATGGCGATCTACGACACCATGCAGTTCATCAAGCCCGACGTGTCGACGCTCTGCATCGGCCAGGCGGCCAGCATGGGCGCGTTCCTGCTGACGGCGGGCACCAAGGGCAAGCGATACAGCCTTCCCAACTCGCGCATGATGATTCACCAGCCACTGGGTGGCTTCCAGGGGCAGGCGTCGGATATCGAAATCCACGCCAAGGAAATCCTTTATTTAAAAGCTCGACTCAATGAGATGTTGGCCAAGCACACGGGGCAGAGCATAGAAGTGATCGATCGTGATACCGATCGCGACAATTTCATGAGCGCCGAGCAATCGGTGAACTACGGGCTGGTCGATAAGGTGCTGACCAGCCGTATCGAGGCATAAGGCAATTACGCAAGGAGCAGGCATGGCAGACAAAGGCTCGGGCGACAAACTTCTCTACTGCTCCTTCTGTGGCAAAAGCCAGCATGAAGTGCGCAAGCTTATTGCTGGGCCGTCGGTATTCATCTGCGATGAATGCGTCGAACTGTGCAACGACATCATTCGTGAGGAAATCCAGCAAGCTGACAACCAGAAGGGCTCCAGTTCAGACTTGCCTACACCGCACGAGATCAGCGGCATTCTTGATCAATACGTGATCGGCCAGGGCCAGGCAAAAAAATCGCTGGCGGTTGCGGTCTACAATCACTACAAACGCCTGCGCAGCAGTGCCGCAAGCAGCAATGCCGGGAACATTGAAGTCGAACTGGCAAAGAGCAATATTTTGCTGATTGGCCCGACCGGTTCGGGCAAGACCTTGCTGGCGCAAACGCTTGCGCGCCTTCTAAATGTGCCGTTCGTGATCGCCGATGCCACCACCCTGACCGAAGCTGGTTATGTGGGTGAGGATGTCGAAAACATCATCCAGAAACTGTTGCAGAAGTGCGATTACGATGTCGACAAGGCCAAGCAGGGTATTGTTTACATTGATGAAATCGACAAGATTTCGCGCAAGGCCGATAACCCGTCGATTACCCGCGATGTGTCGGGCGAAGGCGTGCAGCAGGCGCTGCTGAAACTGATCGAAGGCACCACGGCCTCGGTTCCGCCGCAGGGCGGACGCAAGCATCCGAATCAGGAATTCGTCCAGGTCGATACCAGCAACATCCTGTTCATCTGCGGGGGCGCGTTCAGCGGGCTGGAAAAGGTGATTCGTGGCCGCACCGAAAAGGGCGGCATCGGTTTCGGTGCGCAGGTCAAGAATGTCGACGAGACCAAACGCGATGCCGAACTGCTGCATCAGGTCGAGCCCGAGGACCTGATCAAATATGGCCTGATCCCTGAATTTGTCGGGCGCTTGCCAGTGGTGGCAACCCTCGACGAACTCGATGAATCCGCCCTGTTGCAGATCCTGACCGAGCCAAAGAACGCGCTCACCAAGCAGTTCGCCAAACTGTTCAAAATGGAAGGCGTCGATCTCGAGTTTCGTGAGGATGCGCTCAAAGCCATCGCCAAGCGTGCGCTGGCACGCCGCACCGGCGCGCGCGGCCTGCGTTCGATCATCGAGCATTCCCTGCTCGACACCATGTATGACCTGCCTTCACTCAAGGGGGTCAGCAAAGTGGTGGTGGACGATGGCCTGATCAACGGCGAAGGCAAGCCCCTGCTGATTTACTCCGAGCAAGGCGACGAGCCACTGGCCGCCGGAGCTTGACGAAAGATGGCTGATGGGGAACCTATCAGCCATCTTGAAATTCAAACTATGCCCCCCAGTTAACTATGGATGAGCGTGGTTGAATGCCGCGCATCCTTTCCTTAACCCTGACCAGGAAATCATGATGAGCGACAACGTACTCAAGGAACAGATCGATCTGCCGCTGTTGCCGCTTAGGGATGTGGTGGTGTTTCCCCACATGGTCATTCCCCTGTTTGTCGGCCGTCCCAAATCGATTAAAGCGCTGGAAACCTCGATGGAATCCGGCAAGAGCATTCTGCTGGTGGCGCAAAAGACGGCCGCGCAGGACGATCCCACACCGGAAGATCTGTACGACACCGGCAGTGTGGCCACTGTCCTGCAGATGCTGAAACTGCCCGATGGCACCGTCAAGGTGCTGGTGGAGGGCAACCAGCGCGCCCGTGTGCTCAAGGTCACCGATGCTGAAACCCACCTTACTGCGCTAGCCGAAATTCTGCCCGCCGAAGGCGAAGAACTGGTGGAAGTCGAGGCGATGCGTCGCGCACTGCTGTCCCAATTCGACCAGTACGTCAAATTGAACAAAAAAATTCCGCCCGAGATCCTGACATCCTTGTCGGGCATTGATGAAGGCGGTCGCCTGGCCGACACCATTGTTGCGCATCTACCCCTGAAGCTGGAGCAGAAGCAGGAAGTACTGGAAATGATCGGCGTCAACAAGCGGCTGGAACATCTGCTCGGGCTGCTAGAAGGCGAACTCGACATTCTGCAGGTTGAAAAGCGCATCCGTGGCCGCGTCAAGCGGCAGATGGAGAAAAGCCAGCGCGAGTATTACCTGAACGAACAGGTCAAGGCGATCCAGAAGGAACTCGGCGACATCGAAGAGGGTGCCGAACTGGAAGAACTGGAAGGCCGCATCAAGCAAGCCAGCATGTCCAAGGAGGCTGAGGCCAAGGCTATGGGCGAGCTGAAAAAGCTGCGCATGATGTCGCCGATGTCGGCCGAAGCCACCGTGATTCGCAGCTACATCGAAGCCATGGTCGGTCTGCCGTGGAAAAAGAAAACCAAGATCAGCAAGGATCTGGCAAAAGCCGAGAAAGTGCTGGATCAGGATCACTACGGCCTCGACAAGGTCAAGGAACGCATACTCGAATACCTTGCCGTGCAACAGCGCGTTGAAAAGGTGAAAGCGCCGATCCTGTGCCTGGTGGGGCCACCTGGCGTTGGCAAGACCTCGCTCGGCCAATCCATCGCACGTGCGACCAACCGCAAGTTCGTCCGGATGGCCTTGGGAGGGGTGCGTGATGAATCGGAGATTCGCGGCCATCGTCGCACATACATCGGTTCGATGCCGGGGAAAATTCTGCAGAGCCTGACCAAGATCGGTGTGAAGAATCCATTATTCCTGCTCGATGAAGTCGACAAGATGGGGCAGGATTTCCGTGGGGATCCTTCTTCGGCACTTCTGGAGGTGCTCGATCCCGAGCAGAACCACACTTTCCAGGATCATTACATCGAGGTCGAATACGATCTCTCCGATGTGATGTTCGTCGCCACCGCCAACTCGCTCAACCTGCCTGCACCGCTGCTTGACCGGATGGAAGTGATTCGCTTGTCGGGTTACACCGAAGACGAGAAAGTCAATATTGCGTTGCGCTATCTGGTGCCCAAGCAACTCAAGGTCAATGGCATCAAGGAGGGAGAACTGGCCATTGCCGAATCTGCACTGCGCGACATCGTGCGCTATTACACGCGCGAATCCGGCGTACGCAACCTGGAGCGGGAAATTTCAAAAATTTGCCGTAAAGCAGTCAAGGCCTTGCTGCTGAAAAAGCAGAGCGCCAAGCTCTCGGTGACGTCGCGCAATCTGGAGAAATATCTCGGGGTGCGGCGTTTCAGTTTTGGCGTCGCCGAGCAGAACAATCAGGTTGGACAGGTGACGGGTTTGGCCTGGACCGAAGTGGGTGGCGAGTTGCTGACCATCGAGGCTGTGTCTCTGCCAGGACGCGGCAAAATGACCACCACCGGCAAACTCGGCGAAGTGATGCAGGAATCCATACAGGCTGCGCTTTCCGTTGTGCGTTCGCGTTCACGCAAGCTGGGAGTCCAGGAGGACTTCTACCAGAAGCGTGATATCCACATCCATCTGCCGGAAGGTGCGACACCGAAAGATGGACCTTCGGCAGGCATCGCAATCTGTACCGCCATGGTGTCCATCCTCACGGGCATTCCGGTGCGGGCGGACGTCGCGATGACCGGAGAAATCACTTTGCGGGGCGAGGTCCTGCCGATCGGCGGCTTGAAGGAAAAATTGCTGGCCGCGCATCGTGGCGGCATCAAGACGGTTCTGATTCCGCAGGAAAACGTCAAGGATCTGACGGAGATTCCGGACAACATCAAGAACAAGCTCGATATCCATCCGGTCAAGTGGATCGACCAAGTGCTTGAATTCGCATTGGAACATGCACCCGAACCTTTGGCGGATGAACCGGAAGCCGAATCGACAGCAATCGCTGTGCCAGAAGAGGGTGATACCTCCGCTGCTGCCCTTAAACACTGACTGTTTTGAGATCGTCATTTCGAATCCCGCGCCAGTCGCGGGTTTTTTTTGTGGATAGCCCGGAAATCCGCTTGACACAAGGTTTTGCGGGTTGTTATAAAAGCGTCCACAGGGATTTCCTGTGCCACTTTAATGAAGGGGACAACACGTGAACAAATCCGAATTGATCGATGCCATTGCCGACTCGGCTGACATTTCCAAAGCCGCTGCAGGACGTGCGCTCGATGCGACCGTCGAAGCAGTCAAGAAGGCCCTGAAAAAAGGCGACATGGTGACGCTGGTGGGTTTTGGCAGCTTCTATGTGGGCAAGCGCGCTGCACGCACTGGCCGTAATCCGCGTACGGGCGCAACCATCAAGATCAAGGCCGCCAAGGTGCCGAAGTTCCGCGCCGGCAAAGGTCTGAAAGATGCCATCAACTAATAAAAAACACAGCGGGCATTTGGCAAGACCGGAAAATATGTTGTAGAATTTCGGACTTTGTCGGGTGCTTAGCTCAGCTGGTAGAGCGTCGCCCTTACAAGGCGAATGTCGTCGGTTCGACCCCGGCAGCACCCACCAGCAAGCAATGCGGTCGATAACAAGTACAAGCAGTAAAAGGGAGTGGTAGTTCAGTTGGTTAGAATACCGGCCTGTCACGCCGGGGGTCGCGGGTTCGAGTCCCGTCCACTCCGCCAACACCGAGAAAAGGCGAACGCAAGTTCGCCTTTTCTCATTTCAGTGCCCTATTTAGTCGCATCAGGGCGAGACGCGAAGCGTAAAGTGCGCGAGAATCCGCGTTGACGTAAATTTTCTGGAGTAGAAGACTGTGCTCGAAGCAATCCGCAAGCATGCCCAAGGCTGGCTGGCCAAAGTCATACTGGGTCTGATCGCAATTACCTTCGCCCTGTTCGGGATTGATTCCTACATGAAGGGCGACTCAAGCGGCGGCGTCGTCGCCGAAGTCGGGGATGTAGGCGTGTCGCGCGAAGAACTGTCGCGAGAAATACAGGCACAGAGTGATCGCATGCGCGAGACACTTGGCCCCACGTTTGATCCCGCCGTGACCGAAACCGCTGATTTTCGGAAAAAGGTGCTCGACAACCTGATCGAGCGCAAAGCCGTGTTGCAGGACGCGCAGAAGCTCCGGTTCCTGGCCCCCGATGCATACGTCGCGTCGGTGCTGACGCAAATTCCGGCCTTCCAGCAGGATGGCAAGTTTTCGCAACAACGCTATGAGGCAGTCCTGCGCCAGAATGGCCGCGTGCCGGCCCAGTTTGAAAACGAATTGCGGCAGTCTTTCATGATCGAGGCCATCACCAGTCCGGCTTCACTTGCAGCATTCCCGTCCAGCACTTCGGTGTCACATATTGCCCGACTGGTCGCGCAACAACGTGAAATTGCCTGGGTCGATCTGCCGGCCTCCAGCGTGGCCCCGCAGGTCAAGGTAACGCTTGCCGACGTTGAGCGCTACTACGCTGATCACAAGGCCGATTTCACGGAGCCAGAGCAAATCCGGGCCGAATACATCGTGCTCGATATGGCTGCTGTGGCAGCGGGTATCACGGTGAGCGACCAGGATGTCGCCGACTACTACGCATCCAACGCGGCCCAGTTCGGGCAGCCGGAACAGCGTAGCGCAAGCCATATCCTGATTGCCGTCGACAAGGGCGCGGACGCGGCCACGCGCGCCAATGCCAAGGCCAAGGCAGCCGAGCTGTTCCAGACCGTGCAGAAAACCCCGGGACGTTTCGCCGAACTGGCGCGTACCCAGTCGCAGGATCCGGGATCAGCCACACAGGATGGCAGCCTCGGCAGCTTTTCCCGCGGCATGATGGTCAAGCCCTTCGAAGACACTGTCTTCAGCATGAAGCCCAACGAAATCCGTGGGCCCATCGAAACCGATTTTGGTTACCACATCATCCGGCTGGATGGCATCATGGCCGCCAAGACTGCGCCGTTGACGGAAGTGCGGGCTGCGGTGGTGGATGCGTTGCGCAAACAGCGGGCGCAAATGGCATTTGCAGAGCAGGCCGACAACTTCGGCAACCTGGTCTATGAGAACGCCACCTCGCTGCAGCCTGCCGCGACTGCTGCCAAGCTGACCATTCAGCAGAGTGGCTGGATAACCGCCAGGAATGCGCCGCCGCCTTTCAATCATGCCGGCCTGATGGAGGCAATATTCAGCCCGGAGTCGATCAAGTCCAAGCAGAACACCGAGGCCATTGAAGTTCAGCCCGGCACTCTGGTGTCTGCAAGGGTGGCGGAGCATCGTCCGGCACGGCTGCGTCCGCTGGCCGAAGTGTCGCAGACCATTGAGGCTCAGTTGCAGGCCGAACAGAGCACACGCTTGCTGACCCAGAAAGGCGAGGCGACGATTCAGGCGCTGGCCAAAGGGGATGAGGCCGGATTGCAATGGTCGGCCTTCCAGGTCGTGGGGCGGCAGCCATCGGCTGTGCTGGACAGCGCAGGCGCCAAGGCTGTGTTTCGGGTGAACGCCGGCAAGCTTCCGGCCTATACCGGCTTCGTACGCCCCGACGGCGCCTTCCGCATCGTGCGGGTGAGCCGCGTGGTGGAATCGCCGGAGCAGAACCCGGGCTTGTTATCGTCAATTGAAAGCGGCGTCACCCAGGCGCAGCAGCGTGCAGACATGAAGGCGATGGTTGCGCTGATCACCGCAGGACAGAAAGTGAAGATCAAACCCAACGCAATCGAGGGCAGGTAAACCGCTTTCGTAACCCGGTAAAAACGCGCCTTCGTGGCGCGTTTTTTTGGGCTGGCTGAGCCGCGGAGATCCTTTACATATCAGCGCAATGCCTTCCATCTGCAACTTGAGTCAGCATGCTTGTCCGTCTTCCTCCTTCGGTTACTTTCTGTGAGGGGCAATTCGCGGGATTGAAATCGAAAACTTGCTGTGCTTGGATTTCCAATATT